>Ga0126381_100008412_pt1 | contig 11531 bp, 8 predicted proteins | sample PanSoiMetPlot_28_FD_96465 | JGI IMG/M metagenome (GOLD analysis project Ga0126381, IMG submission 96465) | Tropical forest soil microbial communities from Panama - MetaG Plot_28 | ecosystem: Environmental > Terrestrial > Soil > Tropical forest > Bulk soil | place: Panama | collected 2016-02-17 | reverse complement strand
GATCCTCTTACCGCTCAACGTCGCCGCAAGCGCTATATCCGCGAACTTCGCAATTTAGGCTACGCCGTTAGCCTTACGCCCCTATCCGCCTCTTGATTTTCGAGAGTGCCGACACGGCACGCACGAGTGCGTGCGCCACTTGTTATTGATCGTCTTCCAACGCTTTGTCGTCGATGATGTCTACACTGCGGGGACCTCGCGGGAGAGGGACATACGGAGTTACCAGGCTTTCATTGCCTTCCTTATCTACAGCTTTTACTCCGAAGACGTATTGGTCGATGGATAATCCGGGGAGCAGCAGTTCGGAACCGGCGGCGACGAAGGTTTCCTGGTCCCAGAATGGGGCGCTGGTGGATCGCCGGACTACTACGTGACCAAGAATGTCTTCGGCGGGATCTTGCTTCCATTTGAGCTCGGCGTCATGAGAAGACTTGCCTCGGCCGATCAAGAGCGCGGTTCGCTTGCGGCCGTCTTGTTCTACTTCTTCGGTAATGCGCGGAGCAGTGGGAGCCCATGCCAAAGACGCGGCAACGGCGGCGTTGATCTTCGTCACTCGCGCGATGTAGGGGACTGAGGTGAACTCAAACGTATCGGTCGCGGTGTGTTGGTGCGCTAGGCTTTCTTCGGCCGAACTGAATCGAACGGCGGCGAAGCCGTCCTCGACGAACGGAGCCTGGTCGCCGGAGCGGCCGAAGCGGTCGGCGCGGAAGATGGAATCGACGGTCATCATCGGAACGTAGCGCTGGCCGATTTCTTTGGCGTAACGCGCCAACGTACGCGAAGGCGAATCCGCGGGGTCTTCGCTGAAGACGCGAACCCGGCGGTTTTCGGATTCAGCGTTATCAGACCGAATGCTGCCGATGATGTCATTGTTCAGCACGGCTTCGATCTTCTGGCGTTCCGCCCGGACCTTCGCTGAGTAGAGCGTGCTGCCCAAGATGCCTTCTTCTTCGCCGGAGAACGCCACGAACACCAAGGTCTTCTCGAATTCGTACTGACTGAGGATGCGCGCGAGTTCCAGGACACAGGCGATGCCGCTGCCATCGTCGTTTACGCCTGGCGAGTAGGTATTGGCGTCAGGATGGGGCGCGGTCTCTGCGCCACCGTTGGCATTTGCTCCAGTGTCGCCGAGGAGCACGATGGTATCGTAGTGCGCCGTAATCAAAATCCGCTGATTGGCATTTCCCTTCCCCGGCAGGACGGCGACGATATTGTAGAGGTCCACGTCCTCAGGGACACGCGAGTTCTTGCCTTCGATTTTCTTCAAGCGGTAGGTGTTGTAGGTCACTTCAAGCTTGGGAGAGTAGCTCTTGAATTCACCATAGAGCCAGCGGCGGGCGGCTCCGATACCCCAGTTCGGGTCGTCTTGTGATGACATCAGATTCCGCGTCCCGAAGCTCTCCAACTTCTTGAGAATAGTGGTGATCCGGTCTTCGGAGATTTGCGCCACCGCATCGGCGACTCGGGGATTTATAGATTTGTACTGGGCGTTCGCCAGCGCCGTCCCTAACGCCAGACAGGCGAAGATGGGCGAAACATTCCGCATGCTGGTATCGTATCTTGAATTAGAGATGGCTTACTGTGTACAGTGCGGGAATCAGGTAGGCGCGACCGATAAGTTCTGTGGCAAATGCGGGGCGGCGCAGGCTGTTGGCTCCGGGCCTGGCGCCGCTCCTGATCCGTTTCATAAGATCAGTCAGCGTGACGCGGCGACGCTTTGCTACATACCGTGGGTGGGTTGGATCGCTGCGATTATCGTGCTGGCGACGGAGCGGTTCCGGTCAGACCACAAGACTCGGTTTCACGCATTCCAGGGTTTGTATCTTTTCGTCGCGTGGCTGTTGATGGATTGGGTGATCGCGCCGATGTTTGCCTTTCCCGGCCCGAACCCTGTGCGCCACATCGGCGGACTGCTTCAGTTTGTAGTCTTCTGCGCCTGGATTTTTATGATCATCAAGGTCCGTAGCGGTGAGGATTATCGGCTTCCCGTGATTGGCGATTTGGCGGACCGGTCGGCTCGGGAGCAGCACGCTTAAGCCGCAGTTTACACGTAAGATTTCTCACAATGTGGGGTAGTGCTGCGGCCAATATCAGCGAAGGTAGAGGCTGTGCTTGCGGATGTAGTCCGCGACTCCGTGCGGGAGTTCCGATGACTCTCTGGTGCGAGCTAGTTCCCGGCGGATTTCAGATGAGGATACCGGGAGAGCCAGGGTTTCGAGACGGTGGACACGGGCTCCGGCGGGACTCTCATAGCTGTGGCCGGGCCGCGTTACGACGATAAACTCGACGGCGCGAAGCAAGTCCGGCGCACGATGCCAGGTAGTGATCTCGGCAAAGGCGTCGGCTCCGATGACGAAGAAGAGGTCGCCGCCTTCGGCTTTTACGCGCTCGATTGTGTCGATGGAATAGCTTTTCCTGTCGCCTTCCTCGATGCGCGAAGGCATAAAGCGCGGGTCGGCGTTGCATGCGATTTCGACCATCTTGAAACGATGTTCGAAGCTTGCGGCGGCGCGCTTGAATGGCGGGTTGCCAGCGGGAATGAACAGCACACGATCCAACTTGAATCGATCCGCTGCTTCTTTGCCGACGATCAAGTGTGCGCGGTGGATGGGATCGAAGGTGCCCCCGAAAATCGCGATTCTCATTTTCTTACGATGCGCTGGGACGCGGGAGGATGCGCGCCAGCAGTTCTTCTTCGCGGTCGATTTTCAATCCGATCTTCAGCCAGTAAATTTTCTGAGGCGCAGCGAGTTTCACCGTGCCTTCTCTAAGATTCATGCTGTCCTTTTCCGTGGTGACCAGCGCTTCGGCTCCGGCGGCGATTGCCTGGCGGGTGAGGCGCTGAATATCGGTGGGGCGATAGGCGTGATGATCGCGAAAAGACCATCGAAATACAAGCTCAAGGCCGAGTTCTTCAAGCGTTCGCCAAAATGTTGTCGGCGAGCCTAACGCGCAGAATGCGGCGACGCGGCGGAAGGGAGCGCAACTCAAATCGCGCGGGGCGCCCCATTCCAGGTCGATCCATTTCGTAGGCACAACGGAAGAGCGAAATATAGGCGCGGTGCGGTTATAGCGGCGGATCAAGCGCTCCAAACCCGAGACTTCCTGGCCTTGATCGACCCTTGTGATGACGATGGCGGTCGCGCGGCGGAGCGAAGACAACGACTCGCGGCGGCGGCCTAACGGAAAAATGCCTCCGGCCAGGGGGTCGAGCGCATCGATCAACGCGATGTCTTCGTCACGCTTGAGTTGAACGTGCTGGAAGCCGTCATCGAGGAGGAATACGTCGGGTTGAAGCTCGCGTTCGATTCGTTCGCCGACTTCAAAGCGGTTAGAGCCGATGCCGACGTGCGCGGCGCCTCCGCGAACAAAGATCTGCGCTTCGTCACCCGTGAGGTCGACAGGGACGTGACTTCCACGCGGGGCGACCACCATGCGCGCAGACGACTTCTTCCGGTATCCGCGGGTTAGGATCGCGGGCGCCTTGCCCTGTTCCGCGAGACGTTCCGCGATGTGTTCGACGAGAGGTGTTTTCCCCGTGCCGCCCATGGTCAATCCACCGATGCTTACTACGCGCGTATGGAGAGCTTTTCTAGAGACGTAAGCTCGGCGGAGGTTGGACCGGTGACCTGCGGTCCACAGCCAGCTTAAGGGTGTGAGAAAAAGACGGGCTGCGAGCGTTCGTGGCGTGCACGGGACGCCTTCGGCGGCGGAGCGCAAGATTTCACGCACTAGGCGAAGGACGACGCCGCGTTTGGACGTGGCGAGAGCCTGGGCGCGATGGCCGATCTTCTGAGCGCGCTTTTCATCGTTCAGAAGCGCTTCGATAGCGGACTCAAGGGCGCGCGCGTCGGGGATGCGTTCCAGGGCGTGCGCCGCAGTAAACTCGCGGGCGATCTCGGCGAAGTTTTCCATGTGCGGCCCGGCGATTACGGGCTTGCCGAAAAAGGCAGGCTCAAGAATGTTATGGCCACCGCGGCGTGCCAGAGTCCCGCCCATAAAGACCACGTCGGCTCGGGCGAACATGGCAGCGAGTTCTCCGACCGAATCGAGCAGCAGCACGCGAGCGTCGGACGGGATCTCTTTAGCCGCAATCTGGGTACGCCGAGCAAAGCTGAGATCCGCGGATTCGAGCTTCCGCGCGACCATATCAAAGCGTTCAGGTTTGCGAGGCGCTAGAACCATAATGGTGCTTGGGTATTTCCAGGCAATTTCGCGAAACGCGCCGATGACGGCATCGTCCTCATCGATGTCGGATGCATCAGCGGGAGGCATAGTGCTAGCCGCGATGAAGACTTGCTTGGCTGTCGTGAGGAAGGCTTGGATCTCCGGCGCAATTCCTGCTTCGCTTGGACGGAAGTCGTATTTCAGATTGCCGACCGCTTTGATTTTGACTGCTGGCGCTCCGGCGATGGCGTAACGTTTCGCATCATCGGGCGTTTGGACGAAAATGCCATCGGGGCAACGGAGAACGTGGCGGAAGAAACCGCTCGCGCTCTTGTAACGCGGGAGGGCCTTTTCTGAGATTCTTCCGTTGACGACAAGGAGCGAGGCTCCGGCTCGCTTGGTTTCGCGATAAAGATTTGGCCAAATTTCGGTTTCGATGATGACGACCAGCGCGGGGCACAAGCGCCGCAACACTCGGCGAACCATGGATCGGTAGTCGAGAGGGCAATAGAAGATTCCGTTGGCAAGACCTCGAAGGCGTTGTTCCGCGGCGGTTCGTCCGGCGAGTGTAGAAGTGGATACGAAAAGAGCAAGATGGGGGCGTTCGGCGCGCAAGGCGCGTAAAAGCTCGACCACGCTTAGGACTTCGCCCACCGACACCGCATGAAACCAGATGCTTCCGGCGCCCGTCGTGTCTAAAGCATCGGGCAGGTAGCCGAAACGCTCGATCAGCCCAGCGAAATATCGGGGGTCGCGCAAACATCGGTAGAGTAGATAAAGGACGACACCGGGACTAAGCGCTATCTGAAGGACCTGGTAGAGGAAATATATGAGACGTGTAGCGTTAATAGTTCTCTTGAGTATAACGGCTGTAAGTTCGCTTGCCCTCGCGGGCGATAAGGACCAGAGCCCATTGAAGCCGAATCCCGCGGCTTCTTATCCAGGAGCGCAAACGCTGGACAAAATTACGATTGCAGCCGTGCCTTATGCGACTGAGGAACAGGCTGCGTCGGCCTTCGGTAAGGTGGATCCTTACAAGTACGGAATTCTTCCGGTGCTGGTGGTTTTGGAGAACAATACGGGGAAGACTTTGCGGCTGGATTTGAAGGCGGAGTTTCTCGAGTCCCAGGGCAAACACGTGGAGGCAATGCCCGCGAGCGACGTGGTGCTCTACCAAGGCGATCGGAAAGCCAACTGGAAGGTTCCCACGCAGTCGCCATTGCCGATACCTCGGGGGTCGAAGAAGAAGGGTCCGCTGAATACCTGGGAGATCGAGGGTCGTGCGTTCGTCGCGAAGCTGGTGGCCCCGGGGGACACGGTTTCCGGGTTCTTTTATTTCTTCGCGGAGAATAAACCCGGGGCGAGGATTTATTTGACAGGCATCAAGGATGCGGCTTCGGGGAAGGATTATTTTTACTTCGAAGTGCCGTTTGAGAAGGAGTAAGTCGGTAAACTGAATTTATGTCCTCACTTCCGCATCTCCGGATCACCGAGGAGGAATACCTGGCATTGGAGCGTGCCGCTGAATTTAAGAGCGAATACTTCGATGGGCAGATCGTTGCCATGTCCGGAGCCAGCCGTTGGCATGTCGCGATAACTCAAAATATCGCGCGCCAACTGGGAAACCGATTAGAACAAGAACCCTGCGACGTTGGGACGAATGACATGAAGGTGCGGGTTTCGCATCGTTCCTATATGTATCCGGACGTCGTCATCACCTGTGGGGAACCAAGATTCGCGGACGACGAACAGGATGTACTGCTCAATCCGCAAGTTCTGATAGAAATCCTTTTCCCTTCCACCGAGCGTTATGACAGAGGGTTGAAGGCGGCTCACTACCGAACGATACCCTCATTACAGCAATATGTGCTCGTTTGGCAGACAGAACCTCGCATCGAAATTCTGACAAAACAAACGTCCGGAGATTGGCTGCTTCACGAAGTTGTGGGTATCGACTCTATCTGTCCCTTCGAGAGCCTCAAGTGTGAAGTGCCCATGAACGAAATCTATCGCCGAATCAGATTCGATCCTCTCGAACCAAGCGAATAGCCCCCCAAATCCACCAGTAGTAGTAACGCCGTATACGAGGTTCCAGTGTTAGAAATGCTCAATTACCGGTAGCGCGGTAATTCCTTTTTCGTTCTGCACTTGGCTGCAGTGACGGTACCGTTGCGGGAGGAGTGGACAGCGACAGCGCCAGCGTGGTTTGTCGGAAGCTGTGCCGGGAACGACGTAATCTGCAGCGGCCACGTCAGTCCTTTGTACATGGGCTAGGAGACAGGGATCTGGTCATCGATTTGCTTGCTCTGCTGCCTTCTCTGGGTGCAATTCGGCAACCCATCGCCTGACAATGAGGCCGAATAAAAGAACCGCCCCCTTGACATTCTACCTAAGCGCCGTTAGGCTTCTAGAAGAATGTCTACCGGAGATCCCAGACTCGAAATCCTCCAGGGCACGCTCGATATGCTGATCTTGCGAACGCTGCTCTTCGGCCCGGCCCACGGCCATGCGATCGCCAAATCCATTGAACGCGAATCCGCCGAAGCTCTCCAGGTGGAACATGGTTCTCTCTACCCCGCCCTTCACCGTCTGGTTAAACGAGGCATGCTCAGCGCGAAAGACGGCGCTTCGGAAAATAACCGCAAGTCGCGCTACTATAGCCTGACCGCTAAAGGCCGCAAATGCCTGCTCGCCGAAAGCTCAAAATGGGATCGCTTTGTCGAGGCGATCTCTCGTGTCATGAAACCGGCCGCGTCATGAAACCCGCCGCCTCATAGGCCGTATGGACATCCACGACGAGCTTCGCGACCATATCGAACACCAAACGCTCGAAAACATCGAAGCCGGTATGGCGCCCGCCGAAGCCCGATTGGCCGCGCTTCGCCAATTCGGCAATCCGTTGCTCGTCGCTGAACAAGCGCAAGAGGCTCGAACAGCATGGCCCCTTCGATCCATAGAACGCCTTTGGCAAGACCTCGTTCATACCGCGAGGCTCTTCGCCAAAGCACCGAGCTTCGTCGCGATCGCAGTGATCTCCATCGCCCTCGGCACTGGAGCCAATATCGCCATCTTCAGCGCTGCGGACGGCCTGGTTCTCCGCCCGCTCGCCGTATCGCATCCAAATGAACTCGTGAGCATCGGCAACCAGGGCCGGAATACCGTCTTTCACTGGATCTCCGCTTCTTATCCTGACTACAAAGACGTCCGCGCCCGCGCGCGAAGCTTCGAAGACATTGCAGCGTACACGTCGCAGCGCGTCGGAGTCGCAATCACGCGAGATACTGCTCCGGGAGTCCGTTTCGCTACGGTTGTCAGCGCCAATTTCTTCCAGGTGATGGGTCTGGTTCCAACGATGGGTCGTGGCTTCGTGGCCGATGAAGACAGTGCCCCGGGCCGCGATCCTGTAGCCGTGATCAGCTACAGCACCTGGCGCCAGGAGTTCGGCGGAGCGCCCGACGTCGTAGGCCGCAAGCTGTGGGTGAGCGGCATCGAGTTCACCGTGATTGGCGTTACGCCCGAGACGTTTACCGGCACGGACCCCACGCGCCTTCGCCAGGCTCTTTACGTTCCGCTTGCAATGTGGCCCCGTTTAATGAACGCTCCTGGCGTCAATCCACTGGAAGACCGCTCTCTCCGCTACCTCACATTGAAGGGCCGCCTGCGCCCGGGGATTACGATGCGCGTGGCGCAGGCCGAACTCGACACGGTCGGTTCGGACCTCGAACACGCCTATCCAGCGACCAACAAGAACGAACCGCTTCACATCGAGACGGAGTTGCAGTATAACGTCGAACGGCATCCACTCGACTCCGGCGCGGTGGCGCTGCTCAGCCTCTTATCCATGGCCGTCCTCGCTGTAGCGTGCGCGAATGTTGCAGGTCTTCTGGCCAGCCGAGCGCCGGTTCGAGCACGAGAGATCGCGTTGCGTCTTGCCATCGGAGCGGGACGAGCCCGTCTGGTGCGTCAGCTCATCACGGAGAGCATCGCGATCGCGCTTCTAGGCGGCGCCGCGGGCCTCGGCGTCGGTTCCATTGGCATCCTCTTGCTGCAGCAGCTTCACTTTCCATCGGACATTCTCACCATGCCCGCCTTCAAGATGGACCAGCGTGCGCTTCTGTTCAGCCTAATCATCGCGATGCTGAGCGCGTTTGTCTTCGGACTCAGCCCCGCTCTTCAAGCCACGCGCGTCAACCTTTCACGGGCTCTTAAGAACTCCGACACCAGTACGGATCGCCGCGTACGTTTCACCGGGCGAAATGCGCTTGTCGCCGTGCAGGTCGCGCTGTCCTTGGTGGTTGTTACTCTCTCCGTTTATATATTTCAAGTTTTCGAGAAGGATGTAGTGCAGGGGCCAGGTTTCCGGACTACGCAAATCGCGAAAGTAACCGCCGACCCATCCCAGGCGGGTCTTTCCACCGCACAGCAAATCGACTATGTCGACAAGGCCTTCGGAGCCGCGCGCCGGCTGCCTCAAGCCGGCCATGTGAGTGCGATTTCGACGGTGCCTCTGTTCTACGTCCAGTTCTCAACGCTCGTGCCCGAAGGCTATCCTTTGCCCCCGGGAGTGGACGTAATCACTCCTAACTCGGGGTCCATCGCAGAGGATTACTTCGCCACCATGGAGATTCCTCTTCTCACGGGCCGGGACTTCCGCGTAACGGACAACGCCTCGGCGCCCCTCGTCGCAATCGTGAATGAGGCCTTGGCCTCTCATTACTGGCCCGGCCAGACCGCTTTGGGAAAACGCCTTCGCAAGGGGAGCAAAGACGGCGCTCCGATTGAGATCGTCGGCGTGGCGAAGAACTCCAAGTATCTCTACATCGGCGAGCCCACTCAGGAATTCGTGTATTTCCCATTCCGCCAGGAATCGCGCGGAGAACTGACGCTGCTTATGCAAACCCGCGGCCCTTCGATCACCGGAGTCGCCCCCCTCAAAGAGGCCGTGGCGTCGGTGGATCGCAGCGTCCCGCTTCAGGATGCGCACACGATTGAGATGTTCTTCGACGCCATGGCGCGTTCGCTCGGCCGTACGACATTAATTATGGTTGCCGCCATGGGAGCCATCGGACTCGGGCTAACGATGATCGGCCTATACGGCCTGGTTTCTTACGCCGTCAGCCGCCGCACGCGGGAGATCGGAATCCGCATGGCTGTGGGCGCCGCGAAGGAGCAAGTCGCGCGCATGATGCTTCGCCAGGGAATGATCCCCGTCTGGATTGGCCTTGCGACAGGGAGCATCTTAAGCGCTGTGACGCTGAAAATGCTGCCCTCCATAGTTCCGTTGGGACAGCGCTACGATCCCCGCCTCTACGTGCTGGTTTTACCTTGCCTTGTTCTGATTACGGGTCTGGCAGCCCTAATTCCGTCTAATCGAGCATCGCAAGTAGACCCGGCAGTGGCGCTCCGGGCCGATTAATGGTAACCGTAGTGCCACCGGCGTCCTCAATCCGCCCGACGATTTCTGCAAATGGAATCATCAGAGCATCCAATTACGGCGGATTCCCTTCCATCGCTCCCGCTACCTGGATCGAGATCTATGGCTTCAATCCTGCCCATTTTGCTTTGACCCTGCCCGCTTGCGGTTCCCGCCAATCCCCGTCAAGGTTAGATTTTGAAGGCTCCGGCCCAACGTGGCATTGGCGCGTACGTAGATGGAATATGCGGCTAAAAATCCCGGTGCGGGCTGGGTTAGTTCTCTTTAGACCTGTTCACAGCCCGCACGTAAAGAAGCGGACACCTCAAACTTAGTTTCGCGCCGGGGCTGCAGGGATCGGAGCCTTACCATCCAGCACGAACGTCAATAGTTTCGGCATGATAGGCGACGCGGCGCCACCACCGAAGCCAAACCCTGCCGCGCCTTGTCCACCTTGGAGGCTTACGTACTGCTTGCCATCCAGCATGTAAGTCATCGGCGGACCCATAGCAGAGCGCAGGTTTGTCTGGACCTCAAGAAGCTTCTCGCCCTTGTCAGCACTATAGGCGCGCAACACGCCATTCGGCAAAACTTCGAACACAAGATTGCCTGCTGTGGTTAGCGTGCCGCCGTTAGAACTCGTGCCGCCCTCCGCGTGCCAGCGCTCCTTCTGAGTGACAGGATCCCAAGCGATGAGGAAACTGCCGGAAATCTCGGGCCCGATCGCCGGGGCCTGAGCATTAGGTGTCGCGCGCTTGGCCGGAGCCGGGCGCGGCGGATTCGCGGCAGCCTGCGCCGCTGCGGTTGCCACTTCGCCTCCCGCGGGAGGTTGAGCGCCCCGGCCGCCACGGGGAGTATTCGGATCGGTAAACACAATGCCAAGGTTCAGCTTTCCGGGCTTGTGCTCGTAATCGGGTGCAGTTGCGTAGTTGAACGCGCCGCCCGCAGTGGTCGGGATATAAACCAAGCCGGTAGTCGGGTTGAAGGACATCGGAGCCCAATTGTGAGCGCCGCCGGGTCCAGGGGTCACAATCGCGGCGTGTTCTGTGTCGTAGTAAGAGGTGTCGTTCACAATGGGCTTGCCGGTGGATTCGTTTAGACCCTTGGCCCACGTCACCGGGACGAAAGGCTGGCCGGAAAGAAACTGCCCTGTGACACGATCCAAAACGTAGAAGAATCCGTTTTTATTGGCCTGCATTACAACTTTGCGTTTCTGGCCTTTGATCGTAAGCTCGGCAAGAATCAACTGCTGAACGCTGTCATAATCCCACGAATCGCCGGGAACCATCTGAAAGTGCCATTTGTATTTGCCGGTGTCCGCATCCACCGCGACAATCGAGCACACGTAAAGATTGTCTTTTCCTTTCGCATTGCGGAGATCAGCCGGCCATGGTCCGGCGTTGCCCGTGCCAAAGTAAACAGTGTTGGTGTCCGGATCGTAAGAGATCGAATCCCACACCGTGCCGCCCGCGCCAACCTTGGTCGATGCCGGATCCCACGTAGGAGCAGCTTTGCGCATGGCTTCGTCTTCGGGCTTGGTGATATCGCCAGGTACGGTCCAGAACTTCCATGCTTGGCGTCCGGTTTGTACGTCATAAGCAGCAATGAAGCCTCGCACGGGGTATTCCGCCCCACTGACTCCGATCAGCACTTTTCCCTTCGCGATCCGCGGCGCCATCGTCAGCGTGTAGTTATCTTGTGCGTAAGAAACACGCGATTCCCAAACAACCTTACCCGTCTCCGCATCCAATGCTTCCAGCCGTCCATCGTTGACCGGGACGAAGATCTTGCCATCGTAGATCGCGAGACCGCGATTCACGACTCCGCAGCACATTTTCGGCGCGACGGTGGGCTTGTTGACTTCGGGATCCCACCGCCACTTCTCTTTTCCCGTGCGAGCGTCGAGCGCGAATACGATGCTCCAGTTGGTGACGCTGTACAGCGTGCCGTT
>Ga0126381_100008411_pt1 | contig 11531 bp, 6 predicted proteins | sample PanSoiMetPlot_28_FD_96465 | JGI IMG/M metagenome (GOLD analysis project Ga0126381, IMG submission 96465) | Tropical forest soil microbial communities from Panama - MetaG Plot_28 | ecosystem: Environmental > Terrestrial > Soil > Tropical forest > Bulk soil | place: Panama | collected 2016-02-17 | reverse complement strand
CGCTATAGAATCAGCTATTTGGGGCAAACCGTGCGGAAGGGTTTTTGGGCAACCACCGAGGCGGGTCCGTGAAAATGCTTTTTGACAGATAACTTCCCACGACTCCGTGCCAACTGCCGGTTTGCCGACAATTCGGTCTCTGATGAGCGCTTTTTGGGCAAGGACTTGGGACTCAATCCTCGAAGGCAACCCCGAGCACCGGTCTTCCGCCAAGCGAGGTATAAGACCCATATAGCGCCATAGCTAGCACTACGAACACGGTGGTCGCTCCCCGGCCTGCGTACCAACGGGAGATGTCCCAGGTGACGGGAGAATAGACAAACCAATTCATGGTCAAGAAGGCGAATACATATGACAGAAGACCTATACGTACAAGGCAAAAAACGGCCAAGACAGAGTAGAGCACACGACTCACAAGTTCGATCGGCAGATTTTCGCCGACCAACGTCATGAAAACTGCCATGAGAGCAAAAAGGAAGATTGCGACGGTCTTATTCCGTATCAATTTCCGCAAGATAACCAGGACCGTAAGGCCGCCAATGGAATTCATAAGCGCGTCAAGGAGCAGATAAACTAGCTGCCCAACGAACGTCCAACCACCTTCCAGAGGCGGTGAACCGGCGAATGAGGGGGTTACACCCTTGAGCGCGAACCAGTGCGGCAGTGCCACATGCAAATTCGCCGTCGTGTACATCAGCACGCCGAACAGTACTCCAAGCAACACGTCACGCCCCACAAGCGCGTCACGGAATTGACCGTCGAGGAAACGACTCCAGGAAATCAGTACGTCGGGCCATGAGCTGCGCACGTAGGGCTCGAGGGCAATGTACAGAATCCAGAATTGGAGGCCGATCCCGGCGGACAATCCAACGGTTGCGTTCCACCACCTCCATGTCCACAAAATATCGGAATTGTAATGAGAAGACAGCGCCGTCCAAGTGAACTGAACGGCGAACAGGAACAGGGCTACCCTCAAGCCTCCTTTCTTATCGCCACGGCCCAGCCGAATGTTTCTTCGCGCTAGAAACACACAGAAAAGGTCGATCCCTATCGCCAGACACACGAAAATCCAGAGGCCAAACTTCTGGGCAAATGGGCGGTCGTAGCTATCGACTCTGCCAAGATGGGTCCACGGAGCTAGAACCTCAAAGAAGACGGGCCTGTTGCCGTAGGCTCCTGCGTGCACCTGGATGAATCTGCCGTCGCGCTCGACATCCCAAGCGATTTGCTGGTCTACGGGCACGTCCGGGTACCCGCTAATCTGAACGGGGTGGGCTTTTGCTGGATCCAAACCAGCTTCGCGGAGGAATGAGGACCAGTCAATGGGCACACTTGGAGACGCGCCGCTCTGTGTTGTCGAAATCGCACTAAAATAAGCAAGTCGCCCCTGCACATCCGAACCGATCACCAATTCTCCTGAGTAGAAAGGCGGTGGGTTCTGAAAATCCACGTGCCAGGGATAAGTTGTAACAAGAGGGTGGGGGCTCTGGCGGTACATGAACTGAAGGGGTCCCGGATATTCGTTTTGCAGGTCATGATATCGCCCCGGGGAAGGCAGTTTAGACGCAAAGCGCCAGTAATCATCTTCAATGTGATACCAATGGGCGCTATCTGCGGGCGGCGCCCCATACCCAAAACTCTTCGCAATCTCCTGTGCTCGTTCGGTGAGAGCAGCAGGTGACTTATCGCCAGGCAGGAGGTTGACCAACAGCCCATGTTGAGCAATTGCGACGGCGACAATCAGAACTACTACAACACCTCCCATCAGCGTCCATGCTCTCGCGGGGGTTAACGCGCCTGATTTGCCGGCAGCAGCGACCATGCCGGGGGAAGGCGTTTCTCCCGCAGCGAGCGCTGCCGCCAGCGGGTCTCCTCCCGGCAATGCCGCCGCCACTTGAAGCGCCGAAGCTGGCCGACACGCAGGATCTTTTTCCAGACAGCGCAAAATCAACCGCTGAATCTGTGGGTCAATCTCCTTGACCACCTGTGAAGGGAAGGCGGGTACGCTCTTTTCCCGAAGGCGCACTATTTCCAGATACGTCGCAGCTTCAAAGGCCTGTTTGCCCGTGAAGATTTCGTACAGCACGAGCCCGAGGGCGTAGAGATCACTTCGCGGTGTTGCTTCCCGGCTTTCAAACTGCTCTGGCGACATGTAGGCTGGCGTACCCACGCCTGCTTCCTCGGGTAGGAATTCGGTTGCGGCGCCAGCGAGGCCGAAGTCAGTAATCCGCACGTGCCCGCGGCCGTCAAGCATGATGTTGGCGGGCTTCAGATCGCGATGAATGATGCCGTGCTCGTGTGCAGCAGCAAGGCCGGAACAAATTTGTCGCGCAATTTCAAGGGCTTTGTCCGGCGGCAGGCGACCGATGCGGCGAAGCAGGAAGGCTAGATCTTCGCCGTCCACATACTCCATGGTGAGAAAGGTCCGGCCCTCCGCCTCTCCAACATCAAACACGCGGCAGACATTTGGATGCGAAACCTGGCGCGCCAGCCGCACTTCGCGATGGAATCGCGCACGCCCGGCTTCGGTCCCTGCTATATTTTCAGGAAGAAACTTCAGGGCCACCGTCTGGCCCAGCTTTAAGTCTTCGGCGCGATAAACGTCGCCCATGCCTCCTTTGCCCAGAAGCGCGACCATGCGGTAGCGCCCGGCCACTATAGCTCCTGGAACATATAGAGCTTCGGCATCCCTGCCTCGCCACGCGATTGGATTCGGGCGTGGTGCAGTTTTCTTCGGGGGAGGATCGCCAGTAGGCGATTCAAGCCTTGAGAGAGTAGGACTCATCCCGACACTCAACGCCGAGCCGCAAGAGGGGCAGAACTCGCCCTGCTCTGGTGCTTCTTTCGAGCAGGCAGGACAAATCATGGGTTGCGGCCTAGTGTACCACCCACCCAAAACTTTGTTGATGGAGACACGTCTTGCCGGTTAGCTCCCGGGCGACGGGCTATGCGGAAGTTATCCAGTGAAACCAACCGCAACATTACTTCCGGCTTGCCGACAACCCACCCGAAATCTTCGCAACTCTAACGTTCCCCCGACAAGGCCTCTGGGTATAATCGGCAGCCCGAGGAGAATCACTGATACCTAAGTTGCTGGTTATCCTTGCCCACTATCCGCTCTTCGGCGCTGAAACTCTCGTCCTTCGACGGCCTACTCCGCGACGGGCGGCACTGTGATTCTCACAATTTGCCCAAGTCCGACCGGCGGCGGCCCAAATCCAACGTTGGAAACATACAATGCACCATCGGGCCCGAATGTCATGGCCGTCGGAAGGAACAAGCCTGTCGCGATCTCTTCCAGGCCTGCATCCGTCACACGCAGCACTTTGCCCGTGAAAGGCGTCGGAAAGGCATTGTTCGTGGTGTTCTCCAGGATATACATGAACCCATCTCGGTCAAACGTCACTCCAAGCACGGTCGTCAGCCCTGTCACCACTGTCTCCAATTGGCCGCTTGGCGTGATCTTCAGAATTTTCGAGGTTCCATTTTGAATCGGGAAGGTATTGAGGTTGCCCACGTAGAAGTTGCCCTGATACGTCACCGCGGTTGGCACTATGTGGCCCTCCGTGGCGGAGATGTCTGCGATCCTGCTGATTTGTCCGGTGGTTGTGATCTGATCCAGTTCGCCGTGGTTCGGCTCCACCGCGAAAAGTTTTCCGCGAACGGCCACCATGCTGTACCAGGTGCCGTCTGGCTCAAAGTCATCCGGCTCCGGATGCGCCACAGGATGCGTTTTCTGGAAAGCACTCAAATCGGCGACCATTGTCCAAGTCCCATTGGAGTTGACTCTGAATATTCCGTTCGTTGTCGTAGCCAAACCGTGGGAACACCCAGAACCCGCTGTCAGCGCATAGAGTGTGTTCCCGATGAACGCGATGTCCGCAACTCCACTGACCAGATTCCCTACGTTCGGGCTGGTTTGGCTTGAAGGCAGGTTGTCAATCACGGTTGTGCGGTTGCCGTTCTCGTCTATTCTTGAAATTCTGGACGTGAAGCCGCCTGTATAAGGTCCTACCGGCGAAGGTACCTGCTCGCACTGGCCCACCGTCGAAGTCGTCCCTCCCGCTCCGCCTTCGGCCACATAGAGATTCCCATCTGGTCCAAACTTCAGTCCCCTTGGGTTGTTCAGGCCGGTCGCAAAGACCTTAACATTTGGGGACGGGTCTTGTGCCTGTGCGCGGGGCGGACCAAAGGATGCTGCCACAAAAACGAGGCCGCAGCATGTTTGCAAAATTCTTTGAAGCTTCTTGTTCATGACAATTCCTCCGGTTCAGCATCTGAAAATCGGGTAAGGGACGCCGCACAATGGCTCCAAGCGCTTGGAAAGGAAATGCACAGGGAATCATTCATGTTTCAATTCCGCTTCAACATGTAAGCCTTTGACAACAGAGGCTTTATCTGACGAATTATTCAGGGCAAGTTGCCGTTTGACCTTTAGGTTCAGAGTTGGTAACTTTTCCGGGCCCCGAGACGAGGTTTCTCTGTGGAAGGCCCAGGCCCCAGCTCAAGGGTTCACTGCTTCGGCGCGTTCACGGTTGATCTTTCCTCCGGCGAGCTTTACCGCAACCGCCGACGGCTCAAACTGCAGGCCCAGCCGTTCCAGTTGCTTGCACTCCTCCTCGAACGTCCGGGAGAAGTGGTCACCCGCGAGGAAATTCGCCATAAGCTGTGGCCGGCGGACACCTTTGTGGATTTCGACCATAGTTTAGGCACTGCGATCAATAAGATTCGCGCCGTCTTGGAGGACTCCGCCGACCAGCCGCGCTTCGTTGAAACCCTCCCCCGCCGCGGCTATCGTTTCATCGGGCAGATCGCCGAGAACGGAGATGGGAGCGCAGCGGCGATTGTCGGCGGTCCCACGCCCGCAGTCAGAGCACCCAATTTAATTGACTCCAAACCAACGTCGCTGAGAGAGAGCCAGTGGCCTCGGTCTTCGATAATGGCTCTCGCCGGCGCACTCGCGCTTGTGTTCACTCTCGTCGCCTACTTCGGCTGGCGGAGAACACGCGCCGTCCATCCCTCGAGCTCAGGCCACGTGATGCTTGCAGTGCTTCCCTTCGAAAACCTGAGCCGAGACCCTAACGAAGACTATTTCAGCGACGGACTCACCGAAGAAATCATTACCCAGCTTGGAGCATTGAGCCCGGACCAGCTCGGTGTAATCGCGCGCACGACCTCGATGGCTTACAAACGTACATCGAAAAGCGCGCAACAGATCGCCAGGGAATTGGGGGTCAATTACATCCTCGAGAGCAGCATTCGGCGCGATGGAGACCGAGTGCGAATTAGCGCCCAACTTATCCGTACGGAGGACCAGGTGCATGTCTGGGCGCAGAGCTATGACCGGCAAATCAGTCACTCCATTGCTTTGCAAGAAGAGGTGGCAAGGGCGGTGGCTGAACAGATCAGAATAAAACTCAATCCGACTTATCGTGGCCCTTCTAGCCCGCTCCCTCTTGATCCGAAAGCAAACGAAGCCTATCTGCGAGGACGATATTTTGGGAACCAATTTACGGCAGCCGGCTACTGGAAAGCGATTGCCTATTTTCAGCAGGCCATCAATCAACAATCCAGTTTTGCGGAAGCTTATTCGGGATTGGCAGACTCGTATTATTTTCTGGTCGTTACGGATGCCATGTCGCCAGAAGAGGGCGTATCGAAAGCTCAGGAAGCCGCGCGCCAGGCCGTGGCGCTGGGGGAAGGTCAAGCTGAATCACACAATGCTCTCGGCAGTGTCATGCTCGGACTATGGGACTTGTCCAAGGCTGAGACTGAGTTTAAGCGTGCCATCGAGTTGAATCCGAGCTACTCCACTGAGCACCGTCTGTACGCGGCGCTCCTTGTGACGCTAGGGCGGCATGGTGAGGCTTGGGAACAGATTAACCAAGCGATGCGGTTGGACCCCCTCTCTCTACCGAACAATGCCGAAGTAGTGCGGACGCTTTACTATGCCCGAGACTACGATCGGGCCATCGAACACGGCCAGAAAGCCTTACAGCTCAATCCGGACTACTATCGAACGCATTTCTGGCTGGCACGCGTCTATGCCCAGAAAGGATTGTATGGGGAAGCCATCGCAGAATCGCAGAAGGTTCTCCAAGCAATGCCGGACAGCACTGTTGGTTTGACTGAGCTTGCGTACAGTCTTGCGGGGGGAGGTCGCCAGCCGGAAGCCCGAAAAATTCTCCAGCGTTTGAAGGAGAAATCGAAGCGCGAATTCGTTCCCGCCTACAACTTGGCGGTTATTCACGTTGCTCTCAACGAGAAAGATGCCGCCCTGTACTATCTGCAAAAGGCTTATCAGGAACGGGATTGGGCGATGATGGTTCTCGCGGTCGAACCGCGCCTCGACCCCCTACGGAGCAATTCCAGCTTTCAAGAACTCTTGGGAAAATGCAGATTGCGATTGTAGAAGACCAGTGACCCTCGCCAGGATCACTTACTCGGCGCTAGAGAGATGAACGAGTGCGGCGTCTGAGTCGAGGATCCGCCTTCCAGTTGCTCCAAGGCCGGGATTACTCCATGACTACAGATGAAGCAAACAACCGCACGTTCGACTTGTTGACCGCTGGGAGCCGTCAAAGGACGATAATCCCCGGATGACGGCCAACACGGAAGTTGGCGACCAGGCCGATCTCAGTTTCCTGCTTGCCAACAGTTCATTCAGAACCTGCTTTCCCCCAAAGACGCACCGGCTAACCTTCAGAGCGGCACACCTATTGTTTGCCAAGTATGAGGGAATGTCGGTCTGGCGCTCCGCCTCCCGATTTGATTCGGCTGACTGGCACATCACCCGGGATCGCGACAATAAGGATTCGGCAAATGAGACTCTAATTGAGATAGCCCGTAAGCTACGGCGACGAACGGCAATTCCTCGCTGGGGATCTTCCTGCGATCGGCTCGAACAAGGTCGGTTGGTTGTTCCAAGGTCAGCACTGAGAGCGGCTCCTGATGGTCCGGATGCGTTCTGAAAGTGTCGACGAGAAGCGGCAAGAGGCTCCCGCCACCGATCACGACAACCTTATGCTGCCGCCAGGCTATAAGTTCGAGTGCGTTGCTGCTCAACTTGGCAGAAACTTCGCTCCAAGCCTTCCGGTAGGAATCGTAAATGTGTTTGCGAACGGGCACTAGAGCTCCGTGGACCTTTGCATTCGCTTGCAAAATGGACGCTTCTGACCCTCGAAGGACTAAACAGTCGGTGTTCAACCCTTCACATTCTGCTATTGCGCGATCCACGGCATCCATCCCAATTGGAACCGCAGCTGCACCGAAGGGTGCCAAGCTCCTCTTGGGAGTTCGTAGCTTGCCAAAAACACGAAACAGGCTTGTGTGAGTTGTACCTGCGCCGATATCCACCTTTGCGAACGGGCCTATTCCAATGGGAGAATGCAATACCAACCAGTTCGAAGCTTCTCCTTCACAGCGAATCCACTCTCTACCCTCCTGGTCCGGGATAGGTAACAACACTACTTGGTGTTTTGCCAGCACTCGAAGAGCTCTCTCGATCGACAAGGCCGAATCAAGAAGCCCTTCATTGCAATAGAATGACCACGCACGGCGAGCGATGCCCAGGAAGGACGCCTTTAGCTCACCGTCGTTAAAAAATGGCAGCGGCACGCCCATGGTCATGCCAATCTCCACGCCTTCCAACCGCCCGTCAAACTGGGCCGCAGCGGCTCGCTGGCCTTCGGAGATCAAAAACCATACTGTGAGTGCAGCAAGGTCTGCGGCGGTGAATCCCTGGGGAAGTGTTGTTGAGCCAGAGTGGTACTTTGGGTTCCCACTGACTTCAGCTGCGACTCGCATCTTAAGGCTCTCGTAGATCTCATACTCCCCGTTGGTCTTGGTGTTATCACCGAACAATAGTTCTGTTGCGCTCATGCAAACCCGCGACGGAATTAGAACCGATCCGTTACGTGGAATGAGTACGGCAGTCTCCCCACGCGGCGCGCCGTAATCGCGGAACACAATCTTTGATGCGCTGGTCCCATAGTCAATGCCAAGATGGACGCGCCGTTTAGGTGACGCTTGATTTCGGTCCCAGAATTTCCACGGGGCCCGCGGCAACCTCTTCATGTTCGATTGCCCCATTGGACTAATGAAGGTTTGCGTATTCTGCTTTTGCCTGCTTCAATATAGGGACGTCCGGGTCGGCGTCTTTCCAGAGCGCGAAGAAATCATCGTAGGCAGCTTTGGCTTTGGCATTGTCGCCTTGCAACGCGTAGGAGCGCGCTAGGCCCACATGAGCGAGTGCTCCGATCGGTGAGTTCAACACGGTCCCACGGTTGCCGAGGATTTTCTGGAATTCGGCGGCAGCTTCGCGGCCTTGGCGCGAGCTCAAATAGGCCTCGCCACGCACAAAGGCTGGGTAGAAGGCGGTCCAACTGGAGGGACTGGCCGTCGACTGCCCAAGCTCGTACAGGGCGGCGGCTCTGAGGCTCTCGATGGCTTCCGAAGGTTTTCCCCGGCTGACCGCAAACTTCGCGCGAAGTGTCGGCAGATAATTGAACCGCACGATGGTGTCCTCGGGAAACCTCTTGGCCAAATCACCGGTCAGCACTTGCGCTCGCTCTCCGTCCCCCGCAAACACCAAGGCGAGGGCAGCCAAATATTGTGCATCACGATTGCCCGCGCGTGCCATTGCCAAAACAGCTTGGCGTCGCGCTTTTCCCGCATTGCCGAACAAGGCCTCTACCAGGGCGGACATGGCGACGTACGTTGCGGCCCCCTCCTTTCCTCCTGTTCGTTCGGCGGAATCTATTGCCCGGAGGGAAAAGTCTCGGGAGTCCGTTAGCCTCCCGGCGTAGGCAGCCGTGTTGGCTTCTAGACCCAAAAGTTCGTCCTCTAGTCCAGGCTTGCCTACCGCCCAAGCTACTTGTTTTGCCATCCCTGCTGCATCGTTCTGCAAAAAAGCAAGCTCATAGAGGGCAAGATTAAAGAAAGGGGAATCAAGTTTTCGTTCAAGAGCTTTTCGATGCATTGCCTTCGCCTCATCGAGGCGATGCAAAGCGATGTAGTCGAACGTGAGGAAGGCGTAAGGGATGGGAGTGTCCGGATTCAAACGAACTGCCTCTCTGCCCTCTTCAACAGCCTTCTCAAACTGTCCGATGACAGGGTAGATAGCCCCCGACAAGTAAGTGTGGGGGAGCTCCGAGCGCGGATAGACGTGTATCCAAAGCTCGCAGGACTGCTTCGCTCTTTCGATATTCCCGGTTCCCTCCTTGTAGAAGAGGGTTTCAATAAAATACTTCTCCGGCTCACTCACTCTGTCGCGAAGTTCGTACGCCTTTCGCGTAAAGTCGGCCGCGACGCCCGATTCCCCGAGATCCGTGGATATGATGCCCATGTAAGCGTAGGCGAGCGCAAAATTCGGGTCGAACTCGATTGCACGCTTAAAAAATGGAGTAGCGGCGACGTCACCGGATGCAACCAAGACTCTTTGGCCCAAACTAAGAGCTTTAAGGGCTTCCAGCGACGGTGTAGTAGCTTGTTCGAGAGGGGTATCAAGCTTCTTCACCGTACTCAGCGACTCGCCCAGTTTGTTCCGAATGTCAGTTGCCGTCTTCCCCAGTGCATCGAGTACGTGATTCTTGTCACTCGCTTGAGCTTCCGTGCTCGCCAGCGATTCGCCACTTTCACAGTTGACGGCCTTTAGGGTCACAAGGTACTGCGTGCCAATCTGCGCTATTGAACCTTCCAGAACGGCTGCGCTAGTGGTTCGCTGGCAGAGTTCTCGCGCGATCTCTGGCGCAAGCTTCACATCTTGCTTCTGGCCCATCATCCGTAGAGTCTGTTGGATTCGCTGGTCAGAGATGATGCTTAGGAAGGGTGATTGTTCCAGCTGGATAGAAAGCCCCTGTCGTAGTGTCCCGTCGAACACCGAATCGCCGGTCGAGTTTGCGAAGTCCGCAAGGACAATGGTGTCCTTATCGGTTAGTTTCGGGGCGCGGTGAAAATAGAAATAACTTGCTGCGGCCAGGGCGACAACGGCCGCAGAAGCGGGAACAATGCTAATCCAGAGCTTCCCTCCGCTGTGGCCTTTCGCAGTCACGGGCTCTCTTGCCATCTCTGAATCTCGTTTTAGCCTGCGCAAGTCGGTCTGAATTTCCGCAGCGGTCTGATAGCGAAGGCTGCTTTCTTTCTCTAGTGCCTTAACAATGATGCGTTCTAGTTCAGGCGATAGGTCTAGGCTCAGACGCCCAGAGGGCGCTGGCGCGCGATTGAGAATCCCGTCGAGCACTATGGCGAAGGTGTTGCCTGGAAACGCCATCCGTCCGGTCGCCATCTCGTACAAAACCGCACCGAACGAAAACAAATCCGTCCGTATATCCAGGTGTTCACCTCGTGCCTGCTCTGGGGACATGTAAGCGATCGTGCCGAGGGGTCCGCCTGGGCTTGTCAGAGCTTCTTCTGTCGTTGCGGTCGAAATTGTGGAAATGTCGACTCGTTCATCGGAGCCGAGTTTCGCCAGGCCAAAATCCAAAATTTTAGCGTGCCCACGCTTAGTGACAAAAATGTTGGCAGGCTTGAGGTCACGATGAATGATCCCCTTGTCGTGCGCCGCGCCGAGCCCGTCGGCAATCTCAATTGCTAAATCCAGCGCCTCCTGCTGCGGCAGGGGATTACCTCCGATGCGATGTTTCAGCGTCTGCCCGTCCAGAAACTCCATGACGATGAAGGCCGCACCGTTCTGTTCGTCGACCTCGTGGATGGTGCAGATGTTAGGGTGACTCAGGGACGACGCGGCCTGAGCCTCTCGCTGAAGACGACCTAATGCCCGAGGATCTCGGGCAATCTCATCCGGAAGGAACTTCAAGGCAACGAACCGATTGAGTCTAACGTCCTCGGCTTTGAAGACCACACCCATGCCCCCTCCGCCGAGTCGTTCGAGAATGCGATAGTGCGAGATGGTTTGACCGACCAATTGAAGGGAGCTCCACCCTTGATTGGAGATGCTAGGAGCACCCAAAGGCCGAGTCAATGGCCGTATGACGGGCAATCGGAAGTAATCCACCTGCCCAGTAAGTCCTGCGCCTGCCGGACACTCCACTGAGCTGCGGTGTGTAAGAAATTGCCGATGCACCGGAGATCACCCAACACGTTCGCGTTTCCGCGGGATGGCGCTGATGTCGATCCGAAGCGGCGGTGGATCTTCATCGACGATGGGCTGCACTGGCTTGCCGAACTGATAAGCAAGCGCGAGCTTCACAATTTCCAATCGAATGCGAGGATCACGATCCTTGCGAAGTCTCTCAATGTCCAAGATTAGAACAGCTTCGTCTTCGTAGACCTTGAAGAGGAAATCCCTCACACTCGCGCTGATCTTGTTCGGCGTGCCCTTCTTGCGGCCGCCGGTTTTTGATCGACCCTTCTCGAATTTCATTTCCTCTATTCGCCTCTAATAATAGATGGAGTGAACCCTTGAAGTGACACACAATATTGGGCACAGTTTCCGGGAAAGGAAGCACCGTGAAGAGGAAGAGATACTCCCGGAAATTTCAGCGAATGGCCGTGGAGCGGATGAGGACGTG
>Ga0126381_100008410_pt1 | contig 11532 bp, 8 predicted proteins | sample PanSoiMetPlot_28_FD_96465 | JGI IMG/M metagenome (GOLD analysis project Ga0126381, IMG submission 96465) | Tropical forest soil microbial communities from Panama - MetaG Plot_28 | ecosystem: Environmental > Terrestrial > Soil > Tropical forest > Bulk soil | place: Panama | collected 2016-02-17 | reverse complement strand
TCGGGCGAGATCTTCCTGGTGACGGGGCTCGGCGTCTACCCGAACCTCGGCGTTATCGACGCCTACTCCGTGGCCAGGTCGGGGGACACGCAATGGAGCGTCAGGTTCTCCGACGCCCTCGCCGAACGGACCATGGACCAGGTGGTCGGCGGTTACCGGATCGAGGTGATCGAGCCGCTGCACCGGCTCCGCCTGATCTGCGAGTCCCCCGATTCCAGCCTGGACTTTGACCTGCACTGGACTCGAGCGTTCCCGGCCGTGCAGGAGGAGCCGCACGTGCTGAGGTCGGGTGACCGGGCGATCGTGGAGTCCTCGAGGTTCTGCCAGCTCGGCAGCTGGAGCGGGCACCTGCGGGTCGGCGACCTCGAATTCGACGTCAGCGACGACCGCTGGTCGGGAGCCAGGGACCGGTCCTGGGGGATCAGGCCGGTCGGCGAGTCCGAGCCGCCCGGTCGAGCGGCCGAGTCGGTTGCCGGGTTCTGGTGGCTGTACACGGCGTTGCGCTTCGGATCCTGCGCGCTGATCGTGATCATTCAGGAGAACCCCGACGGCTACCGCACGCTGAGCGACGCGAAGCGGGTCTGGCCGGACGGCACGGTGGAGCAGCTCGGCTGGCCGCGGGCCGAGATCAGCTACGCACCAGGAACACGGCATCCGCTCTCGACCCGGCTGCGTCTTGAGGACCGAGCCGGCCAGCAGGTCTGCGTTGATATCAAGACCCTGAGCTCGATTCCGCTGCACGTTGGCGCCGGATACAACGGCGATCCTGAATGGTCGCACGGCCGCTGGATGGGGCGGAACTGGAGCAGCACAAGCGTGTACGACCTGACCGCGCCTGAGGTTGCCGCGCGGATACCCTGGGGCGTTACCGACCACCTGGCCAGGGCCGAGCTGGACGGCGAGGAGGGCTGGGGGCTGTTCGAGCACGCCAGCCTGGGCCGGCACGACCCATCAGGGTTCGCTGACTGGTCCTCGGTGGCACCGGACTAGCCCCCGGACAAGGTGCCAGGGCGGTCAGCTACGGTGCCGCGCCTGACCGGCTCGCCGACGACGATGGCGTGCTCGTCGGCGCCGGTGATGACGAACTAGGCGACGTGCTCGGCGCGGTGCTCGTCGATGGCGTCGCGGTCGGGCTCGGCGTGGACGGGCTCGGCGTTGAGGTCGGGCTCGATGAAGATGGCGACGGGGTGGCCGGCGGGCTACTCGACTTCTTGACCTGCCCAGGTGCGTGACTGTGCCCCTGAGCAGGGCCGACGAGCGCCGGGGTATGCACCGGGTGGTGGCTCGGCAGGTACAGCAGCGCGACCGCCGCCGCCACGACCGCTGCGGCGGTGACCAGCCCCCCGACGGCCGCGCCGGCCGCGAACGATCGCCGATCCCTGCGATACTCGCTGGTCCGGCGGGCGCGCAGGTCGGCGGGGAGTGCCGCCCGGCGGGCGGCCCAGCTGTTGAAGGGGGCGGCCGCCATGCCAAGCGTCGGGAAGACGAGCAGCGCAGCGAGCAACGGCCCGCTGAGCCCATGCGGCTTGGTCAGCGCCGCCGCGATGCCGGCCATCCCCGCGAGGGCGAGCATGGTCTCGGCCCAGTTCGCCCGCAGCGCCTCCCACCACCTGGCCCGCTCGCTGGTCTTGGGCGTGCGCAGGAAAGCCGCCTTGCGCGCGAACAGCCCGAGGATCGAGGCCCGCGCCACCACAAGCGAGGTGGATTGCCAGATGAAGAACGCGCCCATCGCGTCCCGCCAGGACGCGCCGGTGCCGCGCCGCAGCAGCGCCACCGCGCGCACCAATCCGAGCGCAACGAGCACCGGTACCGTCGCCACGAGGAAAACCGTGAGCTTGCGGAACAGCGTCCCGCCGCCGAGCGCCTCGTTGGCCGCGCCGGCCAGCAGGAACACCAGGAACGCCAGGCCAAGGAAGTCCCCGTACCACTGGATGCCACCGGACAGGTAGGCCCAGCGCTGCGCGGTGGTCAGATGATTCTGCTTGGTTCTGCGGCCAGGAATCAGCGATCGCCAGTGCATCCGCAGAATCTGGATGCCGCCGAAGCACCATCGGTACCGCTGGCCCTTGAGCGCCTCGAACGTCAGCGGCATGATGCCGTGTCCCCAGGACTGGTCCACGTGCAGGCCGGAAAAGCCGGCCCTCAGCAGCCGCAGGGAGAGTTCGGCGTCCTCGGTGATGCACCACTCGTCCCAGCCGCCGAGCTGCTCAAGCGCAACCCGCCTGATCAGACCCATCGTGCCTGCGAAGATCGCGCCGTCGCGCTCGTTACGAGACGGCTGGGAGACCGCGAAGAAGTACTTGTATGAGTAGTACAGCCGCCGGTAATACCGCGCGCTCCGCCAGCCGCGGTAATCCTGCGGCGATTGCACGAAGCCGACCCAGGGCTCGGCGAACGGCGGGGCGCACCGGCGCAGGAACCCCGGTCCGATCTGGTAGTCGGAGTCGACGACGCCGATCACCTCGGCTCGGTCATCTGTCAGCTCCCTGAGCGCATAGTTCAGCGCGCCCGACTTGTAACCAGGCCAGTTCTCGAGGTGCGCGAACTTGACCCCATGGCGGCGGCACCATGCTTCAACCGGGCGCCATAGCGCCTCGTCGTCGGTGTTGTCGTCGATCAGGATGACCTCGTAGCGCGGATAATCGATCCGCAGCAGCGACCTCAGCGTGTCAATCACCATGTCGGGTGGCTCGTTGTGGGCAGGCACGTGCAGGCTGACCATCGGCAGGTCGCGACCGGCGATATCAAATCTGACCCGCGGCGTCACGCGCCTGGTCCAGTGCTCGGTGCCGAGCGCGTCGCAGATCTCCCACAGGTAGGCGCAGGCCATGATCGCCGCGAACACCTCGAACAGCCAGAGCAACAGCGCTCCCGCCGTGCTCGCAACTCCGAGATGGCTTGCGAACGTCCAGTCAAGCGCGAACGCCAGGTAGGTAACGAACAGGAAAATGCTCGTTGCCCAGCACAGGTGGGCGCTAGCCTTCCAGCGCCTGGTCAGCGGCAGCCAGATCAGGCTGGCGATGATCACGGCCGCCCCGCCAGTGATCAGGTTGTGCTGGGTAGCCCCGATCAACTTCAGCACCCCGGCTACGGCGGCGGCCAGGACGACGGTGCCGAAAACAGCCAGCACGAGCCTGCGGATCGCTGGCCATATTCCCGCGCCACGGACACGACGTTTCGCCGGGACGAACAACAGCGCCGAGCCGAGCGGCGCTGCGACTATCCCGGCCAGCAGCAATGCCGCCAGCATGTCTCCCCTTACCCGTCGTGTTCGGTAGGTCGGCGAGCTACCTGGGTACGCGCGGCCGAAACCTGCCTATTCCGCCAAACCAATTGCGGGCGCCCTGAGGGCGGGGTACATATTTCGGTTCATGGATCCCCCGAGCTTCATGCAGCCCCCTTATTTCAAGCAAACGCGGCGAGCTCAGGCAATGCGGGGTTCCGCCAGGTTCTCGCGCGCCGCCACGATAGCTGGCGCCCTGCTCGTCGCCGCGTCGCTCATGAGCGCGACCCCCTCCTCGGCGCTCACGCGGTCGGGCTCGTCGGCGCCTGCCTACTTCCACACCGTACCCCCGGGACACAGGCTGCCGACCGGCGGCCAGTGCGCCGTCTGGGTGCGGGCCAGGCCGCTGCCGGAAAACAAGGGCGTGAACAAGCGCTTTAACCGCACCACGGGACAGTCCGTCTCCAAACACTTCTTCTCCGGCGACACCCCGCAGGCCAACAAGTGGATCGCGCCACGGATCAACGGCAAGTTCACCGGCACTACCCAGGAGATACTGCGCTGGGCCGCCTGCAAATGGGGGATCGACCAGAACACGGTCTTTGCCCAGGCAGCAGTGGAGAGCTGGTGGCGGCAGACGACGAAGGGCGACTGGGAGACGAGCGGCTGCCCGCCCAAGCACGGGCCAGGCGTCGACGGGCGGCCCGGCCTGTGCCCGCAAAGCTGGGGCATCCTGCAGAACAGGTATCCGTACGAGAAGTCGAGCTGGCCGGGCATCGAGAAGTCCACGGCAATGAACGCGGACACCGCCTATGCGATCTGGCGCGCGTGCTTCGTCGGCTACGAGACCTGGCTGAACACCGTCAAGAGGGGCAGCAGGTATCACAAGGGCGACGCGTGGGGCTGCGTCGGGCGGTGGTTCGCCGGGCGGTGGCACACCACCGCAGCGCAGAAGTACATCGCCAAGGTCAAGAAGTACCTGCGGGAGAAGATCTGGAAGACGAAGAATTTCCAGCAGCCTTGACCGGGCGGACACTGGATTAGGCCGCGTACCCGGTCGCCTTATCGACAACCATCCTGACGACGACCCGCACTGCTCCCGGCGGGTCGGGATCAGGGTCCCTGCCGTTGTACTTCCATGACAGCGCGGTGTCGACGCGACGCCCGACGTCGGGGGTTATCGTCACCGTGCCGCGCAGCTCGACGTAGTTCTCGGGGTCGGCTGACTCGAGCACTGTCACGCTCACCCTCGGGTCGCGCAGCATGTTGCGGTGCTTGACCCGGCCCTCGACCGTCGAGAACAGCAGGTCGTCGTCGTCCCGGCCAACCCACATGGCTGACGTCTGCGGGCTGCCATCCGGGTTCACGGTGGCAAGGACCGCGTAGTTCCGGCCGTCGAGCAGCCTGAGCGTTGCCTCGGTGAATGTGAAAGCCACGTACGCACGCTAACAAGGCGGCGTATGCCGCATCCATGGAACGCAGCCACCCCCGCACGCTAACAAGGCGGCGTATGCCGCATCCATGGAATGCAGCCACCCCGCACGCTAACAAGCCGACGTATGCCGCATCCATGGAATGCAGCCACCACGCACCGTATCAGCGCGCCGTCGCGACACACCCCTGGTTACCTGCGATCGGTCTTATCGAGAGCCTTCTCGAACCAGTGATGGGCGTACGGCTCGTCGCTGAACGCGGCTACCTCGCGGTAGCCTGCCGACCTGTAGAGGGCGATCGCCTCGCTCAGCGCGCGGTTGGTTTCCAGCCGCGCCAGTCTTGCACCCATGCCGGCGGCCCTGGCTTCGAGTTCGGCAAGCAGGCGCCGGCCAAGCCCAAGCCCGCGCGCGACCTCGCCGACCCACATCCGCTTGATCTCGGCCGTCCCATCGGCGTGCACCTTGATGCCGCCGATGCCGACCGGTTCGGCGTGGACGGTGGCAAGCAGCAGCAGCCCGGCCGGCTTGGTCAGTTCTGCGTCGTCCGCCGAGATGCTGCGGGCAGGGTCGAAGCCCGCGTCGAAGCGAAGCGCCAATTCGTCGAAGTACGCGCGCATGCACGCACGGGCAGCGGGATGCCTGGGATCGCAGACGTTCACCTCGATAGCCGACGCCGTCAACAGCCGCTCGACCTCGCTCATCGCCGTGACCAGCCGCTCCCGCTGCCGGTCATTCAACGGCTCGAGCATCGAGCTGGCGGCCTGGTCAGAGAGCCGGTCAAGCTCGGCCCGCTCGGTGCGGCCGCGTTCGGTCAGCCGCGCCGTCCTGACCCGGCCGTCGGCGCGGCTTTGCTCGACCGCGATCAAGTCAGCGCGTTCCAGCGAGCGGAGCAGCCTGCTGAGGTAACCGGAGTCCAGGTCGAGCCGGGACCTGAGGGCACGAACATCGACGCCACCCTGGCCGATCTCCCACAGGACGCGCGCCTGCCCAAGCGGCAGGCCACGGCCCAAGAACGCGTCGTCAAGCGCACCGATCCGCTGCGTGACGGCCCGGTTGAAGCTGCGCACCTGGCCGATCATGAAGTCGTCCATTCTCTGACTGTAGTCAGAGAATGCAGGTCTCAGAACCTTTTCATCGCAGCGACAAGGCGGCCCAGACGGCCTTCTCGCCGGTGCCGACCAGCGTCCATCCCCAGGCCGCGGCCAGAGCATTCACGACGTGCAGCCCTCTGCCAGATTCCGCTCCGGTGTCGGGTGGCGCGAGAACCGGCGGCATGATGCTCCCGTCGGTGACCACGCAGATCACCCGGCTCACATGTCGTTGCCAGGTCAGGCCGACCTTGCCGGTGCCAGGACCACCGAGGCAGGCACCGTGCCTGACGGCGTTGGTCACCAGCTCCGACGCGATCATCACGCCCTCATCAACCAGGTCGTCGAGTTGCCAGCAGCGCAGCGTCTGCGCCGTGAAGTCGCGCGCGGCCTTGACCGAATCCGGGTCGGCCGTCAGCAGCAGCTGGCTCGGCCCAGCCTGGATGTGGCCCGATGAGAAGGTCGGCATCTCCCGCTGCGCAATGGCGTGAACCAGTGGGTCGCGCTGGGGCGACACGTATGCCTGGACCGACTGGTCGAGCGCGGTCGGCTGCTGTGAGGCTGGCTCCTGATACCGCTGCGCACCCAGCTCATGACCGCCATAAGTCAAGTCCCGTGCCTGCGCGGAAGTCACTGGCGTCGTGTCCCTTGTGCCGGGTATGTCGGGACTCCGGCGTCATTTCGGCCGGGTCCATTCGGGCCTGCTCGTCCGTTACGATGCCATTAATGGCTGTGCACATGCAAGTGCTACAGCACACTGAGTCAGTTAATTCGCGTGCGTTCGTCCCCCTAAGGTGCCATTATTACGTGCAGATGCACGTGCCGATGCACAGGACGCGCCATGTCCGCGCCCCAAGCGAACCGACGTCGTGTTCGCGACAGCTGACAGGGGTGGCGGACGGGCGGCGAGGGGATGTTGACAGTGGATGATGCTCGAAACGGGGTGCCAGCGTCGCTGCTGCACGCGACTGGATGGCGCAAGAGCAGTTTCAGTAATCCGAGCGGTAACTGCGTCGAGGCGGCGCTGCTGCCCGCCGAGGGCGTCGCTGTGCGCAACTCCCGGTATCCCGACGGTCCCGCGTTGATCTTCACCGGCGCCGAGTGGGACGCGTTCATCCGCGGTGTCAAGGCAGGCGACTTCGGCTGATCGAGCCACGCCGATAGCGGTCGACGCGGTGCGTAGCGCCCGGCCGCGGCAGCCGCAATCGACTGCGAGAGCCAGCAATTCGTTCCGGGCAACAATGGCGTGCAACGAGCCTGTCAGCGAACTTTCATCATTTCCTAGCGGTTTAGGTTGCGCTTATGGCGCAATGGCGGTCCGGCATGGGACACTCCTTGGGGCAACTACTTCAGCCGACCAAGCAGGGGAACCGATGGTCGCAACGGCCGGGCGTCACGGTAGCCCGGTTCGGCATCTGCTCGAGCCGCCCAGTGCGGGCGGCCCGACGGTCTTGCGCATTCTGCTTGGCGCTCAGCTGCGGCGGCTCAGGGAGGCCAAGCGGATCTCGCTCGAGGAGGCGGGCAACGTCATCAGGGCGTCCCACTCGAAGATCAGCCGCCTCGAGACCGGGCGGGTCGGATTCAAGGATCGCGACATCGTCGACCTGCTCACCTATTACGGAGTGACCGACGAGAGGGAGCGCGAGACGCTGCGCGCGCTCGCTAGCCGGGCCAACAGTCCCGGCTGGTGGCATGACTACTCCGACGTGCTGCCTAACTGGTTCGAACCGTATGTCGGGCTCGAGGAGGCCGCCTCTCAGATCCGCGCGTATGAGGTCCAGTTCGTCCCTGGGCTGCTGCAGACCGAGGACTACACCCGCGCGGTCACCATGCTCGGGTACTCGAACCCCAGAGAGATCAATCGCCGGGTCGGCTTGCGAATCGCCCGTCAGGCCGTGCTCACCAAGCCGGAACCACCCAGCCTCTGGGCGGTGCTCGACGAGGCGGTGCTGCGGCGACCGATCGGCGGCCTCGCTGTCATGCGCAAGCAGCTCAGGCACCTGATCGAAGTGGCCCAGCGGCCCAACATCACTATTCAGGTAATGCCGTTCAACGCTGGTGGCCACGCCGCCGCCGGCGGGCCGTTCAGCGTGTTGCGCTTCGCCGATTACGACCTTCCCGATGTGGTCTACCTCGAGCAGCTGACGAGCGCCCTCTACCTGGACAAACGTGACGTCGTGGACGGCTACCTCGCGGTGATGGAACGCTTGTGCATCGAGGCTGCGACCCCGGCGAGCAGCCTGCGTACCCTGCGCACGATGCTGCGCGAGAGCTGATCAGGCCTCCTCAAGCACCAGGCGGTCGTGCGGCGGTGCGTACCAATGTTTCAGCTCGCCGATGGCGGCCCTGCCACCCCGGATCGTGACATCGACGCCGCTGCGGCTGAGCTGGCCGAGCCCGGTGAGCACTGCATGGCTGGTCAGCGTGGCCGTCGCGAGGTCGACAAGGACGCCGGTCCCGTTCGGCAAGTCTTCGATGGCGCGCCAGATCGAGATCACGGCAACGGGGTCAAGGTCGCCCTCCGCGCAGAGCATGCCCGCCGCGGAATATAGCCGGAACGGCGGCACCGGGCTTGACGCCGACGACAGCGGATGCAGGGTGGCCAACCGGCACAGTGCGTCCGCGTCAATCTTCTGCTGGTCGACCCCGCATAGGGCCGTGATCGGGTACTCCGACACCATGCGGTCAGCGACGACCTCCCACCGGAACCACGCCGCCAGCTGCTCCTGGTTCGCTACGAGCGGTGTGTAGTCGGCGGCGACCCTGATCCCGGTGAACCCGGCCGCGAGAGCCTCGTCGGCCGCGGCGGTGTACGTGGCGCGCTGACGCCGCGGGTCAACGATTCCGCCGCCGTAGACTTCGGCGACGCTGGTCACTACCAGCGAACCGGGACTGGCGACCGCGACGAGCCCGGCCATGTCGGCCGGATCAGGGTCTTCGGGTATGTACATGAGGCGCTCGCCGAGCGCCGCCCCCTCGGCAAGGAACTGCGCCGATAGCGCCGCGAACTCGCTTGATCCAGCAAAAACCCAGCCTATATGGTCATGCGGTCGCATTCTGAGAAATTCAAAGCGTATTCCGCTGCTTCGATTTCGCTGTGTAACCACCGCTATAGTCCAATACCGGCTTAGGTCAGGGGTGCTCCGAAGGGATGCGGCTCCAGGCCGCTCGCGGCGGGCAGCGACGCGCGCCCGCAGATTACCCAGGTTAATGGAAACTACTTGAGAACGGAACACCGGGGCCGAACACGGCAGCTCAGTGCATCGCACTCAGCGAGCTGCGGATCGCGCGAAGGTTGCGCAGCCGTGCTTCGTAGGTGGCTCCGGCCCAGAGCAGCACCGCGCCAAGCCCGGCGATGGGAACCCAGCTCGGCACGACGTGCGCCAGGACAGACACCGTGGGCGCCAGCGCGCGCCCAACGTCAAGCATGATCACGACGATGCCCATGACCAGCGGCGCCTGCTTCCCGGCCCGCGCCCCGGCCAGTGCGACGCCGGCCGCGACCACCCCGAGCAGCGCTGGCCTGATCCAGCCAGGGCCGATCCAGACTGCGGCCAGGCTCGGCAGCAGCGCGATGGCCAGCCCCGGCCCGACGGCAAGCCAGGAATTGACGGCGGCGGAGCGGCGGGCCCAGCTGATGCCGAAGGCCAGCGCCATGGCCGCGGCCGGAACGGTGTACGGCTCGACGACGCTTACCCCGGCGGCGACCAGCCAGCACGACCACGCCGCATAGAGCAAGGCACTCGCCGGCCAAAGCGCGCCGCGTCGCGTCGGCCTGGCGGCAACGCCCAGGCAGATCAGCCCGGTGACCGCTAGGGCAGCGCTCGCCGCTGCGGGCCGGGTCACGCACTGGCCGACACCGATCGCGGCAACCAGCCAGCCGGTAACCTCCGCGCCGATGCCAATGCCGACGCCGCCCGCGGCATCGCCGCGCGGTCCTGACACGCCGGCTAGCCACGCTGCGGCGATCTGTGCCGCGGCGGCCACTCCAAGCACGGCAAGCCCGGCGCCCCAGTCCGCACCATGCGCGGCCAAGACCACGCACTCGACCAGGCCTGCCGCCGTGACAATGCTCAAGCCGACCGCCGCCGCCGTCACTACCGCGTGCTTTGAGCACCAGGCTGCTAGCGAATAGCCGACGGTCAGCCAGCCGAGCACGACGATCGTTGGGAGCGGCGCGGCAAGCGCCCAGCCGACGGTCAGCGTGGCCGCGACCAGAGCGGCTGCCCGCGGGGCCGCGCTCCGCCCGAGCGCTGCCCACCCGGTGAGCGTGAGCGTCAGCGCCAGCAGCAGCCCCACGGTCAGCCAGTACCCGAATCCACCAGCCAGCCGGGCCGTGCCGGCGACCCCGGCGGGCGCGGCGACAACGGGCAGCGCGAGTGCGACAGCGTCCAGGCTCGCGCGTCCGCTCCCCCGCCAAGCCCCGGCCGCTGTGGCCAGGGAAGCCAGACAGAGAGCCAGCACGACGACGGCCAGCGCAAGGCCGGGCGAGCGGCCGGCGACGAGGTAGCCGACTTCCTCCCCCTGCCAGGCGCGCGTGATCATCCGGCCCGGTGCCAGCAGAGCCGCGGCGAGCGGCTGCCACTGCGCGGTGAGCGCGCCGAACACTCCGCAGACGGCCGCGATCAGCGCGAGTTGCCGCCTAGCGCCGGTCCGAAGCCAGGCGGTCACGCTCGCGGCCAGTGCCGCAGCGACCGCGGCCAGGGCGAACTCGTCCCGCCGACCTGCGGTCAGCCCCGCGCACAGCAGCGTGACCGCCACCGCGCCGACGTCGAGGACCACGGACTGCGCGGGCCGACTCCTGCGTAGCCCGGTCGCGGCGCCGGCGGCAGCGACGGCCACCGCCAGCGCGGCGAACGCCGCGTACCTGGCCGGCCAGCCGAGTGCGAGCGGCACCGCGCACGCCAGCCCTGCCGCCGAGGCCAATGCACCGGCTGTCGACAGGGCGGCGCCGAATGTTTGCCTGGTCAGGGCCGCGGATGCGCAGAACGCCACGGTCAGCACCGTTAGCTCCGCGATCGTGTCGGCCGGAGTGCCGAGCGACCGCAGCGCGGCGCTCGCCGCTGCAGCCGTGCCGAGCGTCACGGCCACCCGAGCGAGCGCCTGGTCGCTGTGCCGGATGTTGCCGCGCGCCATCCACCCGGGCCCGGACTGGACGGCACCGACGGCGAGAAGGGTGACAGCGGCCGCGGTCGGCACGGCCAGGGCCGTCCAGCCGGTCAGGTGCGCCGTCGCCGGAAGTGATGCGACCGCGATCACCGCGGCGGACAGCGCCGCGGCCCGTACCCAGACGCGAACTCTGGCGGGCGCGGGCGCCAGCCAGCAGGCGAGCGCCGTCAGCGCGAGAACGACGGCCGCGGCACGGGTACCCGGCCAGACCGAGAATCCAGTCGAGGTGTACTTGACGACAGGTCCCGACCACGCGGACAGCGGCCAGCGTGCCGGGAACAGGCCGGCGACCGCGGCCGGAAGGGCCACCGCGACCGTGCCCGCCAGCACGACAGCCGCGCCGAGCGCGACGAACGCGTCTCGCGAAGCGGACGTCAGTGGCGTTGCCGAAGAGGTTGGAGAATTTTGCGGCGGTTTCCGGTCCGCCCGCTTCGCGGCATTGCTGCCAGCCGCCAGCGCAACGACACCAACAAGGCCGCTGCTGCAGGCCACCACCGCGAGTTCCCAGCCCGCGGGGGCGAACTCGGCCGCCGGCAGGGCGAGCCCTACGGCCAGCAGCACGCCCGACATCGCCGCGGCCGGCCTCGCGAGCGTCGCCAGTCGCCCGCGCGGCCCGATG
>Ga0126381_100008409_pt1 | contig 11532 bp, 8 predicted proteins | sample PanSoiMetPlot_28_FD_96465 | JGI IMG/M metagenome (GOLD analysis project Ga0126381, IMG submission 96465) | Tropical forest soil microbial communities from Panama - MetaG Plot_28 | ecosystem: Environmental > Terrestrial > Soil > Tropical forest > Bulk soil | place: Panama | collected 2016-02-17 | reverse complement strand
TGCGTTCTTATCTCTGCCCTCGCCGAACTCAAGCCGCAGCTTCACCAACTCCAGGTACCAGTCACAGAACTCTCCCCAGAAGAACTGATACACCGCAGCCGCAGCCTCGTCGAAACGATAGTCTGCAAGTGCTTTGTCTACTTGGGCCGATACCGTGCTAAGCCGGGCGATGATCCAGCGTGTTTCGAGCGGAGTTTCATCCGGAAGGTCCGACACGGTGCCACTCGCGAGCATCGTGACTTTGTAACCGGCTTCCCTTGCGCGGTCTATCTGCATAAAGAGAAAGCGAGCAGCGTTCCAAATCTTGTTCGCAAATGCGCGATACCCCTCGGTCCGCGCCTCGCTGAAGGCGATGTCCGTTCCCGGCGATGCCATGCTTGCCAGCGTGAATCGCACGGCATCGGTACCGTATCTCTCAACGATGTCGATCGGGTCAATGACATTGCCCTTCGTCTTCGACATCTTCTGCCGTTCAGCATCGCGCACCAGCGCGTGAATATAGACCTCGCGAAAGGGAACGGCATCCTTCAGAATTCGCTTTGACCCGTCCGGCATCGGAACGTCCAGCATGAAGTGGCATCCGAGCATGATCATCCGCGCTACCCAGAAGAAGAGGATGTCGAAGCCAGTGACAAGCAACTCGGTTGGGTAGAACGCCGCGAGATCTGCGGTCAATCCGCCTGAACCCTCCTGGCCGGGCCATCCAAAGGCAGTGAAGGGAAGCAGGCCGCTCGAGAACCATGTGTCGAGCACGTCGGTCTCTTGCGTCAGTTCACTGGAGCCACATTTGCAGCACTTCGTTGGAGTTTCGCGATCCACCGTGATCTCACTGCACTTCGCGCAGTGCCACGCCGGAATTCTGTGTCCCCACCAGAGTTGCCTCGAGATGCACCAGTCGTGGATGTTTTTCATCCACTCTTCGTAGGTCTTGCGGTATTGGTCGGGTGTGAAGCGAATGTAGCCCTTATCAACAGCCTGAATAGCCTTGTCGGCGAGGGGCTGAATCTTTACGAACCACTGCTGCGAGAGGCGTGGCTCAATCACGACACCGGTGCGCTGGCTCAGACCGATTGAGAGCGTATGCTCCTTCACTTCCACGAGCAGATCGTGCTCTCGCAAGTCTTCGATGATCTTCTCGCGCGCAGCATACCGCTCCATGCCGTCGTACGGGGAGCCCGGTAATGCAACATGCGCAGTCTCATCGAGGATCGAGAGATTTGGAAGCCCGTGCCGTTGGCCGATTGCGAAGTCGTTCGGGTCGTGTGCAGGCGTCACCTTCACCGCACCAGTGCCGAATTCCGGTTTCGCCCAGTCGTCGGCGAGGATCGGAATTTCTCTGTCCGGACCGTTGTTCACACCGCTCAAGGGAAGCTTCACGAACTTGCCAACTACTGTTTTGTAGCGTTCGTCATCAGGATTTACTGCAACGGCAACGTCGCCCAGCATCGTCTCGGGCCGCGTAGTAGCCACAACAATCGAACCTGATCCATCGGCGAGCGGGTAACGAACGTGGTAGATCTTACCGACGCGCTCCTCGTGCTCCACCTCAAGATCAGAGACGGCGGTCTGAATCGCGGGGTCCCAGTTCACGATGTATGCCCCGCGGTAGATCAGTCCCTGCTCCCACAGGCGAATGAAGCACTCCTTTACGGCGACACTCAGTCGCTCGTCCATGGTGAAGTACGTGCGGCTCCAGTCCACGCTCGCGCCAAGTCGCTTCATCTGGTCGAGGATGGCGTCTCCGTATACACCCTTCCACTCCCAGACGCGCTCGACGAAGGCTTCGCGTCCCAGCCCTTTGCGGCATTTGCCTTCGGAGGCAAGCTGACGTTCTACCATCATCTGCGTTGCAATACCGGCATGGTCTGTTCCCGGAACCCAGACGGCAATCTCGCCGCGCATCCTGTGCCAGCGCGTGAGAATGTCCATCTCGGTCTGGTTCAACATGTGGCCCATATGCAGCCGCCCAGTTACGTTGGGGGGTGGCAGCAGCATGGTGAATTTCAGTCGCGCACTCTCTGCGCCCTCAGGAGTGGCGACATCAAACAGGTGTTCGCGGACCCAGGATTCGGCCCAGCGTTCTTCAATAACAGACGGATCGTATGCCTTCGGCAGCTCGTGACTCATGTGATCTTAAGGTTAGCATTCTGACCCGCTTAGATAAGGCAGACGTAACAATGCCTTTCGCCCAGATATTGCAAAATCGCCGTAAACTAGCTCACGAGGTTTTCATGCGCAGACACTTTCTTTTGGCCTCATTGTTCGTTCTTCTCACCTCGTCTGTCCCCGCCTTCCCCAAAGAGAAACATACCGGCAACGACCACGTCAGTTTTGGCTCGGATATTGTCGTTTCCGAGGGGGAAGACGCCGGCGACGTCGTGTGCGCTTTCTGCTCCGTCAAGGTGCACGGCAATGTAGGCGGTGATATAGCCGTGCTCTTCGGTAGCGTCACGGTCGATTCCGGGCACAAGATCGGGGGCGATGTCGCCATCCTGGGTGGCGACCTGAACCTTAGCGAAGAGGCCGAAGCCGGCGGTGACGTCGCCATACTGGCGGGCAATGCGAATCTGGCTCAAAGTGCGACGATTCACGGCTCACGCACAGTGCTGCCCGGAGCGTTCTGGCTTCTCATTCCCTTCGCTCCGTTGCTCGTCTTCATTGGAATCATCTGGCTGATCATCTATCTGATTCGACGCAATCGCTACCGCTATCCGGTTTATCCCCCGGGCCGCAGCTATCCGCCACCTCCTCGCTAAAGAACGTGGAACCACAGGCTCTTGTGCCGCGTATATTCCGAAGTACATCGCCACTGGGGGAACCCTTGTTGACGAACGCGCTACGAACACTCACGTTGCTCTCGGTCTTGCTCCCGGGAACGCTCACTCAGGCTCAGCCTCATGGCGACCGCACCTATTTCAATCAAGACATTTTTGTGGCTCAAGGGCAGCAGATCCACAACGCCACGTGCGTATTCTGCTCTGTTCAGGTAGAAGGCGACGCCACTGGTCGAGTCTTCGTTCTTTTTGGCAGCCTGAATGTTACAGGTCGCGTCGAAAGAAGCGTTACGGTAGTTGGTGGAAACGCCGTCATCGACGCTCAAGCGCGATTGGGCAGCAACGCTGTCGTAATTGGCGGTAATGCTGTCTACGAAACGGACGAGTCAATCTCTGGAAACGCATACGTTATTGGAGGCCACCTCTCGACCCTCGGAGAACGCACAAAGGCCACACACCGAGTCTCCTTGAGTCCGGCTTTTTTCTACAGTCTGGCGGTGGCGGTGTTGCTCCTGCTCTCAGCGCTTTTCTTTCCCCGCCGTCGCCCTGATCCTGCGTGAGGTTTCCTGAAATCAAAAACACGAGCCCCGAAATCTCCGGGGCCCTTGATGATTCATGGATCCGCTGATTAGAACGGGTTCAGCTTATCCAGTCCCTTCTTCTTCTTGTGCTTGCTGGACGACTCATCGCTCTTGTCGTAGGCGGGCTTCGAAGCTTTACCATTCGCGGGCGGAGCCTGGGCCGCTGGCTGCGTTCCTGGAGCAACGTCATTGACGGCATCCGGAGCAGCCGCGGGCTTCTCGATTGGAGGTGGTGCGGTTGCGTTATCCGGTCCAACCGCCTTCAGTCCACCGTTGGCCTCGGCGGTTCTAGCTGCTGCCGAAGGCGTAATGATCTCTACCCCCATCGCATTCGCTGGTGCTGGTGCGCTGCCACCACTAGCTGCGGTTGGCACGTTTGTCATCACAGAAGTGCCAGTACCGCTGTCTCCCTGTCCGGCAGCGGGAATCTCCTGCAGTTGCAACGGAGCCTTTGTTGCCGCAGTGGGTTGAGCGGGAGTAGCGTTCGAATCGGCTGTTGCCGCGGCCTCGGGCGTTGCTGTGGCGGCAGCTGCCTCCTTATCGGCTGGGGCCGTAGCAGCAGGCTTCATTGAGGTAGTGAAATTGTCTGTAAACGCTCGGGTAACGTCGGGAGCCACTGTAGCTTTCGGGTCGGCCAGGGTCGGCTCACCGTCGCGTGCCGCCATCACCGTGTCAGGACGCCTTAGAATTACCAGTTTCGCGCGGTCCTGCAAGGTGTATCCACGCCGACTGTTTTCAAGTGCTGCACTAGCAGCGGCCTGCTCAGGTGTCGGGGTTGGAATAGGAAGGTTCATCGCAGCCAAACGGTCGCGCGCATCTTCAACATGGGGTGAAGCTGAGTGCTCAAGCACGACCTTATCGTAGGCAGCGGCCGCCTGATCTTCGTAGATCTTTAGGAGGCGCGCCCTGGCGTCTTCAGGCAGCTGCTTTATGGAGCGAACTATCTTGGCCTCCGCCTCATAGGCATCTCCAAGTCCGATCAGCACGTCATCCATGTGACTGTACTGGGGGTAGGTGTCGGCAACGGTCTGGTAGCGCGCAATTGTTGCTGCCCAATTCTCGTGGGAGGCATAAAAACTGCCGATCTCAGCTTCGCGCGTTGCCAGAACCTCCTGGACATCACGCAGCCGCTGTTTCGCCTGCGGAACCAGCGGAGAGTCCGGGAACTGCTGCAGCATCAGCCGGTACTCCTCCTGCGCATGGACAGCCTTGGAGTAATCCCGGTCTGGCTTATCCATCTGCCTGAAATAGATATCGCCTACGCGCATCTGAGCTTCGGCGGCTTCAGGAGCGTTGGGGAAGAAGGTGATGAAGTCCTTGTATTCCTGCTCAGCCTGGGTTAGAGCAGCGGATCCGCCTTCCTTGTACCAACTATCGGCGATCGCCAGCTTCGCCTTCATCTGATACTGGGAATCAGGGTAGGTGTTAAGCAGGGTTTGAAGATCGAGTCGCGCTACATCGAAGTGACCACGCTTCGTTGCGTCCAAGGCCTTGTCGTAAAGCTGTTTGTCAGGAAGCTTAGCGTCGGCGGCCTCTTCAGCGCTGGTCTTCTTTTCCTTGCGGATCTGCTTCTTGGTGTCCTTGGACTGAACGACCTTGCTATCCTTCTTTGAGTCAGGCGATGACGAAAGCGTGACCGTTTGCTGTGGCTGGCCGCTGGCGTCTGTCGTCGTTTGTGTCGACCCTGTTACCTGCCCCTGCGCGGTAATCGAAGCAGCCATCAGACTCGCTACTGCAAGACCAGCCATCACACCGGCCCGTACCCCTGGGAAAAAAGAATGCTTCTTCATCAGCCCTGAACCTCTCCGCCTGACGCAACCAGACGTGCTCCTATTCTAGTCTTTCTGCTCAGCCTTGTGCGGCCTCGGCTGCCCGAGCCAGCTTCAATAGTTTCTTGGCGCTCTGTTCGGTCTTACCGCGCTGAAAGACGGCTGAACCGGCCACCAGCATCTCCGCTCCCGCTTCCACCACCGACGCGACTGTGTCATGAGCAACGCCACCATCGACTTCGATGCGGAACTTAAGTCCCATATCCTCGCGCAACTCAGCCAGGTGGGCGATTTTGTGCAGCGACAGGGGTAAGAATTTTTGTCCGCCGAAGCCGGGATTGACGCTCATTACAAGCACATAGTGCACCATGGGCAGGACTTCGATGAGGGTTTCGACGGGGGTGGCTGGGTTGATGACTACGCCGGGTAGGACTCCGTGCTCGGAGATGAGCTGCAGGGTGCGGCACAGGTGACGGCAGACCTCTTGATGGACGCTGATGAGATCGGCGCCTGCTTCGGCGAAGGCCGGGATATAGGCGTCGGGATTCTCGATCATCAGGTGGCAGTCAAGCGGCAGCTTCGTCACTGGGCGCAATGCCTCGACCATAGGCGGCCCAAAGGTGATGTTGGGGACGAAGTGTCCGTCCATGACGTCGACGTGGACGATGCTTCCGCCGCCACGCTCGGCGGCCCGAACCTCGTCGGCCAGATGAGCGAAGTCGGAGGCCAGGATCGAGAATGCCAGTTCTACCAAGGGAGTCTCCTTCTGCGAGTCTATCAGTCAGGTTGCGTCTGTTCGGTCGGCTTTCTGCGCCTTCTGCCGACAGCGGCGACGATGCGTTCCACATCGGGTCTGCCTTCGTGGAGGACGCGAGTATTGATCTCGTCTTGGACGGTTTGCACCGCGTCACGTTGGACGTCGGGAAGCTGCCTGGGATTGCCAAGGACTTGCCTTGCTGCTCCTCGAAGGACGCGGCGAACGGGCCAAGTTCCGTCCGGATTGGGTAGGAAGGATTCGCCTGCGCGCTGCTTCTCGGGCCGGTAGTACCAGCGACGGAAGAGCGAGAGATGGTCGCTAAGCAGAGCGAGGTCGTTGTTTGGAGCCGTGCGCGCTTCGAGATGGTCCAGAGCTAACCGAGCGCGATCTTCGGGCGAGTTCGCCTGATCGACCGGTTCGCCTTCGAGGGGGACGGCTTGCAACATCAGCGGCTGGGCGAAGAGTGAACTGCCTACGCTGGTCTGCTCCTTGACGGCGCGTACGCCGAGCGTTGAGAGCCGCTCTGGCCCGGCGATGCATCCGCCTTCGAGCAGGAAGAGTGCGGCTTCGTCTTCGCGCTCGTCGAGCGGTGCGGCCTTCTGGACGATGATGGCGCGGAGCTTCGGAATGGGCTGGACGATCTCGTCGGCGAGCGAGGATGCGGTTTTGACCTTCTGGTACTGCTCGTGGAGCGTGGCAGCGCGCTCGAACTCCATCTCCTCGGAGGCGCGATCGCGGTCTACGGCGATTGCGGAGAGCATGGACTCGCCGCGTGTGTCGAAGAAAGCCTTTACGGCTGCGGCTTCGGCGGCATACTGCTCTGTTGTGCAGGCTTGCTTACAGGGCTCGATGCACTTGTGCATCTCGCCGTAGACGCAGCCTGGATGCTCGGGATAGGGCTGAAGGTCTTCGTGGCAGCGTCGTAGCTTGAAGAGGTCGAGGACGGCGTCGCAGTAGCGTTCGGCGGCGAGGCGTGACGGGAACGGACCGTACATCTCGGCGAGGCCGCGCTTTGAGAGGCGGTTGGTCGCGTAGACGCGTGGGAACTCGTTCTCCATGGTCATGCGGAGGAAGGTTGGCGTGTGCAGCTTTAGTCTTCGGCGTGCTTCGGTGTGGCCGAAGACTCTCGTTGCTGCGTTGTAGAGCGTGAGCGCGGACTCGAATTCGGAGCCGGTGATGGTGTATTCGATGCGGGCGACTTTGTCGCGCAGGTTGAGGCGCTTGGACTGCGACTCAGGCGGCGCTAGCAGGCGCTTCATACGGCGGCGAATGTCGGCTGCTCGCGTCAGGTATGGTTCGGAGTTGGCTTGTTCTCCGTAAAGGGCGAACACTCCGGGTTGCGCTGGAATGGCGCGGAGAATCTCGTCGGCTTGCTCGGGAGAGAAGCCGACTATTTTTTCGAAGTGGAAGTTCGCCGCCACGCTGAGATTGTAGTTTGTCAGGAGCCGGCGATGGTCATGCCTTCTACTCGGATGGTGGGGGAGGCTGCGGAGCCTCGGAAGACTAGGTCGTTGGCGATGGCGACGATGTTGCGGTACATGTCTTTGAGGTTGCCGGCGATGGTGATCTCTTCGACCGGGTAGGCTAATTCGCCGTTTTCGATCCAGAGGCCGGCGGCGCCTTGCGAGTAGTCGCCGGTGACGAGGTTGACTCCGAAGCCCATGGTTTCGGTTACGTAGAGACCGTTTTTCACGTCGCCAATCAGCACTTCGGGGGTGCATTCTCCGGGTTCGAGGTAGAAGTTGTGGGAGCCTATGCCGGGGTTTCCGGCGAGGCCGCGTGAGGCGTTGCCAGTGGAGCGCATGTTTAGTTTGCGAGCGGTGTAGGTGTTGTTGACGTAGCTGGTGAGGGTGCCTTTTTCGACGAGGACGTTCCGGCGGGTGGGGAGGCCTTCGCCGTCGAAGGGCGAGGTTCCGAAGCCGCCTATTCCGTCGAGCATCATGGTTCCGTCGTCGATCACGGTAATGTTGGGGCCGGCGACCTGCTTGCCTAGCATGTCGGCGAAGAAGGTGGCGTGGCGGTAGATGGCGTCGCCGTTGGCGGCGTCGAAGATGTTGCCGATGATGGAGCGGGCGATCTCGGGTGAGAAGACTACGGGCGCTTTTTGAGTGGGGACGCGGCGGGCTCCGAGGCGGCGGAGAGTGCGCTGGGCGGCGATGCGGCCGATCTCTTCAGGGGATTCCAGCTTCTTTGCGGTGCGGGAGCTTGAGTACCAGTAGTTCCTCTGCATGCCGCCCTTTTCGTCGATGGCGATGGGGGCGACGGAGAAGCCGCAGTAGGAGCGGCGGTACTCGCCGGTGAAGCCTCGGGAGTTGGTGAGGATCTTGTGGGAGGTACCGGTGTCGAAGTCGGCTCCCCCGGAGTTCTGGATGCGGGTGTCGTAGGCCATGGCGGCGGCTTCGGTGCGGCGGGCGATCTCGATGCGCTCGGCGGGTGGGAGTTCGTTGACGTCGTCGAAATAGAGCTTGAGGTCGCCTTCGAGCTGGCCGAACTCCTGAGGTTCAGGCAGGCCGGCGAAGGGGTCTTCGCTGGTTATTTTTGCGAGGGTGATTGCTCCCTCGACGAGTTGCTGGATGGAGTCGTCGGAGAAGTCGGAGCTGGAGGTGCTGGCGGTTTTCTGACCGAGGAAGACTCGGAGGCCCACGGCTCGGGAGCCGGACTCCTTGAGGGTCTCGACCTGGCCCAGGCGGACCCGGGCGGAGAACTCGTCGCCTTCGTAGACGACGGCTTCCGCGTCGGTGGCTCCGGCGCGGCGGGCTCGGGCGAGGACTTCGGAGGCTAGTTGGCGAAGGTCGGTCTTGGAGGGCTGGGTCTCGGTCTGCATGTCTTCATTAGAGTATCCCCCTCCCTTATCTTTTTGTGCAAAGTGTTCATTTTATTGCATTTAGATCCAGACTTATTATGTAAAGTACTCGATCTAAATGGTTTACATCTAAAGTATTCATAATAAACTGGTTGTTGGTTGCGGTTACAGGTTGTCAGTGCAAAAGCAAAGCCCCAAGTGTCCGGGGCTGTATGATCTGTGGCTCCAATTGATATTTTACCGAGCTAGGGGAAACTGCTCTGCCACGCGTAAGGTGCTTATTTTTATAGGGTTGAATGGTTTGGGGGCTTGACAGGATTTCTGTTGAAACGTCGGAACTCACGACTTGAGGGGTTGTGTGCTGGGTTCGTCGTGGATTGCACCTCGAACCTGAGACATCATCGCGGGTGAGATTTCTGAGATGTTGTGCGCAGTTTTTGCGTGGTCTGCGGCCTTTGCGAGAACCTCGCTCTCGGAGTTGCCGCGGGCTTCGAAGGGACATCCGGGCATGAGATCGTTGCAGTGTAGAACTTTCGCCATGGAGACTCCTTTTTAAGTGCGGATGGATTTTAGGGGGGCGTCTCACAGGGTGTCAATGACAGTGGGACCTGTGTCTTTTGGAGGAGAGGTCGCTTGGGTGCAACTCTCGATCCCGTTAGGGACAGATGCTGAGAGAATCTGTCCCTTTGTCCGTCGGGTTTCAGGATGCGCGGCGCAGGTAGCTCTTCGCGGAATCCGCGAGGGTTACGACGGCGGCACCGAACATGATGGAGTCCTTGATGACCAGCCTGCCGACGCCGGACAGATATGGAAAGCCGTGTGTCGAGTCGCCGATGGCGGGCACACATGCCTCAGGGGTTGTGACTAGAAAAGAGAGGGTTGTCAGGGCCATGAGGGCGAGCAGGAAGCTACCGACAGCGGAAACCTGTGGCAGGAACGGATAGGTGGCGATCAAGAGGCCGATTGAGACGATGACGATTCCCAGACCGTAGGAGAAGGGATAGGTTCCGTTGGTCTGGTGCCACTGCCGGTGGGCGGGATTCAGTTCTCCCTCTTTGTTCATGTAGGGGCGGTACTCGGGGGCGGGGTGGTGGTAGACGAAGCTCATCAGAGGGCTGTTTGAGACAAGCGGGACGATGCTGTCGGCTTCATATTTGGCAAATTTGAGACCGCCGATCCACAGGAGAACGATAACGAGTCCTAAGCGCAGAAGCCCCATTCCGACGCGATCGAGCGAAGCTGCGACGGAGTAAATGCGCTTGATTACGCTGGTCTCGGTGGTCGACGTTGACGCGGTGTTGACTAAGCTTGTGGTGGCCATTCGATCCTCCCTGTGAAGTTCTTTCGTCTGCACTGCTGGAAGAACATTCACTGCAATACGTATTCAGCATGTCGCTAAAACGTTGGATCGTCCAAGACTGATTTCTGATGTTAGATTTGTTTTCCTTATCGGGTTTTTAAGTGCGGTAAGTATCATGCTCGGTGGAGTTCGATTCTTATTTACGAGGACGAAGGAAATGGTGGAGGCTGCGAACAAGGCTGTCATTGGGAGGTTTTTGCAAGAGGTGATCAACGAGGGACGGCTGGAAGTGGCGAATGAGATCGTTGCGATCGACTTTGTTGAGCTTGATCCGCTTCCGGGGCAGCGGCAGGGGCGTGAGGGCTTACAAGAGGTCATTGGAATGATGCGTACCGCGTTTCCGGATATGCACTGGATTGTGGATGAGATGGTGGGTGAAGGGGAGAAGGTGGTTACGCGGTTCACGTGGACGGGTACGCATCGCGGGACGTTTCTGGGGATTCTGGGGACGGGGCGAAGCGTGATGGTGAAGGGTGTCGTGATCGACCGTGTCGTAAACGGGAAAATGACGGACAGCCGCATTCTGATGGACACGATGGGGATGATGCAGCAACTTGGGGTAATTCCGTCGGCGTAGCGACGGACGCGAAGGTCAAGACAATAATCTGACGTTGATGCCGGCCATTTCGATAGTGGCGCAGGAGGCTCCGAGAACTTCTCCATCTGCTTCGACTGCGATGGGCGTTTCGTACTGCATGCCGGAGATCGGTTTGCATTCCACGCGCATGACATCTTCGTAGCGCGCGGCTCCGGTTGCTTTGGGGTGACCGTTGCGCCGGCCTGCTCCGAGCAGGAGCGCCTGGAGGGAGGCTTGCACGAGTCGGGCCCGCGATGTGTCTTCAACGCTGGCGAGACGGAGAAAGGGAAGATCGAGACCGCCTCCCGGACGCCAGATGTTCAGTTCGGCTACGCGGACGGCGATGATTTCGGAGGCGCGCCGTTCGAGGACTTTTCCTTCAACGGTTGTGATCCTGGTTTCGAAGGCTTGTATGGGATGTGAGAAGAGAATGTTGAATCCCGCGGCGAAGTAGGCGGTGCGTCCTGCTAAGCCCTTCTGGTAACGGCGGGCGGTCTCCATCATGGCAGCGTGTGCTCCCATTCCGGCAGCCATGGCGAAGAACCATGTCTGCTTGCCTCCAGGGACGCAGCAGGTGAGTTTCCCCAGAGGCACGCTGCGAGGCTTTGATGCAAGGAGCCATCGTGCGGCGTCGGCTGGGTTCGCGGGTATCTTCAGGTTCTGGGCGAGGATGTTTCCAGTGCCGAAGGGACATATGCCGAGGGGGACCTCTGACCCGGCGAGTCCTTGCAGAGTGTCGAATACGGTGCCGTCGCCACCGCAGACGATGACGGCGTCCAGGTTTTGCTCGACTGCGCGTTTGGCCTTGGCTCCGGCGCCACGATTGAGCCCTGATTCGAGGACTTCGACCTCTACTCCGGCTTGCTTAAAGACACTGAGGATGCGCGGAAGATCTCGTTCGACGCGCGACT
>Ga0126381_100008408_pt1 | contig 11533 bp, 13 predicted proteins | sample PanSoiMetPlot_28_FD_96465 | JGI IMG/M metagenome (GOLD analysis project Ga0126381, IMG submission 96465) | Tropical forest soil microbial communities from Panama - MetaG Plot_28 | ecosystem: Environmental > Terrestrial > Soil > Tropical forest > Bulk soil | place: Panama | collected 2016-02-17 | reverse complement strand
CAGCTTGTTTAGTGCCCCGAAAATTTCGTTCGGCAACGGCACGACAACGTCTTCCACAGTCGTGGATAATTGGTTAGTGTTAATGTGCTGTGGGGCCTGTGCGCCGTGTGCGCACAACGTAAGACCGCAAACGAGAGCTACAGTTAACTTCAAATGGCTAGTAAACAGCATCGTTGGGAGCTTTGTATGTTGATTTCGGGTTCGTATTCAGGACTTAATGAAGCGAATCTAAGTAGAACCGCGGCCCTACACAAATCTCGCTCAATGGTCGGGTGTACCGATTGCAATTCTAGGGCCTAACGAATCTATTCGTGGGTTCGATTCCCGCCCCGCCTCCAACTACGCCGAGAGATGTGAGCAAAGCAGCGCGTGTCAGGCAATTTGCAGCAACCCGGAACTTAAGGCGGTAATCGATAAGAGACAGTTTCCACGTACACAGGCGATACACCTGTGTTCTGCCGCTACATCGCCGTTACTTCGGCGCCATGGGAGCCGTCTCTTGTGTGGAGTTCGGGAGTGTATCGTCTCCTATGATAATCGTCCCGCCACCAAATGGCGGATCAGCCTTGACCGGAAAAACCGGCCGCAACATCGCCAACGTCTGCGACACAATCGCAAGGGAGACGACCAGGAACACTGCTGCACATTTCATGTTTGCGGGTCTTAGCAGAATTACGTTCTACCGCAAGAATTTTTTTCGCGATCTCGGTAATTAGCCCGCGAAATCATGTTATTCGCGGTACTAAAAAAGCCAACGTCAGATTCAGTTTTCGGATTTCAGGTTTCAGCTTATTTTCCACGCCGATGCCACAATTTGCATATCGTGCGCGCAACGCACAGGGTGGTCTCGTTGAGGGAACGCTCAATTGTCCAGATCGTGCGGTGGCCATTCGGCAGATCGAATTACAACAATGCGTTCCAATTCGCATCGACTTGGTTGGCACGGAGGCGACCGTCGCACGTCGAGACGGTGCGGCGCCGCCGTCTCCCATGCAGAACTTGAAAGTTCCTCACGGACAGTTGCTAGTTTTCACAGAGCAACTTGGCCACTTGCTGCAGGCGGGGATGACTCTTGATGAGGGATTATCGATCCTGGAAAAGCGGATGAAACACCCGCGGGTCCAGCAAATGACGCACGCGTTGCATCAGGCGCTCATTGACGGTCGTAGTTTTTCACGGGCATTAAGCGAGTTTCCACGTGTTTTTCCGCCGCTTTACGTCAACATGGTGGCGGCTGGCGAAGCAAGCGGCGCACTCCCGCAGATTCTGCTACGGCTGGTTAAACACTTGATGCAAGCAAAGGATTTGCGCGATCGCGTGCAGCAAGCATTGATCTATCCAGCATTCCTTGCCTTGGCGGGCATCATTCTGATTACAATCTTTATCACCTTTATGGTGCCACAACTGACAAGCTTCATGTCGCAAACCGGGGGCACGCTTCCATTGCCCACGCGCATCCTGTTGCACATTCATCATGCAATCACGGGATATTGGTGGCTCGGAGCGTTGCTTGCATTAGGGGTGATAATCGGTTTTCGCGCATTTGTTCGCACTCACGAAGGCCGGGCCACGTGGGATCGTTTTCGCCTTTCAATCCCCGGCTACGGCCGTGTTATCCGGCATCGTTACTACGCGCAATTCTCCCGGACGCTGGGAACTCTAATAGAAAACGGAATTCCGTTGCTCCGCTCGCTCGATCTTGTAACCGAAATTGCGGGCAACCGATTTCTAGAGCTGAAATTGCGCGAGGTTCGTCGAGCCGTAATCGACGGAGCGACGCTGTCTGCAGCGCTACAGGCGCAAAAGCTATTTCCGGATTTATTCACAGACATGATGGCAGTCGGAGAACAAACAGGACATTTTGCAGCTGCGATGCAAAGCATTGCTGATGTTTACGAACGCGAACTGGACCGGACGGTTGCGGTGATTTCGCAGCTGATTCCTCCGGTGATCATCATAGTGATTGCAATCCTCGTTGGCTTTGTCGTTTACAGCATACTGTCGGCGGTCTTCGAGATGACACATAGCTTGCAATTCCGGCCGCACTAATAGCCTTGTATTTCAAGGGACGGAATAGATAATCGCTGCCCAAAATGTCTCTTCGCTTGGCATTTGTGCTACTACTCGGCACGCTTTTTCGCGTTTACGCGCAAGAAGCTTTGAACGACAATTTACCGAGTTCGACCGATACAAGGCTGGGACAGCCGATGCCGGAGGGAGCCTGGCTGGATCTACGCCAGAATACGCCCGATAACTCAACCCCCCAAAAGGCCCCGCCCTGGGTAGAAGCAGTCACACTCTTACCAGCTCAAGCGAGTGTTAACACAATGTCGAAGACTGTATTTCGGATTCGCGTAACGAGTCCGAGCCCTGACTATCAAGTTCTCTTCTTCCGATTGTTTTTTGACGACAATGCGGGTCAGCAACCAGAGTTGATTGCATGGGATGAATCTGGAACGCACGTCTTACGTTCCGGGCCACTTGGTTCGGGAATCAATGTGCCGAGCTCCGATTCGGTGATCATCCCGATGACCAGTGCTTCATCGATCGACATCGAGGTCCCAGGAGACGGAAAGACTGTCCGGGCGGCGTACCTCGATTGGATGACAAGCAGCTCGGTTGTTCATCCGCTCAGTGCCACTCATCGCGATGTCATTCCAGAACCGTTCTCATCAATGCCGCGATTGGACTCGCCTGCTCAAGACACAGAACAATTTGGAACCGTTACAGCCACTCTGGCGGCAGAGGCAATCAGAATTGGCGCGGATATTCGCGAGAGCGCGACGTTTGAATTTGGGATAGAAGCTCAACCTCTGGCGGCGTTACTCACCTTTGAGGTGGTCAACCCGCGCATTGATGCTCCACCGGACGTTTATCTCAACGGCCAGGATATTGGGCCAGCATCTCTTACATTGCCGGAATTGGCCGACCCCGGCTATCGCGGCGAAATGGAGCCGCTTATCACGCAGATGCACTTCCAATACACTGGCTGGGTGCGCGCCCAGAAAATCGTACCGGTTGCAAATCTAAAAACTGGAACGAATGATCTGATGATCGCTAACGGCACCGGCGGCGCGCCTTCGGCAATCCGCGCCACCCAGATTCAACTAAAGTACCTTTGGAACAAGTCCGATTATCTGCTAAAGACTGCCCCACTAGAAAATTCTCAATCGCCGGCTAATGTAAGCGGGGAATAAGAGGAACTCGAAATGGCAAGGCAGACGAGAGAACGGGGCTTCACGCTTCTGGAGATTATGCTGGTGGTTACGATCATCGCTCTCCTGCTTGGAACAGCGATCTATAAACTCGCGGGTAACGTGGAATATTCGCGGCATGTTCGCGTTGCCGCCGACATTCAGGGAATCAAGACTCAGCTTGGGCTCTATGAAAGCATGAATGGCTTTTATCCAACTACGGAACAGGGCCTGCAAGCGCTTGTGACACAACCAGACACGGATCCTAGGCCAACACGTTGGTACCAATTATACAAAGAGATGCCAAAGGACCCGTGGGGGAATGAGTATATTTACCGCTGCCCCGGCGTTAAAGATCCGCAGAGCTACGACCTGTTTTCCGCTGGACCGGATCGCAAGGCAGACACTGAAGATGACGATTGGGGTCAGTGATCCCCATCTCGATCCATTAATCAGGACGTAACGGTTGGTTCGTGAGAGGTAGATTGCGCAATTTATACAACGGGGATGCCGCTGGGCTCATCGTAGCCGCCGGTACTGTATTTGGGCTTCGCTGAATCGTCCCGCGCACATGAGGACGAGGCGCTTGCCATGGCGTTGGATGTATCAGCGGAGGACGTGGCATCGGCACGTTCGCCGTGGGTACATTTGGAACAGGCTCTGAAGGCGATGGAGGTTGTGCCAGGAGCGCCTGATTAAATGTGAGAGTCGCAAATTTTCCTTCCTTGCTAATTGTCACTTTTGTTTCCCCAACTCGGTTTGACCATTCAATGCTGGCGATGCTGTAACCATCCACCGGTTCCCTAGTACTTAAGATATTTCCTGAAGTTTTGGTCGGAAGTCGAGGCGATCGTGACGAGGTCACCTTCTGATGAATGCGCGGCGTTGGCCACGTAAAGATCCTTCGCAAAATCGGCTGTGCCCGAAGGCAACGCTACGGCCGTAGCAATTGTAAAGGGCGAGTGATCCACCATCTTTGAGTAGCGATCGAAGTTGAACCGCGGTGGAAGGGCATCGTCGCCTTGAATGCGGATCAGCCCAAGCAAGCAGCGTGAAGATGGATACAAGAGCCAGGGGATTTTTCACACGGAATTACTTCTTTGCCCGTTGTGCCGGTGTAAACCACCGGGCGACCTTAAACTTGCCGCGCATCACGGTGGGATCACTGCTGTCGATCGCCAGATTAATGTTCTCGAACACCACGAAAGCATCAGGTTTTTGCACGTCGTAAAGAAAGTGAACAAGGGGAGGCCATGGGCTTTTGGTCTCAATCGAGGCGAAAACCGTCTGATGATAAGGGGTTGTTTCGCCTGAACCAATTGCTGGGTTCTCAATCAAAACATTGTATTTGTTGGCCACCTGCTTCAACTGGTCCAGAAGCACAGAGGCCTCCGCAGGATTCTTCAGCGTCGGTTGATGTTGCCGGATCCATTGGTCGCGCTTTGCCCAAACGTCTCGTTCTTTCACGTAAAGGGCTTCCTCCGCGTACGCCGCTTTGCGTTCAGTGAGATTTTTCCGCGCCTGGCTTAATGCTCCGAAAATCCAATGTAAAATCAAAAGATTCAATAACGCGAATGTCCCGCCAGCTACGATCCAGGCGAGCAGACGCTCGCGCGTATTCATTCGCTCATACCAAGCAGGCATCATCGTGGCCTTCCCTCCAATCGAAACTGCGCATGGTCGTTTGGCAAGATGCGGGGGGCGGCCATCTCGAATTGAAAGGTGCGTAGGTCGGGATTCTTCTTTACGTTCTCGATGAATTGATAGGCAAGCGCTGCCGTGTTTCCTTCGCCATCGACGGAAATCTGCCGCGCAGATTGGTTGTAAGCTGTAATGCGTACGTCGGAGGAGGGCACACTCTCAAAAAGATGCAGCAAGATTTCAACAGGGTAATAATGTGAATCCACAGCGGGCGCCAGCGCCTTCCAGTTAGTTTCGGCAGCGCGGACAAACTCCGTTTGAGGCGCGGCAAGCTTGATAAGTCGGTCGAGCCGTCCGACCTGCAAACGCATTATACCAAGATATGCAAGCAGCAAAAAGAGCACTCCAGCATAAGCACCTCCTGCCCAGATAAGTCGCTTCTGCCACTCGGCTTGTCTGACCAGCTGCAGGCGGCGATGCCGCCAGTTTTCCGGCAAAAGATTTAATTTCACCGGAGCAGGCGGCAACTCAATGCCAACTATTTCAGCCGGGCGCGCCAGAATCCCCTGCACCGTGTCGCGCAGTTGGTAGCAGGTCTCATCCAGCAACACATTTGAAGAGGAGGCGTTTATGCCTTGGAGCTCAGCGCTCAATCTCAACTGCGGCAACTCCATTTGAAGCTGTCCTCCGTTCTTGCTTTCAAATGTTCGGGCGAGACTCAGCTTGCCGTTTTCTGTCACTGCGTAAACCAGCGTCTCGCCCTCTGGATAAATAAAAAGAGCATTTCCCTGTGGAGCATAAGTGCTCGCGCGTTGTGCGGCGTACACCGTGACTTGTTGCGGGATGTAGCCGTGCTCAAGCAGCGGCGCAGCGAGCTCGGCAAGTTGTTCATTTCTGATAGCAACAGCCGAAACGACACTTTCATTTCCGTTTTGCCCAATCAACTCAAAGTCGGTCGTTACTTCGTTGGCCGAAAATGGCAGCACCTTCTCAATCTGGATCCGAACCATTTCCGGAAATTCCGCTGGATCGACAGTCGGCAAACGGAATCGTTGTGCAAGGACAGATGTAACGGGCAGGGCGAGGACAAAATCGTCGGCCGCTGTTAGTAAAGGGACGGCTTCCTCCAGGGTTTGCAGTCTGCGTACATTCCAGGAGCCATTTTGCTCGGCCGAGCGGAGAAAATTCCAGCCGTGTGCGGTCGGGATTATAAAAACGGATGGTGCCACTGTCTCGATATCAAAGCTCCTTCCAGCTAATCAGTTGAGGGACATCAGGTGTTTTTCGCACTATCATTTCCACGGACCGGGTTACATCGCCTGATTTCCCTACGCTCATAATACGAAACACTTGGTCTTTGAATGCAATCAACGCTGCAATCTGCTGGAATTGCTCCGGTGTAAACCCAAGCGCAGCCTGTATGTCAGCCAGACTGTTGAATGGGAAGTCATCGGCCGTTCCGTCAATCCCGTCCGGCCCGCGCCTCAGCTGCAGGAACCGATCGACCAAGTCATCTTTCATGCCGGGCAAAGCACGCAGGACATCGCGTGACGCCCAGGCGAGATCGATCGGGCCAGAACTGTTGATCGTAAAGTCATCGTCCCAGCCCGGCCTCGACGTGAAATCAGCCCACCCAAAGACCTTTTTAAGCTCGTCCACCGAAGCCAGCGGTGCGTGTGCCGGACGATAATCGCCGCTCTCAAGCGGTGCATTTAAATGATGAAGACCGGTATTTTGGGTTACCCAATCAAGCAGGGAATCGATCATCTGGTCACGATCATTAATGTCGATGCCCTTCAATTCGAGATATCTTCGCAAAACCTCGATGCGCGTTGGATCTTCTCCCGCCGTGAGCCAGTTTAAATTCAGCCGACCACCTTCGCCAGTCATGCGGACTTCATAGCTTTGTTGTTTGCCCATTTGTCCACGCAAATTTGGCGACCCGGGGTTCACGCTCGGGTGCAAGGCAATTTCTGCGCCCGAAGATGCCATCGCTTCTGCAGTCAAAACACGATTCGCATTACCGGAAACGGCAAGGCGAGAGTTAATATCGATCGCCCAGGAGATCACAAGCCCGCTGAGCAAAAATAGCGCCCAGAGTGATAACAAAAGCGCAGCACCGCAGCGTTTCGAATTTCGAATTCCGAATTCCGAATTTAAACAGTTCATGGTTCAATACGGGGTTCGACCCAACGGGATAATCACTTCCCACGGTACTGCCATATCCGGGCGTCCCACGGTTAGCATTACAAGCCGAGGAAGCCGCGACGCATCTGTCCATCGATCTATCCAGGCATTCAAGCGGGGATCGAAATAACGGATCCGGAGACTGTTTACATTCTTAATCAATGGCACCCAGCTCTCGCCTTGTGGCCCGAGACCGGAATCATTCACCGGCATTCGTAAAACTCCTAGGTCGAACCGGCCGCTGCTGCCGGTTTCCGGTTGCAACCGCAAAGCGACAGTAAACTCCCCTGGCGCATAACGCGTAAGTAATCCAGGTCCCGCGCTACTATTCCACTTTATCTCATCGCGCTGACGATCGCTTAATTTAAACGGTTCTCCTCCCATCGCAGCTCGTCCCGGCGCCAGGCTTTGCCATTCCGCCGCTAGGAGATCGCGCAGACCGCTATAGGCTGCGTCGGTCGCGCTTACATCAGACGAGGCACGCACAGCAATCAAATTGGATTGAACGAAACGGAAAATCGCAAGTGACATCATTGCGAGGATCGCCACCGCCAGTGTGATCTCTAGCAGAGTAAAACCCGAAGAATTTCGAGCCTCAAAAATACTCATCCGGCACAAACGCCAATTCCGAGTTTGAAGTCGGCAGTTACCCACGTCGGTAAACATAAAACCTGATCTGTTCTGCCTGAGTGACGCCAGCGCCTTCCCATTGAGCAGTCAACGTCACAAGTTTGATCCCGCTGAGCTCCGTGCCTCCTGGCTCGGTTAAACCAGCCGGCACGCTTTTCTGGATTAGTCTTACCACTCCGTAACCGCTCTTGATTTTGAACTCTTTGGCTGGATCTGGCGAAACGGGCGCAGCCTGAATTTCCGCCATTCGGTTGGATAAAATCTGACGTACAACTTCTTCCTCTGCATTGAGTGTGCTTACGTTCAGACAATTCTCCACTGCACGCCCGAGCGCCAGCACGCCGATGACGAAAATCGCGACCCCAATTAGGACCTCATAAAGGGCGAATGCGCTTAAATGTCGAAGTGTCGAAGCCTCGAAGCGATTATTCTTCCGCCTCAACAATGCAGCGCTTGAGTGCGTTAACGAACGATTACCTCGCGGCATAATTGGTTAGCTCAGCTCGCGCCGTAAGCGGCAAATAGTTCGCTGTCCAGGAGCCGTCATGTCCTTTAAATTGCACGATCGCCGGCTCGCAGTTGCCCGAAGGCCAGAAAATCCACTCAGCCGGATGATTGCCGGACAAGGCCGCTGGCAATAAAAGCTTTATGCTGTCGCCCCGATCCAGTGGAAATTCCGCCGTTCCTTTAACCTCTTCGCCTTTCGTAAACGTTTCTGGACGCAGCACGACACTTTTCTTGCGCCAAACAACGAGGTAAGCGCGGCGCTCGGTTATGCTTCGCTGCTGCGCCTGCCGTACGAGATCGTTGAATCCGTCCAGAGAACGCTTTAGGCGCCTATCGGCAATTACGCCGTTCAAGCTTGGAACTGCCACAAGAAGCACCAGCATCAGGATGAAGACAGCGAGAACAATCTCGATCAAAGTAAATGCCCGGAGGCGTTGCACCGGCGAAGTTACTCCCTACGCGGCAAATCACAACATTACCAGGCAAGGGGCTCCATCCAGCTCAAAATCTCCGCAAGCAGCCGCTAAAAAAAAGCAATCCACCAGCAGCGTCTGCTCCGTGCGTGTGATAAGCTTTAACACGAAATGAAGTTCGTCTTGCGCTCTGGACTTGTTGCGGCCGCATTTCTTATAGTCGCGATGCTGGTCTGGCAGGGTATGACCGCCCAGGGCGCACCAGACCCGATGCGTCCTAACACGAGTCCCACCGTCGCCTTTCTCGACATCAGTGTTCTTGTATTCCGCGAAGGACTTGAATGTATTCTGGTGCTGGCCGCCATCACGGCCAGCATGGTCGGCGCGAAACGAAGCCATCGGCGACCGGTTGCGCTCGGCGCAGGTGCGGCCTTTGTCGCTAGCCTGTTCACGTGGTTCATCGCAGTGCGAATTGTCGGCTCCCTCAGCGACAATATGTCGGCGCTCGATTTGCAAGCAGCGACTGGGCTTCTGGCGGTAATCGTCCTGCTTGTAATCATGAACTGGTTCTTTCACAAAATCTATTGGGGCGGCTGGATTCGCGCGCACAATCGCCGTCGTAAAATACTTCTCGAAAATGCAGGCCCGGGCGAAAGCCCGCAGCGCCATCTCTGGTGGGGATTGAGTTTGCTTGGATTCACCTCTCTTTATCGCGAAGGATTTGAAGTCGTACTTTTTCTGCAAGGCTATAATCTGCGGCTTGGTGGCGGCGTTGTTCTGAAGGGAGCGCTCCTGGGAATCATTCTCTCCGGGATCGTTGCAGTGCTCACGTTTGTCCTTCAGCAACGTCTGCCTTATCGCAAGATGCTGATCACGACAGGCATTCTTCTTGGCGTGGTCCTGCTGGTAATGGTAGGCGAACAAGCCCAGGAAATGCAGTTGGCTCAGTGGATACCAACTACCCGAATCACGCGGCTTGCGGACTTCATATCGCCGTGGATGGGAACGTGGTTTGCGGTATTTCCGACGGTCGAAACGCTACTCGCCCAATTAATTGCTGCGATCCTGGTAATAGGATCGTATTACGCAGCTAGAAAATTTGGCACCGCGCCGTCTCAGAGCAGCGAGCCTGTAGAGGAAGCGCGGACAAAGGCAAAGGCGGCGGCCATTGTGGAAAGTTTAGGAAGCACAATAAAGGCAGCCTCGCCGCCAGCGTTTCAGAACAGAACGGCCGATCCGCCTTCACCAAGTTTCCGTGTAACGAGTATGACTGCCACGGCAGCCGAAAGCGGTGGCCTCCGGAGAGCCCCCGAACCTTCGGGACGCGGCTGAGCGACGCGCCGTCGTCAAACTCGTGAGACAAAAACTCCTGCTTTGTACTTTTGTTCTGGCGCAAAGCATATCCATCTCTTCCGCCGGTGTTCGTCATTTCACTTTTCTCTATGAAGCGAACACATCGGCACCGGGCTCCTTGGAGCTGGAGAATTGGGTCACGTGGCAACGCGCCACCGGATCTGGGCGATTCGACCAGGTCGATTTCCGCCACGAGCTTGAATACGGCGTATCGGAGAAATTCCAGCTGAGCCTCTATCTCGCCGACTGGTTTTACGAAAACGATCGCGAACACTCTGGCTCCACCTATTCGGATTCGGCGATCGAGCTGATCTACAATTTGACGAACCCGGTTATCGATCCGGTCGGCCTGTCCATTTATGGAGAGCTAAGGGCGGGTGATCGGTTGATCGAACTGGAATCGAAGCTGATCGCCCAGAAGAGTCTTGGGCAGCTTATTCTCGCCTACAATGCGACACTCGAATCGGTATCGGAAGGAAAAGATCTGACCGAGCGCGAAGGCGAATTCAGCCAAGCGTGTGGAGCAAGTTACGAGATCTCACCGCGTCTTTCATTGGGAGTTGAACTGCTTCATGAATTCGTGTTCCCCGAATGGCGAGATAACGAAAAAATAAGAAATCTCTTTGTTGGACCGAATGTCTCATTTCGTCACCGGAACTGGTTCGTGACGGTGACTTCCCTTGCACAGGCCACCAATACCGAAGATGAGCCCGACTTTCAGCTACGGACAATTTTCGGAATCGGCCTTTGAAATGAGAGTCACGTGTCTTCACCAGCGAATATTGGAGGGAGACGTGTCAGCGCGTCCAAGGGTAGCGCCCGCAAGCCAGGGGCGTACGATCTTGATTCTTACAATAGCAATCGTCTGCCTCGCTCCTCTCAGCAGTTGCGTAACAACTTTTGCGCCACCTCCAGTCACAGCGGAGTTAATGCAGGCCCGTACAAATGCCGAGGTCGCAACCTTGCGTCAGGGCCGCACACTATTTGTTCACCGTTGCATCGAATGTCACACACTACCTCCGTTCTGGCATTATCGAGCCGAGGATTGGCCTCACATTATCGATACGATGTCGCATCGGGCAAATCTTAGGCCCGCCGACCGTGACGCTATCGTTGCGTACATCCTGGCAGTCCGCGCGCAATAGAAGCTCAGTGAGCGCAAGCAACCTGCCTGCAATGGTCGGCATGTTTTTGTACAGCGCCAACGGCACCATGGTCAAGCGCTGAGCGCTTAGGCGAGAAGGGAACCAAAGTTCGCGCATCCCGCCTTTTGACTTCAATCGCTAGACCGCCGTAGTTGCGCGAGACAGCGACGAGCGATCGGCCGGTTATGCGTGTCCTGGTTGTGGAGGATGACAAGAAGATTGCTTCCTTTGTAGCGCGTGGATTAAAGGAAGCCGGGCATAGTGTCGACATGGCCGATCGCGGAGACGACGCGCTCGACCTCGGCCTGCACAATCACTATGAGGTTGCGATCGTTGATTTGATGCTGCCGGGTCTCGATGGCCTCAGTCTCATCGAACGCTGGCGGGCGCAGAAGGTGAAAACGCCAGTCATCATTCTCAGCGCAAAGCGCTCGGTCGACGATCGCGTCAAAGGCTTGCAGGT
>Ga0126381_100008407_pt1 | contig 11534 bp, 11 predicted proteins | sample PanSoiMetPlot_28_FD_96465 | JGI IMG/M metagenome (GOLD analysis project Ga0126381, IMG submission 96465) | Tropical forest soil microbial communities from Panama - MetaG Plot_28 | ecosystem: Environmental > Terrestrial > Soil > Tropical forest > Bulk soil | place: Panama | collected 2016-02-17 | reverse complement strand
GCGGCCTGCGGCGCCGATCTGATTGCGCTCGCGGAGGCAGGGAAGCTGGGTATTCGGCGCAGGGTGGTGTTGCCGTTCAGTCGCGAGAAATTTCGCGAATCGTCGGTGGTGGATCGGCCGGGAGACTGGGGCGAGTTGTACGACGAAGTGATGTCCGAATTGGCGAAGACGGGTGACGTTGAAATCGTCAACGTTGCGGGCGGTGAAGACCCATTTCGGGCCGCGTGCCGCGAGATCCTCGCGGAAGCTGCTGCAATCGGTAAAGAGCGGCACCAAGACGTAGGAGCAGTGATGGTCTGGGACGGCAACGTGCGTGAGACTACGGATTACACGTCGGAATTTGTGACCCAGGCTAAGACGCGCGGGATACCAGTGTTCGAGATCCGTACGATGTGACTCTGGCTCTAGCTCAGGCAGCCTGGTCGTGGGAGCCTTCGATGGCGTCTTGTTTGAATTCGGCCCGGGTTTTCGGCAAGCATTGAGGGAATCGTTGCTGCAGGAAGAATATGAGTTTTTCGCGAACGTAACAACGCAGGTCAAAGGCGGTCGAGGAATCAGGAGCGCTCATCAGGGCGCGAAGCTCCATCGTGCGGTCGGTGGTATTGGTGACCTGCAGCCCCCAGACCCTTCCATCCCATAACCTGGTTGATTCCAGAATGCGGTGCAGTTCACTGCGAACCGCGTCGACCGGAAGACTGTAGTCGGTGTAGAGGAAAACGGTGCCGAGGAGGTCGGCGGTGTTGCGCGTCCAGTTCTGGAATGGCTTTTCGCTGAAGTAGGACACGGGAATAACGAGACGACGAAGATCCCAGATGCGGACCACGACATAGGTGATGTTGATCTCTTCGATCCAGCCCCATTCACCTTCCACCACGACCGCATCACCGAGGCGGATCGGCTGGGTGAACGCGATCTGAATTCCGGCAGCGAGGTTGGTCAGAGTGCTGCGAGCGGCGAAGCCGGCGAGTAAGGCTGCCAGCCCAGCGGAAGCGAGAAGGCTCTCGCCAATGTGCCGGATGGTCGGGAAGGTCATGAGCATCACCGCAATGGTGACGATCACGATGATGGTGATAGAGACGCGACGGAGCATCTGCACCTGGGTGCGGATGCGGCGGGCCGCCAAATTCTCACGGACGTCAATGCTGTGGCGGATCGCAATCAGTTGATCGGAGACTTCGACGAGGGCGATGACAAGCCAGCCGATGCCAGCAATGAGGGCAAGGCCGGCGATGTGCTCGGCGATGTGGCTCGCGGCTTGAGGTATGGGTAAGACGGGCAGAACGGCAGCCAACAGGAGTAGCAGAAGAATGAGCTGAGCGGGGTTCTCGGCGTAGCGGATAAGCGAAGCAAACAGAGGGTTAGGGGAGCGGCGTGTGACGCGCCGCGCCACAGCAAAGATGATGCGATGGGCGACCAACGCTAGCACGATCGTGCCGATGAGGAGTGCAGCTGACCACAACCAGGTTTGCCAATGAACGATGTAGTGTCCCATAACGAACAAGCACCTTGGTGGAGATTGGGCGTCGAGCGCCTCGCCGGGCGCGGGACATTTGCTCGAAGCTCAAGTGATATGACGCGCAGGATGCGGGATTCGGTTCGTCGAGTTAGAGCAATACGGCACGGATGCAAGCCTGAAGCAGAATGGCCGAGGAGCCGTGGGGCAGAATTTGCGGCTCCTCGAAGGTGGTTTAGACGCTGCAGCTAGCTTGCGCGACGCTGTGGAGTCGTACTGCCTACGTCGTGGACCGTTGCGCTCCACTCGCGGACCTGCTTGGCGGCTTCCTCTTTCGTGATTCCGTAACGTTCCTGAATCTTTCCAGCGAGCTGGTCCTGCTTGCCGGCGATGACGTCGAGGTCGTCATCGGTGAGCTTGCCCCACTTCTGTTTGACGGAACCCGTCATCTGCTTCCACTTTCCTTCAATCTGATCCCAGTTCATTGTGATCTCCTTGTCGAGTGTCGATGCGCTTTCATGAACACTTTATGGGCATCATCTCCGGCTATGAATCAGGCGGACGCCCTATCACCGCGGCTATGTTTCCCTAGCAGATCCGGCGACGAGGCAGTGGTCCTTGGGGCACGAAAGCAAAACCTGTGTCTAAGGAATTATTCGCGCCGGACTACGGAGAATACCTGAGAGAACTGCACGGATAGTCGCGCTAGTGTTGATGGCGTCAACTGAAATAGTGACTGCAGCGGGAGGAGCGCACGCCAGGACCGAAGGTGTTCGCGACTCTCTGAACGCGCCGCCAACGCCCAATGAGGCGATGCCCCTTCCGCCAGTCTAGGTGATCGGATTGTTCAACGACCGATAGGCAATCTTTAAAGTGCAGTTAGGTAGAACACCTGATTGTTGCTTTTGCGAAAGGTTACTAAGCTCCCGACTGTAGTTCACACCTGCAACACCATGCCTCTTGACTCCTACCAACCGCGACCTTCCATACCGGCAGACGTCGGCTAAGTTTTCAGTGCCCAAAAAGTCGACGTCTGCTCCTGTCCTTTTTTTGTTTCTTTCGGATTACAGGGATTGCAAATCAGCTAGGTGGGGTAGTTCGACCCAAGGCGTTACAGCATCTTCCTGATGTACTTGGAACCATGGCCGGTTTAGAGTCCATGGGAGTGATGAGCCGCGCCCGTCGGTCCAACAAGGACGATGAAATGAATAGCCAGGCCCTTGCATCGGCGGTGACTTAGAGCGCTGGGCGAATTGGAGTGGCACGGAGCTCGAGTAGAATGGTACTTGGTCGTCCTGATTATGCAGCCCTAATATTATTATTCTGCTGCTGCTGATGGGACGCATCTGACGATGGTTCGCGCCCCAATCAGGCAGAGGTAAGAGGAACGCGAATGGTTCGCCCTTACTGGTCCGGGCAACTGCAAATCTCGCTATTGTCGTTCGGAGTGCGACTCTATATGGCGAGCGAATCGAAGAGCCAAGGGGCTTTTTCATGAGATAGATCGGCGAACGGGAAAGCGAATTAGCCACCCGTAGGACTAGCTGGGAGATGATGGCCTACACGCTCTCAGGTTCAATCGCGAGAAATGGGAATTGGCCCGAAGGTATAGCCCCGCTGAACTAAGAGCCGTTACCCGCGTTCCCGTAGCTAAACGCTGCGAGCCTCGCGGGCAGGGAAGTACGGAGACGGCTGCGAACCAGGTTTGTGGCTACACAGCCGGACTACGACCCTGAATGATGCGGATAAGCAGTACGACCAGCGCCAGGACGAGCAAGATGTGGATGAATCCGCCCAACGTGTACGCACTGACGACGCCGAGCAGCCAAAGCACCAGAAGGATTACAAATATTGTCCAAAGCATAAGGTTTCTCCTTGTCGCTACCGGCGTCACTTAAGGTTTATTGCCTCTGGTTTGTGGTTGGCCTTTGCAGTATGCGCCTGATCATCGGCGGCGGCCTGTACGCGATCGCCCCTTGGTTGGGATCTTCGCTCTACGGGATGCTCGCGCATCCGGCTATCAGCGCGGCGTCTGTGAAGCTTTAGGATGGCCCGTCTCACCGCTAGAACCTCCCCTGGGGACCGATTGTATGCATGCCAAAACACGCCAAACTTCCAGCACCACCTTAGAATGAGCAAAGAGATCCTCGTATCCGGTAGAAGCCCTAGCAGGAAAAGAGAAATTCCCTAAAACAAACAAACTTAAGCTATAAATTGGCGAACTTAGTGAAACAATTGCTTCACCAACTTGGCATCAAAGGAAGGACTTACGAAGCGGTCACCCTCGCCAAGCGAATGCAAGGCGGCGACCAGCAGCTCCTCAGCATCGGACTTCAGGAGATAGCCCGAGGCGCCCGCGGCGGCTGCCGCACGAAGCATCTCCACCGAGTCGTGCATTGTCAGGATGAGGATTTTGGCGTCCGGCAGTGACTTTCTCAGCTCCTCGGTGACTTGCAACCCATTCATGGGATGCATCGAGATGTCGGTAATAACTACATCGGGATGAAGGCGAAGCGCCAGCTTTACCGTCTGATCGCCATCATCCGCTTCACCGCAAATCTCGTACTCCAGGGTGGATTCCAAAATGTTCCGCACTCCTCGCCGGACAATAGGATGGTCGTCGGAAAGGAGTACACGGAGATGAGACGCCGATGCCATTACCACGAATGATATTGCAACGCAATAAGGCTACGGCGTAAATCCGGTGAAACCCCTATAAACACCTAAGGTTCGACGATCTTGTTGCGGATGGCGTAACGCACCAGCTCGGCGATCGAGTGCAGATCCAGTTTGCGCATGATGTTGGTGCGATGCGTGTCGGAAGTCTTGGTTGCTATGACGAGAGCGGCCGCCACCTCCTTTGCTGTTTTTCCTTCAGCGAGAAGCTGAAGAATCTCCACTTCGCGCACAGTGAGTCTCTTGCGGATCGATTCGGCCTGATCAGTCGCCCCGCTAGCACGATTGGCAAGAAACATCTCAGTGACACGAGCCGTGAAGTACGGCTTATGTCGGCTCAAGGCCTCGACCGCGTGTACAAGTTCTTCGTCGGAGTCCGACTTTAGGATGTAGCCGCGAGCTCCGGCGCTTAACACTTCGGCCGCCATCTCGTCGGAGTCATGATGGGTAATGACCAGGACCTCGGCTTTTGGGCAGGCCTTGCGAATCAAGCGGGTTGCCTCGAGACCGTTGAGGTCGGGCATACTGACGTCGATCACGACGATGTCGGGAGTGTGCTGCGTCGCCTGGTCGACCGCTTCCCGGCCCGAACGGGCTTCGGCGCAGACACTCCAGCCGGGATGCTCTTCGACCAACATGCGAAGCCCCTTGCGAACGAGATCATGGTCATCAGCGATTAGAATCTTTAAGTTGCTCATGCTGCTTCTCCTAAGGGCAGAGTGACATGGATCGCAGTTCCCTCACCGGAAGAATCAATCTCCATCTTACCGCCGAGCTGCCGCGTGCGTTCGCGCATGCCAGGTAGACCGATTCCGATGGAGGAGTCTTCCTGGCGAGCGGCGAGAGCTTGGGACGGAATACCGCGTCCGTGATCGATGACTTTCAAGTGAACCTGGCTGTCCTCTACACCAAGGCTGACAACTGCCGTAGGACTTCCAGAGTGACGGTGAACGTTGGTGAGACCTTCCTGAAGCACACGAAATATAGCGATCTCGAGTTCGATTGGGAAACGCTGTAATGTCGCGGGCAGGTCAAGTTTGACATCGATACCGCTTCTTTGCGAGAAGCCGGTGACAAACCAACGAATGGCGGGCAAGAGTCCGACCTCGTCCAGCATGGGCGGATGCAACAAGTGTGACAGAGTGCGAACTTCTTTGATGCAGCTGTCGATGAGCTCTCGGCTTTCAATCACCGCATTGCGACCACGCTCATCCAGGGGACTGGTATCACGCGCAAGGTAAGAGAGGTTCATCTTGATCGCGCTGAGGATCTGACCCAGAGAATCGTGGAGGTCGCGGGCAAGGCGGCGGCGCTCATCATCGCGCATCTGTAAGAGACGGCCGCTGAGCCAACGAATGGCGTTCTCCGCACGCTTCAGCGGAGTAACGTCCTGAACAATGGCGCCAACCTGAGTGACAAAGTCGCCTTCCTTGATGATGGGAAAGAACGACTTCAGCCAGCAACTCTGAACCCCAGGATTAGCAAGAGCCTCACCCCTAACTTCGTGGTTGAGAACCGGCGTGCCGGTGGCGAGAACTTGACCGATCAGAGGCTCAAACTCACCTGCGAGATTGCTGGCGACATCACGCACGTGCAGTCCCGTGTTGACTTCGGGCGGCAGGCCGTTGAGCTTGGAAAACGGGCCGTTGATGCGCTGGAAGCGAAGGTCCTTGCCGATTATGGCAAGGCCCACCGGAGCGTTGGAGAAGAATCCGTTCAGTTGCGCGTCGCGCTGCTCAATTTCCTGGCGCTGTCGACGGCGCTCGGTAATGTCGCGAGTGATCATAGCGTACCCGCGCGGTTGGCCATCTTCATTTCGCAAAAGCGTCAAATCGGCCGTCGCCCAGAAAGTCGATCCGTTACGCCGCAACTGCTGGCACTCATCTTGAAGGTGGCCATCCTGAAGCGCCACACGAAGGTGGTTCAGGGGAGTGTCTCTGTCGCAAGCTTGGAAGAGGTCGGTCAGAGGCTTGCCTAGGATTTCCAGGGCAGTGTATCCAAACAGCCCTTCGGCTCCACGGTTCCAGGTCGTAATGCGGCCGTCGAGATCAAGGCGGATGATCGCGTAGTCCTGAATGCCGGTGACGAGCAAACGGAATTTTTCCTCATTCTCCCGGGCGGAGGATTCCGCGCGGGTTCGCCGAGTCACTTCGGCGATCATCATGAGAAAGATCGACACCAGCACCATGGACGCGAGCAGAAACGCGAGCATCAGGATCGCCGTGAAACGCCCTTGAGCACGATTCGACCCAACAGAGCGGGATTGCAGCAGGCGGCTCTCCTTGTCTTCAATGACAGCAAGCAGCGGGCGAATCTGATCGTCTATCGCGATACCCCGACGAGTGAGTTCGACCTGTTGACCGAGCGAGGAGTGGCCCGCTTTCTGGAGCTGAATGGACTGCTGCAGAAGGCTTAACCTCTCGGTGATGAGCGGCCGTAGCTGCTCTATGCGCTTTTGCTGATCCGGATTGTCCGAGGTCAGAGTTTGAAGCCGGCCGAGTCGTTCAGGGAGTACTCCTTGAGCGACGTCAAACTCGATCAGCAATGTCTCGTCTCCCACGAGGACGTAGCCGCGGGCGGCGTTTTCGGCGGCTTCCAATTTCGCAGCGGTGTCGTGAATCAGCGAAACAAGCTGGTAGGTGTGGACCACAAGTTCTTGCCGCGCGGCGTAACGATCGGCCATCACGTAGGAAGCGATCCCGCTGCCCACAAGCAGGGCTAATACAAGTGCGAAGATCACTTTCTGCGAATTGGGGGAAGCGTTCCACATTGCAGTTCAACCAGCGTGGCGTCGTGTGGCGAGCTGAAGGATGGAGCTTCCACGTGCCGGCGATCGAGCCGAGAGCTTCTTGCAGGACACGCAGAACAAAATGAATTGACCAAAAATTGAGCCGGTTCTGCTTGGACTGCTGGCCAAGCTGAAAAGCTCGATTCTTGCCTAGGCGCTACCAAACGAACGCACCGGTATCTCTAGCACGTGCCGTACCGGACGACGTAAGTAATTGAATGTGCGTATAACGCCTTAAGGTGTATTATGCAACAAGCCGCTATACGTAGGAAATAATTTACACACCTTTACCACTTTCTTCCTAAAAGTTGGACACCAAATAGCGTCACTTTGGAAAGTCTTAGCGGCAGATTCTGCGATAGGGCAAGCTGTCTCGCACCCAATCAGCGCGGCGGCTCTGGCATTGTGAGTCTAACTTGCGCCTGCAGTTCTGGGCGGAGGGATGGGGCGCCATCGCAATAGGACAATGGCGCCTCTTGTCGATGTGGCAAAGGCGCCAGTCAAACGCTACAGAGCTTCTTTATAACGGCGGTGGTCGCAATCAGAAAGCAACTCGACAGACTCGAAGCCCTGCTAGGAGAAATCAGGGACCATAGCCTCGAACTTGAGAACGTACCGGGCGAGTGCTGAAATTATGCGGATCGGCCTCCTGGTGTCTCATTGCTCGCGGACAACGACGGCGATTCGACTGTATGGGTATTGTTCCGGCGCGCCACGACAAAGCAAAGGAGGAAGGCGAAGTCATGAATGAAGAGCGAGCCCGCGCCGAGTTGAATGCTCTCGAAGCGAATCTTCGTGCGCTCGAGGAAAAGAAGCGCAAGCTCGACCGGGAGACGATTGTTAAGTACAAGCGGCTGGAAGCGAGGTTCCTGGCCGTGCTTCAGCGGGTGCAATCCAAGCTCACCGCGCGGGGGTGAAGCAGAACCAAACATGAAGCCCGTAGGTGGATACGTTATGCCTCAGCATCCAGTCGGGCTGCACACGTGAGCGGGCCGCGGGCAGCAAATACTGTTATGGGCACGGACACCAGAGACGTGAACCGATCCACGTCACCATCACCAACCGCAACCGACCTGGATACATACGAGGTATTTGATGCTGCAAGCGACATCAGCAACAGCTTTTCCGATACCAGCAGCAGCATTTCCCATACCAGCACATCGGAGAATGATTTCTCCTTTAACGGCGGCGAATCATGCGGGGGTGGAACTGGCGGAGACTTTTGTTCACCTCTGCTATTGAGTGGATTCTGAGCCTGAGCAACGACGGAATGGGGCAACACATGTGCGGTTAACCGTGCGAAAGGTGATCCAACTGGTTTTTGGTAGCGAGCGTGGTAGGGGCTTATCCGGTGCCGTCCGTTACTGGAACCACAACAGAAGGGCAGCATGGACGAGCTTGGCCTATGCCGCGTTTTGTTTACTGGGCCTGCTTAGGGGCTGGTATCACCCTTCCGCGTGAGAGCGGAGCGGGGCCGCAGCACAGCCTTGGGCAAGGCTCCAGCCTGTACTGCTTTGCAGCGCGAGGCCCATCGAAGCTAATGTTTGATCGACTTCGAGACGTAGGTGCGGCCGTTCAAGGCCTCTCGGATTGCGGGGGCGAGGTCTGATGTGACGTGCGGTTTTGTGACATAACCAGAAGCGCCGGCAGCGAATGCGGCGTCGACATAGTCCTGATCTTCATGCACGGTCAGGAACACGACTCTGGTTCGACATCCTTTCCGGCGAAGCTGTGATGCCGCTTGTAGCCCGTCCAGGATGGGCATGGAGATGTCGATCACCAGGACATCGGGGTCAAGGCGCACCACTTCCGCGATAGCGTCCCGACCGTCGCCCACGGTGCCAACAACTTCAAAGTCTTCGCACCGTACCCAGCGGACGCGTGCCAGCAGCATTTCATGATCGTCGGCGAGCAATACTCGGATCTTGCCCATACGCTCCGCGCTGGTGCGAGTGTTGACACCTAGAATTACTGTTTATCGTAGGAATGCGGAGCGGAATACTGTCACAATTTACAGTTTTTCAAGCCGAACCAGAAGGGACCTTCGCCGAGCTCCTTGATGATTTCATATTTAGGTGACGCAACATCGAACATCGACCGGTAGACACCATCGTAACGACGTAAACGATATTCCTTAGAAAAGGACACGCGTTTTGCCAAGGCACGCGCGTTAGCCAACAGTACGCTATCCAAGTCGTCGGGGTGAACATACTTTGAGCAGGAGGCCCCAAATCCAGCCTTCGGATCGCGGGTAAACTCGACACTCTTGCTGTTCAGATAGGTGACCCTGCCATTTTTGGTCGGCCATCCAACTCAGGGACGGGGTCGTGTCCGCCATAACTCAAAAGCGCTTTTCGCTTTCGAGAGCACTGCCACAGCGGCACAGCAACCCACAGGAACTGAAGACCAATCACTACGAGAGCAGCGATGACGTATTTCTTGTCGCGCTCCCACAAGGTTGGTTCCCGGTAGTGCACCGCGCTTCCAGGCGGAGGTGCTGACTCTGGGATGTTCGAGCGGCGAAGCTGCCGCCAGTCCACACGGACTATGTGGGCAGTGCCGTCGACGACGCGAATGTCCTCCATGTCGACAGCCAAGGAAGTTTGTTTGGTCCCGTCAAAATCAGCAGTGCCGAGTAACTACAAAAGGTGAACGGCTACCCCACGGACTTACGCCGTCTTTTCAGGATGAGGGAAACTGAATGAATGAGATTGTAGCGCGTTAGCAGCCCAACGGCCGTTTTGGTGGGGCGGAGTACTTACATTAATTTCGACTTAAAACCTCTAGGTCAGGCACTTTAGTCGCATCTTTCTCGACGGTATCGGCACAACAACCTGGTGCGCTCACCGGCCCGATACCTGTCACAAATGACAGTTCCCAACAACCTCTTCTTGCAGTGAAATGGCATTCCATCGGAGACCTTGCTGAGAGGAGGAGCGGCGGATGAGCCGATTCAAGCAAGTTGTGGTGGTTGCCTTTCTGTCCAGCCTGATCCTGCTTACCGGATGTCAGCACCTGATGATTGATACGGACAAGATCGTTAGGTCGGATATCGACCTGCCTGAGATTGTTGGAATTATCGCGGGCTTCGGAACGACCTTCGCAGCATTCCCCGATTTTCTGGCGATGCTGAAACGGCGCTCGAGTTTAGGCATGAATCCGCGGATGGGCGCTATTATGGGAGCGTTCCAGATACTGTGGGTCTATTACGGCCTGCTCATCGCTTCGCGACCGGTAATTATCTGGAATGTTATTGCAGTTTTCATTAACTTCCTCACCGTTGGGGCATACGCTTATTTCCTGCGCAAAGAAAAGAAGGAGCCTCTTAACCCCGCCACTGGATCGAAATCAAGTTTGTGAAGGAGTACGTTCATGAAACCGTCAGGTCAAACACCATTTGAATACGTGCAGGTCGAAGAACAGAAGCGACTGAATATCGCTCGCGAGCAAGCTGTGCCGTGGAAAAAGTGGGGGCCGTATCTCAGCGAACGGCAATGGGGAACCGTTCGCGAAGACTACAGCGCAGATGGCAACGCCTGGGACTACTTCTCGCACGATCAGTCACGTTCGCGCGCCTATCGGTGGGGTGAAGACGGGTTGGCCGGCCTCTCCGACGATCAGCAGCAGCTTTGTTTTGCGGTGGGGCTATGGAATGGCCGAGACCCCATTCTGAAGGAGCGGCTGTTTGGACTGACCAACAGCGAGAGCAACCACGGCGAAGACGTCAAAGAATATTACTTCTACATCGACAGTACTCCGACGCACTCGTACATGAAGTATCTGTACAAGTATCCGCAGGGAGAGTATCCGTACAACGACCTGGTCGAAACCAACCGGAGCCGCTCGCGGGAACAGTTCGAGTACGAACTGCTTGACACCGGCATCTTTGAGGAAGACAAATATTTTGACGTATTCGTGGAATATGCCAAGGCCGATCCGGAAGATGTCCTGATCAAGATCTCTGTGCACAATCGTGGACCGCAAGCAGCCAAGCTGCATGTGCTTCCCACATTGTGGTTTCGCAACACATGGTCGGATGGAGAGGGTGGGCCGAAGCCATCGCTGTGGGCAAACCAGGGAGCGATCGTTGCCACCCACCCGAAGCTCGGGGAGTACACGCTGCAATGCGAAGAAGCACAGGAGCTTTTATTCACGGAGAACGAGACGAATAACCAGCGACTGTGGGGGCAAGCTAACCCGTCCCCGTTTGTGAAAGATGGATTCCATGAATACGTGGTTCATGGAAATGCCAACACCGTGAATCCGGCAAAGACGGGAACCAAGGCGGCCGCGCATTACGTCCTCGACGTTCCTGCCGGAGGAAGCAAGGTGGTGTGCCTGCGGCTGAGCGCTAAGCCGGCTGCTGATGCGTTCGCGAAGTTCGATCAGATTTTCCAACAGCGTCTGGGCGAAGCCAACGAATTCTATGATCGCATCACGCCGAAGAACCTGACGGAGGACGAAAAGCGAGTACACCGCCAGGCTTTGGCCGGCATGTTGTGGTCCAAGCAGTATTACTATTTCGACCTCGACAAGTGGCTGCTCGAACATGATGCGCATCCGATCCTGGGGTCTAAAAAGGGGAGATCCCGTAACGCCGAATGGTTCCACATGCTG
>Ga0126381_100008406_pt1 | contig 11534 bp, 12 predicted proteins | sample PanSoiMetPlot_28_FD_96465 | JGI IMG/M metagenome (GOLD analysis project Ga0126381, IMG submission 96465) | Tropical forest soil microbial communities from Panama - MetaG Plot_28 | ecosystem: Environmental > Terrestrial > Soil > Tropical forest > Bulk soil | place: Panama | collected 2016-02-17 | reverse complement strand
AGGCAGTGCTGCTGGCTGCCGCGGTCGCGGTGTGCGTGCTGATTGGCCGCAGCTTCCAGCTGAGCGTCAGCCCGGCTAACACGATCGCCGTCTCGGCTGCCCTGGTACTGATGGGACTGGACTTCGGCCTGATCACCATGGCCGCCGGGGTGGTCACGGGCCGGCGGGGCACTGCGCTAGGCGTCGGCGCGGGCCTGGCCGCTGCCTCGTATCTGGTCAGCTCGCTGGCCTCGACGATCTCCGGTATCCGGCCAGCCCGGTACCTCTCGCTGCTGTACTGGTCGGCCGGCAGCGACCAGATCAGCCACGGCGTCAGCGCACTCGACTTCGCTGTCCTGCTGGTGGTCGGCCTGGCTGCCCTGGCGGCCGCGGTCGCCGCATTCGGCCAGGCTGATCTCAGCTAGCGCGCTAGCCCGGGCTGGAGAACGCCAGCGGCGCCGGCACTTCAGCGCTCCGGTCCGGGTCCGTCAGTCGCCCCGCCTGCCGTCGCCGCCGGTGCGTGACGGCGGAACAAGCACGCGGACCCGGTCGCCCGCGGTCAGGGCCAGCCCTGGGTCGGGGTCTTGCAGCGTGCGGTGGCGCAGAACGGCGACCGGGATGCTGCCGGCTGGCCAGCGGATACTGGCCAGCCTCTGGCCTGCCGTTGGCGAGCCGGGGCTGACGGTGACTTCGAGGACCTGGTAGCCGGCCAGCGGCGCAGGCGGCTCCGGGTCCCTCACGTCCCGGCCGGATTCGCCTGACTCGTCGGAGCGGGCCTGGCCGGCCGGAGCGGGCCTGCCAAGTTCGGAAGCGACGACGCGGAGGACGCTGGCATTGGTGATCCAGCCCTCGACATGCTGGCCGTCCTCAGACAGGACCGGCAGCCCATCGCGGCCGTAGGCGTGCAGCTGGCGGAGGGTCTGGGCGAGCGACTCGGTGGCGTAGACAGCCTGCGGGTCGCTCCGGTGGGTGACAGGCCCGGGAAGCCGCACCGGGTCCGGTACGGCACGGCTGCCGTGGCCGTCAGCTTCGGCGGCCACGGCGAGGGGAGCGGGAAATGGCCGCATCGCGTCGGCGGCCTTCAGGTCGCCGAATGCCCGCCAGGGCGCGGCGCGGTCGATGTCGCGCCCCCGGCGCAGCAGCTTGGTGGTGTAAATCGAGCCGTAGCTGAGCGCCCGGGAGGTGGCGGTGGCAACGGCGACGGCGAGCATGACCGGCAGGGTCAGGGTGAAGTCGCCGGTCATCTCGACCACGCTGGCTACCGAGGTCAGCGGGGCTCGGGCGGCGGAGGCGAATACTGCGCCCATGGCGACGACGGCGTAGAGGGCGGGCTGGCCGGCGGCCGGCCCGAAGATGTGGTCGACGGTGACGCCGTAGGCCATGCCGGAGGTGACGCCGATGAACAGCGACGGGGCGAAGACGCCGCCAGATCCGCCGATGCCCAGGGTCAGGCTGCAGGCCAGGATCTTCCCGGCCGCGAGGATGAGCAGGAACCACAGGACGTAGTTCCCGGCGACCGCCTTGTACATGACCGGGTAGCCGACTCCGTACATCTGCGGAAGGGCGAGCAGCAGCATGCCGAGGGCGATGCCGCCGATCGCCGGGCGGGCCCACTCCGGCCGGCTTTTCCAGGCAGCGTCCCACAGGTCTTCGGTCTTGTAGAGGACGGTCTTGAACAGCAGCCCGATCAGGGCGGCGATCACCGCGAGCACGGCGACGAGCAGGTAGCTGCTGGTGTGATGCAGCGCGATGCCGGCCGGGAACCCGGACAGGAACGGCCGGTCGCCGAGGAACGGGATCGCGACGACGTCGGCGATCATCGCCGACAGCATGACGGTGAACAGGGCCTCGACGGAGAACTCCCGCAGGATGATCTCGACGCCGAAGAACACCCCGGTGATCGGGGCGTTGAAGGTGGCGGCGATGCCGCCGCCGGCGCCGCAGGCCACCAGGATCCGCATCCGGTTCTCCGGCATCCTGGCCCACTGGCCGAGGCTGGAGGCCAGGGCCGAGCCGATCTGCACGATCGGGCCTTCCCGGCCGACTGACCCGCCGGCGCCGATGCACAGCGCGGAGGCCAGGGCCTTGACCACTGAGACCCGGGGCCGGATCCGGCCGCCGTTCTCGGCGACGGCGATCATCACCTCGGGTACCCCGTGGCCGCGTGCCTCACGGGCGTACCGGTAGATCAGCGGCCCGTAGATGATCCCGCCAGCTGCCGGGATCAGCACGAAGAACGCCAGCCCCAGCCACGGCAGGTGGCTGCTCCCGGTGTAGCCGGCCTGGCCGAACTGGGTGTGGCCGGTCGCCAGCCAGGTGAAGAAGGAGATCAGGTACCGGAACGCTACCGCGCCCAGCCCCGACCCGGCGCCCACCACCACCGCGATGACGAACAGCCCGGCCCGCGACCCCCGCAGCCAGCCCGCGAAGCGCGCAGCAGCGGCACGCCGCGGCTGCCCAGACTGGCGGTTATCGGCGCGAAGTTCCTGGCCAGCATTCAGCATGGGCTGCCCCCGACGGCCGGCTGGGGCTTGAGAGATGCGTACGCGTACACAACCTCGACTATACGCGTACGCGTACGCAATCAGGAGTACGCTGGCTGGCATGGGTGAGCCAGCCCGAGCCTCCGGGCCCTCCGGGCAGCACAAGGACGAGTTGTCAGCCGGCCGCGCGCCGTGGGGGTCGCTGTCCCGCGGGGACATCATCGACGCGGCCGTCACGGTCGTTGAGGCGGGCGGCTATGAGGAGCTGTCGATCCGCAGCCTGGCAGCCGATCTCGGCGTCGCGCCCATGTCGCTGTACCGGCACATCCGGGATAAGGACGACCTCCTGAACGAGGTCGTCAGCCGGCTCCTCGCTCCGGTCTGGCGGCCGGCTGCAGACGAGGACGACTGGCAGGAATGGATCGCCGGGGCTGCGGCCAGCCTCCGGGAGTTTCTGGTCAGCCAGCCCGCCGCCCTGCACGTCTACCTCCGGCATCCGGTCGTGTCACCGGCTGCGGTCGAGCGGATGGACGCCATGATGAGCGTGCTGCGGCGGGCCGGGCTGGACGAGCAGGCAGCCCGCAGCGCATACGGCGCCCTCCACACCTACACCATCGGCTTCGCGGCACTGGAAGCCTCCCGGGCCGGCTGGGTTCCCGACACCGGCGAGGTCAGCAGCCTCGCCCAGCAGCTCGCGGCCTATACCACCGCCGGGCAGTTCATCGAGGGCCTGCGCTACCTGCTCGAGGGAATCAGCAGGCACCTCAGGCCGGCCTGACCTCCCGGCCGGTGAGCCTGGCGGGGGGCTCACCGGCCGGAAACAGCGGAGTGATCACAGTGAAGGAATACAACTTCGGGGCCATGGTCGCGCTCGACTCGCCTGCGCGCGCAGACGCCGCGCGCTGCCTCCTCGAAGGAACACGTCCTCAGTGCGTCGTTCAGCCTTGCGACGGCATGTGGTTCCCCGCCGCTGTCATGATCGGCGGGTCACCGTCGCACGGAGGTCCAGTCCACGCCGTCGTGCGCGTCCGCTTGCTGGCCGAAGAACCAGAAGCGTTCTTCGCAGCCGGGCAGCCCTTCGTTTTGTGGGCCGACGCCATCGTCGACGACCGGACCGTACGCGGCGAGGGCCGCCTGGGAGACGGCGTCATCTTGAGTCGGGAGTCCGCTGCAGACGAGACCGCCCGGGCAGCCGCCCGCCCGGCTCGCACGTATTGCAGGACGGTCCGTCGCCACGCCGAGGTACGGGCGCCTCGCTTATGGCAGGGCGACAATGACCCGCTGGCACACGCCCACTAGCTGGCGTGCCAAGACGGCCCGGTCTGTGCAGTGCGCGCGGCCGTGGCTGGCTGTCGTGGCCGTCTTGCTCGCGCTGTTGGCCGTGCTGCCGCCCGCCGCCACCTACGCGCGCCAGTACGCGTTCGTGAAGGCACTGCAGTTCTCGGTATTCGCCGTCCTGGCGCCCGGCCTCCTGATCCTGGGCACGCCACGCCGCTACGCCGCCTCGCGCCGTCGCACCGGCGAGCCTGCCCGCCGGCCTGTGCCGCCGGCTCGTGCGGCCGCATGGCGGCTGGTTCCGTTCGTGGCGCTGGTTATCATCTGGCGGCTGCCCGCGGTTCTGGACGCGCTGGCTCGCTACCCGGTGCTGGCTGCGGCAGAGCTGGTCACGCTCGCCGGGGCAGGGCTGGGCGTGTGGCTGGCCATTGCAGGCCTGAGCCCTGCCACACCGCTGCCCCGGCCGCAGCGCGCGGCGATGGCCGCGGCCGCCATGTGGACCATCTGGATCGTCGCCTACGTCACCGGCATGTCCTCGCTGGCCCTGACGCCGCGCAGTGCACCGGCTGTGGAGTTCCTCGGCTCAGCTATGGACCTACATGCTGATCACCTGGCTTGGCGAGCGGGACACGCAGGACGACATGCAGCCTGACCTGACCGACCTGGGGATCGCCGCGGTCCGGCGCCCGCCCAGCGGCTGGCGCGATCGAGGCGCTCGCTGACCCGTTACCGTGACCGCGCAGGTTGGCAGCCGCCTGCGCCGGGTCTAGCCTTGGTCGCAGGCGAGCCGGGAAGCCTGATCGGCGGAAGAGCTGGATGAGTTTCTGCCCGCCGGGATCCGGGATGACTAGTTGTAGCGTCACCGCACGCAGCGCGCCGCGCCCAGCCGTCGCTGCATCAATCCTTGAGCCTGAGCCAGCGCGGCCGCCGGATCGGCCGCGGTCGCGAAAGCTGCGGGCCGGGCGGTTGTCATGTCGGGAGTAGCACGGGTGGTCGCCGGGGTCAGCGGCTCGCCGGGCAGCCTGGCCGCGCTGCGGTACGCGGAGTACCTCGCTGTCGCGCACGACGCCGTGATGGCGCCGGTCCTTGCCTGGGAGCCACCAGGTGGTGACCGGGCGGCGTGCGCTCAGCCAGCCGCCGGGCTTATGCAAGCGCCTGGCGAGAGATGGCCTGCCAGCGGCTGAGCGATGCCCTGGCGGCGGTGTGGGGCGGATCGCCGCCAGAGCCCGGCGTGTTGCCGCAGGTCGAGCGAGGGCCACCCGGGTGGGTCCTGGTCAGCATCGCCGGTCATTCCGGTGACGTGCTCGTGATCGGCGCGGGACATGGCGGTCCGGTCCGGCGCGCGGCCCGCTGCCGCGCTGTCCGCTACTGCGTGGCGAGGGCACGCTGCCCGGTGGTGCTGGTCCCGGCCCCGCAAACTGGCTGTCGAGCTCGGCCGGTCCTGGATTACGTCGCGGCTGCGGCACCGGACCGTCACACCCGCGCAGGTCCAGGCGGACCAGCGGTCTCCCGGCCGGTGACAGCTGGCCGGCGGCAGCCGATGGCGGCGCCGGCGGCGGCACCCTAGAATTGGTACAGGTGAGCCGGGAAGCCTGGTCGGCGCAAGTTATCCGACGACCGGAGCCCGCGGGCTCCGCGGCAGGAGCACCGGACATGACGCGCGCACCCTCCGGCACAGCGCCCAGTTCTACGACGCCCGCTGGCAACGGCCCTGGCAGCCCCGACCGGGCTGCTCCGGCGCCCGCCGTCACGACGCGCGCCGGGCCGCGGCGCTACGCGGAGCGCGACCTGTGGGCGCTCGCCGCCGCGCTTGCCGGGCCGCTGGCTGTGTCGGGCGTGCTGCTGCCGTTCCGGGCCAGCTGGTCGAACACCAACGTCGCATTGCTGCTGGTTGTGGTGGTGGTCGCGGTTGCCGCCGCGGGCAACAGGGTCGCGGGCGCGCTGGCCGCGGTGGGTGCGGCGGTGTGGTTCGACTTCTTCTTCACCCTGCCGTACTACCGGCTGACAATCCGCAGCAGCGACGATGCGACCACTGCTGTCCTGTTGCTGGTGACGGGGCTGGCGGTGTCGCAGCTGGCAGCGTGGGCGAGACGGCTGAAAGTCACCGCGGTCACCGGCGAGGGCTACCTGGCGACGTTGCACGGTACGGCTGCGCTCGCGCAGGCCTCCCGCTCACCTGAGGCGGTCGCGGAGCACGTCGGTGAGCTGCTGGCCGGCCTGCTGGACCTGCAGGAGTGGCGGTTTGAGTACGGCTCGCTGCGCAGCCATCCGCCGCGGCTGGAGTCCGACGGCAGCATCGTCGACGGCCAGCGCACCTGGGATATCGAGCAGGCGGGCCTGCCCGCCGAGCTGGAGTTGCGGGTGTTCGGCAACGACCAGTATTACGGCCGGTTCCTGATGCGGCCAAGGCCTGGCGCGAGGCCGGCGGCGCGGGCGCTGCTGGTCGCGGTCGCGCTGGCCGAGCAGGTCGGGCACGCCTACAGCGCTGCCAGCGCGTCCGGGACTGCCCGTTGACCGGATAGCCGGCCGGCTGATTCCGGCCCGCGCCGGTGCGGGTGCCCGCGCGCGGCTAGCAATAGCGCGCGCACAGTTGCGGGAAGGGATATTCGTGCTCACGGTTGTCGCGTTCGCGGCCGGCGCGGCGGCCAGTCTGCTCATGAGCTGGCTGCTGGTGTCCCGGCTGGAGCGGATCGGCGAGCGGCTGGGCCTGTCCGAGGCGCTGCTCGGCATGGTCGCGGCGCTGGCCGCTGACGCGCCGGAGGTCACCGCCGCGATTGCGGCGCTGGCCAGCCACCAGCAGCGGATCGGTGCGGGCGTGGTGCTCGGCTCGAATGTCTTCAACCTCGCGGCCCTGCTGGGTCTCGGCGCGGTCGTCGCCGGCCGGATCGGCCTGCACCGCAGGGTCGTGGCCCTCACCGGGACCGTAGCGGTCTGGGTCGCGGTGGTGTGCGCGCTGGTGGTCCTCGGCGCGGTGCCGCCATTGGCCGGCCTGGTGCTCGCAGGGGGGGTGCTCGCGCTGTATGTCGCGGTCCTGGGGACACGCGGCCAGGGCTTGCGCCTCCCCGCGCGATGGCGGGCCTGGCTGGTGTCGGCGGTCGCCGAGGAGGAACAAGAACTCGAGCAGGCCATCCGGCCGCGCCGCGGGCGGTGGAGTGACGCGACGGCAGCCGCGGCGGCGCTGGTCGTGGTCATCCTCGCGAGCATCACGATGGAACGCGCTGCCTCCAGCCTCGGCGGGTCCCTCGGCGTGCCGGAGATCATCACCGGCGGGCTGGTGCTGGCCGCGGTGACCAGTCTCCCCAACGCGGTCGCCGCCGTGTACTTGGCCGGCCGCGGCCGAGGCGCCGCGACACTCAGCACGGCGCTGAACAGCAACACCCTGAACGTCATCGCGGGGCTGCTGCTGCCCGGCACCATTGTCGGCCTGGGCGCACCGTCCGGGCAGGCATTGCTGGTCACGGCCTGGTACGCAGGCTTCACGCTGGCCGTGCTCGCGCTGGCCTGGCGGCACCAGGGCCTTGGCCGCCTGGAGGGTGCCGCGATCATCACCGCGTACGCCGCATTCACCGCCAGCCTCATCATCAGCGGCTACGCCGAGCCAGACGGCACCGCCCTGGTTATCGGGCTGGGCGTCCTGGCGGCAGTGCCGCTGGCAGCGGCCGTGACGCAGGGCGGCGGAAGCCGTCATCGCAGCCTGGCTGACCGGTCGCCGCCGTCACTGAACGGGCAGCAGGCAGCTGGCTGCTTGACTTCGGGCACCGAATCGCGCCGCGCATCGCTGCTGCCCGGCTGGACCGCCCGGCGGCTGTGGGCCGCGAGTATGATCGCTGTTTCCGCGGTCGCCGCCATCGACGCCGCAACCGGCCACCGGGTGATCCTGATCGGGCTGCTCGTCATCGGGCCGGGCATCGCCCTGCTCACCGGACGGTGGCGGGCGGCGTCTACCACCGGCGCATGGGCGTGCGGTCTGGCCGTCTTCCTCGGGGTGCCCGACCGGATCTGGGCAACCAGCACCCACCTGGCATTCATCGCCGCAACCACCATCGTCGCGGCGGCCGCGGCCGCCGGCGCAGCGATCATCGACCGCGTCGGCAAGCGGCCGCGCTCAGGGCCGGGCGGGCAATGACCGAGCCGGGTCATCTGGCATCGCGGTTCTCGCTCCGCACAGTGTGGGCGCGGAGCAGCATGACGCCGCTGCGCTGGTTCCAGCGGACCGAGACGGAAGCGCAGCCGTGCTGCTGGCTGCCACGCTCGCGGCCCTGGTGGGGGCAAACGCCGACCCATCAGGCTATGTGGCTACCTGGGGAACTGACCTGTCGGCGCGGTTTGGCTCGGCGGGCCTGTCAGCGGATGCGATCGCGTTCCCGCACCCGATGTTGCTCATTCATGATCTCGAGGATCTGAAATGATCAACGATCCGCTGCGCATAGTAGTCCTCCCAGGGCTCGCCTGGATGGCTGGCGGTGTAGTCCTTGTCGAGACCAACGAGCAGATATGTCAGCTCGCTTCGGACGGGATTGGTGCCAAGCAGGGAGGGCAGCTCGGACAAGGTCACGAGCCAGTTGGCGTACCAGCTCGCCCAGTCGTCGTCGGCGCCATCGACAATCCGGAAGACGCGATGATGAGTCTCACCAGCCGCATGCAGCAGCTGGCTGACCTGTCCGATGACGGCGTTCATCTGGCCTCCTGCGTTGCAGCGCTCCTAATTCCACTGTTGAGCGTCCAGCGTGCCGCAAGTTGCCCGTCGCAGCGCCAAGACCACTGAGATTTGACTGGCACAAGTCACCGCTCCGGACGCCGAGTTGGCCGGGAAAGAGCGAGCTAGGGCGGCGCGCCGCCCGGCGCGCACCTGTGCAGCTGCCGTGACAGAGACGTGTCCTGAAAGCAGGTAATCGGCGTGAGTTTTCGGCGACTCGGGTGTAACGCGCTGGCCTTCGCCGGGACTGTGCATGTGCGAGCCCGCACCGGCGGGCGCCGCACGGGCACATCGACGAGGAGGTAACACATGAGATCAGCAAGCCGGCTCGGCGGAGCCGCGGTGCTAGCAGCTGCTCTGCTGGCGGCGCTGGCCACCCCGGCGCTGGCCGCGACCGGGCAACCGGCATCCAGCGACGGATCCGGATCCGGATTACCCGGTGGGCGCGGAACAGTGTTCGTGCAGACTGACAACCCGGCAGGGAACCAGGTCATCGCTTACGACCGGCAGCCAGGCGGGACGCTGAGCCAGGCTGGCGCCTATCCCACCGGCGGACTCGGCGGAATCCTGTCGGGCTCGGTCGTTGATCACCTGGCCTCGCAGGGCTCGCTGGTGCTGTCGGCGGACGGCAGTGTTCTGATCGCGGTTAACGCCGGCAGCAATACCATCTCGGTATTTGGCGCGCACGGCGACCGGCTCCGGCTCCGCCAGGTCATCAGTTCCGGCGGGTTGTTCCCGGTCAGCGCGGCGATCCGCGGCGGCCTGGTGTATGTGCTCAATGCGCTGAACGGCGGCTCGGTTCACGGCTACCGGATGGCCTTCGGGTTCCTGATCCCGCTGCCCGGATCGGGCCGGCCTCTCGGGCTCGACCCCAACGCGGCGCCTCAGTTCACCAACACGCCCGGCCAGGTGGCGTTCTCGCCGGACGGGACTCAGCTGGTCGTCACCACCAAGGCCAACGGCAACAACGTCGATGTCTTCGGCGTCGGGCCGCACGGTTACCTGAGTGCGACACCGGTGCAGAACGCAGAGCCGGGCACGGTGCCGTTCGCTATCGCCTTCGACCCGGCGGGCAACCTGGTGATCGCCGAGGCGGGAACGAATGCGCTGGCGACTTTCGCGCTCAGCGCATCGGGCACGATCACGGTCTTGTCCACGGCGGCAACCGGCCAGGCAGCCACCTGCTGGGTAACGGCCATCGGCGGCACGCTGTTCGCCTCCAACGCCGGCAGCGCGACCGTGTCGAGCGTCGCTGACACTGGCGGTACGCTCACCCCGCTTGGCCAGACAGGCACTGATGCGGGCACCGTCGACTCGGCCCCAACGCCGGACGGGCGGTACCTGTACGTGCAGGCCGGCGGAAGCGGGATTGTCGACGAGTTCGCCGTCGGCGCCAATGGCGCGCTCACCGAGGTCGGCAGCGTCACCGTCCCGGATGCGGCCGGCGGCGAGGGCATCGTCGCCAGCTGAGACCTGCGGACCCGGCGCGGCCGATCCCTCAGGCCGTATGGCCTTCGGCGCGGACGCGCCGGGCCCGCTCGCAGCTAACCGCCACGCTCAGCGGCGCAGCAAGCAAGGATGAACAAGCCATGGATCCAGACCACGACCATGCCGTGAGGCAGCTGCCCTGACAATCACGCAGCCTGATCCCGATGCCCCGCTGCTGGACCGCCTGCGAGCCGGTGACGAGCAGGCTTTCGTCACCCTGATCAGCCGGTACCGGCCGTCGATGCTGCGCCTGGCCGCAGGGTACGTGCCAAGCCAGGCAGTTGCCGAAGAGGTAGTGCAGGACACCTGGCTCGCCGTCTTGCGCGGCGTGAGCCGATTCGAGGGACGATCTTCGGTGCGAACGTGGCTGTTCCGCATCCTGGTCAACCGGGCCCGGACTGCGGGCGAGCGCGAGCGCCGCGCAATGGCGGTGCCAGATCCCGCGGCTGCGGTGGACCCGGCCAGGTTTGATCCGTCCGGCAGCTGGTCGCTGCCGCCAGAGCACTGGGTCGACCTCGTCGATGACCGGCTCATCGCACAGCAGATGGCAGGTCGCGTGCGTTCGGCCATCATGGACCTGCCGGCCCAGCAGCGCGAGGTCGTCACCCTGCGGGACGTCGAAGGGCTCACCAGCGGCGAGGTGTGCGACGTGCTGGACCTTACCGAGGCCAACCAGCGCGTCCTGCTGCACCGCGGCCGCAGCCGACTGCGCCAGGTGCTCGAGTCAGAATTCGGGAGGCCATGATGCCCAGACTGCGGCTGCCCTCCCTGCCAGCAGACCTTGCCTGCCAGAAACTGGTAGAGCTGGTGACGGACTACCTTGAGGGCGCCCTCAGCCGCCGTGACCGCAAGCGCTTCGAGCGGCACCTGGCCGGCTGCCCGCACTGCCCCGAATACCTCGCACAGATGCGCGCCACCATCGACCTGACCGGACGGATAACACCCGACGACCTGACCCCGCAGATGCGCCAGGACTTCATCGAGCTCTTCCGCCGGTGGCAAGCCGACGACGAATGATGACTCGACCCGGCCCCTACTTTTCCTTCCGGTGGCGTGTCTCGCGGGAGAGGGTCGCCAGCGAGGCGTCATGAGGAATCCGATGCGACAGGAGGTCTTGGTCGATGCCAGGATCGCCCGCGCGTGGACGGGATCGCGGTGCTGAGTTCGTGCTGACAAGCGGCCCTCCGACAGGCCATCTACCTGCGGAAACTGCTGGCACCTCCATGAACTTCACTATTTTCGAAGGCACGTCGGAGATCCAGCGCATGATCATCGGCAGGGCCGTCACCGGGCTTGACGTGCGGTAATAACCGCAGGTCATGGCCCTCGTTCTTGAACCTCGCCGTGGGCCTGTCCGTTGAACAGGCCGCACGGGCGCGGACTGGGCAACTGGTTGCGCGGGCCTAAGTTGGAGACAGGACCGAGTCCACAAGAATCATCGAAGGCTTTTATGACGAAGACTTGGATGAGGTGCTGGAAGCGCTGGCCTGGCTAATAACGAAATCGATGACGAAGCCGTAAGCGCATACCCAGAAGGCGATGGCTAGCCGACACGCTTACGGCGGGCAAAGGAGTCATCCGTGTACAGTTCTAACCCGTCGCAGATCAGCTTT
>Ga0126381_100008405_pt1 | contig 11535 bp, 6 predicted proteins | sample PanSoiMetPlot_28_FD_96465 | JGI IMG/M metagenome (GOLD analysis project Ga0126381, IMG submission 96465) | Tropical forest soil microbial communities from Panama - MetaG Plot_28 | ecosystem: Environmental > Terrestrial > Soil > Tropical forest > Bulk soil | place: Panama | collected 2016-02-17 | reverse complement strand
CGTCGCGCCCGTCCCCGTCGCGCAGGGCGAGCGCCTCGAGGCCCAGGCTGGGAAGCACGCGGTCGGCGCCCGCACCGTCGCCGGAGAGCACGCCGGCGATCGCGCCGCGGAGGGCCCGAAGGAGCTCCTCCGCCGGAGCCTCCGCCGCGCGCCCGGCGACCAGGTCCGCGAGGTGGCGTGCCCCGGCGCCGCGCAGGGCCGCCGCCGCGCGCTCGCGCCAGACCTCGGGAATGCGCTCGCGGCCGTGGAGCCCGCACGCGCGAGCCACCGCCTCCGCGGCTCGGAATGGATCCTTCTCGAAGAGGCCTTCGAGATCGGCAACGCATCCCCCAACGTCGTCGAGCTCGGCGAGCCGACGACGCGCGAGGCCCGCGGTGTCGCACCGGTCTGGAGGGTCCTGCGCCGCGCGCTCCCAGCAGAGGCGTGCGCCGTCGCGGTCGCCGCGATAGGCCAGCCGGTCTCCCTCCTCGAGCCAGAGCTCCCCGATCTCCGTCGCGTCGCGCAGGGATTCCGCCAGCCGGCGCGCCTCGGCGTTGTCGCGTCCGGCGGCGTCGAGATCCCCGCGGCGCAGCCCGAGCCTCGAGCGCTGATGCAGCGCGACGAGGAGTCGGCGATCGTCGCGCTGCTCCGACGCGGAGCGCGCGGCGTCGGCGATCTCGACCTCGGCGGACTCGAAGGCGGCGCGGTCGAGCAGCAGCTCGATCCGGTTGCCACGCGCGATCCGCACGAGGTCCTCGCGTCCGGCCGTCGCCGCGCTCGCGAGAGCCTGATCGAGGGCTTCCTCGCTCTCCGACCGCCGGCCGGCGTGGTAGAGGATCGCGGCGCGATCGATCGAGAGCGCGGCGTGCTCCAGCGGGTCGTCCACGGCCGCCGCGAGCGCCTGCTCGATCCGGAGCAGCGCGCGGCCGTACTCCCTCCGCTCGAGGAGCCCGCGCGCCTGCTGCGCGAGGAACCGCGCCGCGAGGCGCTCGTCGGCCGCCGCGGCCACCAGGGGCTGCAGCGACTCGTAGATCCGGTCCTCCTCGGCGAACCGCGCGGCTCGCGCCTGCACCTCCGCCCGGACCATTCCCGTCTCGACCGCCTCGGCCGGCCCGAGGCCGCCGCCGAGACGATCGGACTCGTCGAGGAGGGCGAGGGCGCATTCGACGCGGCCTTCGCGCGAGAAGCCGACGGCGCCGAGCCTCAGCGCCCGGGTGCTCTCCGCCGGTGGCGCCTCGGGATACTCGCGTCTCCAGGCCGCGGCCTTTCGCGCCCCGGCCGACACCTCGCCGACCAGCACGGTGACCTCCGCCGCGCGCAGGCTCGAGCGGCGGCGTTCGTCGTCTTCGGGTCGGGCCCGTCGAATGAGCCGCTCGAGGCGCGCGAGCGCCTCGCGAGGCCGGCCTCCCGCGATCTCGCGCTCGGCTTCGAGGGACTCGAGCCAGGGCGCCGTGCGTTCACCCGCGCGCGCCGAAAGCAGGCTCGACAGCGTGAACCAGGACTCGATCCTCGCGCCAGGCTCGCTCCGAATCCAGAGCCGCGCGTCTTCGAGGGCGGAGTCGATACGCCCCTCGGCGAGAGCGCGCTCGATCCGGCCGGCGGGATCCGCGGCATCCTTCGGCGGCTCGAGACGTTCGGCCGACACCGCACGTTCGCCGACCGCTGCAGGCAGCGGTGCGTCACCGGTCGGATCCGCGACGAACGTCGCGAACCCCGGCGACGTCAGCACTTCCAGCGCCCGCTGGCGCGCCTCGGCGCCCGACGAGAGTCCCAGCGCCGCGAACCACTCGAAGAGCCGAACCGAGGCCGAGAGCGTCCCGCCGGGCAGCCACAGTGCTCGCCGCCAGCCGTCGGGACCCTCGGGCACCGCGACGTCCGCGTCGATGAGGACAACCTCGACGCGAGCACCCAGGCGAAGGAGGGCCGCATCGAACGCGGCCCGCGACAGCTGGTCCCAACCCGCGGAGTCGACGGCGATCCAGACGGGTTCGGGACCATGATCCCGGTCTTCGACGAGGGCGCGCAGATGCCGGCTCGCCTCCGCGGCACCGCGCACGGGAACGCCGAGCCCCAGCGCCGACGCGGGGGTCAGGGCCGAGCCCTCGGCCGCGAAGACGCGCACCGGGCGCGCTTCGAGGGCGGCCATCGCCCGGGCAGCGGCGGTGCGCTGCTCGAGGGAGCGCAGCGACGGCCCCGCGATGCCGAGGCAGCGCCGGCGCGCCGCGGCGAATGCGGGCGTGCCGAGGTCTGGAAAGTCGCGGAACGCCTCGGCGACCCAGAACTCGGGGCGCCGGTCCGCGGCGCTGGAGAGCGAGAGGCTCCGCGAGAAGTCCCGCGCGCCCGCGGTTTCGAGGCGCGCGCCGCGGCCGAAGAGTCGCGCGAGGAGGGGGCGAAGCAGAACTGCGGCGGACGCCGGGACCCGCTCCGGCCCGCCGACGGCGCGGGGCGTCCGCGTCAGCCAGAGGCGCGCATCGCCGCCCGCGACGTCCCAGATCGCGTCCTGAAAGTCGTCGGGATGGAGCGGGAATCCGCGGGCCTCGAAAAACGCGATTGCGGCGGCGATCTGCAGAAGGAGTCCGGCGGCATGGGCTCGCGGAATGCCTCCCCGATCGAGCCGAAGCCCGGTGGCGGACCCGCGGGAGAGCCGCACGTCATGGCCGTCGCGCTCGATCCCTGAGATCGGCGAAAGGGTGGCGTGCTCGAGCTCGAGGAACTCCTTCCATCGCTCCCCGTTCGCACCGGCGGCATGTCGCTCCGGCGCGCGAGGAGGCTCCGCCCGGAGCTTTCGCGAAGCCATGCGCCTCCTGGGTTTCGAATCTGTATTGTCGCGACCCGCGGCGAGGGAACGCCGCGTCGGCTTTCGGGTCGGCGAAGGCGAGCCGAAAGCCGAAGAAGCGAACGCCGTGGCCGAAGAAGAAGGTCAGCGGACGGCGAGACGCTCGAGATCCCGGAAGAAGCCGGGATACGACTTGGCGACGCAGCCGGGATCCTCGATGAGCACGCCCGGCCGCCGGAGCGCGAGGATCGCGGCCGCCATCGCGATGCGGTGGTCGCGGAACGTGGGAACACGCGCCGTGTCCGCGCTTCGGCCGGGCCCGCTCGACACGAAAAGAATGCCCTCCGCGTCGCGCGCGGCCGCCCCGACGACCGCCGCGACCGCTTCGAGCGACGCGATCCGGTCGCTCTCCTTCAGGCGCAGGTGACCGATCTGCGAGAACGAGCTCTCCTCGGGAGCGAGCATCGCCAGGGCCGCGAGGGCGGGGACCGCGTCGGGGAAGGCGGAGGCGTCGACCGCGATGGCCCGGGGCGGCGCGCCCGACGACGACACGGCGAGGCGCCCGCGGGAGGCTTCCGCGCGAACCCCCATCCCGCGGAGGACGGGCAGCGCGCCCGCGTCGGCGTCGGAAGACGGCCACCGCAGTCCCAGGAGCGCGACCTCTCCCCCGGCGGCGCCGACCGCGGCCGCGAGCGGCAGCGCCGACGAATAGTCTCCGGGAGCTTCGTAGGCTTCCGCGACTCGCTCGCCGCGGCGGACGCCGAGGACGGGCGCGGCATCGACCTCGTGGCCGAAATCCCGCAGGACTTCGAGGGTCGTCGTGACATACGGCTCCGAGACGATCGGCCCCGTCGCGCGGACGTGCAGACCGCCGTCCACCGCCACCGCCGCTAGAAGCAGCGCCGAGGCGAACTGGCTGGATCGCGACGCATCCACCGCAATCTCGCCCGAACCCAGGCCGCCGCCCTCGATCGACAGCGGCAGAAAACCCTCGCGGGCGGCGTACGCGATGCGGGCGCCGGCCGACCGAAGCGCGTCGACGAGCTCACCCATCGGCCGCTCCTCGAGCCGCGCCGATCCGCCGAGCCGAAAACGGCCCGGCGTCGCGGCCGCGGCGGCCGTGAGGAAGCGCGCGGCGGTGCCCGAATCGGCGGCGTCGAGGAGGATCGTCTCGTTGCCCCGGCCCCGCAGCGGCCCCCGAACGCGAAGGCCGGCTTCCGTCGCGACGATCGACGCACCCATCGCGGCCAGGCAGCGCGCGAGGGCGGCGGTGTCGTCGCTCTCGAGCGGGCGCCGGATCTCGACCGGCGTCTCGGTCAGAGCGGCGAGCAGGAGCGCGCGGTTGGTCGCGCTCTTCGAGGCCGGCACGTGGAGCTCGCCTTCGAGCGACCGGACCGGCGGCACCGCGAGCCAGTCCACTAGAGACCGACGAGCGACGTCGTCCCGTCGTCGCCGATTTCGAGCCAGCGCCGCTCCTCGACGAACGCAGGGAGGATCTCGACGCGCCCGGCGGCCGACTCGTCGACCCACGGCTTGTGGAAGTGTCCGAGGAGGATCACGTTCACTCCCTCGCGGAACCGGCGCGCCGCGTACGCGCGAATCATCTCGACCGGCAGCCGCGTCTTGTGTTTGAAGTTCGTCTTGTAGAGGCGCGCCTCCGTCTTCCAGACGAGCCGGGTCGCGACGCTTTGCGGAACGACGCTCACGGCCGCCCGCGACACGCGGTTCTTCGAGAGGAACCGCCAGAACCGGTAGGACCGGTCGCGGTCGTTCAAGAGGTCGCCATGCGTCGCGAGAAAGCGGCGGCCGCCTGCTTCGAAGACCTCCTCGTCACATACGGAGCGGAATGCGTCCTCGGCGTAGGACCCGCGCAGGAAAAAGTCGCGGTTGCCTTCGACGTAGGTGATCGGGACTCCGCCCGCGCGGAACGCCCGCGCCGTTTCGAGGAACCGCGCGATCGCCGGCGTCTCGAACTTGCGGTGGGCGATGAAAAAGTGGAAGACGTCGCCGAGCAGCGTGATCGCGGTGGCGCCGCGGCGGCCCGCCGCTTCGAGGGCCTCGAGGAACGGGCCCTCGTCTCCGGGACGGCGCCCCACGTGGCTGTCGGCGATGACCGCGCGCATCCGCCGGCAAAGATAGCCGAGTTCGGCCCGCGGCGAGAGAACGCCGCGTCGGCGACCGGGCCCCGTCTAAAATGGACGCCGATGAGCGAAAGCGCTCCGCGGCCGCGGCCCGCCGGCGTCCTGCAGCCCTGGCAGCGGCGCCTCTACCGCATCCTGCTGGTTCCTCTCGGGCTCATCGCGGCCAACTCGATCTACATCGCCGCGTTCACCCGCGACACGTCGTTCTTCTACGCGATGCTCCTGCTTCACCTCGCGCTGGGACTCCTCATCGCGATCCCCTTCTTCGTCTTCGCGCTGACGCACGCGCGACGCATGATCCGGATGTGGAACAAGCGCGCCAAGGCCGCCGGCCTCGCGATCGTCGTGCTCGCCGTCATCTGTGTGGCGAGCGGACTGTTCATGACGTTCCGCGGCGCGACGCTGAACCACCGCTTCGTGTGGCTTGCCCACGTCTCCTCGGTGCCCCTGGCGCTCGTCGCATTCATCCTTCACCGGCGGGCGCACGTCCACAAGCTGCAGTTCCGCCGCCTCTTCGCGTGGGGCGGTGCGGTCGCGGTCTTCCTCGGAGCGATGGCGGTCGTGGCGCGGCTCGAGAAGCCTCCGAAGCGGATCGTCAACGTCAACGGGGACACGGTCTTCTATCCGTCCGCGAGCGAGACGTTTGACCAGGGATTGCTCGACGGCAGGAAACTCGCGGCCAACGCGTACTGTCAGGAGTGCCACCCGGATTCCTTCCACGAGTGGGAGCGCTCGGCGCACCGCTTCTCGTCGTTCAACAACCCGTTCTACCGGAAGAGCGTGGAGCTCATGGCCGACCAGGTGGGCCGCGAACGGACCAAGTGGTGCTCGGGCTGCCACGATCCGGTCGTCCTGTTCACGGGCCAGATGGGCAAGGCCACGCAGGCGTCGTTCTCCTACGACTCGTGGGAGGCGCAGCAGGGGCTGACGTGCATGTCCTGCCACTCGATCGCCGAGGTCAAGGACGTCAAGGGCAACGGCGCCTACGTCATCGAGGAGTCGAAGCAATACCCCTTCGCGTTCTCGAAGGTGCCGGCGCTGCGCGCCGTCAACCGGCTGCTCATTCGCATGGAGCCGTCGCTCCACCGCAAGACCTTCCTGAAGCCCTTCATGCGCACGCCGGAGTTCTGCTCGACCTGTCACAAAGTGGCCCTCATCCCGGCGCTGAACGGCTACCGCTGGATGCGGGGACAGGACCACTACGACGGCTGGTACGACTCCGGCGTCTCGGGCCGCGCGGTGCGCTCCTTCTACGACCCGCCGGCGCCGAAGGCGTGCCGCGACTGCCACCTTCCCGCCTACCGGTCGGACGAGTTCGGCAACCGCGGCGGCTTCGTCCATGACCACGCCTTCCCGGCGGCGAACACGGCGCTCCCGTTCGTCCGCGGCGACCGCGAGACGCAGAAGAAGATGGACGATTTCCTCCGCAACGAGGTGCTGACGGTCGACCTCTTCGCGATCCGGCGCGGCGGCGCGCTCGAGGTCCTCGGCGACCGCCCCGTTTCGGTGGCGCCGGGAGAGACCGTGGACGTCGAAGTCGTGGTCCGCACGCGCGGCGTCGGCCACCCTTACACGAACGGCACCGCCGACTCGAACGAGACGTGGGTGTCGCTCGAGGCGTCGTCCGGCGGCGGCCGGTTTTTCGCGAGCGGCATGATCGACTCGCAGGGCCGGCTCGACCCGGCCGCCGACCGCCTCTCGATGCTCGTGATCGACGAGCAGGGCGGGCACATGGACCGCCGCCAGCCGCAGGACATCCGATTCCCGCTCTACAACAACGGCATCGGGCCGGGGGCGTCCCGCATCGTCCACTACCGGCTCACGGTGCCGCGGGACGCGAAGGGGCCGATCACACTTTCGGCCGGAACGCACTATCGGAAGTTTTCGCGCGACTACACGACGTTCTCCCTCGGCGCCGCGCACCCGTCGCTGCCGGTGACCACACTCGCGAGCGACGAGGTGGTCCTCGGGACAACGGAGCAGAAGCCGCGGGGCAACACCGACCCCCTATGGCTGCGCTGGAACGACTACGCCATCGGGCTCTTCCTCCAGGGCGACTACAAGGGCGCGGTCCGCGCCTGGACGCGGGTTGCCGAGCTCGCCCCCGACAAGCCCGACGGGCCGCTCAACCGCGGGCGCGCCGAGATCGCCGAGGGGCGACTCGCCGACGCGAAGGCGTCGCTGGCGGAAGCCGAGAGGCGCCGGCCCGACTGGGGAAAGACCGCCTTCTTCCGCGCGACGGTCGCCAGGGACGAGGGCCGCCTCGACGACGCCGAGAAGGATCTCCGGGCGGTGCTCGAAAAGTTCCCGTTGGACCTTCTCGCCTGGAACAACCTCGGAGGCGTCTACTGGCTCGCGGGGAAGTTCCCCGAGGCGGTTTCGGCGTACCGGAAGACCCTCGCGATCGATCCGGAAGACCTGAACGCGCACTACAACCTCATGCGCGTCTACCGGGCAATGGGTGACCGCCGGAACGCGGACCTCGAGGATGCGGCATACCGGCGCTACAAGGACGACGAAACGATCCGCGCGACCGCCGGCGACTACCGGCTGAAGAATCTTTGGGACAACCGCGAGTCGTTGCCCATCCACGTGCACGCCGAGGCCGAGCCGCCGCCCGCCGAGCCCGCGACCTGGGTCGCGGCGATGGGACCGAAGGGATACGAGACGGACCGCGGCTACCTCACGAAGAGCCATCCCCCCGTGCCGCCCGAAGCCGCGCAGTGGTTCTACGTGACCGCGTCCGCGGCTCCTCCGTCGGGGAAGGCCTCAGCGGCGCCCTGAGTCCGGGAGGTCGCCGCGTCCTCAGCTTTTCCGGTTCCGGACGAGCTCGACGGCGAGGGCCCCGTCGGCGGTGCGCAGCTCCAGGTTGTCCCCTTCGGCGCGGGTGGTGGAAACGGTCTTGAGGGCGTTCAGCAACTGCTGCTCCTGCTCCATGATGCCTTCGGGCTTCACGCACATGCGCCGCGTTGCGGCGATGGCGCTGATCGACATCTTCGCTCCCTCATGCGTGTAAGCAGCGTGGAAGCGGTTGCAGCCGGCGGAGCCCGTCACCTTCCCGTCGGCCGCGAACTCCATCGTGAGCGATGAGCCGGAGAGGACGCTCACGACCCCCTGCCTTCCATTGTTCAGACCCGTCACGCGCCAGGACGTTCCCGCGAGACTCTCGTTCTGTGCGGCAAAGACCGCGGCCACCGAGCCGTCGGGAGACAGCAGGGTGAGCTTCCCGGACTCGATGCGATAGCCCGTCGCTTTCCCCAGAGCAGCCCGGAACACCGCCGCCTGGTCCGTCAAGTCCGGCGCGCAGGCCATCAGCGTGGCCGCGGCGTTCGGCTCGATGTGGAGCTTCCCGCCGTCGGCGCTGTACGGAGAGGTGTACCGGTTGCAGCCGTCGGTGCCACTAATGCGGCCGCCCTCGAACCTCAAGGTGAGGGAGCTTTTCGGAACGAGGACCCGTCCGGGAAGTTCGGAAAGCACCCAGGCCGTGCCGTCGAGTTTCCCCGGCTCGGGAGCGGCGCCCACCGCCGAATAACCTGAGAGAACGACACAGGACACGAGGCCGACGATGAGACGAACACCCGGGGCGGTCATCGTGCACCTCCATGACGATGCTACATCCAGGTCGACGGCGCGTTTCGAGCGGCTAAACTACGCGCGCCGTGCGGCGCCTCCTGACGACCGGAAGCCTTCTCTGTCTCGTGCTCGGCTGCCGCCGGGTCGAGAAAACGGCCGTCGCGCCGTCCCCCACGCCCGCCCCGACTCCGCCGCCGTCGATCGTCTTCGAGGAGAAGGCGGCTGCCATGGGCGTCGACTTCGTGCACGTCACCGGAGCGGCCGGGAAGAAGTGGATGCCCGAGACGATGGGCGGGGGCGTGGCCGTCCTCGACTACGACGGCGACGGCCGTCCGGACCTCCTCTTCGTCTCCGGATCCTACTGGCCCGGCGATCCGCGTTCCGGGAGCCAGAAGTCGTCGCTCGCGCTCTACCGCAACGAGGGCGTCGGACCCGACGGCCTTCCCCATTTCCGGAACGTGACCCGCGAGGCCGGCCTCGAAAGAGTCTTCTACGGCATGGGCGCGTCGGTCGGCGACTTCGACAACGACGGGCGCGACGACGTCTACGTCACGGCCCTCGGCGGCAACCACCTCTTCCACAACGTCGGTGGGCGCTTCGAGGACGTCACGAAGAAAGCCGGCCTCGCGGACTCGGGCTGGGGCACCTCGTCGGCGTGGCTCGACTTCGACAGCGACGGCCTCCTCGACCTCTACGTCGGCCGCTACGTGGACTGGAGCCCCGCGAAGGATCTCTTCTGCACCCTCGACGGCAAGACGAAGTCCTACTGCACGCCCGAGCGCTATCCCGGAACCTCGTCTCACCTCTACCGCAATCTCGGCGGCGGGCGGTTCGAGGACGTCACGAAGAAAGCGGGCATCGAGACCGCGAATCAGAAGGCCCTGGGCGTGGCTCCCTGGGACTTCGACGGCGACGGGCGCGTGGACATTCTCGTCTCCAACGACACGGCCCCGAACAATCTGTTTCACAATCGTGGCGATGGCACATTCGAGGACGTCGCCATCCCGGCCGGGATCGCCGTCGACGAGGCGGGAAAGGCGCGCGGAGCGATGGGCGCGGCCTGGGCCGACACGAAGAACGGGAAGGGCTGGGCGCTGGCGATCGGCAATTTCTCGAACGAGCTGAAGTCCCTCTACTGGACCGACTCGGGCGAAGTCTTCCTCGACGAGTCGCCGAAGAGCGGGGTCGGGCCGACGTCCTTTCTCGACCTGACCTTCGGTGTCCTGTTTTTCGATGCCGACCTCGACGGACGCATGGATCTCCTTCTGGCCAACGGTCACGTCGAGCCGACCGTGCAGGAAGTGCAGAAGGACGTGGCGTACCGGCAGGTCCCGGAGCTCTACCTCAACGCCGGAGACGGGCGATTCACGAAGCTCGGCGAGAGATCGGGAGACCTCGCGAAGCCCCTCGTCGCGCGCGGGGCCGCCTACGCCGACCTCGACGGCGACGGCGATCTCGACGTCGTCCTCGTCGAGAACGGCGGCCCGGCGCGCGTCTACCTCAACCCGACCAACGCGCCGCAGAAGTCCGTCCGACTCCGTCTCGTCGGCTCCGGGAGGTCGAACCGCGACGCGGTCGGCGCCCGCGTGACGGCGACGATCGGCGGCCGGACGCTCACCCAGCAGGTCTCGGGCGGGCAATCGTATCTGTCCGCTTCGGAGAAGACTCTGACGTTCGGCCTCGGCGACGCCTCGAAGATCGACGTTCTCGAGATCCGCTGGCCGGACGGCACCACGCAGACCCTGCGCGATCTGCCGGGAGGAACGCGGCGCACCATCGTCCAGGGCGAGGGGTCATGACGACGGCCGCGCGCGCGGTCGCGGCCGCCGCGCTGGCGTTGCTCGCCCTCGCTCCGGGGCTTCGCTCCACGACGAAGGCGGTCTCCTCCGGCGGCCGCGAGCGCACGTATCGGCTCTACGTTCCGCCCGCGCTCCCGCACAACGTCCCCGCGGCCCTCGTCGTCGTCTTCCACGGCGGCGACGGCAACGGCGCCTCGGCCGAGCGGCTGACCGGATTCGACGATCTCGCCGACCGCCAGAAGTTCGTCGTCGCCTACCCGGACGCCTGGGGCAGACACTGGAACGACGGCCGCGACGTGGACGCTTTCGATAGTTACCGCGATCGGATCGACGACGTCGCGTTCGTCTCGAGCCTGATCGACGCGATCTCGGCGGCGTACCGGATCGATCCCCGCCGCGTTTACGCGACCGGCATCTCGAACGGAGCGATCTTCTCCAACTTCCTCGCGGCCCGGCTCGCCGACCGGATCGCGGCGATCGCTCCCGTCGCGGGAGGGTTCGCCGAGCCGCTCCGATCCGGCTTCCGGCCGTCCCGCGCCGTCTCGGTCCTGATCATCAACGGCACCGAGGACCCGCTCGTGCCATACACCGGCGGCGCGGTCTCCCGGACCCACGGCCGCGTCCTCGGAGCCGAGGAAACGGCGCGGCTGTGGGCCGACGCGGACGGGTGCCGGCACGACACGTCGCGGGACGCGCCGACCGCGGCCGTCGAGGGATGCCGCACCGTCCGCACGCGATGGGCGGGAGGCCGCGACGGAACGGAAGTCGTCCTCGACACGATCGAGGGCGGCGGACACGCCTGGCCGGGCGGCCCACAATACCTGCCGCGGCTTTTCATCGGCCGCGCGTGCCCGCAACCCGACGCGACGACAGAGATCTGGGACTTCTTCCGCGCGCATCCCCGCGACGGCGGAAGCCACCAGTGAAGGGGACAGCGTCATGAGCCTCTCGAACCGGGTCCGGGCGATCGTCGGGGCCACAGCCGCGGCCGCGGCGCTTCCCGCCCTCGCGGCCGCCCCGAAGGAGTGGCCGGTCTCGGTCGGCTCGGCGCACGGCGCGGCCGGGTGCGTCGTCCGCGGCTCCCTCAAGGTCGCCGAGGCCGCGGATGGATCACCGGTCGAGCTCCCGATCCAGATCGTCTCGGGCGAGCGTCCCGGTCCGATCGTCTGGGTCCAGGCCGCGACTCACGGCGACGAGTACGGCGGCGTGCGCGCCCTGCAGGAGCTCGTGCGCGGCCTCGACCCCCGCGCGATGACGGGCGCCGTCG
>Ga0126381_100008404_pt1 | contig 11535 bp, 9 predicted proteins | sample PanSoiMetPlot_28_FD_96465 | JGI IMG/M metagenome (GOLD analysis project Ga0126381, IMG submission 96465) | Tropical forest soil microbial communities from Panama - MetaG Plot_28 | ecosystem: Environmental > Terrestrial > Soil > Tropical forest > Bulk soil | place: Panama | collected 2016-02-17 | reverse complement strand
GCGGTGATCCGCCTGACGGTGCCGGGGGCGCCGTTGACATCCGCCATGGTGCCGCCGGCGGTGTATTCGAACATGTTGACGACCGTGAGCGAGCGCTGCAGGCCGCGCACCATGCCGAGCGCGTTGGCGGCCTCGGTGAACGCCTTCTTGGTCGCGGCGTCGGGCATGGGGGATTGGGCGAGCGCCGGAGCGATGCCGGCCGCCATCGCCAGCACCATGGCAAACATCTCACTGCGATACCGCATGGAGGAGCTCTCGAATGGGGCGATCGATCGGGCGGCTCAGGGTGCGGCGTTGTCCGGGGTCTTGACCTCGAACTTGCGGCCATCGGGGAAGACCAGGGTCACCAGCAGGCCGGTATCGGAGCCGTCGCGGCTCGGGTTGATCGTGAAGGTGAACGGCTCGCCGATCTTGAAGTTGCTCTTGCTGTCGATGCCCACCCGCCGCAGCCCCAGGATGCCGAGCGACTCGATGGCGTAGTGCTTGACTACGCCGTCCTCGAGCACCTCGAAATGCATGTAGATGTGCGGGTTGATCCAATCGATCTTGCGCAGGACCCCGTGCTTCTCGACCACCTGGCTGACGTCGAACTGGACCTGAACCCCGTGATGCGCCAGCCCGGACGCAAAGGGGATCATCAGGCCGGCGGCCGCGATCAGCAATGATTTGCGGGCTTTCATTTCAAGTCCTCCCCATTCGATGCAACCGACCAGCAGTGTGCGTCAGCCGCTGCGGGCCTTCGATTTGAAGTGCTGGGAATCGCGTTCCTCGCACGGCAGGTCCTCGGGCACGAAGGCGTCGGGGCGCGTGTCGAGCACGCGGGTGATCGCCGTCATGGTCCAAGGCTCCATCAGCACTTCCGGATCGTCGACGGTCGCGACCCAGCGCAGCGTGTTGCCTTCGCGGGTCAGCCGCTCGATCACATGAAGCTTGAAGCTGTGGAAGTAGCCGTTCTTGTGCAGCCAGCTTTCGTCCGTGAAGCCGATCGTGTCGATGACGAGCGTGTTGCCTTCCCAGTGCCCGACCGGATCGCCCTTCCAGGTCTCCTGCACCACCCGCGCCTGGTTGTGCGGCCGGCCGTCGGTCGGAACCACCCGGAACGTGTTCTGCCCGGCGAATCCCCCGGCATAGAGAAGCACCGCGAGGCCCTTGCTCTGCACGATCTGCGATGGCGAGCCGAGCCGCGGCACGCCATAGAGCCGGCACTTGAACTCGGGATCGAGCTCGTTGCCGTTGGCGTCGTTCTCGCGCACCTGCGCCCAGAATTCCGGCTTGTAGAGCGGCTTGTTGCGGTCGCCCATGCGGGCGAGCGCATTGTCGTTCTCGAAGTTCGTGAAGGTGCCCTCGCGGGCCGCGAATTCCTGCTCGCCGCCGCTCTCGTCGTATTTGCCCCGAATCCCCGGGCCGCCGCCGCGCACCCAGATGCCCGATATGTCGGGCTCGCCGTCGGCCGCGCGGGGAACGGCTTGAGCCGCCGGCGCCTGCGCGTCGGCGCGCAGCGCATAGTGTGTGCCGGCAGCAAGCACCGCGAAGCCGGCCAGCGCGATCCATCGCGCCCACGCATTGGTGGCCATTCCGGCTTCCTCCCCAGTTGATCCAACCAATGGGATGTGCCGCCCATGGTAGCACAAACCGATCAGTTGGAAATCGGGAGCGGGTCACAGCCGCGAAGCACTCTCCGCGTCGTCCCGGCCAGGGCCGCGCAAGCGGCCGCACCAAGTCGGGCTTGCCCGACTTGGTCATAAGAAGTGGCCGAAGTCGGGTAAACCCGACTTCGGCAGCCGGGACCCATACGCCGTGTCCTATCGAGAGGGCACGGCGTATGGGTTCCTGCTTTCGCAGGGACGACGAGCTGAGAGATCGTGCTCGCTACCCGCGCCCACCAGGGACCTCGCGCGAAGTGTGCATCTGCCGGCGCCGTCAGGCCGCCTTCACCAGCAATCCGTTGAGCACCAGATCGATATGGGCGTTGAAATAGGCCTTGAGGTCGAGCGGCTGGCGGGTGTCGTACATGATCAGCCAGAGATCGACCAGGGCGATCGGCGCCATGATCACCTGCGGGCATTCGATGATCGCGGAGCGGCGGATCTCGCCGCGATCGATGCCGCGCTGGATGGCCTTCTGCAGCAGGTCGAGGCAGGGCCGGTGGATTTCCTCATGGTAGCGGTCGGCGAGCGCCGGGAAGCGCGACGCCTCCGCGATCAGCATGCGCACCACCTCGCGCCGGCGGCGGTCCTCGACGATGTGCTGATAGATGAAGCTGAACTGCGCGCGCAAAAGCTCGGCGGTCGAGCCTTCATGGCGCTCGAACATGTCGATGACGGTGTCGAGCGTGGCCTTGGTGACCTCGCGCACCATCGAGATGAACAGCTGCTCCTTGTTCTCGAAATAGACGTAGATGGTGCCCTTGGTGACGCCGGCGCGCTCGGCGATCTGGTCGAGCGTGGTAGCCGCGTAGCCGTTTCGGGAGAACTCCTCGAAGGCGGCCTCGACGATCTCCTTCGGCCGCTGGGCCTTGCGGCGGCGTCTGGTATCTGCATGCGCTGCGCCCAGTTCAGCCATATCTGTGGGTGGCGATCTCATTCTCGTTGGAATCGCGCCGCATTTATTGACTAACCGGATAGTAAATAAATAGTGTAGTTTTGTGAAGGAGTACCGCAGGTGTCAAACGGTTTTCGTGTGTGTAACCGGCGCTCCAGCTCGGGCCGAACGGCAGCGGAGCGGACGGGCGCTGTCGGGGTGGGTGCTGCGGTCATGGCGGCATTGTTGTTGTTGGCGGGATGTGCGGTTGGGCCGGATTTTCTGTCGCCGCCGGCGCCCGCCGTCACCGGCTATCTGCCCGGCAAGCAGGCCTCCGCGGCCGCTTCCGACGGCGCTGCGCAGAAATTCCTCAAAGGCCGCGACATCCCGGGGGAGTGGTGGAAACTGTTTCACTCGCGGCAGCTCGACAAGCTGATTGCTGAAGCGCTCGTTGGCAATCCGAGCCTGCAGGCCGCGCAGGCGACGCTGTGGCAGGCGCAGGAGAATCTCTACGCCCAGGCCGGCACGCAATTGCCGACCGTCGACGCCAAGCCGTCCGTCTCCCGCCAGCAGTTCTCTCCGGCGCAGTTCGGCGGGGCCGGCTCACCGAGCATCTTCAATCTCTTCCAGGCGAGCGTGAACGTCGCCTATACGCCCGATGTGTTCGGCGGCAAATGGCGGCAGATCGAAGCTACTCAGGCGCAGGCCGACTATCAGCGCTTCGAGCTCGAGGCCACCTATCTCACGCTGACCTCGAACCTGGCGACCGCGGTCATCCAGGCGGCCTCGCTGCAGGGCCAGATCGATGTGACGGGCGACATCATGAAGGCGGAGAGCGGGCAGCTCGACGTCATGCGCAAGCAATTTGATCTCGGCGGCATCGCCAAGACCGATGTGCTGGCGCAGGAGGCGGAGCTGGCGCAGACCCAGGCCTTGCTGCCGCCCCTGCAGAAGCAGCTTTCCCAGCAGCGCCACCTCATCATGGCACTGAGCGGGCGCTTTCCGAGCGAGGATCGCGCCGGCGCCTTCAGGCTCTCCGCGTTGCAGCTGCCCACGAAGCTGCCAGTGAGCCTGCCCTCGAAGCTGGTCGCGCAGCGCCCCGACGTGCGCGCCGCCGAAGCCCAGCTGCATCAGGCGAGCGCCCAGATCGGGGTCGCCGTTGCCAACCGGCTGCCGCAATTCACGCTGACCGGAAGCTGGGGCAGCTCCGCCCTGACGGCCGCGAGCCTCTTCTCACCTTCGACCATCGTCTGGAACCTCGCCGCCGGCGCGACCCAGCCGATCTTCCACGGCGGTACGCTGCTGCATCAGCAGCGCGCCGCGGAGGCCGCCTACGACGCGGCGGTGGGGCAATACAAGAGCACCGTGCTCACCGCGTTCCAGAACGTGGCCGATTCGCTGCGCGCGCTGCAATCGGACGCGGACAGCGTGAAGGCGCAGGACGCCGCCGTCCACGCCGCCTCCGACAGCCTCGATCTGTCGCGCGAGCAATACCGGCTGGGCGCCATCACCTATGTGAACCTGCTCACCGCGCAGCGAACCTATCAGCAGGCGCGGCTCAATCTGGTGCAGGCGCAGGCCGCGCGGTTCGCTGACACTGTGGCGCTGTTCCAGGCGCTCGGCGGCGGCTGGTGGAACCGCCTTGACGTCAAGCCCGATCCGCTGAGCCCTGAAGCTCCCCAGGTCGAGGCAGCGGTCGCAACCGTCTCTCCGGCAAGGCCCTCCCGTCGATGATCAAGCGAATGGTGATCATGCTCGCGCTCGCTGCCCTCGTGTTCGGCGGCGTGTTCGGATTCCAGGTGTTCAAGGCGAGCATGATCAAGAAGTTCATGAGCCAGATGGCCGCGCCGACGCAGACCGTTTCCACCAGCAAGGCCGGCTACCAGGACTGGGACCAGCGGCTCGAGGCGGTCGGCAGCCTGCGCGCCGTCAAGGGCGCGGACCTCTCGCTCGAAGTCTCCGGCGTGGTCGACGTGATCTCGTTCAATTCCGGCGACGATGTCGAATCGGGAGCTGCGCTGCTCAAGCTGCGGGCCGACGACGATGCCGCGAAGCTTGAATCACTCGAGGCGGCTGCCCAGCTGAGCCAGCTCACCTACGAGCGCGACATCAAGCAGCTCAAGATTCAGGCGGTCAGCCAGGCCACCCTCGACGCCGATGACGCCAACCTGAAGAACGCGAAGGCCCAGGTGGCGCAGCAGAAGGCTGTTCTCGACAAGAAATTCCTGCGCGCGCCGTTCGCGGGCCATCTCGGGATCCGTGCGGTCGATGTCGGCCAGTTCCTGGCGGCCGGGACCACCATCGTGACCCTGCAGGCGCTCGATCCGGTCTATCTCGATTTCTTTGTGCCGCAGCAATCGATCGACCAGGTGCGGCTGGACCAGCAGGTCGCGGTGACGGTCGATGCGTTTCCCAAGCAGGCTTTTGCCGGAAAGATCACGGCGATCAATCCGAAGGTTGACGCGACCACCCGCAACGTCCAGGTGCGCGCCACCTTGCAGAACGCGGACCACAGGCTCCTGCCCGGAATGTATGCAACGGTCGCCATTACGGTGGGCGAGCCGCAGCGCCATATCACGCTGCCGCAGACTGCGATCACCTACAGCCCCTATGGCGACAGCGTCTATATCGTGGACGACAAGGGCGCCGATCCCTCGGGCAAGCCCCAGCTCGTCGCGCGCCAGACCTTCGTCACCACCGGGCCGACCCGCGGCGACCAGGTTGCGATCATGGCCGGCGTCAACGAAGGGGACTCCGTGGTCGTGGCGGGCCAGATCAAGCTGCACAACGGCTCGACCGTGGCGATCAACAACTCGATCCTGCCCACCGCCGACGCCGCCCCGGTGCCGGTCGACCGCTGATGCGCTCCGCGGCACTCATCAGCCCTCGTCCTGAGGAGCCTGCAGCCCTCGTCCTGAGGAGCCTGCGCAGCAGGCGTCTCTTCCTTTCGATGCGGCCTTCGGCCGCCCTCAGGATGGGGCGTCGCCGCAAACACAGCCCTCATGGTGAGGAGGCGCGGGGCTATGCCCCGCGCCGTCTCGAACCATGGCTGCGGGTTCATGCCGTGAGGCCATCCTTCGAGACGCGCGCGCAAGCGCGCGCTCCTCAGGATGAGGCTCGAAGAGCCTCACGCCAATGAGCTTCACCGACATCTTCATTCGCCGGCCGGTGCTCGCCAGCGTGGTGAGCCTGACCATCCTGGTGCTGGGGCTGCGCGCCTACGAGGTGCTGCCGATCCTGCAATATCCGCGCACCCAGAATGCGGTCGTCAACGTCACCACCATCTATTACGGCGCCGATCCCGACGTGGTCGCGGGGTTCATCACCACCCCGCTCGAGAATGCGATCGCGCAGGCGAACGGCATCGATTACATGAGCTCGGTCAGCCAGAGCGGGGTCAGCACGATCACCGTCTATCTGCGGCTCAACTACGACGCCGACAAGGCGCTGACCGAGATCAACACCAAGGTCAATTCGGTCGTGAGCCAGCTGCCCATGGGCTCGCAGCAGCCGATCCTCACCGTCAAGATTGGCCAGTCCATCGACGCCATGTATATCGGCTTCAACAGCGACGTGCTGGCCGCCAACCAGATCACCGACTATCTGGTGCGCGTGGTGCAGCCGAAGCTGCAGGCGGTCGCCGGCGTGCAGACCGCGGAGCTGCTGGGCCAGAAGGTGTTCGCGCTGCGCGCCTGGCTCGATCCGCAGAAGCTTGCCGCCTTCGGGCTCACCTCGACCGACGTCAACCAGGCGCTGGCCGCCAACGACTACATTTCCGGGATCGGCAGCACCAAGGGCCAGATGGTGCAGGTCACGCTCACCGCCTCGACCAGCCTGCACAGCGCCGAGGAGTTCCGCAACCTGGTGATCAAGCAGGTGAACGGGGCGCTGGTGCGCATCAAGGACGTCGCCACGGTGTCGCTCGGCGCGGAGGACTACGAATCTGAGGTCGGCTTCGACGGCAAGCGCGCCGTCTATATCGGCATCCAGGTCGCGCCCACCGCCAACCTGCTCGATGTGATCGCCGGGGTGCGCGACGTCTTTCCCGACATCCAGGCGCTGCTGCCGAGCGGGCTCCACGGCGAGATCATCTACGATTCCACCGAGTTCGTGAACAGCGCCATCAACGAGGTCATCCGCAGCCTCGCCGAGGCGCTGGCGATCGTCACCTTGGTGGTGTTCCTGTTCCTGGGGTCGCTGCGCTCCTCCGTGATCCCGACGGTCGCGATCCCGCTGTCGCTCGTGGGCACGCTCACGCTCATCCTGGCGATGGGCTATTCGATCAACCTGTTGACCCTGCTCGCGCTGGTGCTGGCGATCGGGCTCGTGGTCGACGACGCGATCATCGTCGTCGAGAACGTGAACCGCCATCTCGAGGGCGGGATGGGGCCGATGGAAGCCTCCATCCGGGCCGCGCGCGAGCTCGGCGGGCCGATCATTGCCATGACGGTAGTGCTCGCTGCCGTCTATGTGCCGATCGGGTTCCAGGGCGGGCTTACCGGCGCGCTTTTCGCCGAGTTCGCGCTCACCCTTGTGGGCGCCGTCACGGTCTCGGGCGTCATAGCCCTGACGCTCTCGCCGATGCTGTGCTCGAGGCTGCTCAAGCCCCACGACAACGGGCGCCGCGGCTGGGAAGCGCGGCTCACCGGCTTCATCGACCGGCGGTTCGCGGCGCTGCGCGGCTCCTATGAGCGGCGCCTGCACGGCAGCCTCAATACGCTGCCGGTCACAATCGTGTTCGCGCTGATCGTGCTCGGCAGCATCTACTTTCTCTACAACACCGCGCGCACGGAGCTTGCCCCGCCCGAGGACCAGGGCGTCATCATCACCCAGTCGATCGCGGCGCCCAACGCGACCCTGCAGCAGCGCCAGCTCTACTCGCAGGAGGTCTATCGCATCTTCGCCAAGCACGAGGAGATGGAGCATGTGTTCCAGCTCGACGTGCCGGGCCAATCGATCGGCGGCATGGTGTTCAAGCCCTGGGACCAGCGCAAGCTGACCACCAACCAGCTGCAGCCGGTCCTGCAGCAGGAGCTGAGCCAGGTCGCCGGCGTGCGCGTCGCCGCGTTCCAGCCGCCGCCGCTGCCCGGCAGCTTCGGCCTGCCGGTGCAGTTCGTCATCGGCACGACCGAGCCCTACGAGCGCCTCAACGATGTCGCCCAGCAGTTCCTGCAGGAGGCGCTCAAGAGCGGCATGTTCATCTTCCTCGACTGCGACCTCAAGTTCGACAATCCGCAGACGACGCTCAACATCGACCGCGACAAGGCCGCGCAGCTGGGCCTGAAGATGAACGACGTCGGCGCGGCGCTCGCCTCGCTGCTCGGCGGCGGCTACGTCAATTTCTTCAGCATGAGCGGCCGCTCCTACAAGGTCATCCCGCAGGTGCAGCAGCGCTATCGGCTCAACGCCCAGCAGCTCCTCGATTTCTACATCCGCGCCGCCGACGGGACGCCGGTCCCGCTGTCCACCATCGCCAGTCTCTCCACCCGCACGGCGCCGGAATCGCTCAACCATTTTCAGCAGCTCAACAGCGCCACCGTCATCGGGGTCACCATGCCGGGCGTGGCGCAGGGCGACGCGCTCGACTTTCTCAAGGATCTGTCGACCCGCACGCTCCCGCAGGGCTATTCGATCGATTACGGGGGCCTCAGCCGCCAGTACGTCCAGGAGACGAGCGGCTTTGCGGTCACCTTCGGGTTCGCGCTGATCATCATCTTCCTGGCGCTCGCCGCCCTGTTCGAAAGTTTCCGCGATCCGGTCATCATCCTGGTGTCGGTGCCGATGTCGATCGCCGGCGCGCTCATCTTTGTCAGTCTCGGGCTCTGGAGCATGTCGCTCAACATCTACACCGAGGTCGGCCTCGTCACCCTGATGGGCCTCATCAGCAAGCACGGCATCCTGATCGTGCAGTTCGCCAATCAGCTGCAGAGCGAAGGCATGGGCAAACGCGAGGCGATCGAGGCCGCCGCCGGCATCCGACTGCGCCCGATCCTGATGACCACCGCCGCCATGGTGCTCGGCGTCATTCCGCTGGTGACCGCAACCGGCGCCGGCGCCGTCTCGCGCTTCCAGATGGGCCTCGTGATCGCAACCGGCCTCTCGATCGGCACGCTGTTCACGCTGTTCGTGGTGCCGGCGGTGTACCTGCTGATCGCGGCCGATCATTCGAAACACGCGACCCGAGAGCCAGCCCCGCAGCCGCAGCCCGCCGAATGAATCCTACGTAGGATGGGTTGAGCCCCGCGAAAGCGGGGCGATACCCATCATGGGCCGTGCCAATCGGACGCGCACATGATGGGTTTCGCGAGAGCTCAACCCATCCTACAGTGCGATCATCGCGAGGGCGGTCAATGCTTCGATCGGAAATACGGATTGCGACCGGCGTGATCGTCCTGACGCTGCTCGGCATCACCGGCGCGCTCGCGCAAGCCTTGCCCTCCTTCAAGGGCAAGACCATCACCATGCTGGTCGGCTCGGAGGCGGGCGGGGGCACCGACGCGGCCGGGCGGCTGATCGCCATGCACCTGCGCAAATATCTGCCGGGCGAGCCCAATATCGTGGTGCAGAACATGCCGGGCGCGAGCGGCATGACGGCGTTGAACTACTTCGTCCGCCGCACCCAGCCGGACGGGCTCACCGTCTCGATGGGCTCGATCTCCACCATCGACCCGGTCGTGTTCCGCAGCACCAATTCCCAGTACGATCCCCGCTCGTTCCGCTTCATCGGCGGCATCGGGCGCGGCGGCTCGGTCATCTTCCTCAACAAAGGCGCCGAGCCCAGGCTCTACGACAAGTCGGCCAAGCCCGTGATGATCGCCTCGGTGCAGGCGATGCCGCGCCCCGCGATCCAGCCGGTGATCTGGTGCATCGAATATCTCGGCTGGAACGCCGCTTGGGTCGCCGGCTATCGCGGCACGAGCGAGACCATGTTCGCGCTCGACCGCGGCGAGGCCGACATGACCTCGACCGGCAACATTTTCCAGATCGAGGACCGGCTGGCAAAGGCCCAGCTCGCGATCGTGGCGCAGACCGGCGCGCTGCAGAACGGCCGCATCGTAGGCCGCCCAGAATTCGGCACCGCGCCGCTCATTCCGGACATGCTCGACGGCAAGATCAAGGAGCCGATCGCCCAGCAAGCGTTCAGGCTCTGGACCGCACTTAACACCGGCGACAAATGGATGGCGCTCGCGCCCGGCACGTCAGACACGGTGCTCACCGCCTATCGCGACGCATTCGAGAAGGTGGCGGCGGAGGCGGATTTTCTGACCCAGGGCGAGAAGATCAGCGACGGATTTGCGCCCATGTCGGCGCGCGACGTCGAGATCGTGGTCGGGACCTTGGCGGAGACGTCGACCGCGGCGGTCGACTACACCAAGGCATTGATGCGCAAGCAGGGGCTGAGGATACAGTAGCCGCAATGGGGTCATCGCCGGGCATAGCCCGCGTAAACGCCCTGGTGACCCGGCGATCCGACAAATAAGATGATCTTGCGAAGAGATGGATACGCGGGTCAAGCCCGCGTATGACGCCTCAGGTCGCGTGCCCGCGATCAGTGATCGTGATCGCAGTCGGTCGACACCGCCGCGCCCGAAGCCGTCACCTTGGCCTCGAATTCCTTCTGTTTGGCCGCCTGCGCATCGGGATCGTGCTTGTGGTCGTGATCGTGGTCGTGCTTGTGCCCATGGGTGCCGGGCTTGCCGTTCAGCTGTTCAACAAAACCCATGTCATCGATTCGCCTGATGTGGTGCAAATCCCACAGCGCCATCGGATTGACCTTCTTGGCGTCCTTGTCCTTGCGGATCGCCTCCTCGTAGACGTTCGCGATCGCCTGCATCTTCGGATAGAGCTTGGGCTCGAGAATGCCCGCGAGGCTCTGCCAGGTGATGGTGGCCTGCTCCTGGTTCATCTCGCCGCGCTTGCTGCAGTGCTCGCGGATGATCCTGATCGACTTCTCGCGCTCGGTCTTGAAGAAATGGATTCCCTCCATCAGCCCCTTGAGGAAACGCTCCACGATGTCGGGATGCTTTTCCACAAAGCCGAGGCTCGAGGAGACGGTGGTGAACTGGATCATCGGCAGCGGTTCGACGTCGATCAGCTTGAGGCCGGCCGCCTTGGCGAACAGGCTCGCGGGCGGGCCGAGCAGGACCGCGTCCACCACCTTGTCGCGCACCCAATGCCAGGTCGGCGCGGCCTTCTCCTTCTTGCCGGCGTCCTCCGCGTCCATGGAGCCGGGCCGCAGCTTCGTCTGGTGGACCATCTCGATGTCCTCGCGATCCACGTCGAGGCCGTGCTGCTTGAGATAGAGCCAGTCGTTGAGGCTTGGATGCGAGCCGCGGGTGCCGACCTTCTTGCCCTGCAGGTCGAGAAGCCCGTTGATGCCGGAATCCGGCCGCACCACCAGCTGATAGTTCACCTGGTTGACGCACTGCCCGAGATAGACCCAGCTGTCGCCGCGGGCGCGCTTGCCGTAGGTCGAGACATGGTTGCCGCCCACGAACTCGACCTCGCCGAGCGGCACCGCGCGGTGCGCCTCGGTCGAGGAAATCTGGCGGTCATAGTCCACGTCGAGCCCCTGCCGCTCCCAGCCGCCGGAGGCCGCCACGACATGGAGCAGCACCAGGTGGCTGCTGGAACGATAGGGGAATGCGACCTTGTCCATGGGGGACCTCGCGCGCGCTGGGTGTGGGGGATGATGATGGCTTAGGCCCGTCCCAAGCCTTGCGTCAAGCGTTCCCCTCGGTCCAAAATCCGCTGGACGCGCCGGTTGGGCGCTTGCTCGGACATGGCGGAGCAGACGGGGTCATCGATGCACACGATTTTGGGCATCATCGGCGTGCTCGCGGGCTTGGCGTTCATCGCATTCGCGTTTTGGCAGGGCTTTCGGGTTCCACCGCGGGAAGGGCCGCCCGACCAGACCGGCGGGGGACGGTACCTGCGTTAGGATCGACCGCGTGCGCAAGCTGACCAGGCGCAAGCTGACCGAAGAGACCGGCCGTCCATGAGGCTCGCCCTTCT
>Ga0126381_100008403_pt1 | contig 11535 bp, 6 predicted proteins | sample PanSoiMetPlot_28_FD_96465 | JGI IMG/M metagenome (GOLD analysis project Ga0126381, IMG submission 96465) | Tropical forest soil microbial communities from Panama - MetaG Plot_28 | ecosystem: Environmental > Terrestrial > Soil > Tropical forest > Bulk soil | place: Panama | collected 2016-02-17 | reverse complement strand
GTGGCGTTCGCGGTCGCGCCGGCGGCCCAGGCGGGTGGGCCACCGCCCTTCATCGGGCAATTCCACAAGATCAAGACGATCGCGTCGACGGTGCCGCACAACGGTGACGTCAACCCTTACGGGGTGGCCGTCGTCCGCCACAGCGAGGGCAAGCTCGTCCAGGGCGACGTCCTCGTCAGCAACTTCAACAACTCCAAAAACCTGCAGGGCACCGGGACCACGATCGTGCAGATCACGCCCGGCGGCCATCGGACAGTGTTCGCGCACATCAGGAAGTTCGACCTGCCTGGCCCGTGCCCGGGTGGGGTCGGCCTGACCACAGCGCTTGACATCCTGCCCGGCGGCTGGGTCGTGGTAGGCAGCCTGCCGACCAAGGACGGCATGTCCGCGACGGCAAAGGCCGGGTGCCTGATCGTCATCAACAACTGGGGCCACCCCGTCGAAACCCTGTCCGGCCACGGCATCAACGGCCCCTGGGACATGACGGCTATCAGCAACGGCTCGGTCGCTGCGCTGTTCGTCACCAACGTCCTCAACGGGACCGTCGCCGCGAGCCCGAACGTGGTCCACAAGGGCACCGTGCTGCGGCTGGTACTGAAGCTGCGGGGAAGCAACCCGCCGCTGCTGGTCCGCCGCACGGTGATCGGCTCCGGGTTCGCGGAAAGGACCGACCCGGCGGCGCTGGTGGTCGGCCCGACCGGTGTGGGCCTCAACGCCCGCGGCACGCTCTTCGTGGCCGACAGCGCCTCGAACCGGATCACCCGGATCAGGAACGCGGTGTTCCGTAACCACACCGCCGGAACCGGCTCCGTGGTCACCTCGGGCGGCCGGCTCAACACGCCGCTCGGCCTGATCATCGCGCCCAACGGCGACGTGCTGACGGTCAACGGCGGGGACGGCCTGCTGGTCGAGACGACCAGGGCGGGCATGCAGATCGCCCACCGGTTCCTCGACAGGACGCCGCCCGCCCCACTCGGCGCTGGCGCCCTGTTCGGCCTCGCGCTGAAGCCGCACCACGCCGGCATCTACTACGTGGACGACGCAGTCAACACGCTGCGGCTGCTCCACTGACCGATTGGCCCGTGCCCGGCTCCCGCCCAGAGCGGGGGCCGGGCACACCGGCGCGTGGGCACGACACGCCGGCAGCGGTTTCTACCTGAATCTACGGATCGCGGTAGAGGCCGCCATAAGCTCCGATGCTGTGGACCCGGTGAGGAACCCGTACGCGCCCGGCGCTGGGCAGCGCCCGCCGGAGCTCGCGGGGCGGGACCGCGAGCTCGGACAGTTCGAGGTCGTGCTGGAACGGATCGCCCGCGGCCGGCCGGAACGCAGCATGGTGCTGACCGGGCTGCGCGGGGTGGGCAAGACCGTTCTGCTGAACTCGTTCCGGTCCATGGCGCTGCAGCGGCTGTGGGGGACCGGCAAGATCGAGGCGCGGCCGGATCAGTCGATCCGCCGCCCGATCGCGGGCGCCTTGCACATGGCGGTCAGGGAACTGGCGCCGCGGCACCGGGCGCCGGACCGGATCGAGCAGTTCCTCGGTGTGCTCAAGGCTTTCGCCGCCCGCGACCCGAAGGCCCCCAAGGGCACATTCACCCCGCATCTCGGCATCGATGTGCCGGCCGCCCGCGGGCGGGCCGATTCCGGCGATCTGGAGATCGACCTGACCGAGTTGCTCGCCGACGCCGCGTCCGTGGCCACCGACCTCAGCGCGGGTATCGCCCTTTTCGTCGACGAGATGCAGGACATCTCACCGCCTGACGTGTCGTCGCTGTGCGCCGCCACCCATGAGCTGTCGCAGACCGGCGGCCCGCTGATCGTGGTCGGCGCGGGCCTGCCGCACCTGCCGTCGGTGCTGTCGGCCAGCAAGAGTTACTCGGAACGGCTGTTCCGGTACGTGCCGATCGACCGGCTGGACCGCGCCGCCGCCGACCACGCCCTGCTCGCCCCCGCCCGCCGCGAGGGGGCCGACTTCGAGCCTGCGGCGCTGGACGCGCTGTTCGAGGCGGCCGACGGCTACCCCTACTTTGTGCAGGCCTACGGCAAGGTGACCTGGGACGTCGCGGCGGCCAGCCCGGTGACCGCGGCGGACGTCAAGGTGGCGAGCCCGCAGGCCGAAAGCGAGCTGGCGGTCGGCTTCTTCGGCAGCCGCTACGAGCGCGCCACCCCGGCCGAGCGGGAGTACATGCGCGCCATGGCGATGCTCGGCGACGACCCGGTGCAAACGTCATCGGTCGCCGACGAGCTGGGGCGCAAGCCCTCCAGCGTCTCCCCGGCCCGGGACGGGTTGATCAAGAAGGGGCTCATCTACAGCTCCGAACGGGGCTTGATCGCGTTCACGGTCCCGCATTTTGGCAAGTTCCTGCGCGCCCAGCCGGCCTGAGGTGGTCTGGCGGAGTATGAGCCTTTCTACCGGCGACGCTAGAGACCCTTAGAAATCTGCAGAACGGGCTGCGCCCCCGCTCGCACTCAGCGCCACGCGGCGCGCACGGCCCGCCGGCCGGAACACAGGACTTACCCTGCATGGGTCAATCGCCGCGGTCCGCCTCTCCACCGGCTGGCTCGGACAGTTTGCCGCCCCGGCGGACAGATGGGCGGGTGGGAGGCGAGCGGTGAACTCACTCTGCGAGCGCTTCGCGTCACTTCACCAAGTGACGGTCAAGGGCCGGCAACGTGAACTTAGGCAGGGGGCGTACCAACTAGTCCAGACCGTGTGCTACGTTGCTGACTGACGTAGGTCCGACTAGGCCATACGAGGGGGCAGGAGAGCAGGCAGGCTCAGGACTGCCTGGGTAGCGGGGATCCTGTATTTCGGGGGGTTCATTCAGGTTTCGACGCCCTGTTGGGCGTGACCTGTGATGGTTTTTGCCCTAAATCAGGGGTTTGTGACTGGCGAGAGGCACGGTACGAATTTGTGCTGCCTCGGGCGAGGCAAGCCCCTTCAAGGGTCGCTGCCGAATAGTTCGGGGGATTACGGGGAAGCGGGGAGAACTATGCGTGCCGACATTTTGGCAATCGAGGTTGGTTATTTAAGGTTTCCGCTTGGGCGTCGAGCGGTCTTTGCTGGCCTCCAGGTCGTCGGATGTGACCTTTATGCCGGTCTAACCGATCATCTGAACCTGGACCGCTCGCTCTTAAGCGACGGTCAAGGCCCTGGTATCGCCGAGACGAGGACCAGGGGCTTGTCGGCCACGGCGGTAGAGGCCGGTATCGGCTTCCCGGGTATTGCCGCTATCTGCACGCCCACACCACTGGCGGCGGGCGGCGCGTCCGGTCTGACGGAGGCCGGCCCGGCCACGGGGACAGCAGGTGCTGTGAGCCACGGCGGGGCTGGTCGCGGGGGCGATCCGGGGGGCCGGTGCACTACTCGGGGGGCTTAGCTAGCCTGGCGTCGTTCATCGCTGCGGCGGAGGTGCCGCATACGAGCCTGTTCTGGCTCGGCGCGCGGGTCTTGCTGGATTCGGCCGGAGGGCTTTTCGGGCTGTATTTCGTGGTCATGTTCGGCCTGTATCTGGCCAGCCTGGCCATGCGGCCCCGCCGTCGGGCCCCTGCCCGCAAGTCGGGGCCGGCCGAATGACTGTTCACCTCCGGCGCCGAGCTGCCGCGCCGACCACGCGAGCCTTGTGGTGCGCGATAGGCTGCGCCGTTGTTCTGGCGCTGGTCGTGGGGATCCTCGGCTCGCCCGCGTCCGCGAGCCCCATGACCATCCGCCCGCACCCGGCAAGCCTCCACCCCTTCCGGGTCGATGTCTCCCGTTACCCGCGGGTCGGGCTGGTGGTGACGATCCCCCGGGTCGGTCCGGGCCTGACCAGCCGTGACGTCAGGGTGAGGATCGGCGCTTCCGCTATCACGCCATATCTCCACCATCTGTGGTCCGGGAACATTCAGCTGGTCGTTGCGCCGGACACCGGCGGCCCCGCCGCGCTTCTCCACTCGGAGCAGGCGGCCGCGGCCGGCTTCCTGCTGGGGATGCCCCGGGATGCGCAGACGGCGGTCGCTGATCCTGGTCGGCCAAAGTTAATGGCCGGCGGCATGACAGGTGACCCGACCGCACCCGTCGCCCAGATCGCGGAACTGGCGCCCAGCGCCGCACGAACGGTGGCATCGCGACTGGCCACCGCAACGTCCGCGTTTTCGGCCGGGCCGCGCGTCCGGCGCACGGTGGTTCTCGTCATCACATCGGGCGGCAAGCTCGGCCCGGCAGCCGCGCGCCATCTGCGAAAGCAGCTCGCGGCGAGCGGCACCGCCTTGTACGTGCTGGACGCATCGCCGCGTGGGGCGGCGGAATATGGGGCGCTGGCCGCCGGCAGCGGCGGGTTCGCGGTCCGCGTGCGGGCGCCCGCTGACTGGCAATCCGGCTTCCGGCGTATCGCCAGGGACCTGGCAGATCAGTATTACCTGCGCTTCACCGACCCGGCGCCGCTGCCCGGCCGGGCGCGCATCGTCGTGACGGCCAGGGCCGGGCGTCTGCGCGGCATCGCGATGCTGCCGGCCGCCAACCCCGTTGCCCCGCCCGTCATTGTGCCGGCCCCCCGCACCCGCCGCCCCCTGCAGGACTGGCCGCTGACATTGCTCGGCATCCTGCTGATCGGCGGCGTCCTCTGTTACGGGCTGGCGATGCTCGCCGCCTCCAGGCGCGAGCCAAGACGGCGGGACGGCCGTCGGCTGGTCCCAGCGGCCTCGCTCGATCCTCACCCGCCGGACGGCCTGTTCTTCGTGTTCTTAATGCCCTGCCTCAACGAAGAGAAGGTCATCGTCAACAGCCTGCAGCGGCTGCTGTCCATCCCCGGCGACGACTTCGCCGTCCTGGTCATCGACGACGGCTCTGACGACAACACAGCCGCCGTCGTCTCCGGCCTGCTCGGCGACCACGTGTGGCTGCTGCAGCGCAGAGCGCCCCACGCCCGGCAGGGCAAGGGCGAAGCGCTCAACGCCGGTATCGACCATCTGACGCGCAGCGGATTGCTCAGTGGCCGCGACCTGGACGACGTCATCATCGTCGTCGTCGACGCCGACGGCCGCATCGACCCACACGCGCTCGCCATGGCCAGGCCCTACTTCGCCGACCCCACCGTAGGTGCAGTGCAGATCGGGGTGCGCATCAACAACCGCACCACCAGTCGGCTGGCGCGCATGCAGGACATGGAGTTCGTCCTCTACACCGAGATCTTCCAGCGTGGCCGGCGCCATCTGGGCAGCGTGGGTCTGGGCGGCAACGGGCAGTTCATGCGGCTGTCCGCGCTGCGCTCGCTCGGGGCGTCCCCGTGGAGCCGCAGCCTGACCGAGGATCTCGACCTTGGGGTCCGGCTGCTCGCCCTCGGGTGGCGCAATGAGTACTGCCACACCGCGGCCGTGCACCAGCAGGGCGTCGTCGAGCTACGGCGGCTGATCCGGCAGCGCTCCCGCTGGTTCCAGGGCCACATGCAGTCGTGGAAGCTGATCCCGACCGTGGTACGCGACGTCCCGCACCGGGCCCGCGCAGACCTGCTCTACCACCTGTCCAGTCCGGCCATCTTGCTCATCGCTTCGCTGCTGTCGGCTTCCTTTGTTCTGTCCCTTGTCAACTGCGCCGTCCTGGCCATCCACGGCCACGACCCGTTCGGCTGGTGGATCGTCACCACCTACGTGCTCAGTTTCGGACCCGCCCTGCTCTTCAGCTGCGTGTACTGGGCGCGGGAACGCGATAACGGTCTGTCCCTCATCAGGGTCATGGGCCTGGCTCACCTCTACGTCTGCTACTGCCTCATGTGGTACGCGGCCGGCTGGTGGGCGGTCGGCCGTACGCTGCGCCGCCGCACCAGCTGGGCCAAGACCGATCGCGTGGCCGAAACGCCAGTCGCGCAGCCCGCCCTTGCTGGCGTTCGCCAGGTACCCGCCGCGCAGGAACGCATGGCTGTCGTCGGCGCGGCGACGGTCCCACTCACCGCCGTCGCCCCAGCGTCCTACGGCAGCCCACTATCTCGGCCCGCGGCCGCCGGCCTTCCAGCTACCCCAGCGGCCGTTGGCTCTTCAGCTACCCCGGCGGCCGTCGGCTCTCCTGCTACCCCGGCGGCCGCCGGCCCTCCAGTGACCCCGGCGGCCGTCGGCTCTCCTGCTACCCCGGCGGCCGCCGGCTCCTCGCCTACGCCAGCCTCGGCTGTGCCAGCCCAGAACGAAGGCACCCACAATGGGCGACCGGCCCCCCGGCGGCAACACGGAAGAAGAAAGCGGGTCGCGATCGCCATCACGGCCTTGGCCTTCCTGGCCGCCGGAACAGCCACGCTGTGGGCGGTCAGGGAAGGCCCGGCCCAGCCCAGCCAGTGGTATTCGGTCTTCAACGGTTACGGTACCAACGCGGTTACCGGCTCCGGCGACCAGCAGGTGATCACCCTGGCGCCCGCGCGTGCCCGCACCCTCCACGACACCCACGCGGCGCTGGTTCTGGGCCGGGCCTGGTACCAGGACTTCGTGGTCACCGCGAGTGTGCGGACCATACGCCAATTGCGGCATGGCGCGGCCGGACGCCCCAACCCGTGGGAGGTCGGGTGGGTTGTCTGGCACTACACCTCGAACCAGCATTTCTATGCGCTGACTCTCGAGCAGCGCGGGTGGCTGCTGTCTAAGCAGGATCCGAGATACCCGGGCGGCGAGCGGTTCCTTGCCTCTGGAGAACTCCCGCGGTTCCCTCTCGGGATCACCCACCGGGTGAGAATCGCCCAGATCGGAAACCGTATTACGGTCTCCGCCGATGGGCACGTTCTGACGCAATTTACTGACACCCAGCGCCCTTACCTGAGTGGCGCTTTCGGTTTCTACAGCGAAGACGCGGTGGCGAGCTTGGGGCACATCCGGCTCAGCCCGCTGCAGCCCATCGGGGCGCCGCAGCCACAGCCACCGCGGAAGCCCCGTAACCAGATCTCCCCGTCACCCGTCCCCGCAGCCGTAGTTAGCCCAGGATGAAAGGGAGCAATACAGAAATGGCATATCCGACAAGCTCCGTGGCATGCGCGGCGCCCACGGTTCCCGGGCCGCGCCGGATAATGGTCATTTACGGCACACGGCCCGAGGCGGTAAAGGTGGCACCGCTGATCCGTGCGCTGGGCGAGTCGCCCCAGTTCACGCCGGTGGCCGCGGTGACCGCGCAGCACCGTTCGATGCTGGACCAGGTCAACGACGTGTTCGGGATCCGGCCCGAGTTCGATCTGGATATCCATCAGCCAGGCCAGACGCTCACGGGGATCACCACCCGCGCGCTGGGAGGCGTGCAGGCATTACTGGCCGAGCAGCGACCGGACGCCGTGGTGGTGCAGGGCGACACCACCACCGTCTTCGCCAGTGCCCTGGCCGGCTTCTACGAGCGGATTCCCGTGGTTCACCTGGAGGCTGGCCTGCGCACCAGTGACCCTTACTCGCCTTACCCGGAGGAGATCAACCGCCGGATGGTCACCCGGCTGGCCGCGCTGCACCTCGCGCCGACCGCCACCAGCCGCGCCAACCTGCTCAGCGAGCACGTGGACCCGGCCACGGTCGTCGTGACCGGCAACACCGTTATCGACGCCCTGCAGTGGGCGGTGTCACGCCCGCTGGACTACGGCGAGCCCAGGCTGGCCGGCCTCGATGCCACCGACGCGCCAGTGCTGCTGGTGACCGCACACCGGCGGGAATCGTGGGGCGCGCCGCTGCGGGCCGTCGGCCGTGCGCTGTCCCGGATCGCTGTGGCGCATCCCGAACTGCTCATCGTGTTCCCTGTCCACCGCAACCCCACCGTGCGTGAAGCGGTGCTGCCGGCCATCCGGCATCTACCTAACGTCATCGTGACCGAACCGCTCCCCTACGGGGGCTTCGCGCGGCTGATGAGCCGCGCCGCCCTGATCCTCACCGACAGCGGCGGGGTGCAGGGAGGGACCAAGCCTGGGCAAGCCGGTGCTCGTGATGCGGGACACCACGGAGAGGCCGGAAGCGGTCAGGGCCGGCACGGTCCGGCTGGTCGGTACCAACGAGAGCCTCATTGTCGACACCGTCGACTGGCTGCTGACCGACCCCACGGCCTACGCGGCCATGGCCAATGCCGTCAACCCCTACGGCGACGGCGTGGCCTCGGCACGCGCGGTCGCCGCCCTCAGCCACTACTTCGGCCTCGGGCCCGCGGCCGAAGAATTCCAGAGCGAGGCCGCCTATGACGGTGCCGGGCGGCCAGATGGGCCTGATCACGGCGCCCAGGCTGGCGCCGCCAGCCATCCCGTCCCCGTCGCCACTGGCTGAAAGGAGACGCATGCACCGCCCCCGGGATCAGCCATCCAGCGGCTTTCAACCGACCGTTATAAAGAAAAGGGGAGCGTAATGAGATTCCACCGTTACCGCATACTCGCAGCGGCCGTCACGGCTGCCGCGCTTGCGGTACCACTGGCGACCAGCGCGGCGGCCAATGCCGCATCCGGGGTACCATCCGCTGGCCGGCCACACCACAACTCGCAGATTGCGGGTCTTCAGTCCACTCGGCTGCCGACCCCGCCGAAGCCGCCGAAAGGCCTGCCGAAACAGCGCGCCGGGTACCAGGCACCCACGGCGCTGCTGCACCCGGTCAAGTCCACCGCCGCGACCACGAAGGGGGCCTCAGCGACGCTGACCGCGGCGGCCGCTCCGGCCCAGGCGGTGACCTGGGGAGGGAGCGGCTCCGCGACGGCGCTCGTCGTCTATGACACCACCGACACCTGGGGGTACCTCGGTGAGCTGTATGCCATGGCGGCCGGCAACCTGGCCAGCCACTTCGGCCAGGTGACCGCCGAGCCAGTGGTCGATTACGCCGCAGGCCAGGTGAACAACTACACCGCGACGATTTACATCGGCTCTACCTACAACGAGCCGATCCCGACGGCGTTCCTCAACGATGTCCTGTCCACCACACACCCGGTGATCTGGGCATCGGACAACGTCTGGCAGCTCTCGGGGACCGAGGGCAGCGCCGCTAACCAGGCCTTTACCGCGGCGTACGGCTGGGATCCGTCTTCGTCCTTCTTCGACACCACCGACAACCCGGTGACCGTGTCCTACAAGGGCCAGACCTTCAGCCGTAACTCCCTCAACGGGGGGAACGTCCTCGCGCCGCACATCACCAGCCCCTCGTCGGTGACGGTTCTGGCCAGCGCCAACTGCACCAATTCCAGCGGGGGGCCGGTGAACTGCGCACCCATTGCCCAGACCACCGGGACCAGCTTCCCCTGGGCGATCCGGTCCCGCAACCTGACCTATGTGGGGGAGATCCCGTTCTCGTACATGTCCGAGACGGACCGTTATGTTGCGTTCTCCGACCTCTTGTTCGCCGCCCTGGCACCGTCCGCGACACCATCGCATACGGCACTGGTGCGGCTGGAAGACGTCAGCCCCACGTCGGACCCGACCGCGCTCCGTCAGATCGCTAATTACCTGTCCAGTGTGCACGTGCCGTTCAGCGTCAATGTGATCCCCGAGTACACCGATCCCAACGGCTTCTACAACAATGGGACACCGCAAACCATTACGCTCGCTCAGGCGCCAGCGCTGGTATCGGCATTGAAATACATACTGACTAAGGGTGGCTCGCTCAACGAAGAGGGCTACACTCACCAGTACTCGAACGTCGCCAACCCTTACGACGGGGTGTCCGGTGACGATGCCGAGTTCTACCGGGCGCAGTGCTCGACCACGCAGAACCCGCCTTACAACTTCCAGGCGCCCTGTCAGAACACCGACTACGTGATCTGGACGGGCCCGCTCTCCGGCGACTCAGCCAGCTGGGCCGCCGGCCGGGTCCAGGCGGGCCGGACGCTGTTCACGCAGGCTGGTCTCAGTGTGCCGAGTGTCTGGGTGACGCCGCACTACTTCGCGTCGCCGGCCGACTACTCTGCGATCGACAGTTCCTTCCCAGCCCGGTATGAGCGGGACGTATTCTTCAGCGGGCAGCTCAGCGGGCAGCCGTTGGATTACACCCGACTGTTTGGCCAGTTCTTCCCGTATGTGGTGCACGACGTGTACGGGGAGAAGGTCGTCCCGGAGAACCTGGGTGACTACGAGCCGACGGAGATGAACAACAACCCGCCGCGCACGGCGGCGGACATCATCCACAACGCTCAGCTGAACCTGGCCGTCACGCAGGGTACGGCCAGCTTCTTCTTCGATCCCAGCAACCCGCTCAGCGTCCTGCGCCAGATAGTGTCTGGCATCCAGGGCCTGGGCTACAAGTTTGTTAGCCCGACCAGCCTTCCCGGCTGATCCCCCGCCGCCGCGGCCCCTCGCGGCGCCTTTCGCTGCCGATGCTGGGTGGCGCGGGCGCCGCAGGGGCCGTGCCGGAGGGCGCCGTCCGGCCGCCGGTCCCTACCGGCGGCGCCGGTTGCTGGCCTCAGCCTGGAATCCCTGCCGCAGTGCCCGCCACATGGGCCTGCAGCTGTAGTCCTCGGCGTAGTACCACCAGAAGTAGCCTCCTATGTAGTAGGGGAGCTTCACCGTGAGGCCGTAGTAGTGGCGGGCCAGTGACTCGGCCGGGCCCAGGGTTCTGGCGGTGACGGGGTCCGTTATGCCGATCTCGCCGAAGCCGAGCAGCGCATGCGGGTACAGGGTGTGAAGCCTCTGGAAATACGCTGTCCAGGCCGCGGCGCTTGGCCTGACGCCGCCGCAGCTGTCCTCGTAGTAGGAGAGCAGGACGTAGTCGAGGCCATCTCTGACCGCCCGGGGCACGTACCGGCGGGTGAAGGCGACCGGGTCAAGCTCGGCGGGGCCGTCACCGCATCCGATGTTGTAGTAGAGCGTGAGCGCGGTGGGCTTCCCTGCCCCGGCGACGTCCCGGTAGGCGGTAACGAGCTTGGCCCGCACGGTCGGGTAGGGCCCGGTCCAATTGCCGTTCACCTCGTTGCCGATCTCCCAGATATCTATCTTGTCGCGGAAGGCCGCGAGGTAGGACTTGACGCGCGCGTCGTAGGCCCGGACGCTGATGTGCGTCTCATCGGAGGAGTCCAGCAGCTCACCCATCACGTAGCTGACGGGCCGCAGGGCCCGGACGGCGGCTGCGTAGTAGGCCGGCGGCCGCTTCACATCCAGGTAGATCCGCGTGGTCGGCTTTACCGGCAGATGCCGCAGGCTGGCGGTGATCGGCCTGAGCTCGGTCACGTCATCCACGGTCACGCCGTAAATAGGGCCCGGTACCGGCCGGGCCGTTCCGGCGTTGCGCGGGCCCGGATGGGCACAGGCGGTGACACCGGCGAGCAGCGTGACGGCTGCCAGCACGCTGGCCAGGGCTACTACGAGCCCCGTCTGAGTGCGTGTCATGCAGTGCCCCGCCCCAAGCCTCGATCCACTGCTCTAATAGAGGTCCTTCCCAGTCTGGCGCTACCACGCCGTGTTCACTGGCTCCCCGTTCCCATTCCTGCGGGCCGAAGCTGCCCATCAAGCTCTTTGCGCGGCACGCCGCCCCAGACGCGCATGACCGGTTGACAACTGAAGTGGGAATCGGCACCCCCGTAACTCTATGCTTCAATTTCCTCATCATGATCCGTATTGCACGGCTCAGACGACGTCAGCCTGCTC
>Ga0126381_100008402_pt1 | contig 11535 bp, 5 predicted proteins | sample PanSoiMetPlot_28_FD_96465 | JGI IMG/M metagenome (GOLD analysis project Ga0126381, IMG submission 96465) | Tropical forest soil microbial communities from Panama - MetaG Plot_28 | ecosystem: Environmental > Terrestrial > Soil > Tropical forest > Bulk soil | place: Panama | collected 2016-02-17 | reverse complement strand
CCGCAGCAAGGGCGACGGGGTCGATGCCGAGATCGCGCAGGTAGTGCACAGCTTCGCCGCTCAGGAACTCGCCGCAGACCTTGTCATGCGGCCCTGACGTGCGCTCGACGAGGACGACCGGACGCCTTTCTCGCGCCAATTCCGTCGCAAGCGCCGCGCCAGCCACGCCACCCCCAATCACCAATGCTCTCTTTGGCTCGCTCATTCCTGGCACACCCGCTCGACGCAAAGGCGGAACGGAAAATACCAGCGCACCTTCGCCGCTCCGGTCGGAACGCCGGCCCGCGCCAGCGTGATTTGCCACTCGGCGGTATGAAAGGCACGGGCGATCGAGATCGGACCGTCGTGCTGAACGAAGTAGTGAAAACGCAGGGCGCGCGAGAGGAAGCGAAACACATGATAGGGAAGCGGATGACGATGGAGATCGTTCACGAACCAGGCCGTTCCCGCATTCGCCTCCATCCAGGCGACGAAGCGCACGAGGGAGGCATCGTCGAGATGATGCGTGAACAGCGAGCTCATGACGATGTCGATGCGCTCATCCGGACGAAAGTCGAACACGTTGGCCGTCACCCACCGAATTGGACGAGCCCTTGGCGTCGCTTCTTCCGCCGAACGCGCAGACCAGGGATTGAGATCGAGCCCTATCAACTTGACGGCAATCCCACGCCGCTGCGCCCAACGATCAACCTTGCGCAGCATGTCGCCGTAACCGCTGCCGACATCGAGAATGAGCAAAGGTCTGTCCTTCGGCAGCCGATCAGCATTCGCCAAGCGATCAAGGAAGGACAAGGTCGGGCGGTAGGCGAGCGTCAGCTGATTGACAACGGCGAGATCGACGAGACATGCACGGAAAGTCTCAAGATCAGTGGAATCACTATCCATGAGTTCCGGCATCATGACGCGCTCAGACAGATTAGGCATCGCAAGCCTCCTCACGCGGCGCAACGGCGTGCGAACTTCGGAATGGGGACACGAGCCTAAAAAGCATCGTCTCCGCGGTGAGCCCGGGACCAAACGCCATGGCGCATCCGCGTGCACCGGTCGCATTCTTCATGCGCATCAACCGATCCAAGACAAAAACGACCGTCGCAGACGACATATTGCCGTAGCATCGCAGGACGTCCCGGGACGCCGACAGCGCGGTCGGCTCGAGGTCGAACGCCCGCTCAACCGCATCCAGGACCGTCCGGCCGCCCGGATGCACGGCCCACAAATCGATCGCGGACGCCGGCGCGCCTTTCAGAATCTCGCCGGCCCGGCCGCTCAACGCTTCCTCGATCGCGGCGGGGACTTGGCCCGAAAGCCCCATGTCAAAACCGAACTCGCGAATGTGCCAGGTGATGAGGTCGCGGGTCCCGGGCACCAGAAGAGCGCGAAAGCTTTCGAGCGCTACGCCTGTCGGATCCGCAGTAATCAAACATGCAGCGCAGCCGTCACCAAACAGCAGAAACGACAGGATCTGTTCCATGTCCGTCGTCTCTTTCAGATGCAGCGTGCACAGTTCCAGATTGACGACGAGGACTCGGGCCTCCTGTTCAGAACGCACGATGTGGCGTGCGAGTTTCAGCGCATTGATTGCGGCGTAACATCCCATAAAACCAATCATGGTGCGCTCAACCGAGCTCGGAAGCCCGCAGCGCGCCACGAGCTCGTGATCGAGCCCGGGAGCCGAGAAGCCGGTGCAGCAGGTGATCAAGAGATGCGTGATACGATTGCGCTCGCTGCCGAGTTCCAGGCGCTCGATCGCGGCAGCGGCGAGCGCCGGCGCGCGCGCCTCGAAGGCCCGCATGCGCGCGGCGACGTCTGGAAAATTGCCGCGCGTATAGAATGCCTCGGCATCAATCGCCTCACCAGTCGGGTCGGACGCAGGCGCCAGCGAGGAGTAGCGATGTTCGATCCCCGATCGCTCCGCCATGCGCCGAAACAGCAACAATCCGCGTCGGTCCCCTTCGAGCAGAGACCGCGCGAAGCTTAGAAAAGCGTCATGCACGTCATGGGTGGGTACCGCGGTCGCGATGCGGTTGATGTATGCTGTTGTCACCCTCACCTCTGGCGCCGCTGCGCCAAACTCGAGTTCCGTGAGCATCTCACGGTGGTGGCACCCCTAGTGGAGCGGATTTGACATTCGCTACACAGCTAGCCGCGAGTGCGCGAAGCGAATGTCAAATCCCAAAGCTCCACTAGCACTTATGATTCGCTAGTGGTCCTTTGATTCTAACATTCGCAAAAGAGCATGACGCAAAGGGATGCGAATGTTAGAATCGGACCACTAGCGGCAAACACTCGGAGACGTGCAGCTATTCGCGCGAACGCAGACGTTGGGTTCAAATGACCGTGATTGTTGGACCGGAATCTGGAATCGTTGGGGCGGCGCTCGCGGTCACCGACACACCATAGCCATTATCTATGGATGCTGGCGTGCTGCGGTGCCTGAGAATTGCTCAGTTCTGCGCCCGTTGCTTCGCGTATGATGGCGATAGCCGCCCAACGACGCCGAGCGCTCATCAACGAACTCCGGTTTTTTTGGCTTACAGAGGGAGCGGTTCATTCGCCCGGCGCCAGCCCCGAATGCGGCAGTGCGCGGTCGCCGCCCAACACGCGCTTGCTCCAGAGGCGGAAGCGATCGAGGTAGAGATAGACCACCGGCGTCGTGTAGAGCGTCAGCATTTGGCTGACGAGGAGCCCGCCGACAATCGCAATTCCGAGCGGCCGGCGCAGCTCGCTTCCTTCCCCCAGACCGATCGCCAGCGGCAGTGCGCCGAGCATTGCGGCCATCGTCGTCATCATGATGGGACGGAAGCGCAGCAGACAGGCTTGAAAGATCGCGTCGCGCGACGACAGCCCATGGGTGCGCTCCGCATCGAGGGCAAAGTCGATCATCATGATCGCGTTCTTCTTCACGATGCCGATCAGCAGGATCACGCCGATCAACGCGATGATGCTGAACTCGGTGTGGCACACCATCAGCGCGAGAACCGCTCCGACGCCGGCGGACGGCAAAGTCGACAGAATAGTGATGGGGTGAATGTAGCTCTCATAGAGCACGCCGAGGACGATATAGACTGCGATGATCGCCGTGAGAATCAGGAACGGTTCGTTGGCAAGCGATTCCTGGAATACGCGAGCTGTTCCCTGGAACGTGCCGTGAATCGAGGCAGGCACACCGATATTCGTCATGGCTGCATTGACAAGGCTGACCGCCTGGCTGAGCGAGACCCCCGGCGCCAGATTGAAAGAAATCGTATTGGCGACGAACAGCCCTTGGTGAGGGACCGCGAGCGGCGCGCTGCCGGGGCCGAAATGCGTGAATGCCGCGAGGGGCACCATGGTCTCGGCATTGGTACTGACCGCCGCGCCGGTCGACGTCGCGCCATGGGTCGAGTTGGCGATGGCGTTGGTCGCGAGATTTCGCGCGGTGTCGGCGGCAATTGTCGCGGCCGAACTGCTTTGCCCTTTCGCCACCACAGTGCCAGCGACGGCATTGCTCGACTGCGTGCCGCCCACCGATCCGCCGGACGTGCTGACGAAGATGTCTTTGAGGATGTCCGGGCTCTGCCAGTACTTCGGCGCCACCTCCATAATCACGTGGTATTGGTTGCGCGGATTATAGATCGTCGACACTTGGCGTTGGCCGAAGGCGTCATAGAGCGTGTTGTCGATTTGGGCAGCGTTGATGCCAAACCGGGATGCGGTATCACGGTCGATCGCCACGTCCAATTCGAGTCCCTTGTTCTGCTGATCGCTATTGACCTCGGTGAGCTCCGGAATGCGCTGCAGCGCAGCGAGGATCTTCGGGGACCATTCGGTCAAGTCGCCGAGATTGTCCGCCTGCAGCGAGTACTGATATTGGGCGTTCGTCTGCCGGCCGCCGGCGCGGATATCTTGGACCGCCTGCAGGAACAGCGATGCGCCCGGCACGACCGAGAGCTCGCGGCGCAATCGCCCAATCACCTGATCGACAGAACTCTTTCGTTCGCTCTTCGGCTTCAGTGAGACGAACATGAAGCCGGAATTGGTCTGCCCGCCGCCGGTGAATGCGACCACGGTGTCAACCGCTTTATCCTCGTGAACAATCTTCACGAACTGCTCGAGCTTCTGTTTCATCGCCTGGAACGAGATGCTCTGGTCGGCCTGGATCCCCCCAATCATGCGGCCGGTATCTTGCTGAGGAAAGAAGCCCTTGGGGACGATCGCGAAGAGATAGAAATTGAGCCCGATCGTCACCAGCAGCGTCAGCATGACGAGGGGCGCATGATTGAGGGCCGAGGCGAGCGTGCGCTCGTAGGCGCTCAGCATCTTGTCGAAAATGCCTTCGCTGAACCGATAGAGGCGGCCGTGGCTCTCGCCTTCGGGTCGTCGCAACAATTGCGCGCACATCATCGGCGTCGTTGCCAGCGACACCACCAGCGACACCATGATGGCCACCGAGAGCGTCACCGCGAACTCTCGGAACAGCCTGCCGATAATGCCGCCCATGAGCAGGATCGGGATGAACACGGCGATGAGCGACAGGCTCATCGACAGGACGGTGAAGCCGACCTCCGCGGCCCCCTTGATCGCCGCCTCCACGCGCGACATCCCCGCTTCGAGGTGGCGGGAAACATTTTCCAGCACGACGATGGCATCGTCGACGACAAAGCCGGTTGCGACCGTCAGTGCCATTAGCGACAGATTGTCCAGGCTGTACCCGAGCAGGAACATGATTGAAAACGTCCCGATCAGGGAAACCGGAACCGCAATGCTCGGTATCAACGTCGCTCGCGGATTGCGCAGGAATGCGAACACGACCAGGACCACGAGGATGACCGAGAGTATCAATGTTCGCTCGACGTCGGACAGCGAAGCGCGGATCGTGGTCGAACGGTCAACCGCGACCGTCACATCGATCGCAGGCGAGATCGAGGCCTTTAGCTCCGGCAGCAAATTGATGACCCGATCGACGGCATCGATAATGTTGGCAGCGGGCTGGCGATAGAGGATCACCAAGACCGCGGGCTTGCCGTTGGAGAGCCCGGCATTGCGCAGGTTCTCGACCGAATCGACAACGTCACCGACAGACGACAGCCGCACCGGCGAGCCATTGCGATAGGCAATCACCAGAGACTGGTATTGGTCCGCCTTGCTCGCCTGATCATTGTTGTAGATCTGATAGTGTCGGTCATCGACCTCGATCGCACCTTTCGGACTATGCGCGTTGGCCGCCGCGAGCGCCGCGCGCACGTCCTCCAGTCCGATGCGATATTTGGAGAGCGCGTGCGGATTGAGTTCCGCACGCACCGCCGGCAGCGAACTGCCGCCCACGGCAACCTCACCGATGCCTTCGACCTGCGAGAGTTTCTGTGCCAGCACCGTCGTGGCGGCGTCGTAAAGCTCGCCCTGCCGTTTCGTGTCAGATGTCAGCGTCAGCACCAGAATGGGCGCGTCAGCGGGGTTCACTTTTTTGTAAGTCGGATTGGAGCGCAGGCTCGAGGGCAGGTCGGCACGTGCCGCATTGATCGCCGCCTGGACGTCGCGCGCCGCGCCGTTGATGTCGCGATCAAGTCCGAATTGCAGCGTGATCCGCGTCGAGCCGACCGTGCTCGATGACGTGATCTCGGTCACGTCGGCGATCTGCCCAAGATGCCGCTCAAGCGGGGTTGCGACACTGGTGGCGACGACCTCGGGGCTGGCGCCGGGCAATTGCGCCTGCACCGAGATCGTCGGGAAGTCGACCTGAGGCAGCGGAGACACCGGCAATTGGAAGAAGGCGACGGCCCCCGCGGCCGCCACCCCGAACGTCAAGAGGGTTGTTGCCACCGGGCGGCGGATGAAAAGCGTCGAGGGGCTCATGGCGACGTCTGTTCTTCGCCAACGTCAGGGTGGCCTTCCCCGCCTAATCGCGCCGACAGGCGATCGAACCACAAGTAAATGACTGGCGTGGTGAACAGCGTCAGGACCTGGCTGACCATGAGACCGCCCACAATGGAAATACCGAGGGGATGACGCAATTCGGACCCGGTCCCAGTGCCGATCATCAGCGGCAGCGCACCCAGCATTGCCGCCATGGTCGTCATCAGGATCGGTCGGAAGCGCAGCAAGCAGGCGCGGAAGATGGCGTCGCGAGGCGAAAGCCCCTCGTGACGCTCCGCCTCCAGTGCAAAGTCGATCATCATGATCGCGTTCTTCTTGACGATGCCGATCAGCAAGATGATACCAATGATGGCGATGACGGTGAGATCGCTGCCGGCCGCCATCAGCGCGAGAAGCGCGCCGATGCCCGCCGATGGCAGGGTCGACAGGATGGTGACGGGATGGACGAAGCTCTCATAGAGCACGCCCAAGACGATGTAGACGGTCACGATAGCCGCAAGGATCAGCAGCAGCTCGTTGGTGAGCGACGACTGAAAAGCCAGCGCGGCGCCCTGGAACGAAGTGATGACGCTGCGTGGCAGGCCCATGTCCTGTTGCGCTTGGTTGATCGCAGCAACGGCCTCGCCGAGCGACACGCCAGGGGCGAGATTAAACGACATGACTGCCGCCGGGAACTGGCCGAGATGGTCAACCAGCAATGGCGACGTTTGCTCGTGAACCTTGACGACGACCGACAGCGGCACCTGTCCGCCGCCGGTCGACGACGGCAAATAGATCGAGGCGAGCGAATCGAGCGAGGCCTGTAGCGATGGATCCGCCTCGAGGATGACGCGGTATTGGTTCGACTGCGTGTAGATCGTCGAGACGATGCGCTGGCCGAACGCATCGTAGAGCGCGTTGTCGATGGTCGCAGGCGTGATGCCGAACCGACCGGCAGTGTCGCGATCGATTTCGAGATAGGCCGACAATCCCTGCGCCTGCAGATCGCTCGCGACATCCGCGAGCTGCGGCAGAGTCTGAAGCTTCTCCACGATGCGCGGAACCCATTCGGTCAACTCGTCCGGATTGGCGTCTTGCAGCATGAACGTGTACTGCGTGCGGGCGACCGTATCGTCCACCGTCAGGTCCTGCACCGGCTGCATGTAAAGCGTAATGCCCTCGACCGAGGCCGTCGCCTGCCTCAGACGCTGGATCACGGTGCTGATGTCGGACTTGCGCTCCTCCTTTGGCTTGAGATTGATCAGGATCCGGCCGCTGTTGAGGGTCTTGTTGGTGCCGTCGACACCGATAAACGATGAAAGGCTGTCAACGTCCTGGTCCTTCAAGATTTCGGTTGCCAAAGCCTGTTGACGTTCCGCCATCGCCGGAAACGAGACCGATTGTGGGGCCTCGGAAATGCCCTGGATGACGCCGGTGTCCTGGACGGGGAAAAACCCTTTCGGAATGACGATGTAGAGCACGACGGTCAGCACCAACGTGCCGACGGCGACGAGAAGCGTCGCCGGCTGACGATCGAGCACCCAATTCAGCACATGGCCGTATCCGCGGATGAGCGCGTCGAACCATTCACGGCTGCGGCGCTGCAATGCGGTTTCACCCGTCTCCGACGGCGGACGCAGTAACTTCGCGCAGGCCATCGGCACCAAAGTCAGCGATACCACGGCGGAAATCAGGATGGTGACCGCAAGGGTGATGGCAAATTCGCGAAACAGTCTTCCCACGACGTCGGCCATGAACAGCAGCGGGATCAGCACCGCGATCAGCGAAATGGTGAGCGAAATGATGGTGAAGCCGATCTGCTCGGAGCCGCGCAACGCCGCTTGTTGCGGCGAATCACCTTCCTCGATGTAGCGCGAGATGTTTTCGATCACGACAATGGCGTCGTCGACGACGAACCCGGACGCGATCGTGAGCGCCATCAGCGAGAGATTGTTCAGGCTGAACCCGAGCAGATACATGACGCCGAAGGTGCCGACGAGCGATAGCGGCACCGAAAGCGAAGGAATGATAGTGGCACGTATGCTGCGCAGGAATAAAAAGATGACCAGCACGACCAGCACCACCGCCAGCATCAGCTCGAACTCCACGTCACGCACGGAGGCGCGAATCGTGGTCGTTCGATCGGTGAGAACCGCAACGTCAATGGCGGCAGGCAGCGCCGCCTGCAATTGTGGCAGCAGCGCCTTGATTCGATCCACAACCTCGATGACGTTGGCGGCAGGCTGACGTTGAATATTGAGGATCACTGCCGGCACCGTGTTCATCCAGGCAGCAAGCCGCGTGTTCTGCGCGCCGTCGACGACACTGGCGACGTCGGTAAGACGCACCGGGGCGCCGTTCTTGTAGGCGACCACGATATTCTTGTAGTCGTCGCCTGAGTGCAGTTGATCATTGGCGTTGATCGTGTAGGAGCGCGAAGGCCCGTCGAAGTTGCCTTTCGGCGTGTTGACGTTGGCATTGGCAAGGGTCGTGCGCAGATCGTCGATATTGAGGCCGTAGGCCGCGAGCTTGCGGGTATCGGCTTGCACGCGTACCGCCGGCCGCTGGCCGCCGCTGATGCTGACCAGGCCAACGCCGGGCAATTGGGAAATCTTCTGCGCGAGCCGCGTGTCCGCGAGATCTTCGACCTGCGGCAGCGGCATCGTCTTTGACGTCAAGGCCAAGGTCAGGATCGGGGCGTCAGCCGGGTTCACCTTGGCATAGATCGGCGGGGCCGGGAGGTCCGATGGCAGCAGATTCCCGGCCGCATTGATCGCCGCCTGCACCTCCTGCTCCGCGACGTCCAGACTGATGCTCAGACCAAACTGAAGCGTGATGACAGAAGCGCCTGCCGAGCTCGTCGAGCTCATCTGGTTGAGGTTCGGCATTTGCCCGAACTGCACTTCGAGCGGCGCCGTAACCGATGACGTCATCACGTCGGGGCTGGCCCCGGGATAGAACGTCTGCACTTGGATGGTCGGATAGTCGACCTCGGGCAACGCAGCCAAGGGCAGGAACCGAAACGCAATCATGCCGGAGAGCATGATCGCGATCATCAACAAGGTCGTGGCGACCGGCCGCAGGATGAATGGACGCGACGGGTTCACGGTCCGCCTTTCTCAGGAACAGCCGCAGCACATACAGATCACTACCCGCCTGGCGAGCGTCGACCGCGCTGCCGTGCTGGCGGCGCCGCCGTGGCCGGCGTGGTGTCGTTCAGTTCACGTATCGTGACTTTGGCACTTTCGCGCAGCTTGTCCGCGCCATCGACAACCACACGATCGCCCGGTGCCAATCCGGCGCTTATCGACACCTTCTCGGCATTGCTGGTGCCAAGCGTGACCGCACGCACCGACACCGTGTCATCGGCGTTGACGAGATAGACGAAGGTCCCGGGCGCGCCGCGCTGGATCGCCGCCGTCGGCACCAGCGTCGCGTCGTGCAGAACGTCGACCTGCAGTTTGACGTTGACGAACTGGTTGGGGAACAGCGTCTCATCGTCATTGGCAAACTGCGCGCGCAGCTTCACGGTGCCGGTAGTCGTATCGATCTGGTTGTCCACGGTCGAAAGCACGCCGACAGCGAGCCGAGCGGTGCTGCTGCGGTCCATTGCAGTGACCGGCAATGTCGCGTTGGCGTGAAGACGCTTCAGGACCTGAGGCAGGTTGTCTTCCGGCAACGTGAAGATGACGGTGATGGGCTGCACTTGGGTGATCACCAGCAGCCCATTGGCGTCGCCGGGCGTGACATAGTTGCCTTGATCGACGAGGCGGAGCCCGACGCGGCCGCTGACGGGCGCGACGATGTGGCAATAGGTGATGTTGAGCTTCGCCGTGTCGATCTGCGCCTGGTCGGTGATGACGGCGCCCTGATATTGCTGCACCAGCGACTTTTGCGTGTCGAGCTGCTGTCTCGGTACGGCATTTTGCGTCGCCAACGACTCGTAGCGCGCAAGGTCGAGCTGGGCGTTGTTGAGCAACGCTTGGTCGCGCGCCAATTGTCCCTGCGCGTTTTGTAGTGTGAGCTCGTAAGGACGGTAGTCGATTTCCGCCAGCAGATCGCCCTGCTTGACCCGTTGTCCCTCCTGGAAGGCAACGCGCATCAGATAGCCGCTGATCTGCGTCTTGATCGTCACCGTCGCCAGCGGCGTTACAGTGCCAAGCGCATTCAGGGAGATGTCGATGTCGCCCTTCTCGGCGGCGGCGGCGACGACGGGGGTTGGCGCGCCCGTGCCGGCGCCAAATCGACCGGTTGGCTGCGGCGTCGGGGCTTGGCGGATCCACCACACCAACGCTCCAAGCACAACGACCCCGAGCACAATCCATCGCCCGCGCCGCCGCTTTGGAGCGGGAGCACCGGTGGGCGACGAGCGTGATGGTGTCTTCACCTCGCGCTGTGTCGTGTCATCCATCGATCGCACCGTGTCGGGCGGCAGTTGCAACGCCTACCATCATACTTTCAACCCCTGTGCTCGACCAGGGCACGCATTGTCTTACCCCCATTAAATCTTGGTAATATCAGGGGAAATCGTCGTTAATGATTGTCTCGCGGGACCCCCTTCGTCTGCACGACGTGTTGATACTTGATCGCCGGTTTGAGCACCATGCCGGCGTCAAGCTGATCGACCAGGTTGCGTTGAATCTCCTGCCACGGCGTCTGGCTCTCGGGGAATTTGTAACCGCCCTGCTTCTTGAACTCGGCACGTCTGCCGCCCAATTCTGCTTCGTCGATCAAGATATCGGCCGTCCCCTTGTTCAGGTCGATGCGGACGCGATCTCCCGTTTTCAACAACGCGAGGCCACCACCGGCTGCTGCTTCCGGCGATGCGTTAAGGATCGACGGGGAGCCGGACGTGCCGGACTGCCGCCCATCGCCGATACACGGCAATGCCGTGATGCCTTTCTTGATCAAGGCCGCCGGCGGCTGCATGTTCACAACCTCTGCCGAACCGGGATATCCGATCGGCCCGACCCCGCGAATGAACAGCAGCGTATGCTCATCGATACCGAGCGCCGGGTCTTCGATGCGGTGGTGATAATCCTCCGGACCGTCGAACACGACAGCGCGGCCTTCGAACGCTTCCGGATCCCTTGGGTTCGACAAGTAACGGGCGCGGAACTCCGGCGAGATCACGCTGGTCTTCATGATCGCGGAATCGAAAAGATTGCCGCTGAGCACCTTGAACCCGGCTTTGGCCATCATCGGCTTGTCAAAGGGCCTGATCACGTCATCGTCTGCGATCGTTGAGTCGCCGACATTCTGCCCCATCGTCTTTCCATTGATTGTCAGTGCGTCGGCGTGGATGCGTTTCGCTTTCAGCAATTCATTCATCACCGCCGGCAACCCGCCGGCGCGGAAATACTCCTCGCCGAGATATTGTCCGGCGGGTTGCATATTAACGAGCAGCGGCACGTCGTAGCCGATCGCTTCCCAGTCCCGTATCGACAGCTCAACACCGGAATGTCGCGCAATGGCGTTGATATGGATCGGCGCGTTGGTCGATCCCCCGATCGCGGAGCAGGCTACGATCGCGTTCTCGAATGCTTCCCGCGTCAGGATGTCGGAGGGTTTCAAATCTTCGCGCACGATCTCGACGGCGCGCACGCCGGTTTCAAAGGCGATCTGGCCGCGCGCGCGGTAAGGAGCCGGGATTGCTGAACAGCCGGGCAACGACAGCCCGAGTGCCTCGGCCAGCGCGTTCAT
>Ga0126381_100008401_pt1 | contig 11536 bp, 9 predicted proteins | sample PanSoiMetPlot_28_FD_96465 | JGI IMG/M metagenome (GOLD analysis project Ga0126381, IMG submission 96465) | Tropical forest soil microbial communities from Panama - MetaG Plot_28 | ecosystem: Environmental > Terrestrial > Soil > Tropical forest > Bulk soil | place: Panama | collected 2016-02-17 | reverse complement strand
CGCCAGGCCTCCTGGTCGATGTTGCCGCTTTCCCGCCAGGCCAGGAAATAGAACGCCGTGTGGGTATCGTCCGTGGGCACGATCACGCTGGTGACGTTGTAGGCATTGTTGGGCGGGATGAGGCACACGAACGGAGCCACATAGACGGTCTTGCGCACGTAATCGTGGGTCGATGCATTCATGATCGGGCGGCGAATCGCCACGTAATGGAAGCCGTAGCTCGTGCGCTCGGCCTCGAGCCGAGGCGCCTTGTCGGTCGAAGGCCGCAGCCAATGGGTCTCCGCCGCCTTGGCGCGGTCGACCTTGGCGGGGCGCATGTCGGAGGAATGCAGGCTCGAAGAATGGGCGGAATCGATCTGGCCCTCGACCACCTGCGCCCAATTGCAGTCCACATGGATCTTGCAGATGCTGACCTGCGCGTCCGGCGTGGGCGCAAACGATGGCCGCTCGAATTCCGGCATCGTCTGCACGCCGCCCATATAGGTCCACACGAAGCCGCCTGCCTCACGCACCGGATAGGCCTTGGTCTTGACCTTCTGGGCGAGCGAGCTCTCCGCCGGCTCCGACGCCATTTCGAGCACGTTGCCGTCGACGTCCATCTTCCAGCCGTGAAACAGGCAGCGCAGGCCGCATTCCTCATTGCGGCCGAGCGCCAGCGATGCGCGCCGATGCGGGCAATACTCATCGAGCACGCCCAGCCGCCCGTCGCTGTCGCGGAACACGACCAGGTCCTCGCCTAGGAGCCGCACCTTGAGCGGCGCGCCGTCGGGCTCGGCCACCTCCTCAGAGAGGCAGGCCGGTATCCAATGCCGGCGCATTAGCGCCCCCATCGGGGCGTCGCCCTCGACGCGGCACAAGAGCTCGTTCTCCTCGCGCGTGAGCATGGCGCAAAAGATATAAAGGGCTGGGAGGGATGTCGAGCAGCCCGCTACGCGGCATGCAGGATGGGTTGACGCCCGCGACAGCGGGCGGATACCCATCATGGGGCATCGCAAATCGGAAATTCGCACGATGGGTATCGCCATAGCCCGTCGAAAGACGGGCGTTAATGCCCTTTAGGCTCAACCCATCCTACATACAGCATGCAATGCAATGATTGAAGCTTCGCCAACCAATCTGTCGCTGCGGGTGACCCGCAAGGAGGAGATCGCGCAGGACATCTGGCTGTTCGAGCTGCGCGACCCGCAGGGCACGGCGCTGCCGGAGTTCACGGCCGGTGCGCACGTTGCGCTTGCCTTGCCGAATGGGCTCGTCCGCAAATATTCGTTGTGCAACGATCCCGCCGAGCGCGATCGCTACCTCGTTGCGGTCAAACGCGAGAGCCCGAGCCGCGGCGGCTCGGTCACACTGGTCGATTCGGTCCGCGTCGGCGACCTGCTGCCGGTCGCGCCGCCGGTCAACGATTTCCCGCTGCCGGCGCGGGCGACGGATTTTCTCTTCATCGCCGGCGGGATCGGCATCACGCCGATCATGGCGATGATTCATCAGCTCAAGGCCGAGGAAGGCAAGCGCTTCCGCCTCTTTTACCTGACCCGCGCGCCGGAGCTGACCGCGTTCCGCGAGGCGCTCGCGGAGCCGCTCTCCGCCGGCAAGGTTGTGATCCACCACGACCATGGCGATCCGGAGAGATTCCTCGACCTGTGGCCCGTCTTGGAGGAGCGCCGCAACCGCGAGCATCTCTACTGCTGCGGCCCGCGCCCGCTGATGCAGTCGGTGCGCGACATGACCGGCCACTGGACGCCGACCTCGGTGCATTTCGAGGCCTTCAGCGAGCCCGAGAAGGTCAAGCCGGACGACCGGCCGTTCACCGTCAGGCTCGCGCACTCGGGCGCCGAGATCGAGGTGCCGGTCGGAACGACCATACTGGAGGCCATGCGGGCGCACGGCCACGACGCGCCAAGCTCCTGCGAGAGCGGCACCTGCGCAACGTGCCGCACAAAACTCATCGAAGGCGAGGCGGATCACCGCGACCTCGTGCTGGCCGAGCATGAGCGGGCAAGCCAGATCATGATCTGCGTCTCTCGCGCGCGCTCGCAGCGCATCGTGATCGATCGATGAGCGGCGCCGCCGGCACCCGCAAGCTCGCAATCGGCGTCGCCGGGCTGGGCCGCGCCTTCACGCTGATGCTGCCGACGCTGCAGCAGGACGAGCGGATCAGGCTTGTGGCCGCCGCCGATCCGCGCCGCGAGGCGCGCGAGACCTTCGCGGCGGAGTTTGGCGCGCGCACCTATGCGACCGTCGAGGAGTTTTGCGCCGATCGCGAGGTCGAGGTCGTCTACGTGGCAACGCCGCATCAGATGCATGCGCAACATGCCTGCGTGGCCGCCCGCGCCGGCAAGCATCTTCTGGTCGAAAAGCCGATGGCGATCACGCTTGCGGAATGCGAGGCCATGATCGCGGCCGCGCGCGCCAGCAAGGTTCATCTCGTCGTCGGCCACAGCCACAGCTTCGATGCGCCCTGCGCCCGCGCGCGCGAGCTCATCGCCGGGGGCCAATTCGGCCGGCTCGGCGCCGTCACGGCGCTGAACTTCACCGACTTCATGTACCGGCCGCGCCGGCCCGAGGAGCTTGTCACTGCGCAGGGCGGCGGCGTGGTCTTCAGCCAGGGCGCGCACCAGATCGACGTGATCCGGCTTCTCGGCGGCGGCCGCCTCAAGAGCGTGCGCGCCGCCACCGGCCGTTGGGATCCGGCGCGCCCGTCCGAAGGCGCCTATTCGGCGCTGCTGACATTCGAGGACGGCGCGTTCGCGACGGCGGTCTACAGCGGCTACGGTCATTTCGATTCCGACGAATTCTGCGGCTGGATTTCGGAAGCGGGCCTGTCGAAGGATCGCAGCCGCCACGGCGCGGCCCGCAAGGCGCTGCAAGACATGGCGGCGGGCAACGAGGCGGCGCGCAAGGCCGCGCACAACTACGGCGGCTCAGCGTGGCGGCCCCCCGCCCCCGGCGCGACACGCCTGCACCAGCACTTCGGCCTCATGCTCGCCTCCTGCGCGCGCGCCGATCTGCGCGTGCTGCCGGAAGGCGTGATGATCTGCGGCGATTTCGATGTGACGCTTGACAAAGTCCCGGTGCGCCCTGTGCCACGCGCCGAGGTGATCGATGAGCTTTACGACGCCATCGTGCACGGCGGCGCGCCGCTCCATAGCGGCGAGTGGGCGCTGGCCACGCTGGAGGTCTGCCTCGCGATTTTGGGCTCGGCCGAGGAGCAGCGAGAGATCATGCTGGAGCGGCAGGTCGAGCTTATTGATTGACGCTGACGAGCGCCGCCTTCTGCAAGCCGACCAGCCTGTCATCCTTCGTCACGCCGCGCGCTTCCTCGGTGGTGAGGATGGCGCCGACCGAGAACAGGACGAAGCCGCCTTTCTTGCGCGGCACGATGAAGTAATAAACCAGCCGCGGGCCGGCCGAATCCTCGCAGGACGAGAAGGCCCGGAACACCGCGGCGCTGTCCACCAGCTCGGTGGTGCGGGCCGAGGCGAATTTGCCTTTGCATTCCTTGGCATCCAGCGCCACCACCGCCGCCGCTATGTTGAGGCCGTCCATTCCCGCCGCCGGCGGAACGATGCGCACTATCCCGCTGGCCTCGTCCGAACGCCAAGCCGCGCCGAGCGACGCAAGCCATGCCGGCGTCTCTGCCTGGGTCAAAACTCTGGGATTCTGCAGAAGGCCTTTGAGGATGAAATTCGTCGCGAGCTCGATGGCCTCGATCCGCAGCTGCCCGCCGTCGTCGGGCTTGACGGCGCCGCTGGAGCTCGAACGTGCGGGTGCCGGCTCCGGAGCAGCCGCAACTTTGGGTGACTCTTTGACCGTGTAGTCGGTGTTTTGGGAAGGCCCGCGCTGATTCACTACAGCAACGCAATTGGCCAGCGAGGAAATCAGCTGCGAAGTGCCGTCGAGGTTGAATCCGACAATCTTTCCCTCCGAAAACACGGTCATGGATTTCGATTTTCGAAACTGTGAAATCAGGCCCGAGTTATTGGGCATTTGCACGGTTATCGCGTTGTCGGCAATCGCTCTTCCAAAGACATGAAACTGGGCCTGGCCATCGAAAGTGAGGTCGATTGCCATCGTCTCTCCCGGTTTCATGACCCCCGTTTGCCGGCTGAACTCAAGAGAACAGCTGCCGTCCGACCGGATCGACACAAGAACCGCGAATCCGTTCGGATAAACCGATGCCGCCCGGCAGCCGATAAACTGCCCGGTGCTATCCTCGGTGTACGCGCCCCCTATCCACGGGCCGACATGAATCGAGCCAATCGGACCCGCGGCAGATGCACTGGTCGACAGCAGAACCGCCGCAGTAAGGCCCAGAAGAATGCTTCGAGCGGTCATTTGCCCCTCCCCGATCCCTGACCGGGTAGTATCAGGATAGTTACGCAACCGGTCAATATCCGACTCCTTTGCTGCTCCCATCATCTGCGAGCCGCGAAGCCGCGAGGAATCGCCCGCGCGCGGGCCCGTTGGAGCCTCGTAATGACGGCTGAAGGGCAGCCGCCGGTACGCGGTGGTGAAAAGACGTGCTATGATGACACCATGCTCGCTCTTGCCGGTGAGGTCATCGAATGATGCGACGGCGTGAGTTCATCGCACTCCTGAGCGCGGCGGCAGGGGCGCGGCCGCTTGCGGCGCGGGCGCAGCAGGTTCCGGTCATCGGGATGCTCGCCTTTGGTAGCACCGGGCCGTTGCGGCAGCCGGGGATGATGGCGGCCCTGAGCGAAAACGGGTACGTCGAAGGCCGCAATCTCGAGCTCGATTTTCGCTGGGGACCGCCCGAGCAGATGCCCGCATTGGCGGCCGAGCTGGTCCGCCGCAAGGTCGCGGTGATCTTTGCCGGCGGACCGCCGGCCGTGCGGGCGGCCATGCAGGCGACCACCATCATTCCGATCGTGTTCGGCATCGGGGAAGACCCGATCAAGGAAGGCCTGGTGGCCAATCTCAGCCGCCCGGGCGGGAACGTGACCGGCTTCACGAATTTCAGCAACCAGTTGGTGGCAAAGCGCGTCGATCTGCTGCACCAGCTGGTCCCCACGGCAACGCAGCTCGGCTTCCTGGCCAACTCGACCAATCCGAACATCGAGCCGGACACCGCCGACGTCAGGGCTGCGGCTGATGCGCTTGGGCTGCGGCTCCAGCTCGTCACCGCCAGCAGCGAACGCGAGCTGGAGAGCGCTTTCGACGGCATCGCCCGACAAGGGATCGAAACCTTGCTGGTCGGCGTCGACCCATGGTTCCGCGAGCAGCGCCAGAGAATCGCGTCGCTCGCCGCGCGGTATCGAGTCCCGGCGAGCTATGAGCGCCGGGATTTTGCCGAGGCCGGCGGGCTCTTTAGCTACGGGACCGACGTTGCCGAGAGCCAGCGCCAGGAGGGCATCTACATCGCCCGCATCCTCAGGGGCGCGAAGCCCGCAGAGCTGCCGGTGCAGCAGGCCACCAAGTTCGAGTTCATCATCAATCTGAGGACCGCCAAGGCACTGGGCCTGACGGTGCCGCCGACAATGCTTGTCGTGGCGGACCAGGTCATCGAATAGCGATGGTATTCGCCACGAGGCCCCTCTGACGCGGGCGCTGACACGCCGCAGGCTCACTGTTACAGTTATCGAGCTAAAGCCGATCCGAGGCTCGTCCAGCCGGTTACGGCTCGGCGGCCTTCCGGAAAACAATCGATGACATAGCCACGGGAGGAGCTCTCACCATGATGAACCGACGTCAGTTCGTCGGCGCCGCGAGCGCGGCGCTCATCGCCCGCGCTTCAAAGGCGCGCGCGGCGGTCTATGACCTGATCATCAAGGGCGGTCGCGTCATCGATCCCTCGGTTGCCCTCGATGCGGTCCGCGACGTGGCGATCGCCGGCGGCTCGATCGTGGCGGTCGACGCCAACGTCGCGGGCGACGCCACCCAGACGATCGATGCGCGCGGCAAGATCGTAGCGCCCGGCCTGATCGACATCCACACCCATGCCGCCCGCAGCAAGGAGGGTCCGCCCATGGCCCTGCTGGACGGCATCACCGGCTGGGTCGATGCCGGCTCGGGCGGCGCCGACAACATCGACCAGATGGCCGCGGTCGCGCGCAGCTCTCCGCAGATCGGCCGCGTGCTGGTGAACATTTCGCGCCTCGGGGTCGCCCCCGGCGGCGAGCTGCACGACATCAATCTCGCCAACGTGGCGCTGGCGCAGGGCGCGATCGTGCGCAATCGCGACGTGGTCATCGGCGTCAAGGCGCGCCTGTCGGAGAATGTGGCCGGCCCCAACGATCTCGAAGCCCTGCGGCGCGCACAGGAGGCGGCGGCTCCCTTCAACCTGCCGGTGATGATCCACATCGGCCAGTCGTACTCGCCGATGCGCGCCATCCTGTCGCTGCTCAAGCGGGGCGACATCGTCACCCACGTGTATGCGCCCGCGCCCAACGGCATCATCGACGATCAAGGCCGGCTTTATCCGGACGTCCAGGCGGCGCGCCGCCGGGGCGTCCTGTTCGACTTCGGCAACGGGGTCGCCGATCACTTCGACTGGGCCACGGTGGAGCGCTCCGTGAAGCAGGGATTCTGGCCCGATACCTTCTCCACCGACTGGAACGTCATGTCGAAGACAACCGGCGTCGTCGATTTCCCGAACGTCATGTCGAAGTTCCTGATGTTCGGCATGCCGCTCACCGAGGTCATCGCCCGCGCAACCGTCAATGCGGCGCGCGTTTTCCCGTCGTTCGACAACCGCGGCACGCTCAATGTGGGGGCGCCGGCCGACGTGGCGATCCTGGAGCTGCGGGAAGGCTCCTTCGAGTTTCTCGACAGCTACAAAGGCACGCGCAGCGGCCGCCAGCGGCTGTTCCCGGCCGAGACCGTGCTTGCGGGCAAGCGCGTCCTGCGCGCTTAGACGGGCCCTGTCATTGCAAGGCGCCCTCAGGGCGTTTACGCCCGTCTTCGACGGGCTGCGGCGAAGCGATCAGAGCGCCTTGTGCAGGCGCTGGATTGGTTCGGCCCTTGCGGGCCTCGCAGTGACAGCGGGCCCGCGCACCGTGCACCGAGACGGTTTTTGGTCTAGATTGCCCGCAGCCGAGAAGCACCGGCGCATCATGAACGGAGGCGATCATGAGCATGCGGGGGCGGATTTTTCTCGAGAATCCACGATGGCATTTGTTCCTCCTGGCGGTTCTGGCGGCGGCGATGGCTCCGGCCTCGGCGCAACAGCTCGCACCTCCGGCCGTAACGGCCAGCGTTGTCACGTCAAAGGCGGCGTCCGTCCCGGATTTCTCCGGCATCTGGCGGCACGGGAACCTGCCCTGGTTCATCCCGCCGGCATCGGGCCCCGGTCCGGTGACCAACCTGTCGCGGGAAAAGGGAACCGGCGTGAGCGACTACAGCTCGCTCGTCGGCGACTACAAGAATCCGATCCTGCAGCCCTGGGCAGGGGAGGTCGTGCGCAAGAAGGGCGACATCTCGCTCGCCGGCGAGGTTTTTCCGAATCCGGCCAATACCTGCTGGCCCGAGCCCGTGCCGTTTCTGTTCAAGCACGCGGCCATGCAGATGCTGCAGCTGCCGGACCGGACCGTGGAGCTGTTCAGTGAAGATCACGAGGTCCGTCATGTGCGCATGAACGAGCCGCATCCGGCGAAGCCCGCGCCTTCCTGGCATGGCGACGCCGTCGGCCATTACGAAGGCGACACGCTGGTGATCGACACCATTGCCGTCAAGGCCGATCGTCCGCATGCCATGATCGATCTCTTCGGCACGCCCTTTACCGAGAAGCTGCACGTGACGGAACGCTATCGGCTGGTCGACTACGCGGACGCCAAGGACGCGATGCAGCGCGGCACCAAGGAGAACCGCCGCGCCGGCGGACCCTACAAAGCCGACTATGACGACAAATACCTGCAGGTCCTTTTCACCATCGAGGATGCAGGCGCCTTCACCACGCCCTGGACCGCGGTGATGATCTATCTGCGCGACCGCGAGGGTTTTCCGGAGCAGGCCTGCGCGGAGGGCAGGTTCGGATTCCACAACCACGCGGGCGAGGACCTCCCGCACGCGGACAGGGCGGACTTTTGAATCGATAGCACCAGAGGCGCTCTCCGCCGTCATTGCGAGGCCCCAACGGGTCCGCGCGAAGCGCGGCCCGATGACAGGCTCCGGGCCGAAGCAATCCAGGGCCGCTCGCGCAAGCTGGTCTGGATTGCTTCGCCGCTGCGCGGCTCGCAATGACGGTCACGAAGCACAAGCTTGAAACCCGGGAACAAAAATGAAGACGAAACATCTTGCCATTGCAGCGGCGCTCCTGCTCGCCGCCGCAACAGCATTCGCGCAACGCCCCGTGCCGGGCGAAGGCGAGGACCGCAGCCAGGACCTCGGCGGCGGCTTGTTCAGCCTCAATTGGGGCACGATGGGGCTCAACGTCGGCATGTCGACGGGCGCCGACGGCATTCTTTTGGTCGATGCCCAGGACGAGCCGGCGGTGCCGCGGCTGCAGGCGGAGATCGCCAGGCGCTCCGACCGGCAGGTGCGCGTGGTGATCAACAGCCACTGGCATTTCGACCATGTGGGCGCCAACGAGACCTATCGGGCGCAGGGCGCCACCATCATCGCGCAGGAGAACACCCGCACGCGTCTCATGACCGAGCAGATCAACCCGCTCGGCGGCCGTCAGCGCGCCTTCCCGCCCTCGTTCTGGCCGACGCTGACCTTCGAGGATCGCCTCAAGCTCCATTTCAATGGCGACGACATCGACGTGGTCCATGTGCCGAGCGGCCACACCGACGGCGATGTCATCGTGCGGTTCCGCAACGCCGACGTGCTGTTCGCCGCTGACCTGTTCAACAACGGCGACTATACCCGCGTCGACCTGCGCGGCGGCAGCCTCGACGGCATGATCGCCGCCTACCGCAGGCTCCTGCCGGAGCTCGACGACCGGGTGAAGGTGGTGCCGGGCCGCGGCCGGGTCGCCGGCAAGCGCGACCTCGAAGACTATCTCGCCGTGATGCTGGCCCTGCGCGAGCGCATCGGCAAGCTGATCCGCGAGGGCAAGAGCATGGAGGAAGCGGTGGCGCTGCATCCCACCGCCGATCTCGATGCGAAATGGGGCAACGGGCCGATCCGGCCGGATCAGATCGTGGAGGAGGTTTATGCGGATTTGAAGCGCAGGGTGCAGTAGGCTCGCGACTCAGCCGCCGGGCTGCCTTGATTGGATCCAGGCAGCCGCATCGCCCTCCGCTCCTGCCGGAACATGATGCCCGCTTGGACCGGACGTGACGTGAAGCTCAACATCGGCGCCGCTCGCAAGACATCTTGCGGCAAAGCGCATGGCGGAATCGGTACCGACTCGATCGTCCTGGTTGCCGATCCACAGGCCGACAGCCTTGTGAGCGAGCCGTGTGCCGTCAATCTGCTCGGCCGAGACATCCAAGGCGGCGAACTCGCGCACCACGCCAAGGTCGGTGACCGGAGCGAGCCCAGCGGCGCCTCGGATGCGGGAATCCGCCGCGGCAAGGTAAAGGGCACAGAACGCGCCGCGTGATATTCCGCTGGTGAATATCTTGCCGGGATCGCATGCCCTCTGGCCGATCAGCGCATCAAGCACGGCGGCACATTCAGCAGCGAAGGGCGCCATCAGCGGTTCACCCCGTTCCATACGGAAACGCCACCCGTCGAGACCCTCCGGCTCTCCTGCGCGATGGTCCTGTCCATGGCTCGGGACATCGACGGACACGCAGAGAAATCCGCGCGAGGCAAGAAGGCGCGGCATGTTGGCAAACTCACCGACCAGGCTCGATTCGGCAGTCGCGGCCAGATGAAAGAGCAGCGGAGCCGTGGGCTTGCGTTCCCCGGTTGTCCCGAAGCGGCGGCCAGACTGAATTTGGCCGTATCGGATTTCGTCTGCGCCGTACGCCTTCGTGCTGATTGCGCCTGCGCACGCAGCCAGGAACGTTCGCCTGTCCATCGATTGCCTTGCCGTTGAGCGCGCGGAAACGAACCAGCAGTCTGCATCCTGGGATAACCGCGGCGACCAAGCAAGCGAAGCACGCTATTGGTACAGCTGGGTGGACTCGAACCACCGACCTCCTGATCCACAGTCAGGCGCTCTAACCAACTGAGCTACAGCTGCACGGGCCTTGCCGTGCGAAATCGGCAGGCGGCCGGAAATTAATGCATCGGCGAAGGAAGGGGAAGCCGGACGCCCGGGCACTGGCGTAGCGGATTTTCGTTAATGGGTGATTGGCGGGCAGAAAAAGCGCGGGCGGCGGGGGCCCGGGCTCGTGCAACGGACTTAAGAATTCGTGGGGAACCAGGACCCCCACCCGGCTCGCCGCCCGACCCTCAGGTCAAGCCCGAGGGCAAGCCTCCCATGATCAAAAAGGGCGGCCACAAGGGCCGCCCCTGCGGTCGTGGGCGTAAGATCGACGGCTCACGCGGCCTTCTTGAAAGCCTTGGTGACGCTTTCCTTCACCGGCTCGGCGGTGTCGGCGGCGACCTTCTGGGCGAGCGCGGCGAGTTCCTTGGTCTGGGCGGTCAGCGCCTCGAACTGCTTGCGGGCATGGCCGGTCGAGCACTCCACGAAGTCGGAGAACGACTTCACGGCCATCAGCTCGGTGGCAAAATCGAAGGCCGCATTGGTGTTGATGCGCGCGGCCTCGATCACCTTGAGACCGTAGTCGGAGGCGCCCTTGCTGGCGGTCGCGTAGGTGCCTTCGAGCAGGTCGGTCGCCTCCTCGGCGGCGCTCTTCATCTTCTCGTAGCTCTCCTTGACCTGCGAGACGCTCTTCTCGGCGAATTCCCGGAAGGCGGCGGGGATTTCCATCTTCGGCATCTCGAAATGGGGGATTTCGAACTTCGGGAACTCGAAAGCCCCGGCCGAATAGGTCTTCGAAGGGGAAGTCACGGTAGCCTCATCCATAGGGGACATCCTTGCGATACGGGCGGCGATTCTGCGCTCCGCGGAGCCGCCACCCAAAGGCGATCCGCGCGCGTCCTGACGCTCCTGCTAGGCGGTCCAAATGTGCAACCGGCCCGGGAAAAAGGCTCCCGGCCCTGAAAGAGGCACCCGGCCGCCGCTTGATGGACAGCGATATGGCACAATTTTGAGTGCGGCGCAACAAAAATTATTGCGATGCACAATCGACCACAGGCTGCAACGGCCGGCCCGGAAAACCGCCCGGATTCAGGCCTTGGGGGGCGATTTCAGCGGCTCGGTCGCCATTTTGCTGCTCGTTTCGCCGAGTTCACGCGCCTGCTCGGCCAGCACCTGCATCTGGGTTTTGACATAGGTGCCCTGCAATTCGAGCATTTCCTTGACGTCCTTGGCGCGCACCAGCTTCTGCGCGAACTCGAACGAGCTCGCGATATTCTGCTCGGCGAAGTCGATCGCCCGGTCGCTGATGTCCTTGGCACCCTTGCGGGCAGCCTCCGCCTGCCCCTCCATCGTGGTGACGGTGCGATGGGCTGCGGTCATGAAGCCGTCGAAGGCCTGGCGCGCCTGCTCGACGCTTTTCTCTGCGAACGCCCGCATCTCGGGCGGAATCTGGAAGGGTTCGGCGTTCATCGACAT
>Ga0126381_100008400_pt1 | contig 11537 bp, 14 predicted proteins | sample PanSoiMetPlot_28_FD_96465 | JGI IMG/M metagenome (GOLD analysis project Ga0126381, IMG submission 96465) | Tropical forest soil microbial communities from Panama - MetaG Plot_28 | ecosystem: Environmental > Terrestrial > Soil > Tropical forest > Bulk soil | place: Panama | collected 2016-02-17 | reverse complement strand
AGGCGGGATTGCCGATCGGGGGAACCCGGGAAATCCGTTGCAGTCACAAAATCCCAACTGAAGCTTCTCTTGCCGGTGGTCTTAGCTCTCAGCCGATACCGATCCAATGGGCAGGCTCCCTGCCCGTAATTACGGGCGCGCTCACACCGTTCGAAGCAATAGCATTGTCAAAGCAGGACGCGCTGAGCTTGGTCGAATTTGCCTGTGCCATATCGAAGGAGGCTAGCGATTGGATAGAATGGACCGCGGCCCGTGCACTCGCCGCAGAGATTTCCATTGAACATCTTGCAAGGATGAAGATGGATTTCGCACTGCCCTCGGAATCTCGTATTTTGCTTGGTGACGGCGGGCAATTGCACCTCGAATTTCTCGCGATTCCGCCCAGTAGGACGATGCACGTTTTGGAGTCATTGACAAACGGCGCACCCGTCTTTGCTGATGGGCTGGTGTGCTTGGAATGGGCGGACCCTCCCGCCTTGCTGCTCATCGCGTCCGAACGGCTGCTGTGGTCGCCGGGCAGGGTCCGCATCCTTGCCGGGCCCGGCAGTGTTCATCCGCTCAGAGGTCAGTGAGGTCTTCCCAATGCGCATCGCCACACCTTTCAGCCCGATCGAAATTGGTGAAATCGATTACTTCGGGTTCGATTTCACGCCAGATGTGGGTGGTGCCGCGATCGTATCGACGAATTGGGCTTGCGCCTTGAGTCCGTATGACACAGCAATCGATGCGGCACCGCAATCACGTGTTTTATCAGTTTCTCCGCAAACTGCGATCCTAGTGCGTTCACCGATTGACGGTTCGTTGCAGACACGCACGGGGTCGTTCTCCGTAGGCTTGATCGGAGGTATGCCGGTCTCGGCAGCGGGCGGAACCTATATTCTCGAGGCAACTGCTAATCTCAGCGACGGGCGAGTTTTGAAGCTCAATGCGACGGTGCAATGCAAGTTGCCCGGATCATGACTTCGATGCGCACGGCGCTCGGTTGGTTGTGACTAATTCCGACATCTGACTGGAATTCAAATTATGCGGCTTTACGGTGCGATCCAAAAGGTCGAGCCTCAGGAGGACGGGACCGTGCGGGTGCACGGGATCGCGACATCCGAGGCTGTGGACGAACAAGGGGAGATCGTGCGGGCGGATGCCATTCGCGCAGCGATCCCAGACTATATGAGGTTCCCGGCTCTCCGAGAAATGCATCAGCTCTCTGCCGCCGGAACGACGCTGGAGGCCGAAGTCTGCGAAGACGGCACTACCCGCATTGTCGCTCATGTTGTCGACCCGGTTGCGGTGTCGAAGGTAAAAAATCAAGTATATCGTGGCTTCTCCATTGGCGGACGCGTGACGCAACGCGAGCCCGGCACCCCCCGGACGATCACAGGACTCGTATTAAACGAAATTTCTTTGGTCGACCGGCCGGCTAACCCGGAAGCGGTCTTCGATTGCTGGAAAGCGGCCGCGCCGCCCGCTGTTGCTCCCGGTCATACGGAGCCTTGCGTCATCGAAGATAGGAAAGCCGTTTCAGAGTATATTCCTTCGGCGCAGCAACCATTCAATGCTCCAATCCAAATCTGGGCGTGCACTGTTCCGGGTCACCGTCACCTGGCCAAAGCGGATGCGCTTAAATGCCTGAAGGACCAGACCGGACTGGGAGAAGAAGGGCGTGCGAGCACGGTGGCGCCGGCGAAAACGGCCAATGATAAGAAAAAGCGCTGGGGTACCGAATTTCCAAATTCCGGCGCAGATAAGATCGAGACCGAAGGGCCCCGCTCCGACACAGAGAGCGAGAAGACCTTTGGACTTTCTATGAAGAAAACTCTTTGTGATGCCGGTCAGATCGCTCGTGTAGTGGCGGATCTCCTTTGGCTCAGGGATGCTTTCGAACTTGACATCGCCAGACAGAACGATCAGACGCGGCCGCCGGTCCGGTTGCCGGAAATAATCGACGAACTTTGCGATTTCTTGAGCTCCTTGACGACCGCGGAGATGGGTGAAACTCAAGCCAATGCGGAACCGAGCAGCTCACCCCTCGCGACGGCAATACCCGGGATGCTCGGAGCGATCACAGATGGCTGCGACACAGAACGCACCGCCGCGTTGTTCCGAAACCGCGACTCCCACGTACAACACCTCTCTGGTAGGACCATCAAGGCTATACACTCTCAAGCCGATCAGGCGCTGCTAGATATGGCTCATTTCGCGTGCCATCAATGTCTGGAAATCGACGGGCTTTCTCTCGATGAGCAAGCGAGCATGGAGGACGCACGCTACTATCTGCAGCAGGCTGGTGCCACCCCAATCCGGCTTCGGACCGCTGAAGACGGGGAGGATGAAGACAGTTCGTCGCCGTCGCCGGAATGCGCGGTAACTGACGGCCCTGATGTCGACGTTGTCAAGCTGCATGGTGTGCTCAACAAAGGATTAGGTAAACGGCAGCGCGCTCACCAGAATCTTATGGATCTGGCGCATGAATGTCTTAGAGTACTGACAGGCGGAGGTGTTTGCAAACAAACCGCGAAAGTGGGGGCGCGGCATTCACGGGGGTCAATAGAACTCTTCAAAGCTTCAGAACTCTTCAAAGCTTCGCATGGCCATCTGGTCGAGGCCGGAGCCAGTTGCAAGGCCGAAGGCGCCGACGCCCTTCACCTATCCCCGCAACTCGAGTGCGGGACCGAAGGCTATGTGGTCGGCAAAGCGAACACGCTCGTCGATAGACGTCGTGATGAAGCAGTGTTGACGAAGGTTTTGGAGGAAGTTGTTCCGGCGCTCGAGCGCCTGTCGCGGCGTGTCGACGAGATTGCTCGAACACCCCTACCGCCTTTGACGATGGCGAAGGGCACTATCGCAATCTCGAAGCAGGAAGACCGCGAAAGCAGCGTGGGTAGTGGCGACCCTGAGCTGTCGCCAGAAGCAATCGCCGCCGCCCTGGCAAAGATGAGTAAAGAGGAACAGACGCTGACACTTATCAAGGCCAGCTATGCGACCCCCATGCGGATCTCAGGCTCAGCCCCAGATCAGCGCTAAAATTGGCGGCGCTACGAACTGCCGAGCGCGGCTCAATCAGAGGCCACGCTGGTGACCTGACGCATTATTATCCGGCCTACGGGCCGTCATTGAACCCGGTGCTTTGCCGGGCTTTTTTGTTGCCCCCTTCTCCGGGAGGAATTTGATGAATTCGATCACTCAGGAATCGCTGGAACTCATGAAAGGAGCTCTGGCAGCCCCCGACTCCAGGTTGGCCAAGTCGATTTCGACTGCGACCGGGCTATTAGCCTATGACCTTCAGGCGCCAGCCAAAAACCTTTACCCCTTTGTCACTCCCCTCAGGAACATCATTCCGAGGGTTGGCGGCGGCGTCGGTTCCGCGACGAATTGGAGACAAGTGAACGCGATTATCGGCTCCGGCTTCGATTCGATGGGTTGGGTGCCGGAAGGCCAGCGTTCGGGTCAAATGTCGTATTCCACCTCGAACAAAACCTCACCTTTCGTAACGATCGGGGAGGAAGACGCCGCGACCTTCGAAGCGATCTCCGCCGGCCGGCAATTCGAAGACATCCAGGCACAAATGGCCTTCCGCCTTCTGCAAAAAATGATGCTGAAGGAGGAAATGGCAATCCTGGCCGGCAACGCCTCATTGTCTCTCGGGACACCCGCCACTCCTACCTTGTCGGCGTCGGGTTCCGGCGCAACCCTGCCCGCTGCGACCTATTTTGTGAGGGTCGTAGGACTCACGCTCGAAGGCTACCAGAATTCCAGCATTCTGGGTGGTGTTGCCACCTCGAAGACGGTCACCGGAGCTGACGGGAAAAGCTTTGCGTTGTCGGGTGGTTCGTCGGCTATTAGTGCGGAGGCGAGTCAAGCGGTCACACTCGGTCAGACTTTATTCTGCTCCGTAAGCCCGTCGCAAGGTGCGGTCGCCTATGCCTGGTATGTCTCGACGACCAGTGGAAGTGAGACCTCGCAAGCGATCACGACGATCAACAGCCTTGCGATTTCCACCCCACTCGGCACTGGCACGCAGTCGCAAAGTGCCGTTACCGCAGACAATTCGGCCAACCCGAGTTACGCCTACGACGGACTGCTGACGACGGCGCTTAAACCGGGGTCCAACGCCTATGTCAATATCATGCCGACCGGGGCCGCAGGCACCGGAACACCATTGACCGCATCGGGCCGCGGTTCGATCGTCGAGATCGATACGATGTTCCAGAAGATGTGGGACAGTTTTCAGGTGTCGCCTACCGCTCTCTATGTAAATTCTCAAGAGTTAAAAAATATAACTGCGAAAGTGCTGTCGAGCGCCTCGGGTCCGCTGCTGCGATACGACAGTCCCGCAGACGGGAGCGCTGGTGAGTATCAGTTGACCGCGTCGGGTGTAGTTCAGTTCTATTATAATCCTTTCGCCTTAAACGGAGGACTTCGCATTCCGATTCGCATTCACCCGAAGGTGCCACCTGGAACGGTTATTGGCTGGGCCGAGAACCTGCCGATCCAGTACCAGTCGAACGAGGTGCCGAACGTTGCCGAGATCAAAACACGGCAAGATTACTACCAGATAGATTGGCCGATTGTCACTAGACAGCGCCAGGTAGGCGTCTATGCCGAGGAAGTGCTGGCTGTCTATGCACCGTTTGCGATGGGCGTTATCTGCAATATCGCAAACGGCTGACGGCAATGTCCGAGATTTCGGCGATTGCGTCGGAACCGTCTGTTACACCAGCTCCCGGGCAAAGCCCGGGGGCGCCGATCGAAGACGATCTGATACAGCTGCGTGCCGTGTTCGGCCAGGATGAGGCTAATCATGGGACAATGCGGTATTTGGTCGGCCTCGACGGCCTAGTCCAAGTGCCTCGACACGCCGTCGGTCCCCTGGTCACGCTGGGTGGGTTCGTATTGGCAACAATCGGGAATGACACAATATCCAGCGGGCTGGTCAATCTGCACCACGACAGTGCTGCCGGATGTTCCTATGCCGGCCGTCAATATCTCGGCGAAGCCAACGGGAATGTCATCGTGCCAGCCGAGGCGGCGTCGCAGCTGTTGGCCCATGGCTTCGTTGCCGTTTCCGACCAAGAGACTACGGCCCGCAGTCGAGCCAACTCGCCGCCAAGAAGTAGGTTCAAAAGGAAGGGCTGATACCGTGGCCTTTGGAGATTTGACGACGCTCGCCGATGTCAAGGCGTGGCTGCAAACCGGACAGTCCACCTTTCCGGCAATCGACGACGCGCTGCTTAGCCGCTTGATCACGTCGGCGAGTCGATATATTCAGACGTGGCTCAACCGACCGATTGCGTCGTCAGATTACCTTGAGATCCGCGACGGCATTGGTGGCTGCAGGCTGCAGTTCGGATGTTTCCCGGTCACCAATGTGCTGTGCCTGACGATCGATGGTCAGAATGTTCCGGCCGCATCTTCAATCACCGCGGCAGGCTATAAATTCAGTCCGACGCAACTTTCGGTTCGTGGCTACAGCTTCAACCGAGGAGTCCAGAACGTCGCCATCAACTATACGGCCGGATATTCGGTTACTCCGCCCGAAGTTGCACAGGCATGTATCGAGCTCGTCGCACTTCGATACCGGGAACGGACTCGCATCGGCGAACTGTCCAGATCGTTGGGCGGTGCCGAGACGGTCGCGTATGTGCAAAAAGACATGACCGATGCGATCAGAACAGTGCTGCAGCAATATCGCCTGGTTGCTCCAATCGGCGCGATGCAACCGCGACCGGCGGCGACGGGAGTTGACGCTGCAATAATATCAGGTGTTTTGTGATTACTGCGCGTCTGGTCGGCGACGACACTGTGCTGGCTTGGTTCCGCGCCACCCCGGATGCAGCCGCCTCTGGCCTCGCCCGTGCGATTGCCAAGCTGGGTATCGATCTCCAGCGCAAGATCCAGGAAACCGAACTCACGAATGAAGTACTCGACAAGCGCTACAGGTCATTCGAGCCGAATGTCGGTCTTCAGATTGATGAAGACGGCGACAGGATTGCTGCAACTGTCACTGGCCGCGACGAGTATGCGCGGGCCCGCGGGCATCGCTCCCACAGGACGGCCGATCCAGGTGCGACCCTGCGCCGCAAGAGAAAGTCATTAGGACTTCCGATTGCACAAAAGAAGATTGATATACGGTTCTATCCTCGTCAAATGAAGCCCCCGGAGCGCTCTTTTTTGGGTTCGGCACTCGAGGACATGGAGCCGGAGATCCGCGGTAGTGTGGAAGACGCGTTACGCGAATCACTGACACGATGATATCCGGTTTTTTTTAAACACATTTGTTCTCCCTCCTCGCATCGTAGTGACCTGTTCGTCTCGCCGACGGGCGCAGCGCAACGGACAATCATTATCAGTAGATAGTAACCTTGATGATAATTCGCGAAGCTATATACACTAAGCTTTGGGAGCTTGGCGCAAGCGCTGCCCGATTTGCCAGTGCGAACCGGCGCCTGCGGCATTGGGCTGACGTTCCGCCCCCCGAGCAACCGGCGTTGTTCATGAGCGAGAAAGGCGCCCAAGCTGTAGTAAAGAAGCTGGGGGCGCCGATCGTTTGGACCCTCTACGCCGATTTCTACGTGTACGCCCATACATCCGATCCTTACTTAGCGCCGACAACATACTTAAACCCTTTGCTCGATGCTCTCGAAGCAGCATTATCACCCTCACCGACTACCGGGATCCAGGATCTGGGACTGCCTCAAATGGTTCAGCACGCCTACATCGCAGGGAAAATTCAGACTGACGAAGGCGTGCTTGGCGACCAAGCGATAGCGATCGTACCCGTGGAAATCCTGTGCATCTAAGCCGGCGGGTGCCGAGCTAATCCGTCTCGATTTCTTCAATGCGCCCTAATTCCAAGGAGTGGCAATGGCCGAGAAAGAGTACAGCGCTGATCAAAGCGCCGCGGCTGGTTCGCTCGAACAGCTGATTGAACGTTGGTGGACCGACCATTTCCCAGGCTCGGCAGTCGCCCGCGACACGCAGGCCTGGAATACCGCCCATGCCGCGAAGGAGAAGCTGAAGCGGCTCTTGAAAGGGAGTAAGTGAGATGCAATTGAGCTTCGGCTCCGGCGCATTATGGGGCGAACGTACCGATGTTGTCGGCTCGGGTATCGGCCCGCGGCAGTTCGGCGTGCTGCAGGACGTCCAAATAGATTTCAACTGGAGCGACAAAGAGCTGTACGGCCAGCTCCAGTTCCCGGTGGCAATAGCGCGCGGGCAGGGCAAGATAACCGGTAAGGCCAAATTCGCGCAGATTCTCGGATTGTTGTATTCGGACATGTTCTTCGGGGTGTCACCGGCTACGGGGCAGTTCGCCGTTTCGCAGCTTGAGGCTGCGATGGTTCCGGCGACGACGCTCTACACTGTCACTCCCGCCAACGCAGCAACCTACAATGATGACCTCGGCGTCAGCTACGCTGCGAGCAGCAGACGATTCAACCGGGTAACCACACCTACCGCCGCCGGCCAATATTCAGTGAACCTCGCAACTGGTTTATATACTTTCTCCTCGGCCGACGCTAATGCCGCGGTATTGATTTCGTACACATATAATGTTGCAACCAGCGGCAATCGCCAGACCCTCACCAATCAGACCATGGGTATTACTCCCACTTTCAAAGCAACCTTTTATACCTCCTATAATGGCAGCGGCACCGCGCTGCGTCTGAACGCGTGTACTGCAAACAAATTGTCAATCCCCACAAAGCTCGATAATTGGACGATCAACGAACTCGACTTTAGCGCTTTTGCTGACGCGTCCGGAACAATTGGCTATCTGAGCACGGTCGAGTGATGATCCCGGGTATGGCGGTCGCCATGGGCGGCCAGGATTGGATAGTACCGCCACTCACACTTGGTCAACTCCGTCGCTTGATGCCCAAGGTCAGGAAATTAACGGAGATCGGCGCGTCCATGGGAGAAACCCAAGTCGCGGTCCTGGTCGACATCGTCACGGCAGCGCTACAACGCAACTATCCCGAGATGACGCCGGAAAGGGTCGAGAATTTGCTCGACCTTGGCAATGCTGGCTCGGTGCTGAATGCCGTCCTCACCGGCTCGGGCCTTAAGCCGGGCGGATCCGCCGTGGGGGAAGCAATTGCCCCCGGGATCAGCCCGGGGGCAATCAAACCGGAACTCGGGATGCCGTCGAACAACACTTCCGGGATGATGACCACTGGCGAGAACTCTACGGTCTCCTCGCTACTGCCTGCGGGTATAGCTACCCAGTAATTGACGACATGACGCTCTTCCAAATCGAAGAGTTAACATCCTATTGGGCACAGCACCCTCCGCTGCACCTGCTGGCCGCGTCCTATTTGGGATTAGGCAAAAGTAACAATTCAGCGATGGCGTCGAAGCTCACGGAACCAAAGCAACGCCCGAGTTCCGATGTCAGTTCGATGCTCGCTCGGCTGGGCTCTGGTTTCACTGCCGGCGATGTCCATGCGGGCCTTTCGCCCGTAATTCTCGATTTTACCGAGTTATGGCGGGCCGTCGTTCCCGACAAGCGATCAGAGCGGATTGGGTGAGCCAAAGATTGAGAACAGGCAGTATGCCATCAAGAGGCTATCATGGCCGATATTGAAACTAGTGTCGTTATCAGCGCTCAAATCGACGGCCTCCGATCGGGAATGGAGGCCGCTTCGAACTCGGTCCAAGCAGCGACAGACGCAATGCGAGCGCAGCTTGCCGGGCTCGGCGACATTGCTCAGCAGGCTCAGGGTCAGCTTACTGCCGCGACCGGACAAATCGGGGCAGGCATGGGTGCATTACAGGCCAAAGCTGCAGGTCTCGCGGGTTCCCCGAGCGACAGCGTAAGGCACTCTGGCGTCCTGGGTGAGGGCGCCGGCTGGAATGCGGAGCCGTCGAGCTCCTCCCTCTCCAATGAAGGCATCGCCGCCGATGAAAGGCTCTGGGAAGAAGAGCTGCTAGCCTACCAAAGGTTTCAGAGTGACAAACAGAAGCTCGATCTCCAGGCAGCGCAATTTAGCCAAAGAACCTGGCAAGGGCTGATGCAGCCGATCCAGCGGGCATTCGACACATCAATCACCGGCATGATTCTGGGCACGACTACATTGCAGAGGGCAGTGGCCAAAATCACCCAGTCGATTGTCGCCGAATTTGTCAATCTTGGCGTTAAATTGGTGACGAATTGGATCGCCAGCGAGCTTGCCATGACAACAGCATCCGAGGCGGGTGCGGCGGCTCGCACTGCAGCCGATGGCGATGGGATGGCGGCAGGGCTCGCGATAAAGGCAGCAAACGCAATCAAAACCATTGCGACTGATTCGGCGCAAGCGTTCTCCGGCATATTCGCGTTTCTCGCTCCGATTATGGGGCCGGCCGCGGCCGGACCCGCTGCCGCTGGAGAAGCGACGGTAATGGCCGCGGCGAGCGGGATTGCATCGGCGGCAGGCGGTTGGGTAGTCCCTTCGGATCAGCTTGCTATGGTGCACCAGAACGAGATGATCTTGCCGGCAAATCTCAGCAGGGGTCTTCAGAACATGATCTCCGCCGGTGGCGAGAGCGGAGCCGGGTTCAGCCCGGTGGTGATCAATGTGTCGGCGATCGACAGTCATGACGTAAGGCGTTTCTTCCAGAGCAATGGAAGCCTTATCGTCAATGCGCTCAATAAGGCGATGCGCAATGGTTCAACGCTGCGGACAGCGTGATGGCCCTGATTTTTCCGGCGCTGCCTGGGCTTGCCTGGAGTGTCACCAAAACTCCGACCTTTCAAACACGCATCCAGCGTGCCGCTTCGGGGCGGGAACTGCGGGTGCTCGACTATCCGTATCCTCTGTGGCAATTCGCGCTGGTCTACGATTTCCTACGGGACAATCCAGCAGCTGGCTATGACGAGCTTAGGACCCTGCTCGGATTCTTCATGCTTTGCCAGGGGGCGTTCGGTACATTCCTGTTTCGTGACCCTAGCGACTGCCAAGTACTCCGGCAACCGATCGGCGTCGGGAATGCGAGCACGACGGCCTTCCAGCTCCAGCGTTCGATGGGGACGGCCCTTCCCGGTGGTGGTTTCTTGGAACCGATCATCGCACCGGATGTGGTGGGGGCAATATACTGCAACGGAATTACGCAAGATCCGTCGACCTATAGTGTCGACCCGAATACCGGCTTGGTAACATTCCGCCTTGCGCCAGCCGTTGGGCTGATCATCACTGTCGACTTCACTTATTACTTCCGCTGCAGATTTCTTGACGACAAATATGACTTCGAAAATTTCATGCATCGGTTATGGCAATTAAAGAAATTGACATTCATTTCGGTGCGTTCATGAAAGCCGCGAGCCCTGCTCTGATTGCGCTGCTTTCGAGCAGCGACCAATTTATCATGGCTGACCTCTACACTATTACATTGGTCGGGGGCTCGATTTTGCGCTATTCCGCGGGACCGAGCGCGCTCGTCGCGAACGGCTACGCTTTCGCGCTCGGCCCCAAATTCGAGCGTTCGAAGACGAAGATCGTTATTGGAACCCAGGTAGACGAGCTCCAGGTCCAACTCTATCCCGAGACCACCGATCTGATCGGCGGGACGCCGTTTTTGCAAGCAGCATGGCAGGGCCAATTAGACGGCGCACTCCTGCAGCTCGAGCGCGCCTTCATGCCGAGGTACGGAGACACCAGCCCGGGAACAGTCGTCCTTTTCTCGGGGCGGATTTCGGATATCGAATGCACCCGCACCAATGTCGATATCAAGTGTCGCTCGCATCTCGAATTGCTGAATATCCAGATGCCTCGTCGGCTATGGCAGTCTTTCTGCACTCATCTTTTTGGCGACGAGATGTGCCAATTCGACCGTTCGAGTATGCAGGTGACGTTTTCCGCCGGGCCAGGTTCAACGCAGGCTCAGATCGCGACTTCAATCAGCTCAAACCCACCGAACCTCTACCTCCAAGGGACGGTGCTTGGCATGACCGGCGCAAACACCGGATCGAGTCGCACAGTCGCAAATATGGGCGACGGCTGGCTCTATCTGAAATTGGCATTTCTCTCACCCGTCTTGATGGGAGATCAATTCAAGTTACTCCCCGGATGTGACCGCACGCTCTCGACCTGTACGAACATCTTTAATAACGCAATTCACTTCGGGGGCTTCCCCTATATTCCGACGCCAGAGACCGCTATATGAGCCAACGCCAGCGGGTGGTCGCCGAGGCCGCAACATGGCTGCGAACCCCTTACCACCATATGGGCCGAATCAAGCACGGCGGGACTGATTGTCTGATGCTTCTCGCCGAAGTGTACGAGGCTGTGGGAGTAATTCCGCATGTTGACGTGCCGTTCTATCCCCCCGACTGGAACCTGCATCGCGATGCGGAACGCTATCTCCAGGGATTGATGCGTTACGCCCGCGAGATTGACGGACCACCCCAGAGTGGTGACGTGGCGGTATTCAAGTTCGGTCGTTGCTTCGCCCATGGGGCGATCATCCTCTCCTGGCCACGGCTGATACATGCTTGGTTCAATGCAGGTGTGGTCTTTGGCGATGCCGGGAAACCACCTTTGACCGGCCGCGAGGTACGATTT
>Ga0126381_100008399_pt1 | contig 11538 bp, 17 predicted proteins | sample PanSoiMetPlot_28_FD_96465 | JGI IMG/M metagenome (GOLD analysis project Ga0126381, IMG submission 96465) | Tropical forest soil microbial communities from Panama - MetaG Plot_28 | ecosystem: Environmental > Terrestrial > Soil > Tropical forest > Bulk soil | place: Panama | collected 2016-02-17 | reverse complement strand
TGCTCATCATGTTCTGATGTGCGTGGCCAGTGTGGATTAGCTATTCCAATATGCTCTACCAAGTGCCTTCTAGATGTGTAGCGCATACCACAGTTGCAACAGTGCTTCATGGTCATCTCCGTCTGCCGTAACTCACTAGTGCCATGTGAATTTGCTCGAATTGAGCATCAATCCAATGATGAGCGAACTCTAAGCTAGGCTGTTGACACACGAGTTCATAGTCTCTATAGATCATGTATTGTGTGTCGCTTAGACTGTGCACTGGTTTTGGGTATATCTTGCGTGACTTGATAACATAGCCGCGATACGTTTCCATGGTTATCTCCGTCCTTACGCCCCTATTAGATCATAGAATTGTGGCCGAAATGTGGCAAAGTGATCACGATTTCGTGATCGATTATCACATTTCCGTGATTATGCGTTTTACGCATAGCTGCTATGCGTTTTTTGCATGGCTCCTTACTATTGTCAGGGTCATGCTAGTCCAGTCTGGATACAATTTCTTCATCCACTCTATATCCTTCATCACTCCCATGCTGAAAAATTGAAATCCATCATACATTGTGAACTCCTCATCTTTTCCAGCGTTGACTGTGATCGCGTAGGTTTTCACTTGATCCCTCCTATTGATCCAATACCGCGAGCATACTAACCACAGCACAGAACACCAACGCAATCCCCATTGCCATCATCATAAACTCTGGTAGCATTTTCTCCTCCTGCTTAATCGGTTCACATAAGATCTTCGCTGCCTCATCTCTCGTGTATGGTATCCTCATTTGTCTAGCCACTCCTCCGTTATAAGGTCTGCCTCAATCACCACATCATCATGCCATTCCTCAGCATAGGTGATCTGCGTCCACATAGGCTGGTCTGTGTCCAGTGCCTTAGCCTTAGCTTGTTCCTCACTATCAGCTTCGACTATAGTGCTTTGCTCGCAATTACAAACGCCATACATCGTCACGCGCCATTTTGCCATTGCCTCGCTCCCTTTTAGGATGCCACGCATTGCCCCACAAATCGCCACCGGCTCGTTTTCTCGACCTGCCTGCTATCCACCTACCGGCCAGCCTTGCAACGCACCAGCGACGATTTCTGTGGGAATGGAACTTTGTCCTGATCGCACAAATGGATATAGCCCCGACCTAGGGGCTATTCCACATCAATCCGCTGTGCTAGTTGCCTAGCCCATCCATAGTCCGCTGTGCCTGCCAAGCGCCTAAGTCAACCTTTGGCCCCTTGGACTTACCACTGGCCTTTGTCACCATACCCACCTTCAGCACGTTGTATTTCGTTGTAAACACGATCTTTTTGCCTTGTGGCGCTGACGTGTTCAGATGCTCGCCCAGCAACCTTTTCGCCTCCAAATAATATTCCCACGCATCCCGCTGCTCTTTAGTCAGCGTGTCCATATCAACTTCCGTGAACTGCACTTGCTCGCGTGCCATCGCTACGCTCCTGTGCGCTATGTGCCCGGCCCATTGCCGTCACTCGCGCTAACTTGGGCTAGGATTGTGGCGGATTTGTGATCGATTTGATCACGGAACGATCACGAATTATCACGAACGCGTGATGGTGCGGCGCACCATTAATTGTGCGTTGCCGTTATGTTCGCGTTTGTGTTGTTTGTGCCACACTGTTGCGTTTCTGCCACAGCTGGAACTTACCGACCCCACCCCCACCCCCAAAATTCGCGATCGCGCGCGGGGGAATACCCTCCCGCATATTTTGTGAGAAATTGATAGGCCCATACCTCTAATCTTGCCCTCCCTTTGCCTGGGATTTGTTGACGAGGAGAGCGAAAGGAAGCATGCTTTTTGTGCGCTGAAAAGTTAGCACGTGGGGTAGGTTAAAACAAAATGGTTGACAAACGGCCGGGTTTGTGGTATAATATGCTGGTAGGATGGGAAGATCCCGCCAGTGCGCCCGTGTATCGAAATGGATTATCCGGAGTTCTCGGGGTGCTATGCGCTCCTGAAGGACTCGGTGGTGATCTATGTCGGGAAGAGTCTTAACGTGTTTGGGCGGTTGGTGCAACATCGTAACAAGCTGCGACGAAGGCAGCAAGGAAAGAACTACATTTGGCCGGGCCACTCAAGCGTGGTCTTTTTCTTTGACGCAGTTAGGCTTTACCCTTGCCCGAGCTCGCAGTTGGATGCGCTAGAGCGGGAGTTGATCCTGCTTTACCGGCCGGAGTGCAACGTGCAGCTGCCAAGGGTGGGTAAGGTAATCGACATCGCAGCACTAGCGAAGAGTGCGAATATAGACCTCAATGCATGGCGCAATCCAGAGGTAAGGCGCTACGCACCAAAGAAGGCTTACCGACGTGTCGCTTGACCCGGTTATAGAGCGTTGGAGGCACTCGCACCACACAGTCGCGATGTACTTCGCTATGGGCATGACGATCCAGGAGATTGCCAAGAAGACTGGCTTCACCCACCGCCGACTCGTAATCCTCCTCGACGATCCGACGTTCTGCGAACTGATCGAACACTACCGCAAACCATACGTCGAGAAGCTACAGAGCGAGATACCTAACGGCGTTGAGGACATGGACTTCATTCGCGCTGGCACTGTCAGGCAGCTGCGAGAGCATATCGAGCGTGCCGACGACGAGGGCGAGCTCATACCAATCCCGCATCTTATCAAAATGCACAGCGAGATGGCGGACCGGACAGGTTACTCAAAGCACACACTTAAAACAGTAGTCAACATCGACTTCGCAACTGCACTGGACCGCTGCATAGAACGCAGCGGGAAGGCTCCAGAGCTCAAGTTAGTTGAGGAGAGGATCGGCATACCTGCGCCTACTCCTCGCGTTAGGGAGTACCGACGCACCTGAGGGAGGTCGTCGCTTGAGTCCTGAGCTAGTTTCTTGGTTAGCGGCATGCGCTCGCGATCCGGTTTCTTTCGTCCTGGGTGCCTTCCCTTGGGGTGAGAGTGGTACGCGCCTAGCGCAGTTCAAAGGCCCTGAGCCTTGGCAAACTGAGATCCTATCTCGGATTCGTGACGGCCTCCCTCTTTCTCGTGCGATCCAACTAGCCACAGCCTCCGGCCATGGGGTGGGCAAAAGCGCCCTCGTCTCGTGGATCATTATTTGGGCGATGGCTACCAAGCCCGACACCCGTGGCGTAGTGACCGCGAACACAGAAACCCAACTCAAAACCAAAACATGGGCCGAGCTTGGCAAGTGGTTCCACATGTTCATCGGACGGGAACACTTCAAGCTGACAGCCACAGCCCTCTTTGCGGATGATGAGGTACATGAGCGAACATGGCGAATCGACATGGTTCCTTGGTCTGAGAGGAACACGGAGGCTTTCGCTGGTCTGCATAACCAAGGCAGGCGCATCTTGGTCATCTTCGACGAAGCCTCAGCTATTCCTGACATTATATGGGAGACTACTGAGGGTGCACTTACCGACGCCAATACTGAGATTATTTGGGCGGTGTTTGGAAACCCAACTCGTAATACTGGAAGATTTAAGGAATGTTTCCCAGGCGGTCTGCACGCGCGTGCTTGGCGAACGTACCAAGTTGATTCGCGATCGATTAGTTTCACAAACCACCAACAAGTAAACGAGTGGATCAACGCCTACGGGGAGGACTCTGACTTCGTACGCGTACGCGTCAGAGGGATCTTTCCCCGTACAGGCGAGATGGAGTTTATCTCGGCTGAGTTGGTGGGTGAGGCTGCGGTTAGAGAGGCTGTATCACACGCTCACGAAGCTCTGGTCATCGGTGTCGACGTGGCACGCTATGGCGATAACGAAACGGTAATCTACGTTCGCAAGGGAAGAGATGCGCAGACTTACCCGCCTGTGCGCTTACGTGGGGCAGACGTTATCACAGTGGCATCTCGCGTGTCGGAGGTATCGGCCCAGTACAATGCTGACGCGATCTTCGTTGACGGTGGAGGCGTTGGTGGTGGTGTCGTTGATTGCCTTCGCAGCCTTAGTGTTCATTGCTTTGATATTAACTTTGGCGGAAAGTCCGACGCTACATCAGTCGCTACCGAAACCTTAGGGATGCTCTTCGCTAATAAACGCGCCGAGATGTGGGGCGCGATGCGCGAGTGGCTCAAGACCGGTGCGATCATTAACGACCCCGACCTCCGCGCACAACTCGTTGGGCCAACGTACACCTACAACCTCAAGAGCGAAATCCTACTCGAAAAGAAAGAGGACATGCGCAAGCGCGGGCTAGAAAGTCCGGACTTGGCTGACGCCCTCGCTCTTACCTTCGCCTATCCAATCGCAATGCATCTCGGCGCTGGCGGCCACATGCAAGGGCCAAAGGTCGTCTCCGACTACGACCCCATCGCAGCGTTCGAGAAAGAGATAGGCCACAATCGCCATACCAACCCTTATGGAGAAGCAGCATGAGCTTCGGAGGTGGTACCCCTGCGCCAATGGTCGTCCCACCCACGCCTGTGCCTGCGCCTGAGCTAACGCCAGTAGCGCAGAAGCCAAAGAGGAAACCTTCCCAACCAACCGTAGTCGGCGGAGAAGTTGGCCCTACTGCCCAGCAAACACAGCAATCTGAGCGCACCCTCCTTGGCGGTGCACCATCTACATTAGGTGGCTGATGGCAACGGTTCCGACCAGCAACAACAACGTCACGTCGCTAATCCCGCCTTGGGCTAGACCGACACAAGGCGACCTGCTCCAAGCTGCGGCGATCATGCATGGGCAAGGGAAGTTCGCACCGCCGGAACCTCCTAAGAAGGACTCCTGATGGCCACCGCGCAATACGGTCCAGGTCGAGGTCGCGTAGACATCTCTGCGCAGGCGGATCAGGGCGCGCAGATCTACCGCTTTCCATCAAAGCCAGACATGGATCTTCGTAAGCAAGCTGAGGGGAGATTGATAGGTTTACGTGTTAATCGTTATTCTTGGTGGGTCCACTGGCGAGAGCTCGCTGACTATCTGCTTCCACGACGTTATAAGTGGATCATTACCCCAAATCAAATGTCTCGTGGCTCTTCTATCAATCAGCACATCCTTGACAGCACTGGTTCTCTTGCTGCGCGAAACTTGGCTGCGGGAATGATGACCGGCTGCACCGATCCCACAAAACGCTGGTTCAGGTTGAGGATAGGTCGGGAGGACTCGACCAAGACGTCCCCTACGTCGTTGTGGCTTTCCGAATGTGAACGCATCCTCAACCTGATCTTCCAAGAGTCCAACTTCTATCCCTCAATGGCCGTCCTGTACTTCGACCTCGTGATCTTTGGCACTGCTTCCATGATCATCTACGAGGACTATGAAAATGTTATTAGGTGTTTTAACCCCTGCCTTGGCGAATACTATCTCGACAACGATCAGTCGTTTTGGCCTGCGATTTTGTATCGGGAGTTCACGCTCACTATCGATCAGACAGTCCGCGAGTTCGGGATCGATGCTGTATCGCCTGCCGTTGCACGACTTTATAAAGAAGGTGGTGCTAGCCTCACCCGCGAACTTGTCATAGCACACGGGATCGAACCAAATGACGATGGACGAAAGTTCGGCATCCCCGAACACTTTAAATACCGAGAAGTCTACTGGGAATGGATGGGGACAGCTTCCCCTCAAGGAGGTGCTTCCTCCCCTCCCGGCATCCTCCGCAAGCGAGGTTTTCACGAACAACCTTATCTTGCGGTCAGATGGGACTTGGTCAGCAACGACCCATACGGCCGTTCACCTGGGATGGACGCGCTACCAGACGTTAAGCAGCTCCAGCTAGAAACCAAACGTAAAGGCCAAGGCATTGACAAACAAGTCAACCCACCAATGGTGGCGGACATCCAACTTAAAAACCAACCTGCTTCCCTACTTCCTGGTGGCATTACCTACATCTCCGGAATGGTTTCCCAAGGTCGTACTGGATTTGCACCTGTATATGAGGTTAATCCCAACCTTGCCGACATGAAGGAGGATTTGATTGAAATCAGAGAACGAATCAAAGAGACCTTCTACAACAACCTCTTTCAAACGATTTCGCAGTACGAGACGCGGTCCAATGTCACAGCCGCCGAAATTGACGCACGACGATCCGAGTCCATGGTTATGCTTGGACCCGTACTGGAGAGACTCTGCTTTGAAGGGCTCAAGCCGGCTGTTGAACGCACTTTCGCAATCGCATCCAGAGCGGGCATCTTCCCTCCAGCACCTCAAGAAATCCAAGGACGAAACATAGAAATGGACTTCGTCTCCATGCTCGAGCTTGCCCAAGACGCAGCGCAGATGGCAGGGATAGAGCGGATCATGCAAATGGTCGGGCAACTCGAAGGCGTACGCCCTGAGGCCATCGACGTTGTCGATACCGACTATGGGATCATGAAGGCCTCTCACCTCCTTAACAATGATCCTAAGCTGATCCGCTCACCTGCCGAACTCGATCAAATCCGACAACAGCGCCAGCAGCAACAGCAGGCCGCACAAGCAGCACAGGCCGCAGATCAGGCGCAGAAGCTGTCTGCTGGCGCGAAGAACCTCTCCGACACTGACGTCGGTGGAGGACGCAATGCCCTTCAACAAATGATGGGAGGTTTAGGTGGCGGATAAACACGCAGCGCTTAAACAACACCTCGCAAAGGCAAAGGCCGCCCACGCACAGACAGGCAAATCTCTCGACGCGATTGAACAGATCATGTCTGCACTTAAGGGCGCCCAACAACAGCAACCAGCGCAGCCCGCTACTCCTGCGATGACGCCTGGAGTATCTCCCCTCGGTGGACAAGCGACGTGACCTATGATGCCGGTAACAAACGACACGTCGACCTCCTCAGTCGTCACGCTAAGCTCGAGGAGGAAGCCAATCGAACCGTTATCAACACCCTTATGGGCGTGGCTAATGGTCGGGCTTACATTCACGACCTGCTCGTTTATTGCAACGTGTTTACTCAACCATTTTCTGCTGACCCGCACCTTACTGCCTTTGGATGCGGCCAACTCGATGTCGGACAGGTGCTCTTTCGAGCCATCATGCGATGGTGTCCAGAGCAATACACGTTAATGATGAGGGAAGCAAATGCCAGAAGCAGCACAACCGACGCCCGACTCAGCAGGAGTGACAAGGACGCCAACGGGCGAGATAGCGACGAGCCCGAGCCCTACACCCACCCCGGAAACGATAGTCCGACCGGAGCCGACTCCGACGAAGAGCGAGGCTACGGCAGAACCGGAGAAGAGTGATGGCAAGGAAACTCGGGAGCCCGGTAAATCCCTCATTAATGAAAAAAGTACGGAAGAGGGCGCCCCAACCGAATACACGGAGTTTAAAGTCCCTGAGGGTTTTGAGCTCGACAAGGCCGTTGCCGGAGAGGCTTCCGCTCTCTTCAAGAAAAGCAACCTCTCACAGACCCAGGCACAGGAGTTCGTAGACTTCTACGTTAAGCACGCACAGGAATCTTCACAAGCGCCATTTAAGGCTTGGCAAGATACCCAAGACCAATGGCGTAACGACATCAACTCCGACTCCGAAATCGGAGGTTCGAAGTTGAATGGCGTCAAGGCTTCGTTGGGGAAACTCTACGACTCACTTGGCGATACTGCACTAACTGATGCGTTTCGAGAAGCGATGGATTTCACTGGCGCGGGCAACAACCCCGCAGTGATAAAACTTCTCTATCGAGTCGCTCAGCGGTTAAACGAAGGTGGCCCAGTTCGTGGTGGTGGTCCGAGCCCGGATGGTCAAATCCGTCCCGGTGCAGGAGCGCCAAGCGCAGCACAAGCTATCTACCCAAACCTTCCATCCATTTCTGATCGGAGATAACCAATGGCTGTCAACCCTATCACTGCTGTCGCGTTGACGTACGCCGATTGGGCCAAGCGCATGGACGACGGCTATCGCGTCGCTCGTATCATCGAACTTCTCTCGCAGACCAATGAGATCCTTGAGGATATGTTGGTAGTCGAGGGGAACTTGCCCACCGGCCACAAAACCACCATCCGCACAGGCCTGCCACAAGCAACCTGGCGCTTGCTCAACTTAGGCGTGCCGAACGCCAAGTCGACCACTGCGCAGTTGACCGACACTTGCGGCAACCTCGAAACCTACTCCGTGATCGACAAGGACATCGCCGACTTGAACGGCAACACCGCTGAGTTTCGGCTCAGCGAAGTGAAGGCGTTCCTCGAAGGCATGTCCCAACAGGTCGCGGCAACGCTGATCTATGGGAACCAGTTCCTCAATCCGGAAAGGTTCACAGGTCTTGCCCCAAGATACAGCACAAAGAACACCGCCCTCTCCAACACCGCCTTCAACGTACTTGATGGAGGCGGACTCGCGTCAACTAACACTTCCCTTTGGATCGCAGTGTGGGGAGATGACACCCTCCACGCCACCTTCCCAAAGGGAAAGATCACCGGACTCCAGCATCGAGATATGGGTGAATGGCCAGTTCTCGACTCGGCAAGCAACACTTACCAAGCTTACCGTGATCACTTCAAGTGGGAAATTGGACTTGTTCTTCGAGACTGGCGCTATGTTGCGCGTATCGCGAATATCGACGTTACCCAACTCACAGGCGTCTCTGCCGCTAACCTCATTAACCTTCTAATTCGTGGCTTGTATCGCCTGCCTACTGCCCCTGTGAGCGCAACGACGATCCAAACCTCTGACACTCCAGAGGTCCGCGCGAACATGGGACGCACGGTCATCTACGCCAACCGTGTCGTCCGCACCTACCTCGACCTGCAAGCGATGAACAAAACCAACGTCCTCCTTCGTATCGAGGAGTTCGATGGCAAACCAATCACCACGTTCAGAGGCATCCCAGTAAGAACCTGCGACGCCATCCTGAGCAACGAAAGCGTCGTATAGGAGAGCACACATGATTCTCGACGCAGGACTTCTCTTCACTGGTAACTTCGCTGCTACTTCCTACCCGGCAAAGTACGCCGACAACATCACGTCAAGTGGTAACAGCAGCTTCTTCATTGATCTGGCCCAAGGTCAGACCAATACCAACGCTGCTGCCTTACCGCCTTCTTCGATCAACGGCAGCAATGCCACGCCTTTCCGCGACATCGGCATCGGTGACGATCCAGCGCTAAAGATCCTCATCCAGGCCATCTCGAACGCGGCAGGCACTGGCTTTGCTGGTGGGACTTCACTTGCAGTAAACCTGCAAGCCTCACCAGACAACGGTGTTGGCGCTCCAGCTGGCTTCGTCACCTACTACAGTTCCCCAGTAACTACCATCGCAGCACTCAACCAAAGCCAGCGGTTAATGGACATGGATATGCCTCGGCCTCCGGCAGGTATTGCCGAGCCAAGGTTTCTCCAGCTGAGCTACACGATCGTCGGTCCATTCACTGGCACGACCAACTTCATCCTCGGCACGCTCGTGCTTGATCGCGCCGATCAAGTCTACAACGCACTGAACAACGCTCAATGGGGTGGCTACCCCGCAGGCGTTACGGTAGCGAACTGATGCGTTGGCTCAAACACGCGTGGATACCGGGGGCGGCGCTCGTCGCCCTTGGTACCTACTTGGCCTTCGCGCAGCCAATCGTTCCGAACCAACTCTCCGGCAACGAATGTTGGAACTCCGGTCAAGGTCCCGGTGGCCCTTCGACTGGGTTCATCTGCTCATACCAACTACGGGTTAGTTGGGGCTACTTGCTAACTTCCGCAGCCACAACTGGCAACATTCAGCTCACTGCCCAACAGAACGCAGTGCTTATGCCAGTTCAAATCACAACTGGTCCACTTGCGTTCAACTTACCACTCTCACCGACACCAACCGACGGCTCTATTGTTAACTTCTGCAATACCTCCAACGGTGCGTTCGCCACTCAGGCAGTGACGATCACTGCAACAGCACCGCAGGTCTTTGCAACTGGCGCAACCACTACCCTAACCACACTGGCAGCGCGGACCTGTGTCAAACTCATATACACTCTAAGCAATACGACATGGAGTCAGGTGCAATGAAACACCTCCGACTGGCGCTTGGGCTGCTTGCCCTTCTACCGCTTCTCTTCGTGGGCCCAAGCGCACTTTCTCAAGGCCCAATCGTCGGTCCAGGTCAACCAATCCTCTGCACGAAGATTGCGACTATTCCAGCAGGTGGGCCAACCACCATGACGCAGGTCGTCGCTGGCGTGGCTGGGCAGGCCATCTCTGTTTGTGGATGGCACGTCACCAACACTGCCTCTTCTGGTACATTCTCCTTCTCCTATGGTACCGGCTCTAACTGTGGCACCGGCACGCAGACCCCATTCCCTGCGCAGAACGTGAACTCCACAGCACCATCTGCCGACCACATAGATTATGCAGTCGCTAGCGTCCCAAGTGGCAACTCGCTCTGCTACACCTTTAGCGTCGCGACGATTGCTGGCATCATCTACTATACGCAATTCTAGGAGACTCTAATGGCCCGCTGGCGCTTAACCGAACCGCACTACATCTACACCGACCCCGACACTGTTTGGGAGCGGATAGAGACCGATACCGAAACCGGTCGACAGATCCGTAAACAGTACGTCGTTCCAGCTTACTTCCACCACGAAATCGAAGCCGATTGGACCGACAAGGTTGAGAAGGCCGTGTTCGTCTGTGACGGGAACAACTGCCAGAAGCGAGACATCGTGTTCAAAGGTGATCCGACCCCCGGTATGATGCCGGTCGATGATGAGGCGAAGGCCATCACCGATAAATTCAAGCACAAATGGAACATTCCCGACACTATCAAATGGGGTCCCGGTCAATATTCCTCTGCGCTCGCAGATCACTTCGCTGAACAGCAAGATCGCATCAACATGAAAATGAGCGCGATGACTGAGCAGAACACTCAGGCCATTAACCAGTTCATGCAGCAAATGGGGCTGCAACAGTCCCAAATGATGAAGATCTTAGAAATCCTTGCCGATAAATCCACTCCGTTATCGTCCTTGTCACTAGGAGAACCCGATGCCCCAGGACCTGTTGAAGCGGATAATCCAAGACCTGCAACAGCTGTCGCAGCAGGTCGGCGACGTCGCTGATATTGAAGAACGCTCTTCGCGCGCCAAAGCCGACCTCGACTCGCTAAACCAAGCACGCTCTACTGCGCTGTCACAGAAGAACGAGGCCGACGCCCTACTCAGCAAAGCCCAACGTGACGCGCAGCAGCGCTTTGATCAGGATATGTTCAACAAGCAAGGGCAGTTGAGGAGCCTAAACGAACGTATCGCCGAAGCTCAGAAGCAGCTCGAAACCCTCACCGCCGAGTTGGAGGAGAAAGAGTCTCGCATGCGCGCGACGAATAAGTTCTTAACCGACGCGAAAAGCTCTTTGGCGAACTGGTGATGAACCTCTATCGACTGGAGATCCCACTTGGTATCTTCTATAAACCCATCGATCTTTCCAGCAGTGGGACAGCGGTTCTTGGCGTGCTTGGCAAGCGCATCGTCCTCATCTCCGCGTTTCTTACTGTTAGCTCCAACACGACTTTGCAATGGTTCACCTCCACCGGGCCAGTCGAGCTCACTGGCCCTCACGCGATTACCGCCACTGGAGGTTATGTGATGCCCTTCAACGCTGGCGGTTGGTTTGAAACTGCGTTTG
>Ga0126381_100008398_pt1 | contig 11538 bp, 13 predicted proteins | sample PanSoiMetPlot_28_FD_96465 | JGI IMG/M metagenome (GOLD analysis project Ga0126381, IMG submission 96465) | Tropical forest soil microbial communities from Panama - MetaG Plot_28 | ecosystem: Environmental > Terrestrial > Soil > Tropical forest > Bulk soil | place: Panama | collected 2016-02-17 | reverse complement strand
TAGGGATGCAGCGCATCGCGGATCAGTAGTTCGTTGCTGTGCGGTCCGTAAACGTCCGCCGTGTCGACCATGGTGACACCCGCCGCTACCGCCTCGCACAGCAGCGCGATCGCGCCGTCCCGGTCGGGATAATCGCCGAGTAGGTCCGGACCGGTGAGCCGCATCGCACCGTAGCCGACGCGCTCGACTTCCATGTCACCGCCGAGCGCGATCGTTGTTCGCTTCGTCATAACTCGATAACACCAGCTCACGGCGCTCGGCTCCTAGATCCAGGCTGCCGGTTTCTTGCACGATCCTGCCAACTGTGTCGTTGATCCGCGGATCAGGCTGATTTACTGAAGCCGTGTTTACTGAAGGCGGGCAGGAGGCAGCGCGCCTGAGGGAGCTGATCGGCCGGCATGCCAAGGATGGTCTGACGCCCACCGCGCTGGCCGGTGTCTGGCTGCTTCGCGCGACGGCAACCACGGAAGCGCTGGGCGAGGTCGCGGAGCCTGCGCTCGCGGTCATCGCGCAGGGCGTCAAGGACACGGCGCTGAGCGGTCGCGTCTTCCGCCACGGCCCCGGTCAGTTCGCGATCGTGCCGGTCGAGCTTCCGGTCATCGGGCATATCACCCAGGCCAGCCCCGAGGCGCCACTGCTGGCCTTCGTGCTTAAGCTGCGCCAGCAACAGATCGCCGCGCTGCTGGCCGAGGTATCCCAGGCGGTCACGGCCCCGCCCAGCAGGCCGGCGGTCGTGCCCGCGGGGATCGCCGTCAGCGATGCCTCCCCGGCGCTGCTCGACGCGATCGGACGTCTCCTCGCGCTCCTCGATGAGCCCGGTGCCGCCGCGGTGCTAGCGGCCGGCGTCGAGCGGGAGATCCTCTGGCGGCTGCTGACCGGCCCGCAGGGCGCGACCGTACGGCAAATCGCGCTCGCTGACAGCCGTCTCGCCTACCTGGCCCGCGCGATCGCCTGGATCCGCAGCCATTACGAACAGACCCTGCGCGTCGACGAGCTCGCCGCGCTGGCCGCGATGAGCGTCACGTCCTTCCACCGCCACTTCCGCGCGCTGACCTCGATGACGCCCGTCCAGTTCCAGAAGCAGCTCCGCCTGCACGAAGCAAGGACCCGGCTGCTTGCCGATCCCAGGGACATCGCCGGCGCGGGATATGCGGTCGGCTATCACAGCCCCTCGCAGTTCAGCCGGGAGTACCGTCGCATGTTCGGCGCGCCGCCCAGCCGCGACGCATCCGCCGTGCGCGCGCAAACCCCGTCGCTGCCGGGCGCAGACTCACCCAGGTTGTCTCTGCCGGGGTGCTGACCAGGGAGTTCACCGGCGCGCTCGCTGCTCGCCCGCTGCCAGAGTGGACTCCATGAAACGCCAGGAGGCGATCAGCTGTCGTTAGACGCGCCCCAGGCGTACCGCAGCTTAGATCGGAGACTGACCCATGGCCGCGATCGGCGAGCCCGTCCGCACTCACGACATCCCGGACCCGCTGGAGGTTCCAGATGATTTTCCGCAAGTCGAGCCCGAGGCCGTCCCTGAGCCGGCCGGCGTCCCCGCCTGAGGCCCACCAGGCTGACATAAGCGAGAGCAGGGCCCTGGACGAGCCTTTGCGCGGCGTCAAGGCCGGCCGGGTGACCGTTCTTCCATCGGGTGTCGCCTTCACCGCGCTGCACGCAGCCAATCCCGCCGGGATTACGGTCGCCTATGCGCCGGAAGCCGAGATGTCATGCCTGTGCCGCTCGGCCGAAACGCCCACCATCATGGGCGTACGCATGCCGGCCCCATGGCATGACCACCCGGAGGCGGGAAACGGCCACTGCGGTTTCTACGCCTGGAAGCTAGGCCAGCCCTACCCGTGGACGGCGGGAACGTGGATGCTCGAAGTCGACCTATATGGGCGGGTGATAGAGCACGAACGCGGGTACCGAGCGCAAAAGCAGCGCGTTCTGCGGATCAGCCCCGTACCGGACGCGCTGTGCGAGCCGCCCTTCACCCTGTCCTACGCGCCCGGTGACGGCCGCGTGACCCCGGCCTGCGCCGCGTGCCCGCCACTTCTGGGCAGCCACCAAGTCAGCGCCGACAGGCTGCGGCACCTGCTCAACGTCGAAGTCGACCTCGAGCGCGCCTGGCGCCTGCGCGAGGACGCCACCCTCCTATAACCGCCGCCGTGCAGATTCGTATTCAAGCAGGCACAGCAGCCTCAATTGGGCTGGAACCCACATCGGAGGAAATATGTGTCAGCACCAGCCGCCGTGCCCGGAATGGACGGCACCCGATCACCTGGCAGCACGGATCACATCAGATCAGCCCGGGCAGGGCTGGAGCCTGCTCTGCAACGGGGTGATCTTGTTCGACGACGGAGGCGAACTGTGTCCTGACGACTGGACTGCTAGCCCTGACCGCCTTAATTCGGCCGAAGCCGCGTGAAGCTCGGCCGCATCTGATTGCCCTGCACGCCAAGCACGCGTGGGACGTCAAACGATGGAGGTACTGACAAATGAGTTTGCCAATCCATAACGATGACCCCAGGTACACCAAGAGCGGGGCGCTGTACGTACCGGCCACGGAGGGCCTGACCAAGTGGTTTGCCGGCGATGTTTATACCATCAAGGCGTCCCGCGCATCCACCAACGGATCCCTCGGCCTCGTCGAGGCCACCGTGCCGCCCGGCGGCGGGCCAATAGCGCACGCTCACACCAAGACCGACGAGGCGTTTTACATTCTGTCCGGCGAGCTGGAAATGCTTGATGGCGCGCGCAGGTTCATGGCACACACGGGCGATTTCGTCTTCGTTCCCCGGGGCATACGGCACCGGTTCAAGAACATCGGCGTGCACGCCACGAAGGTGTTGTTCATGTTTACCCCGGGCGGCGAGGAGGGCGTGTTCGCGTATGGCGACGAGCCACAGCCAGCCCGGATGCCATCCCCGTGGACACCTGAGCGCTTCGCTACTCCAGAGATCCTAAGGTTCAGCGAGGAATCTGGCGTCCAGATCCTCCCCGAAGCTGTGTAAGCGGGCCTGCGGGCTCAGCCGCAGGACACTGCTAGTCGCGCCGGTAACCGGGCACGACGAGCGCCATGGCGACCGGCACTTCAGTGCCATCGCCGTCGCGGGAAGATTCCACCTGCCACGTCCACTTTCGGGTGACGCCCTGTGTACCGAGTCTTCGTTACCGTCGGCTGACAGACCTGCCCAGCGCCGATGAAAGCAGCGCTAGCGGCACGTCTTATCGGTAAGGAGACTTCGCATGAAACAGATCCACAAGGCCAAGCACCGTCGCCGATCGGCCGACGGGCGGCAAGAGCCGCTTGCCATCGACCCGCGCGACCCGGACATTGTGCACGCCCACCGGATCGCCCATCGCGGCAGCCGTACTGGTGCCAGCGGGGTGCGGTCCGGCAGCCGTCATCCCACCGCGCCGGTCCACGGACGGTAACAAGTCATGGGCAGCTCTCTGGTCTTGCTTACGACGCAAGCAAAGGCACTGGACGACCTGCTGCCCTGCCGCCGCGAGAACCCGCAGCTGTGGTTCTCGGACCTGCCGGCTGACCTACAGCTCGCCAAGGGATACTGCCAGCCCTGCCCGATGCGCCGGGTCTGCCTGGCTGGCGCGGTCGAACGACAGGAGCCCCACGGAGTCTGGGGCGGCGAGATCTTCGCCCGCGGCGCGGTCATCACGGAGAAAAGGCCCCGCGGCCGGCCACCCAGAAGGGCAGGGCGGGTGAAGCCGTAAGTTACTTGTCATGCTCCCTGGCCAGATCCGGCGGGCCATCCAATGCACCGACCAGCGCAGCCAGATGCGGCGGCAAACCGGACGCGTCATTCCCCGCATCTGGCTCATCCACCGGTCCGGCATTGTCAGTCATGTTGGCAGTGTAACCCGGCAGACACCGTAAGAGTTGCGGACAGCCCGGGCGTGGCGCGACCCGACCCGTTGGAACCGACACTGGCGTCTTGCGCTGCAAGAACGAGTCGCCCGAGGGAGGCAGGACGGTAGCCGAGCAGATCGCGACGTGGTCTACAACCCCGCGCACATGTATCTCGGGGAGACACTACGGCGTCGCGCCGGGAATGGATCGCCACGCTAGGCAAGCTCAAGGATCTCCACCCGCTGCACGTCGTCGCCGGCCATGCGCAACTCGACGGCACCGACGACCCAGCCGATATCGACGAGTCGATCCGCTACCTGACCGACTTCAACGACGCCGAGGTCCAGACCAGCACCCCGGCAGACTTGTACCAGGCTGTCCTGCAAAAGCACCCCCGGCGCGCCAACCCCGGATCGCTCTGGGGCGCAGCCAAAATCGCTAAAGGCTTGTAGCAGGGAAGTCGGGCGTGGCTCTTACTCCTGAGGAGGGCTACTATTCGGCTGGGGAGAGAAGATGGCAAGTAGGCGGCGTCGGCTTGATCCTGTGGGGCCGTTTGGCAATCCGGACGGGTCACGAGCCGATATCGAGGACCTGATTAGCGAGTTCGTCGATTTCGGCGGCAATCCGGCGTACGGCCACCTCGCGACCCGTGCGAACGACTCGATGGTGCGGGTCATCGTGGGGAAGCTCGGCGCTGGCAAGACGGTCTACCTGCGGCGTCTTCAGGATTTCCAGGCACATCAGGACTCTGTCTACGCCGATGTGCCGCAGCAGAGCCTGCCGAAGACCGAAGTCATAGTAAAGGCGTGCCAGTGGTTCTCGGATCGCGTCCTAGTCGAGAAGTGGATGCAGATCTGGGAGCGCGCGATCATGCGTTCGCTGGCCTCACACCTGCTGCGTCATCCCGAGTTGCGTCAGCAGTTGCGCGACGAGCAGGCCGAAGAGATCGAGAAATCGTACGCGCGGCTACTCGATGACTTCCGCCGGCCCCGGTCGATCTACAGCCAGGTGCGCGACATCATCAATCAACAGCAGACTGCCCATCAGCTTTCTACGTACCTGGATGATCCGCTCTGGGATGACCTCGAGGATCTGCTTGGCGAGGTTGTCGCCCGCTGTAAGCCAATCTATTTCTACCTTGACGCAGTGGACGAGGAGTTCAGCCATGCTCCGATGTACTGGCTGAAGTGTCAGGAAGGATTGTTCTACCAGGTCATGCGACTGCTCCGCGACCAGAAGCTGGGCGGCCGCCTGCATGTCGTCATCTGCGTCCGCGACATCGTCATGTCGTCGGTGTACAGGTCAGAACATGCGCCGCGGTACTACAACGAACCGCACATACGCGTCCTGACCTGGGATCGCGGCTCGCTGCTATATCTACTAGGGCAAAAGCTGCGGCGACTGCCGCCATCGCTACTGATGCGACGCGCCACTAACGGCGCCCCCACAATCAGCGACTGGCTCGGGGTCAACGGCGACTGGCAGGGACCAAATGGGGATGGAACAATCGAGGACTACCTGCTCAGCCACACAAGGCTGATCCCGCGCGACATCATCTCGCTGGGCAATGAGTTGAGCGAGGAGGTCTTGCGCCAGAAGCAGGCTGGCCGTGAGGGCCTGTCTGTGGCTGCTCTCCAGGGGGTCGTTCAACGCTGCGCCAAACGATTCGGCGATTCCCAACTCGCGCAGTGCGCCAACCAGATCTCGTCGGACCTGATGCCGAAGAATGCCGCACTGCAGGAATACTCCGACTTGTTCACCAGCACCCAGGCTTATATCACCGGGGTGCAGGAGGAGGTTCGCTCTTTCGTCCGGATGATGGGCGTTGACCGATTCTCGCGCGGGGACCTCGCGACACTGCAGGAAGTGGCGGATCTGCACTTCGAGAAGGCGACGGACCTCGCCTCCGTACTGTGGCAGAACGGCCTGCTCGGGTATGTCGACGAGTCGGGGCGGCGCCGGTTCTATTCGATGACCGACGACGAGCAGTTTCACTTTCCGCCCGACGCAGGCACGTACGTGCTGCATCCGTGCCTAGTGCACGCCGTCGGGGGAATTCAGCACGTGCGGGAGGACTCCGCCGCCGGCACCGGAGGTACGCGGCGCCGCACCCGCCGGTTCCCGTCTCCTGAGCGCATGGATCTTTCCGAAGCATCGGCCGCTGCACCGCGCTCAGCCAGCAGCAAGGCGCCCCCGGAACCCGACCCTGTTGAGGCGCGATCCGCGGCGAGGGCTGCGGCCAAGGCCGCTGACTACGCTGTCGGCGACGTTGTCGACGGCCGCTTCGAGATTCTCCAGAAACTCGGGGAGGGCGGATTCTCGAAGGTCTATCGCGTGCGCGATGACGTCGAGAGTAAGGAGCGAGCGCTCAAGCTTTTCGACAGCGCGGCCGGGTATGAGGCGGTGCGTCGCGAGATCGGCGCCCTGCGGGAGATCCATCATCCCAACGTGGTGGAGGTCTTCTGGGCAGGCCAGAGCAACCTGGGTGACTGGTATCTCATTACCGAGTTCATTGACGGGGAGTCACTGGATGAGTTCGTCACCGGAAAGAGAAACCTCCGTGACAGGGAGGCAGTAGACGTTGCACTCGATCTGCTGGCCGCGCTCGTCACTTTTCATCCTGATGCGGCGGGGAGGGGGCTGATCCACCGCGACATTAAACCGCGCAACGTTATGCTCACCCGCACAGGAGCGAAGCTGCTTGACTTCAACATCGCCTCCCGGGTCGGCGACCTCGTGCATACGCAGTCTGGCACACCGCCCTATCAGCCGCCCGACGCCGATCTAACCCGCTGGGATGTTTCCACGGACCTGTTCGCCGTCGGCGTGTTGCTCTACCAGCTGCTCTGCAATGGCAACCACCCGTATCCGAATGCGATGCCCGTGGTCGACGGGCTGGTGATCGACCCAAGAACGTACCGCTTCGACCTCGGCCCTGATCTCGCGGAATTCCTCATCAAGGCATGCGCACCAGCCAGCCGTGGCCGCTTCGCCGCGGCTGCCGAAATGCAGCTCGCCTTGCGTAACATCCGCGCTCACCTTTGAGCGGCCGTCTTGCACGTTCTAAGTACGGCGGCTCACTATCGATAGATGGCCAGTCTCATTGAACGCCTCGCACAAACTGCCTACGACGCCCACCGTGCCGCCCTTCCCACATATCTCCCGCCATGGGAAGACATCACTAAGCAGGAGCAGCAAGCTTGGAAGGCAGCAGTGTCCGCCGTCGCCGGGGAAGTTGGCGGCACCATGCGTGAGCCGCCGCAGGGCAACAAGTCCCTGGTCATCCAAATCGAAGACCAGCGTCATACCTTCGGTAGCGACTTCACCGTCGGCCGTGACGGCAGTCTCGCCATCGAGGACGACTTCGCTTCTGGCCAGCACGCACGTTTCCAGACTGTTCGTGGCCTCTGGTACGTCGAAGATTTGGGCTCCACCAACGGCACCCTCCTCAACGGGCGCCGGATCTTTTCAGCCCAGCTGCTAAAGAAGCGCGACAAGATCAAGATCGGCCATACCGTCATGACCGTAGTGTCGGTGTTAGCCACCGCGACCACCGCAGCGTCAGCACGCATCCGGTCGGCACACCCCTAGCTACTGGCCAGGGATGTGCTCGGCATCCTCACTCCACCCGGATGAGGACTAGACGATGTGCTGCGTGCGCGGCCGCACGAACCTTGCCCTGCTGCCGGACGGAGACCCGCTACGTGGCCTGGCGGCGGGGCATTGCATGAATCCAGAACGCATACGGCATATCTAGCGCCTTCCTCGCCATCGCCTCGATCTGCTCTTCGGTGCACGAGCTGCCGCGCATCCGATCGGTCTGCCAGGCGATGTAGCGGTCGCGCCATGCGATCGCCTCGTCGAGCTCGGAGCGGTCGAACTGGTGGCCGATCACCACCTGGTCGAGTTCCGCAGTGGTCTTCCGGGCACACTGGCCTTCATCTGACATGGTCCCGCCCCCTATATGGTGACCGTCCAGACCAACGATATTAGCTACGCAGCGTGATGAAAAGACGCAAATTCATCTTGCGGGGAGAAAAAAGTGGGCGCCGCGACTCTGACGGCTAGGACGCCTGTGGACGTGTTGACCTGCAACGACATGTATCGTGACGATGATCGTGATGTCGGGCGTGCGATGATGTGGTGCGGTTGCGTAACTCTCAACCTGCACGGTGCGTAATCTTCCGGTGTCGGCGGTCTGCGCGCCACGTCCTTGTGGCTGGCAGGCAGCAGATCGTCCCTGACGCGCCCGCCCTGCCTGGCCCGCTGGGCCGTAGCCAGCAGCGTTAAGCCCGTCCCGCATCAGGCAGCCAGGTTCGCGGTCCGGGCCGATCACTGTCACGGCACCGGATGTCTCGTAGAGCAGGTATCCGACCTGGCCAAGGTCGCTGACGCCGTTCTCGCGCAGTAGCGCGTACACGTCCGCGGCCGTCAGCCCCGCACGGGCCAGCTCCCCTTTTTTGAGCTCGCCATGGGCGACGAGGACACGCGGCGGATGGTCGATCAGCCGCACGATCTGGCTGTGCCGACGGAGGATTGCGACGATGCGATGCGCTACCAGGAAGGTGACCAGCGCGATCGCCGAGGAAGCGAACGACGTCTCCGGTGCGGTCGCGCCCCGGCCGATGATGGCGCCGATCGCGACGGCGACCGCAAAATCGAATGCGGTGAGCTGGGCAAGCGTGCGCCGTTCCCCTAGGCGCAGGCCGATAACGGCTACCGCAAAGAGCAAGACAGCCTTGGCCGCCACCCATCCCAGACCGCTCCCGCCACCGATCAATTCAGGCACTTGCATCACCCCCTCGCTCGTCACTCGCTCGACGCTGCATCAGCCGGTTCAGGAGCCTGTAGCACCTGCGGGCTCGCAGGCTGCGACTCACGGCGCTCCTCAGCCACTGTGCGCGATCCTCACGAAAGCACCATCCCGACCGAACCGGGCTGGCACACCGCACATCTGGCTAATCTTTTTGGCCCCGCAGCATCACAGCGGCGGGACCCGGAACATGTTGTTGCCCGCCTCGTTCATGACAGGCGAGTTCGGCGTCGAAGTAGGACCAGCCATTCTGACGATGTGGACGGCTCGGGCAGCGGTGATGCTAATGCACTGGGCCAGAGGCGTGAGGCAGGTCCTCACGAGCTAGCCAAATCGCCTACAACGACAGCAGGAGGTGGAACCGTTGGAGGAGCGTTCCCTGTACGAGCGACTCGGCGGAACCGAGGGCATCAAGGCAGTCGCCGTCGCCTTTGAGCAGCGCGCTGCGAAGGACGACCGCATCAATCAGAAGTTCGCCAGGACCAACCTGAACCGGCTGACCAAAGAGTTCGTCGACCAGCTGTGCGAGGATACCGGCGGGCCCTGCAGGTACACCGGGCTCAGCATGAAGCAGTCGCACACCAACATGGGGGTGACTGGCGGCGAGTGGGACGCCTTCATTGAAGACTTCGTCGCGACCCTGGACGGCTTTAACGTCGGGAAAGCCGAACAGAACGAGCTCTTGGGCCTGCTAGCGCCCATGCGGCCAGACATCGTCGAAGTTGACTCGAACCAGGTCGGAACCGCGCTGCCCGCCGAGTTCAAACCGGCACCGCCGCTGTGAGCTGAGGCCGCCCGCGTGAATCGAAGTGCCGGCCAGATATGAGTGCGGGCGATACCGCCTGGGTGCTCGTCAGCACGGCGCTGGTTCTGGTCATGCTGCCGGGACTGGGGCTGTTCTACGGGGGCTTGGTCTCCAGCCGCAACGTGCTGGTGATGCTCCAGCAGAACATCTTCCCGCTCGGGCTGGTCAGCATCCTCTGGGTTCTCGCCGGATACAGCCTCGCGTTCGGGCCTGACGCCGGCGGCGGAGTACTAGGCAATCTAGCCGCCTCCGGGCTGCGCGGCCTCGCTCAGCGCCCGGCGGCAGGAATGCACGCTGCCGAGCCGCGGCTTGCCGTTCCGGCACTGGCATTCGCCGGTTACATGATGATGTTCGCGATCATTACACCGTCACTGGTGACGGGGGCGACCGCGGACCGGCTCAAGTTCTCCGGTTACGCCGTCGTGATCGGGCTGTGGTCGTTGATTGTCTACGCGCCGGTCGCGCACTGGCTTTTTTGCCCCGGCGGCTGGCTCGCCAGCCGCGGGGCGGAGGACTGGGCGGGCGGACTCGTTGTCCATGGCTCCGCCGGCGGGGCGGTTCTTGCCCTGCTGCTAGTGATCGGGCGACGGCGACGATGGCCGGACGCGGTGATCCGTCCGCATTCGATTCCGCTGGTCGTGCTGGGTGCCGGCCTGCTCTGGTTCGGCTGGTTCGGGTTCAACGGGGCTGATGGTCTGCGTGCGAACGGCGTTGCGGCGCAGGCTGTGATCAACACGCAGGTCGCGGCCGCCGCGGCGATGCTGGTCTGGCTTGCCGTGGAGCGCTTGTCAGACGGGCACGCCACGGTGGTGGGCGCCGTCACGGGCGCGGTCGCAGGCCTGGCCACGATCACGCCGTGTGCGGGGTTCGTCGACACCTACGCTGCCATTGTCATCGGCGGGCTCGCCGGGGTGATCTGTCATCTGGCGCTTCGGCTGAAGCAGCTGCTGAGAGTCGATGACGCGCTCGACGTCATCGCGGTGCATCTGGCCGGCGGTGTCCTCGGCACGTTCCTGCTCGGCTTCTTCGGGGACAAAACCGTCAACCCCATCGGCGCGAACGGTCTGTTCTACGGTGGCGGCGGCCATCTCCTGGGGTGGCAGGTACTGGCGATCGTCGTCGTTGTGGCCTTCTCCTTCAGCCTGACATGGATAATCGCGACCGCTACCGCCAAGACGATCGGGCTGCGCGTCCCGCCTGCGGACGAGAACAACCTCGACCTGGCACAGCAAGCCATGTCTGGCTACGCACTGGACCGCGCGGCCGGCGTGATGCAGCCTGCCGGCGAACAAGCAGCGCGGCCAGCGCCGGCGATGGCCCCGGCGGCCGCGAAGATGAAGCTGATCAGGGCCCTTGTCGATCACGAAGACATCGATCAGCTCCGAACCGACCTCGTACAGGCCGGCGCGGTCCAGATCGTGCTATCGGAAGCGAGCCTGTACACCACAACGTCGCGGACGCAGGTGTTCCGCGGCCAGCGCCGGACAGTGGAATTCGATCCCAGGCTGCGGCTCGAAGTGACCGCCGCCGAGCCCGACGTGCAGCGCGTCATCCAGGCGATACAGCGAGTCCCCGGCGCCGCCATGTACCTGCAGGTCATCGACGCCAGCCTCGCAGCAGCCCCGGACGGACAACCAGTACCAAGACCCTGAAGCCGAATACCGTCCTTGGCCGACTAGATGACCGTCGGCTGCTGTGGCCGCTTATAACCTTGAGGCCCTTCAGCAGGGCTTGGGTATGCCGTCGCCCGCGCGTTTCAACGTTTGCCACCACCACGTCGGTGCCGTGCTCCGCGCGGCTGTGGCCCTCACTGAGCAGTGCGCACGTCGTGCCCACCCCGGGTGCGTAGCCCATGTAAATCCGCAGATGCCCGCGGGCTGCCGATCCCCGGCGCCTTTCGGCCGACAGGCTCAACAGAACCCGCCGCCGTTCACCGCCGAGGCAGGCGCGATCTGGGACGGTGCATGGTGCGACACCTATCGGGTGAGGAACTCGGCGATCGCGATTACTATCTCCTCGGCGTGGGTTTCCAAAGCGAAATGACCGGTGTCAACGAAACGAACG
>Ga0126381_100008397_pt1 | contig 11538 bp, 10 predicted proteins | sample PanSoiMetPlot_28_FD_96465 | JGI IMG/M metagenome (GOLD analysis project Ga0126381, IMG submission 96465) | Tropical forest soil microbial communities from Panama - MetaG Plot_28 | ecosystem: Environmental > Terrestrial > Soil > Tropical forest > Bulk soil | place: Panama | collected 2016-02-17 | reverse complement strand
GCTCGATTACGTATTTTGGCATGGCGGGGATTGTACATCAGTTCTCAGTAGCCGGTTGTCAGATACAAGACGAAGCCGGGTAATTGGCAACTGGCGACTGCGAGCTACTGGTTACCTAACAACTGACAGCTAGCATCATCTAGAACTGCACGCTCTTCAGCATCGCCTCGTATGTCGGTCGCAGGCGTTCAAACTGTGACTGCGGAGCGACAAACACGAAGTACAGGACTGAGCCATCCTGCCGGGGAAGAGTGACGAGCCAGTCGCGCTCTTCCTGAGGTTGACCGTTGGCTCCGGCGAAGGGCGAGGTGGACTGTAGTGCAACCGACCGACCTTGCACCCCGGCGACAGTGATGGTCTGAACGTCGCCTGCGGGTTTCGCGGAGTTGGCGCGCGCAATCTCGCGAATTAGATCGTTGGTTACTGTGTCGATACTCGTGCGCTTGCCGGAGGGCTGCATTCCGTTAATCAATACGCCATAGCCGATACCCGAGCTGGTGACCCCGGCCTTTGGGGCGATGGTGACATAATCGCCCTCTTGCCTGGGCATCGCGACCTGCCAATTTTCCGGCCACGACAGGCTCAAAGGTCCCAGATTCTCGCTCCTCATTTGCTGGCTGGGAGCAATGCTCTGCCACGAGGGTCCGGCAGGTGAAGCGGAGTTGGAAGGAACGGACGCGCTGGCATTCATCGGCGCAGGCGCACCGGTAAACACCGCGCCATTCCTCTGATTCAGAGAGGCCCACTGGCCGGACTTTGCGCCTTCGGCGATCTCCTCGCCTGTGTACATCTTCACGCCCATCGCGTGCTGCTTGGTCTTCTGGAAGGCAGCGCTGTCGGCAGCGTACTGCTTGGGAGGCCAGTTCTTGATTTCCTGTTCAATGGCGAGCGAGCGATTCCCAGGATTTGGGTGGTCGCTGAGCCACTGCGGTGGTGCTCCCGTACTCTCTGTTTCCAGCGTCTTGAAAAACTCAGCCATGGCTTGCGGGTTGTAGCCGGCCTTGTACAGGATGAGTGCGCCGACTGCGTCGGCCTGCGACTCGTCAGTTCGGGAATACTTTAGCATTAGGCCCTGCGCCCCCATTTGCACACCCATTTGCGCGAGCTGGCCTCCCAGGCCGCCGACCGCACTGCCCAGGACGGCGCCGGCGAGTCCCGCGAGCAAACCGGTGGTCTGCGCCTTACTCGCCTGCTTAGCGGAGTGCTGCATGTACACGTGTGACATCTCGTGCGCCATGACGCCGGCCAGTTCTGCCTCGTTGCGGGCGGCAGTGATGGTGCCGACGTTGATGAACATCGGGCCGCCGGGCAGCGCGAACGCGTTGATTTCCTTCTGCGGGATCACGTGGAACTCGAAAGGCCACGAGTACTGCTGTGGAATGGTGGCAACCAGTTTCTGGCCGAGCTGACGGACGTATTGCGTCTCGGGGCTGGTGTCGGGCAGTACCGGCATCTGCTTATAAACCTGCGCGGCCGCCTGTAAGCCGAGTTGGCGCTGCTGCTCACGACTCATGCCGGGATGACCGGGATCGGGGAACTCGGGGCCGCCGGACACAGCGGAGAGCTGAATGACCAGAAGGAGCATGGTCAAAGAAGACGATACAATCCGACGGGCATCCTGAATCTGGACATGAATTTTCATAGGCATAAGATTAACGCCGGGATAATGGTTCTTAACAGTCTACCGCCGACGCGCGGTGGTTCGAATATAGGGTACATTCTGTAAATGCCTAGATCGCAACCGAGCCAAGGCCAGTCTCACTCCGCGACGAAAGGAACCTGGCTTGCGATGAATTCCTCATCCCGGGAAGAGCGACAATTATCCATAACGGTATGGGAACAACAATGACAAGCGATCCGCAGTTAGCTGAGTTGAAGCAACGAATAAAAGCCACGTGGATGGCTGGCGACTTCGGCAAGATTGCGCCGCTGATCCAGGCTGAGGCCGAGGCCTTTGTGACAAGGCTGCAGTTGCAACCAGGTATGAAAGTGCTCGACGTGGGATGCGGCACCGGCAACCAGTCCATCCCGGCAGCGCGTGCCGGTGCGCACGTCACCGCTGTGGACATTGCTCCCAATTTGCTCGAGCAAGCCCGCGCCTGGGCGCAACGAGAAGGGTTGAACATCGATTTCCGCGAGGCAGATGCTGAATCATTGCCGTTCCAGCACGGGGAGTTCGACGTGGTGACTTCGATGTTCGCGGCGATGTTCGCGCCCCGACCGAAGCTGGTTGCGGCGGAAATGCTTCGCGTGTGCCGCCCCGGAGGTTTGATCGCGATGGCGAGTTGGACGCCTGGCAGCTTTGTTGCAGAAAGACACGAGATCACCGCACGCTACTCGCCTCCACCCGCAGGTCTGGAGTCGCCAATGTTGTGGGGCGATGAATTGGCGGTACGCGAACGATTTGGTGAAGAAGTAGCCGTTACGGTGAGCAGGCGGACGCTCACCTTCGACCTCCCCTTAAGTCCGAGCGAAGCCAGCACGCACTTTAGCCGATACAGTGGATCAAATGTGATGCTGATGCAGCAATTGGATTCCGAGCGTCGGGATGCTTTCATCCGCGAGATGGCTGCGCAGTTTACGAAACGCAATCGCGGCGACGCGGCACACACCATCGTCGACTCGGAGTACCTCGAGGTGTACGCGCGGCCGGACTGAGAGTCATTTCGCTCACGGTGGCGGCCCGAATCGCGGTATGATGCGGCCACCTAGAAGCATCGAGGCACGTGGCCGCCACCGGGTATCCCCAGGTTTCCGCTCGCAACTTTCGCTTTGGTCCGTTCGAGTTTTCAGAGTGCGAGTGAGAGGTGCGCAAGAATGGCATTCGGCCACGCTGCAGGAGCAACCGTTCTGCGTCCTGCTCGAACTTGTCGCGAACGCTGGCAAGGTTGTGTCATGCGAGGGCTCCAGCAGAAGCTCTGGCCGGCCGATACATGCGACGATTTTGACACCGGGTTACATACGGCGATCCGCAAGCTGCGGCCGGCACTGAACGACTGATGGCCGGTGATTCCGGCTGACAGGTGGCACTTTGCTGCGAACGCACTTTCCCCACAATGGGACTGGGTCTGAAGCGAGACTGAATTGGTCCTGTACAGGTAAGTTGCTGATTCCGGTACGGTTTTACCGATTGTCTGTACAGATTTGAGGGCAGTTTGCTTTGCGGGACTGGCGACTGGCCGCTGATGACTGGCAACTCAGGTAGAATAAACAAGCTATCCGACGAAGTGAGAGTGGCGCCTTCGCCTGCCGAACGCGAAAGCGGCGTTCGTCGGGAACCCGATAAAGGCGCCCGCCTGCAGTCGAAGCCGTCCGCCGTGGCGGACGTGAGCTTGAGACGTGTGCATCTCGCGACGGCTGAGTTTCCCGACTCACGCCGACTCGTGTTGCCTCCTGAATCGAGCGGCTTAAAGAACTTGCGGGTGAAGCTTGTCCGGAGGAATCATCCCAGGAGAGAGCAATGGCAAAGATGGCAAAAACCGCTGACCGCAAGAAGGTCATGGACACCACCAAGAGTACCGATTGCCCGAAATGTGGCAAGCCCACCCGTCTCGTGAAGCGGGTGAAGGACCGCGAGCGCAACGTTCCCGGCGGGATTTATATCTCGTGCTCAGCATGCGAGTTTTACGAGAAACTGTAACAGTCGATGGGAGGAAAAATGGCTAAGCGCGGCTAGGTCGCGCTCATGGCATATGAGGAGGAAGGGATGACCGCATTGCTGGCCCTGTTTCCGACCGGATATGAAGTCTACTTCGCACCACCTTATTTTGTTGGATGGGGCACTCTTGCGCTCATCAATGCCGGCCTGGCCCAGGGGAAGAAAAAGAGCGGATTACTGTGGTTCCTGCTCTCTCTATTGCTTGGGCCGATTGCTACGTTGCTTATTGTGCTCTTCTGAGACCGTGCAGAAAACTCCAATAACGCATGACTGAGGAGTCGCTCAACTCCAATGCCGAAACGTTGGACCGTTATCGTCGGCGCCAATCCCGGCTCTATCGGTGGTTGCCCGCGCCGCGGCCTTTGATTCACAACGCAGCGAAGCGCAGGTTACCGCACTGTGAAGGCCGAAAGCAGGATCGGCGTAGCAGCGGGTTCGGTACCAGTTGGGTTCCTCAAATGTGGATACCGAACCGTTTCCTCTAGTGGACGTGGGCCGCTGGAAGTCCGCCGATCGGGCATGCATTGAGCCCAGCAATGTCAGGAGTTTTTACCGCTTTTCGATGAGAGCCGACGCCGATTCGATTGCGCTGCTGAGGGCTTGGCTGTACCGAGTAGCTAGCTGATCTTTCCAACTCGGTTTCCACAACGAGCGCTTTTTCATGTAGTGCTCCATATGGAGCAGCGGGTCATTCTGCCACCCGTTTGTAGGTTTCGAGCGGGTTTCGCCATTGGAAGAGTCGGTTTCGGCATGCCAGCGCCAGGTGCGGCACTCGATCAAGGTAGGCCCGGCGCCGGTGCGCGCACGGTGAATGGATTCTTGCGTGACTCGCCAGACAGCAACAATGTCGTTGCCGTCAACGGTGATGCCGGGGACGCCGTAGGCTTCAGCGCGATCCCGAAGGTCCTCTTGGGACTGGACCATGCCGGCTCCGTTAGTGGATGACGGTTCGCGGTTCTCAACCACAAAGACGATAGGAAGTCGGCAGCTAGAAGCGAGACGCGCGGCTTCATGCCAAAAGCCGAGCGCTGCTAGTCCATCATTAGCGAGCGCGACAACCACATTTGCCTTGCCAAGATTGCGATAGGAGAGCGCGATGCCGGCAGCGATGTCTAGCTGTCCGGTGAGTGAGGAGGTCTGGGGTACGATCCGAAAGGACTGGGTAGCATGATTTGTAGCCGTGTTCGAGTCTTCGTTGTTTCGATGGAAGAGTTGCGCCAAGACCTGATCAAGAGGCGTGCCGCGAATCACAGCGGCTGCCAGCTTCGGCTGTGATGATGAAAGGCTGTCATCGGGTTCAAGCCCAATGCATGCGCCGACTTCAGTAGCTTCACCGCCGAGGATAGGGGCGGTGGAACCGGAAATTCGCCCGGCCCGCAGCAGCGAAAGCACTTCCTCTTCAAGCAGCCGAGTCTTCAGCAGGGCAGAATAGAGCGTACGCAGGACTTCGGGATTGGAGGGAGACGCATCGCCTGCCAGGGATGATGCCATCGACACGGGCAGTGGGCTCGCAATTGCAGGCTGCTGAGCTTTAAGTGGGGACATGCAGGCTGGTCTCCGAACCGCTTCATTGTATCGCAGGGAATTTGTAAGCTAAGTGCATTCTCATTCCATCGGGGTGAGCTTTCGAATTACGAATGAGTTTTCAACACAAATGTGTAAAAGTTTGTGGAAATCAAAATTTGCGACGGGGTAAGTTGCTCGAATTGTGACGTATGTCACGGTCTGCACCGTACTAAGTGCGATGATGAGGACTTTCCAGCTGAAGTGAAGGGATGAAGACGCGACTCGACAAGCTGCTCCTGCAACGCGGTCTGGTGCCGTCGCGCGAGCGGGCGCAAGCTCTGGTGCTCGCAGGGCGCGTGCTGGTGAACGAGCAGAAGGTGCAGAAGGCAGGGGCAGGCGTTGAGGACGACGCGAGGTTGCGAATTCTCGGCGATGATCTGCCATACGTGAGCCGTGGCGGTCTCAAGCTGGCGAAAGCGCTGCAATATTGGAGCATCGATGTGCGTGGAAAGACGTGTTTGGATATCGGTGCATCTACCGGAGGATTTACCGATTGCCTCCTGCAAGCTGGAGCAACCAAGGTGATTGCGGTGGATACCGGCCACGGCCAGATTGATGCAAAGTTGCGTGGCGATCCAAGATTGCGATTACTGGAGAAGACCAATGCCCGCTACCTGACGGCAGAACGGCTCTCGCGAGATGGAAATGAACGGCAACCGATCAGTGTAATTGTCATGGATGTGTCGTTTATCTCTGCCACTCTGTTGCTGCCGGCGGTAATCGCTGCGGCGAAGGCGGATGAGCCTCAGGACCTGATCGTGCTGGTGAAGCCGCAGTTTGAAGTCGGCCGTGAGCATGTTGGCAGGGGAGGCATCGTGCGCGATAGCGAGGCGCAGCAAACAGCGGTGGAGCGCGTGAAAGGCGCTGTCCGTGAAGTGGGCGGGAGGAGCATCGAAGTAATCGAGTCGCCGATTCTTGGGGCGGAAGGGAATCGGGAGTTCTTGCTGCACGCGACGTTCTGATGATTGCAACCCAGGTTGACGATTACTGAGGCAATTGCTCCAGCTCAGCCGAGATCGTCTGCCTACTCCGCAGCAGTACCTGTAACTTTCGTCGCCAAGGTTTGTAGCCCCTGCTTGGTGATGCTGATCAACCCCTCACCACAGGCAAGAGGTACCTCCGCCGGTGTATGTCCCAGCAAGGCCCCATCAACTTCTATTTCGGCCCCGTTGGGAGTCGAAGTAGTTACGACGGGCGAGGCGGTTGCGGCAAATGTACTGGGCTCCTCGGCTCCAGCTTCGTCCATATGCGTCACCCTCATGCACATTCGAGATCCGCAGGCCGCGCGTGTACAAAATTCCGGCAGCGAAACGGTGCTCATCGTGCAACAGTCCCACAAGCAAGTGCTGGGTACCGATATGCGTGTGGCTCAGATTCTCGGGCTCTTCAGCCGCATATGCCAGTACCCGCCTGCACTCATTGGCAAGGGGCAAGTCAACAGAGGTTGAGAACGACTTGCGAACGGTGGTATGCACCTCGACCGGTCTCCGAATGCTTTCCACCGAAGCGTGGGAACGAAGGAACCGATTGGTTGGCGCCTTATCCTCGCGAAGAAGACCTATCAGCAGTGTTAACGCAGATTGAATGAACTCACATCATCCGAGGTCTCGTAGTACCTTTGGTCGCATCCCCACCGGATATGCTCGTGCAACCGTCCGTTGGCTGACCGCGTGCGCTACACTGCTAGAGAACTTTCAACACCATGAAGTCCGTCGCCATCATCTCCAAGCCGTGGAAGCAGGAGCTGGCCGGCATCCTGCCTGATCTGCTTCAGTGGTTTCACCATCGCAGCTACACCATTTATATGGATGAGGAAACGGCTCGCTACACTAACGGCGAGCATGTGGTGCCACGGGATGTGATTGGTTCCAAACATCCAGACTTCGCGCTGGTGCTGGGCGGAGATGGGACTCTGCTGTCTGCCGCGCGCGCCGTGGCCCACGAAGGCGTACCGATTCTGGCAGTAAACCTCGGATCGCTGGGTTTTCTTACGGAGATTCCGTTAAGCGAGCTGTATGACGCGCTCGAGGCGGTTGATCAGAAGTGCTGTCCCGCGGAGCTCCGATCGGTGGTGGAGTGCCGACTCCTACGCGGCGGCGAATGTATTTCGCACCACTTCGCCCTGAACGATGTGGTCGTGAACAAGAGCGCCATCTCTCGCCTAGTGGAATTCGATTTGTACATCGATGGCAACTTTGTCTTTCAGTACAAAGCGGATGGGGTCATCATCGCAACCCCTACAGGTTCGACGGCGTATTCGCTAGCCGCGGGCGGCCCTGTGCTGATGCCCTCGGTGGATGCGTTCGTGGTTACGCCCGTCTGCCCACATTCCTTAACGCACCGGCCGCTGGTAGTCACGCAGAACTCACAAATCGAGTTACGAATCGAAACCGGAGAAGAGCAAGCCTTCCTGAGTATCGACGGACAGGTCGGATTGCCAGTACAACAGGACGACCAGGTCTTGTGCCAGCGCGCAGCCCATAAGGTGAAACTGATGAGGCTGCGCAGGACGTTCTTCGAAGTGCTTAGCAATAAGCTGAAGTGGGGACAGCGCTAAGCCTGTATGAAGATTCTCCATTCGATTCTGAATCTGGGCGCTGTTGTGCTTGCGGCGGGCGTGAGCTTCGGCCAGTCTCGACCTTCGGCCGACCTGATCATCGTCAACGCCAAAGTGTGGACGGTGGACTCAAGCCGTCCAACTGCTGAAGCCGTGGCGATCATTGCCGATCGGATTGCCGCCGTGGGAACGACCTCGGAGATTGAGGCGTGGCGCGGCACTGCGACCAGGTTGATCGACGCACAAGGCAAGCTGCTTGTGCCCGGCTTTAACGACGCGCATGTGCATTTCATCAGCGGTGGGCTGCAGCTTGATTCCGTCGATTTGAAGGACGCTGCAACCCCGCAGGAATTTGCGGCCCGGATTGAGGCTCGCGCAAAAGTAACACCTAAAGACGAGTGGATCGAGGGCGGCGACTGGGACGAACAGCGCTGGAACCCGCCACAACTTCCGGCGAAAGAGCTTATCGATCCCGTTACACCGAATACACCGGTGTTTGTTACGCGTTACGACGGTCACATCTCACTGGCCAACTCACTCACCTTGAAGCTGGCAGGAATCACGGCGAAGACGCCCGATCCGCCAGGAGGAGTAATCGTTCGCGATAAGAATGGGGAAGCAACGGGAGTCCTGAAAGACGCGGCCCAGTCGTTGGTGAGCAGGGTGCAGCCGCGGCTGACCCTCGATCGAAGAATGCGCGCAGCCAAACGCGCTCTGGCGCATGCTGCTTCCTTGGGCGTTACCAGCGTGCAGGATATGGCAGTGGACTATGCAGATGTTGCGGTTTACACCGAGTTGCTGAGCCGACGGGAGCTGACGGCGCGCATCTACGTAGCACCGATGCTGGAGAATTGGGAAGACCAGGCAAGAATTGGACTCCAGCGCGCGTGGGGCTCATCGTACTTGCGCTACGGTGCGCTCAAGACCTTCGCCGATGGCTCCCTGGGCGCAACCACCGCCTATTTCTTCCAGCCGTACACCGATGCTCCGAACTCTTACGGGATATTGTCCAGCGAACTGCAAGATATTCCGCGCGAGCAAGAGCGTATTCAGAAAGCTGATGCCGCTGGCCTGCAAATCTGCGCGCATGCGATTGGCGACCGCGGCATCTCGACGATGCTCGACATCATGAGCGAGGTGGAGAAAGCGAACGGCGACAAAGATCGCCGCTTTCGCATCGAGCACGCGCAACACATGTCGGAGAAAGACTTCGATCGCTTTGCAAAACTAAAGGTGATTGCCTCGGTGCAGCCTTATCACGCGATTGATGATGGACGCTTTGCCGAGCGACGCATTGGGCCAGAACGCATCAAGACGACCTACGCTTTTCGCACCTTCCTCGACCACGGAGTGAGGCTGGCCTTCGGCACTGATTGGGATGTGGCGCCACTGTCCCCCATGTGGACCGTTTACGCGGCCGTGGCTCGCGCCACTCTTGATGATAAGAATCCGACTGGGTGGGTACCCGAACAGAGGCTGTCGGTGGCTGAAGCCGTGCAGGCTTACACCATGGGCTCGGCGTACGCGGAGTTTCAAGATCGAGAAAAGGGCTCGATCACTGTCGGCAAATTGGCGGATATGGTTCTACTGAGCGACGACATATTCACCATAGAGCCCACAAGAATCAAAGATGTATCGGTGCTCGTGACCGTTGTGGGTGGGAAGGTCGTTTTTCAGAAATAGTCAGAATGCAGGCTGTAGGGGCGCGGCCTGGGGCCGCGCCTTTGATTATTCAGTTACGGGTTTCAGATTATCCGCGAGCCAGAAGCGGGCTTCGATTTCGCACTTTCTGCAGCAAAACGCCTGCGTGTCGCGGGCCCTGCTCGTGCTCCGGAGATATTGGGAATAGCACCATAAGCAGACCGCGGTCGATGTTGGAGCATCGTATTGATTCGGTTGCATAAGGATCTCCAATGGCTAGGCAGCATAGGCCAAGCGGGGCGTAAACGCAATCAACAAATTAGCAGGTAGTCGGGAACTTACTACCAGCATTGGTGCAGAGGAATCAGAGCCGCTCGGGCGCCAGGAGGTCGCGAATGTTCTCCCGTTTGCGTATAAGCCTGTGGCTGGCCCCGTTTACCAGCACCTCGGCTGCCCGGGGGCGCGTATTGTAATTCGACGCCAGCACCATGCCGTAGGCGCCGGTATCCAGAATGGACAACAAGTCACCTTCATGCACTTCTGGCAGTTCGCGATTGCGGGCGAAAAAGTCACCGGTCTCGCAGACGGGGCCGACGATGTCGACGTTCTGCGGCTGACTGCAGCTCCACCTCAACTCCACGGGCACGATCTCATGGTGAGCTCCGTAAAGGGAAGGGCGCATCAGATCATTCATGGCCGCGTCGAGAATCAGGAATTGCTTGCCGTTATTGTGTTTTCGATAAGTAACGCGTGTGAGCAAAATACCTGCCGGCCCGACAATTGCGCGCCCTGGTTCAAGTAATACATGAACCCCAAGCCGATGCAGGGGGTTCAGAATGGAAGAAGCGTAGGCCTGCACACTTGCCGGGAAGTCTTCTTGCGACCGCTGCATGTAAGGAATACCGAGTCCGCCGCCCGCGTCTACATAGCGGATGTCATGCCCATCATGCCGTAACGAGTGCACCAGGTTACCGACAAGTTGCATGGCCTCGCGAAAGGGAACGACATCAGTGATCTGTGAACCGATATGGACACTCAGGCCGGCAGCTCTCAGATAGCGCGAAGCTGCGCCCTGATGGTAAAGTTCCGTGGCCTCGCTCATGGGCACGCCGAACTTATGTTCGTGCAGCCCGGTGGAAATGTAGGGATGGGTCCGAGCGTCAACATCGGGATTTACGCGTAAGGCAAAGCGCGCGGTCTTGCGCAAGTGCGCCGCGCGGGCGGCAAGCAGCTCAAGCTCACTGCGACTTTCGGCGTTGAAGAGGAGAATGCCGCTATTTACGGCGAGATCGATTTCGTCTGCCAGCTTGCCCACGCCGGAGAAGACGACTTTGCCAGCGGAATTGCGACTCAAGTGCAGGATGCGCTGTAGCTCTCCGCCGGAAACGATGTCGAAGCCAGCCCCCATGGAGGCCAGCAGTTTCAGAATGGAAAGATTAGAGTTCGCCTTTACTGAATAACAAATGGTGTGGCCAGCGGCTCCGAACGCGCTGTCGAACTGCCGATACCGCTCTCGAATGGCGGAGGCAGAGTACACATAGAGGGGTGTGCCGTGGCGCTTGGCCAGTTGGCGCAACGAGACCTGTTCGGCCGTGAGTTCGCGAATGCGCGATTTTGCGGAAATCTTGCGATAGACGAAGCCTGGTGGGCGCTCTTGCTGACGAGTGTCGCTCACTTTTTGACCGGGGTTCCTTTCACTTTGAGAACCACGACGGTGAGATCGTCAAAGGCATCCATTCCTTTGGCGTGATCGCTGACTGCGCGGAAAATCGCCTCAGCGATCTCGTCGGCGCTGCGGTGAGCGTGCTTGATCGCCACCTTCTCCAACCTTCCGCGACCGAACATTTTGCCCTCGGAACTGGTGGCATCCGTGATGCCGTCGGTGAAGAACACGAAGAAATCGCCGGGCTTGGCGCGCACATTGTGCTCGTCATACTCCGAGGTGGCAAAGAGGCCGAGAGGAATGCCGGCTACCGGAATCTCTTCTGCGCGCCCTTCGCTGATGCGCAGAGGACTCGGCAGCCCCGAATTGGCCACCTGCAGACTCCGTTCGTTGTCGTGCCAGACGGCGTAGATCATCGAAACGTACTGCGCTTCGATAGGGCGCTCGGAAAGT
>Ga0126381_100008396_pt1 | contig 11539 bp, 7 predicted proteins | sample PanSoiMetPlot_28_FD_96465 | JGI IMG/M metagenome (GOLD analysis project Ga0126381, IMG submission 96465) | Tropical forest soil microbial communities from Panama - MetaG Plot_28 | ecosystem: Environmental > Terrestrial > Soil > Tropical forest > Bulk soil | place: Panama | collected 2016-02-17 | reverse complement strand
TCTTGTACGACTTCGGTGGTTTTAGGCGTTCCCCACGGGCTATTAAGTCGTTGAAAAATCTAGAACGGCAAGACTGTCACGGCAGAGGTCGCGGGTTCGAGCCCCGTCGTCCCCGCCATAAACCTCAAAGAAATAAAAGGTTTATGGCCAGTGGTAAAATCAGTTAGCGTCCGTAGGGTGCTGCAGAGTGTTCTAGAGCTCTTAGCGCCTTTTTTGTTGTCTGCTTTCCCCTCCGCGAGGGTGCTGGAAGGCGCTTTAGTGTTTACCCGCCTCGAGCACCATCTTCATCACCCGATCGTTAGCCTCAAGCGTGGTCGCGCCGACATCGGTAGGCTTTGCTGTGGCACAGCATGTGGGCACGAAACTACCATTGGGCACGAGTAGTAGATTCTTCTTCAAAAACGAGGTCGTCCCACTGGAGTGCCTTGAATCCCGCTCGTGCGAAGCATTGGGTAGCGATCACCATCGTCCAATTCGGCTCTTTCAACAGGGACAGGATGGCTTCGGACTCATTCACATACAAAATAAGTTAGCTGCTTTCGCCTTTCGCGCCCAAACCATTTATATGGGGTTCGTTGATCGCTGAAGAGTCACGGCACCCGGCGTACATGAAGATGAGCCGGATAAATCTTCGGATTGCTCGCCGTTGGCGAAATTGGAAGCCCGTCTTTGCGCTACCGCAAATAAACTGCGCGATGTTTCAGATAAAGTTTGGGAGCAAGATCTCATAGCTGTGACGTCCGAGGGGCTATGTTCCGCTGTCGAATCCTGTTCGGGGTGCTTCTCCTTTCTGCCTTATCCCTCAATGCAGAGCGGCAGGAGTCAGCCTACAAGGCTGGCGTTCAGGCAGAAAAGCAGAACAATATCGATCTAGCGTTCGAAGAGTACAAAAAAGCATATAACGCAAAGCCAACAAACGCTAAGTACGCGGCGGCATATGTCCGGGTTCGCTTCTCAGCATCAGCTGAACATGTCCACAACGGGCAATTACTGCGCGACGCGGGAAAACTACAGGACGCGCTTCTAGAATTTCGCCATGCGGCGCAGATTGATCCAACCAATTTCTCCGCGCTTCAAGAACTTGCTCGCACTGCAGACATGATTCGTCAGCAGGACAATGAGAAGAATGCCTCAGCTTCAACTAAGGCACGTGCGTCCACGATAGAGCAGCTGGCAAAGACCGCTGCCGGGCCTGTACAACTGGATCTTCCCGCGGCATCTCCGATTTCGCTGCACCTTACAACCACGACCGACGTCATCTATAAAACGATCGGGAGGCTGGCAGGCATCAACATCCTCATGGATCCGGACTACAAACCTCAAAAACTGAGCGTCGACCTTACGGATGTGAGTCTTCGGGAAGTCCTCACAATGGTTGGCATGCAATCGAAGACATTTTGGAGAGCCGTTTCGCCAAATACCATCGTTGTCTCTGCCGATACCGCGGGCAAGCGCAAGGAGCTTGAAGGAAATGTAATGGAGACCTTTTACCTGCGCAACGCCGCGACTCCGGGCGAGCTGCAGGAAGCAGCCGGAACACTAAAGGGCATTCTGGATATCAATCGGATCCAGATCTCGCCGGAGCAGAAGGCCCTTACGTTGCGCGGAACGCCTGACCAGATGGTACTCGCCCGGAGGCTGCTCGACGACATCGACAAGCCCAGGGCGGAAGTATTGATTGAAATGGTGGTGATGCAGGTAAGTCGTGACAAACTCCATACAATAGGAGTGAACCCCCCAACGACAGTCAATTTTTGGATAGCGCCGAACGGATCCACCGCTACAACGGCATCATCTTCATCAAGCTCATCATCTTCTTCTTCGTCCTCTAACTCGGGATCAACTTCCCCCTGGGTTCTAAACTCTCTCGCGTCGCTGAACGCAACGAACTTCTTCCTTACCATCCCCGGCGCTTCTCTGTCGTTCCTCATGACAGACAGCAATACCAAGGTGCTGCAGCGCCCTGAAATTCGGGCAATCGACAGTGAGAAGGGTTCGCTCAAGATAGGTGATCGAATCCCAATTGCAACAGGATCGTTTCAGACAGGCATTAGCCCCCTGGTAAATACGCAGTTTCAATATATCGATGTAGGCGTGAACGTCGATATTGTTCCCTATGTACACTCCGACAAGGAGGTAACGCTGAAGATGTCTCTCGAGATCTCTTCGGTCACCGGAGTGCAAAACATCGGAGGCATTAACCAGCCTACGATTGGCCAGCGGCGCATCGAGCACGAGGCGCGGCTTGAGGATGGGGAAGTAAACCTGATCGGAGGTATACTTCAGGACACCGAAACTGCTTCTCTGAGCGGCTATCCGTTTCTTTCGCGCATACCGATCCTAAAGTATCTGTTTGCACAGGAAAATAAGGAACGCCAGCAAAGCGAAATCGTGTTTGCGATAACTCCTCATATCGTGCGTAGCACTCAAGTTGACGAGGACAACATCCGCATGGTCGACGTTGGAACTGGAAACTCCACGTCTTATCGCCGGAAAGATGCGCAGGCAGACCCGGCAAAGGCTTCTACCGCACCAGCCCTGTCGCCGGCGCCTCAAGCTCCAGCTGCAGGAACACCACCACCACCTCCCACTGTAGGTCCCGGGAAGTTCTGAGGGCTTTGACGATACAGAACTAGACAACCTATTGAGGTGTTGTCTTCTGGCTCTGCGTCATTTGCCGGCGCTGCTCGAAGAGCTGCTGCATGTTGCTGATCAGGTCCTGAGTGCTCTTGCCCTGCGTACTCGGTATGGGGGCGGTCGTCGCGGCGGCAGAAGAGACATTCGAGTTTGAAACCACTGCCGTTTCAGCGACAGGCGCATCGGGGGTGCTTGCTGGAGCCTGAGGCGGATCGGCTGCGGCGTTTTCAGCAGGAGCAGCCGCAGGAGTTGCAGATTCAGCCGCTTCAGGTTCAACCTGGCCCGCTTCTTCACGGGCTGCGCGCATGGCTGCTTCCGCGTTCCGCCGATTCTCTGACCATGCGCGACGGGCATGGCCGCCTCCGGAGTCCGGGGCGGCGGGAGCAGTCTCCCCGGAGCGGCGCATCAACAGCACTGTTTCTATCTTTTGGGGGTTCGACTGTGATGCGCTTATCACAAAATCATATTCCATTGAATTCAGCAGCGAGGCGAGCGTCTCCCTGATCGGACCCGGTCCGAATTGGGTGTAGAGACGTTCTCCGGCGGCGCCTTCTGGAACTTCTATCTTAGTTCCAATGCAGCCTCCAACGGCGGTAAGTACGCTACCAAAAGTGGCATTATCGGCCTTGATAGTAAGTTGATTATCAATGCAGGATACTTGAGGCTGGGTTGGAGGCGTGTCCAGCAGAGATTTAGCCCTCGCAGGTGACGCGACCATGTTTTGAGTTTCGTCTTGGGAAGCCGGAATCTCCTGCGCACTCAGGTTGCTTGTAAGGATCATGAATATAGCGGCAAAAGGCGCTGGTTGCAGAAAACGGCTCACGCGTGGAGGGCGTCTATCTTTTTGATTCGGTGCACGCATCTGGTACCTGCTTACTCAAACAACGAATGTTGGCAACGTGACGACGGCTAATTCAAGGCTGCTTCTATCTGCTCAGGAATACGATCGGATTCTGGTTCAAGCAAATCTTTGAGGGTGTGGCGTTTCCACAGCTCATAGATGACGGGATAGCACAGCAATTCCAGAACAGCTGATGAGAAGATGCCACCTACCATTGGGGCAGCGACTCGCTTCATTACCTCAGAACCCACGCCGATAGACCACATCACCGGAAGCAATCCGATGCAGGTGGTCGCGAAGGTCATGAATTTCGGGCGCAATCTTTTGGCGGCGCCATAGATAATTGCCTCGCGCAATTCGCGCAGAGAGGTCATGCGGCCACTGGTTAAAGCATCGTTGTATGCAAGTTCTAGATATAAAAGCATGAATATGCCTGTCTCTGCGTCGATTCCAAGGAGGGCGATTATGCCAACCCACACGGCGACAGAGAGGTTGTAATGCAGAACATATAGGAGCCAAATCGCGCCGACTGCCGAAAACGGGACCGCAAGCAGGACGATCAGCGTCTTCGCAAGAGAGCGGGTATTAATGTAGATAAGCAGGATAACTATTGCGAGGGTGGCAGGTATAGCTATGGATAGTCGGTGATGAACCCGCTCCATGGCCTCATATTGACCGCTCCAGGATATTAGGTATTCGGGTGTCAAATTGAGTTTCTGCCGTAGGACGGAGCTGGCTTCAGCAACATAGCTTCCAGGATCGCGATCGTCAAGGCTGATATAGACATATACCGTTAACAGCCCATTTTCATCGCGAATCATCGAGGGTCCATTGCGGATCTGGATCGTGGCGAGTTCGCCAATAGGTATCTGACGCCGTAAGCCAGCTGGTACGAGGACATGATTCAGCGCGTCAATGCTGCTACGAAAGTCCCGCATGTAGCGGACATTTACTGGATAGCGCGCTGGACCCTTAAAGACTGCGGTAACGTTGTCACCACCAACCGCGCCATTGAGAACTCTCTGAGCCTCGTCCAGGCTTATGCCATAACGTGCAAGCTGATCGCGGCGCCAGTCGATGTCAAGGAAGTAGCCGCCATCGGTTGGCTCGGCGAAGACTCCGCGGGTTCCGCGGACAGTCGGGAGAATCGCTTGAACTTGAGTTCCGATATCCTCAATCTTCTTCAGGTCAGCACCGGATATTTTCAATCCCACAGTGGTACGGATACCGGTGGTCAGCATGTCGATGCGGCCCCTGATCGGCATTGTCCAGGAATTGGAGATTCCGGGCACATTGAGGGCGGCGTCCATCTCACTGATGAGTTCCTCAAGGGAGATGGTGTCCGGGCTTATGTGCCGAAATATCTTCTTTGCCCACTCCGGTGCCCATGCCGAGTACCAGGTATCGATGTGACGCCACTCCGCTCGCGGCCTCAAGGTGATTAATGTTTCGAGCATCGAAAGAGGCGCCGGGTCGGTTGGCGTTTCAGCGCGTCCTGCCTTGCCTAGGACTGAGTCGACCTCAGGAAATTCTTTCAGGATCTTATCGGTTCCTTGCAGTACACGCTCAGCCTGAGCAATGGAGAGGCCCGGCATGGAAGTGGGCATGTAGAGGATAGTGCCCTCGTCCATGGGAGGGATAAACTCGGAGCCCAGGGAGAAATAAACCGGAATGGTGGTGATAACCAGCAGCAACGCGGTGCCCAGGACGAGCCACTTCCATCGGAGGGTCCAGGACACAACAGGCTCGTAAATGCCGATCAGAATACGACTGATAGGATGTGATCTCTCGCGCTGGATTCGTCCAACCAGCAGGGCATTGGCAACTCTGCAGAGCCAGCCAGGCTGGAATGTGAATGGCCTGGCCCTGACGAGCAGCAGGCGCAGTGCCGGATCCAGAGTAATTGCAAGGGCTGCGGCAACAATGAGCGCGATGGACTTCGAGTAGACCAGGGGCTTGAACATGCGCCCTTCCTGAGCCTCCAGGGCCAGCACAGGAAGAAAGGAGATTGCAATGACGAGGAGCGAGAAGAAGGTCGGACCAGCAACCTCTTTGACGGCGGAAAGGATGATATCGCAGCGGCTGCCTCGGCATCCCGAGGTTTCCCATTGCTCAAGCCGCTTATGTGTTTGCTCGACGATAACAATGGATGCGTCGATGAGTTCGCCGAAAGCTATTGCAATTCCAGCCAGCGACATCACGTTCACGTTCACGCCAAGCTGACGCAAAGGGATGAATGCTATCAACACAGCCGCCGGCATCGTGATAAGTGGGATCAATGCGCTTGGGAAATGCCAAAGGAAGACCACAATGATGAGAGCGACGGTGGCTATGACCTCGAGGATCGTGACCCGTCCGCTGTGAATAATGCGATGAATCAGCTGGGAGCGATCATAGACCGGAACGATTTTCACTCCGATAGGAAGGGAGGGTTCGACTTTTTTTAAAGTCGCCTTGACCCGATCAATGACCTCAAGCGCATTCTCTCCGGTTCGCATGATGACGATCCCGGAAACGACTTCACCGTTGCCGTTTAGGTCTGTGATTCCTCGCCGCATGTCTGGTCCGACAACAACCTCGCCAAGATCCTTAATCAGGATCGGGGCTTCCTCCTGAGGATTCGCAACGACTATATTTTGAAAATCACTGAGGGATGTCGCGTATCCTCTGCCGCGGATCATGTATTCCGTACCACCGAAATCCAATACTCGAGCGGTCGTTTCGCTGTTTCCTCCGCGAACGGCTTCGACGACCTGGTGGATGGAGATGCCATAAGCCTGCAGACGGCGTGGATCGACGTTAACCTGATATTGTCGTGAAAAACCGCCGACGGTCGCGACGTCTGCAACGCCTGCAATTGCCTTCAGGTAATAACGCAGATACCAATCCTGCACTGATCGAAGATCACTGAGACTTTGTTTGCCGGACGTATCGACCAATGCATACTGAAATATCCAGCCGAGACTGGTTGCGTCAGGACCGATCTCTGTTTTCACTCCTTCCGGCAGACGCGTCAACACTCCCGACTAGTATTCAAGCGTGCGCTACCGAGCCCAATAGAGATCGGTGTTATCGTCGAAAATTACATAGACATAGGACTGACCAAAGTCGGAGATGCCGCGCACCGCCTTCACACGTGGCGCACCGAGCAAAGCCGTAACGATGGGATAAGTTACCTGATTCTCAATCAGATCTGAACTGCGATCCCAATGCGAATAGATAATGACCTGCGTTTCGCCTATATCAGGAATCGCATCCGACCGCATCTGCAGAAGCGACCAGTATCCCAGGATGCATGCGGCGGCCGTGGCAAGCAAGATAACTATCTTGTGCCGGACAGAAAATGCGATGACCCGATTGATCATTACTAGAGGCTCCAGAATCGCTACTAACTCATCACTGCCTCACGGAAAAGGCCTGGCCCGGCGGTGGGGTCGTCTCCGCCTCGCTCATGCTTGCTGTTCCTTGCAATCGGCTTTCCGAGTCGATCAGAAAAGTACCCTCAGATACAACACGATCTCCTTCCTGCAATCCCTTCACGATCTGCACGCGATCATTAAGCTGCCAGCCTGTCTCCACAGTCCGGGCTTCAAACGTGTCGCCTTCGGTTTTGACAAAGACATGCTTCAACAATCCAGAATCGACAACAGCATCTCGCGGTACGCTAAGACCGGGCGGCAGCGCTACAGGCAGTTCGACGGTCACATACATATCGGGACGCAATGCGAACCGAGGATTGTCGACATCCAGGCGAACCTTCAGTGAGCGGCTTACCGGGTCGATCTGGGGAAGCGCATTGCTGACGCGCGCTGAAAATACTTCTGCAGTATCTGGAACGACAATGCGGGCGACTGTGCCGGGGCGAAACGTTCGAGTATCTTCGCCAAAGATCTCCGCAATAACCCACACATGACTTAGATCGACGATGGTGTAGAGCTCGTTGTGCCGTTCGAAACGCTGATCCGGAGAAATATTGCGCGAGATGATAAATCCGTTGGTGGGAGCAACTACGTAGACGTCTTCCGGGATTTTGTGCGTTGTACCTAGCTCATCGATTTGAGACTCGCTCATGCCCAGATTGCGCAGACGATCTGCGCGGGCCTGGGAAGTTGCTGCCCCCTGCAATGACGAGGAACTGTCTTTCGCGGACCCAGCGGGGGAGCGCTCATTGGCCGAGAGATATCCCCCGGCAAGGGAGAGAAAATCCGGTGAATACACAACGGCCAGATGTTGATCTTTCTTGACATAGCTACCGACGGCATCGTCGCGCGTCTCTTTCACGTAGCCATCAGTCCCTAAATTGACGTGATAAATGCGCGTCTCGTCGGCGGCGACTCTGGCGAACACTTTAACGAAGCCGTGCCCTGCGCTCTTCTCAACCGTCGCCAGCTGTATGCTGAACAGCTGACGATTTGCGGGATTAATGCGCACACGCCCAGTTTTCAAGGTCGAGGCATTGAGTGAAGACTTGCCGACATCTTCGGCATATACAGGAACCAGTGTCATGCCGCAGTCCGGGGCCACGCCAGGTTTGTCTGACCGATAGGCCGGGTGCATCGGATCGACATAGTAGAGAGGGCGATGCCCCCCGGGGGCCGTCGCGTGGACCACGTGACCCACGACAACTCCAGCAACGACGGCAGACAACACGAGAAGACAATACCAAGCTCTTTTCACGTCCAACTCCCGACGTCTATTTGGCCGCAACAGTCTTCGGGGGCCGAACCCCGGCGACTGCATCCAGCTGAGCCTTGGTAAACAGCAAATCGTTCAGCTTAGGGTTCACCTCTATCTTCTCGAAGACAATCTTTTCTGCCGCAACGTCCATTCGTCTTCCTGCGCCGACAGAGGGTGTACTGAGGACTTTTGTCTCCAGCATATAAGGCATCTTGAGGGACCCTACTGACCGATAGTCGCGATAATAGACTTCGACTGGATGGTATCTGCCGTCGAGGCGCCGGGGAGCTCCTTCAATCTTTGTTTCAAGAAATGTCTTGACGTCAATCCATACGTAAAAGGCGTGACCTTCTTTCGTGGTGAGTCTAAGTTTGAAGGTATCGTTGTTATCAACCTTTTCCATGCCTGCCAGCTCAACCCTTGTACCCTTAGCCGCGTAATTCATTAAAGGTCCATCAAGTTCGGACTGGTAGGTGGCTATCTTTATCTCCTCCGCTGTGTATGGCTCGACGTCCATCCGATTGAGAAAGGGCCGTAACTTCCATCCGTTGGTTCCGTCGAAAATCTGGATCGCGGTCTGTCCTTTGTACTGAAGCTCGACGCGCATTTTCTTCGGGCGTTTCAGTTCCATCACAAACGGAAGTTGTACCTGTTGAACGGACTGCGTGGGCGGAGCCGTGTGCTGCTCGCGCGGACCTTGCGGAGGGAGCGCCGCCCGTCTGTTTCCGCCCGCGTCCATCTTTCCGCTCATCGTCATCGATTCCACGGATTGCCAGGCTTGCTGGCCACCACGGGCGGCGACGTTCCGTTCCGCAATCTCAATTGCGGATAGCGTAACTTGCGGTCGAGTATTCTGGCCCGTGGCCGTGACAGGTATCGCAATCGCCAGTAAGGTAAGGTACTTGAAGGCCCTGCAGTCCATGGAGTTTTCCCCTTTTTGCTTCTTTAACCAGACATCCTTTTCGTAAATCGAGCGAAATTCAAGTTTTCGCTATCAGCGAGTGCCGCTGGGCTTGTCCTGCTCAACGAACAGCCCGTCTGCGCGGAACTTGCCGATGAGTATGCTGACAGAGTCTCCCGGTTTCACCACTTTCCCCTTGTTTGAGAAGACCATCCAATACGATCTTCCTGCTTCCGGCGTACTGCTCTGGCGTAGTTGTCCTACTTTCTCCATCGTGGGAACTACCAGTCTCACGCTTGCTTTGTCATCGACGAGGTATGGCGTCGCCTTCTTATCGTTCAGTTGGGCTGCCTTGCCTCCGTCAAGCACCTGATAGGAAAAGCGAATCATCTGGCCGGACTCAACGGACTTGACCTTGAGCATGTCGATCCCCCAGACAAGCTCATAGAAGTTCTTGGCGTGCGGATTCGCGCTCGTGGTCCTGAAGTAGCTGTGTTTCGCAGAATGGTGTGCAGGAGGCGGTACGGCCGGATTGGGCGCAGGAGCCTGTGCCACTCCATTTGACGGCTGCGCTGGTGCGCGTGGATCTGCTGCAGGGGCCGGAGACTGCGCGTGTGAAGCAGCGAGAAGGCTGGTAGCCAATGCCAGCAGAATGAAGCGATCCCTGCATCGTCTTGATGCTGCTCCGGTCGTGGCCTCGATTAACTGGTTGGAAAGCATTGCAATCTCCGAATGTTCTCGGTGATGCACGTCGCTGCCCAGGCAAAACCTGGGCAGCGGCGCTGTTACGGATCGTTGATGATTCGCGAGTCGGCTAGTTTGCATGACCCACAAGGTTACCGGTTTGCGGACTCCCGGTTGCGTTGTCCGTGAATGTTATGGTGCCGGGCCTGTTAATGCCCGATGCCGAGGTGACATTGGTGAATCGGACTCCGACTGTGCAAGTTGCTCCCGGCGCAAGCGTCGTACCTGTGCAGTTATCGGCGCCGACAACCGCGTTAAAGAACCAGGTGAGCAGCCCCGAACCGGTACCCGAAGCAACGTTCACACCTGTCACAGTGAGTTGCGATCCGCCGGCAGCGGAAGAATTTGTAAGGGTTATCGTTCCCGTTCCGCTACGCGGGTTGCCGCCTGCTGCCAGGGTTATGGTCAGCGGATTGGGGGTGATGGTTACCGTCGCCCTGTTTGCAACACCTGTGCCCGTAAGCGTTACAGGTGAGCCGGTCACGGTGGCATTAGTCGTGATCGTAAGGGTGGAGGATACTGCTCCGGTCGCCGTGGGAGAGAAGACAACCGTGATGGTGCAGGTTCCGGTTGCAACCGTCAGCGTAGTACCGCAGGTGCCGCCCGCGGTGCCTGCTGGACGCGAGAAGCGCGCGGAACCGAAAGCAAGAGTAATGCCAGTCAGCGTTGCACCGCCTGTGTTATGAAGCGTGAGCGTCAGCGCATTGCTGGTTAACCCGGTCGCCCAGTTACCGAAGTTCAGCGGACCACCTGTCACACTTGCAGCCGGAGTCGTTGGCGTCACAAACTCCATGGCTCCTATGTCGAAGCCTCCGCCCTGAGGCCGCGCCGTACCGAAGAAATCGTGGTTTGGCGCCGTCCCAGAATTCGCGGCATTGATCGCCGGCGATCCGCCGGTAATTGAGTAATTGCCGAGCGTGCCACCTGACGGATTAGTCAATGACAGCGGACCGAAGGTCAAGTTAATCCAGTTGTTGCCTTCATCCACGGTTGCCGCAGGAGTGAGGTTAAACACGGGATTTGGAGTAGTCGCGTCTGAGATGCCAGGGGGGACCTGGTAGCCAAAGCCACCATTTTCCGGGGGTACACGCGAACCGTTGCAGTACTGCTGGGCAAGCGCCGGGTTTGATCCCAAGTTATGTGCAGTAGCTGCGGAATAGTCAGACGCATCGGTCAAAATCGAGTAGATCGGCGTCAGCGTGAATCCAGAGGAATGATTACTTGGCCCGGTGTCGCCACGGACGCCGATATCCCAATATTGGGCGCCATTGACGCATTGCCCGGTTGTCGTCTGGTTTAACTGAGGCAACAGGGTGACAAGGTTCTGCTGGCTGAGGGGACCAGTGCCCAGGCCTCCCACCTGAATGTTAAAGGCGCGATTCTGCCAGAATAGATTGTTCTGCAGCGAGGGATAGGAGACCTTTCTGCAGTCGCCGTTGGGGATTGGAAGCCCAATTCCCAACCCGCTTGAATTGCCGATCGGACAAATGATCAGTGCCGGCAAAGATGCGGTCATATTCGGAGTGTTCTGCATCGTAACCAGACCTGCAGCCTGCCGGGTGGAGGTCACAATCTGATTTCCGGTGCAAGTCGGGTTTGTTGACGGATCGCAGCTGCCGCCTCCATTTGTTGGTGGTGGTGTATTTGCAGCCGGAGCACCAAGAGTATTGAAGAGCACGCCGGATGAGGCCGTGGTGTCGTTCGAGACGACAGTGTTGTTGATGAACTTCACCCTTAAC
>Ga0126381_100008395_pt1 | contig 11540 bp, 12 predicted proteins | sample PanSoiMetPlot_28_FD_96465 | JGI IMG/M metagenome (GOLD analysis project Ga0126381, IMG submission 96465) | Tropical forest soil microbial communities from Panama - MetaG Plot_28 | ecosystem: Environmental > Terrestrial > Soil > Tropical forest > Bulk soil | place: Panama | collected 2016-02-17 | reverse complement strand
TGCGCAACTCGTGTCCGAAGAACTCTACGCCCAGGGGGATATCGACGTCAGCCATGTTCGCCCAGGTGCTCGAGTCACCATTCACGTTGAGACGGTAACTGGAGCTCTGGAAGCTCTGAGTGCGGTAATAAACCGGGGTTGAGGACAGCGTGATGATCGTACGGTGCAAGTTGATCAGGTACTGAGCGTCGACGCCTGTGATCAGCGTCCAGGTCTCCACGGTCCAGTCCACCAGTCCCATCTCTGTTGCCTTCTCCAGATTCTCGAGCATGAAGGCGCTGTTCGCGGTGTAGGTCTCTGATGTGTGTCCGTAGAGTCCCATCAGCGTCGGTGCGAAGCTCAGACGATCGTTCACCCAGAAGCGCGCGCCGCCACCGAATTCGATGCCGTACGTTTTGAGCTCGGTGACGTCGCCGTCGAGGAGACCCGTGTGGAGGTGCTGCGTGCCCTTCAGCCACCCCATGTTTCCCTGCACGCGCGGCTGCCAGCCAACCGGAAGGCTACCCAGCGGCTGCGGGTCGCCGATGTCACCCGCACCCCCCAGCTTGGTGACCTCGAGGGTCGAATCGGCGGTCTCCCCAAAAGCGGACGACCCGAACGCAAGCTTACCCGTTGATCTGAAATTGGCTCCCGCGATGCCGTAATCCCCGCCGAGGATGGTGAGGGCTTCGATTCGGTTGCCGACCGCGTCGCGGATCTGGCTCGCCTGCTCGGGCGTGATCTGACATTGGGCGCGAACACAGAGTAAAGCGGTCAGGAGCCCGGCGGCTCCCGCTGCCGCGCTCCGGCGCCCGCTGGACCTGCAAAGTCGCGTCCCACACACGAGCTAGCGTCGCCGGCGCAGAGCGAGTACCGCAACGGGTTCGATGACGATGGAGTCGCCCGCTCCCATCTGTTGGAGCTGGGTTCCCAGAGGAACCTTGAACGTCTCGTTTCGCCCATCGGGGTATTGCAGCTTCAGCAAGCGATAGCTTGGATCGACCGCCAAGACCCTGGCGGCCGCCGCGATGGGCCCCTGCCCCGGCAGCTCGCCGTTCCGCAGTACGTACACCGCAAGCTCTTCTGCGACCGTGGCCCGGACCACATCACCCGCTTTGATGTTATCCAGGTCGGAGACCCTTGGCCCAAGCTTATAGGCAGATGCCACCGCCCTCCCGCGCGTGCGCAATACGATGGTCCCCGCGCTGCGGTCCAGCGACGACACAACCGCCGCCTCCTGCACCGACTGAACGGGGATTGCGCGCTGGATCAACCGCGGCTCTCCCCTCGGCTGTACGGTCGCGACCGGCGCTGACCAACATCCGGCCAGAGCGAGGGCGGCGGCGCATAGCGGCACATGTGCAATCAAATGCCTCGGTGCCGCGATTGTGCCCTGATCTGGGTTCATTCTGGCTCCGCCGCCGCAGGCGATGTTCGATGACGGACGAAAACCCCCTGAAGCTATAAGAGGAAAGCGGCTGTGGGAATGGGACGCTGGGCTTATGGGCGAAACCTACGGCAACGCCTTGAAGCTCGCGCACGTCGCCGTACCTCCAACGTACGATTGACTCAGGGCGCCCCGACCCGAGTCATACTCACGTCTCGGCCGCACCACGACCCGGAGTGACTGAAGTGGTAGCCAGGGCGAAAGCCGTCGACACGCGGGAAAGGCCGCCTGAGCTGATATATGCGCTCGACGACGTACCGCCGTGGCCACATCTGCTGGGCCTCGGGTTTCAGCACGTCGCCATCATATGTCCCTATCTGGTCATGGTGGTCCTGGTCGCCCAGGCTGCGAAACTACCGCACGCCGCGACACACAGCGCCGTCGGCCTCGCGATGATCGCGGTGGCGTTTACGACGGTGCTGCAAAGTCTGCGGCTTGGTCCGGTTGGTTCGGGCTATCTCAGTCCACCGGTTATCTCGGCTACGTATTTGCCGGCAAGCCTTGCGGCGGCCGCGGCGGCGGGGATAGCGGCCGTCTGCGGGATGGTGGTGTTTGCCGGTGCTTGCGAGACCGCCATGGCGTCCCTCGTGGGCCGCGCGCGCAAGCTGTTTCCGGCGGTCGTGTCGGGCGTCGTCATCATGGCCGTTGGACTCGAGATCGGCAGGATCGCGGCGGGCGTGTTGTTCGAGCATACGGCCGCGCACAGCGCTCAGACCGCTGCGTCTTTCGCCACCGCGTTCTGCACGCTTGCCGCGATGGTCGGTCTTGCAGTCTGGGCGACGGGCGTGCCGAAGCTCTTTTGCTCGCTGCTCGGAACTCTGATCGGATACCTCGCCGCGGCGGCCTTCCATGTTTTTCCGCCAGGCTTCATGGCGGATTTCGCGTCGGCGCGTGCGTTCGCCCTGCCCGACCCGAGTTTCCTCTCCTATGGATTTGCTCCCTCCTTCGCCGTGCCTTTCGCGATCGCGGGGCTCGCGGCGGCGTTGCGCGTGATCGGTGTGCTCACGACCTGCCAGCAGATAAACGACGCGGCCTGGCGGCGCCCCGACATGCGTAACATCGCAGCCGGCATGCGGGCCGACGGGCTCGGCTGCCTCGCCGGCGGATTGCTCGGAGTGACGGGCATGAGCGCCGCTCCCAGCCTCGTGAGCGTGGAGAAGACTACCGGCGCCACGAGCAGGGTCATCGCGTGGTCGATCGCCTTCTGGTTCCTGCTCCTGGCGTGCCTGCCGAAATTCGCCGGCCTCATCGTCAACATGCCTCGCCCGGTGATGGCAGCCGCCCTGTTCTTCAACGGCGCCCTCATGCTGGTGGCGGGCATCCAGATCGTCACCAGCCGTCCGGTCACCCTGCGCGCCTCACTCATCATCGGACTGTCGTTGCTGGCCGCGCTGACAGTGCCGGTCTTTCCCGATTTCTACCACTCGCTGCCGGGGTGGACCCGTCAATTCACCGGTTCGATCATCTCCATGGCGGTGATCGTCGTCGTGCCCCTCAATGCGCTCTTCCTGCTCGGGGCATGGCGCTACAGTCACCTGCGCCTGGGGACAGGTACCGAGCCTGCCACGGCCGCGGCTTTTGATGCTTTCTTTGCCAAGCAGGCGCGTGAATGGAAAATTTCTGCCGAGGACACCCTGCACGTGCGCTCGGTGATCGATGCGGCCATCGAGGATGTTGCTGCCAACGCCAACGGCCCGGTGGAGGTGAATCTCGCGTGCGATTCGTTCGATGTCCTGGCGACACTGCGCTACCGTGGCAATCTGCCGCCGTTGCCGGGGGCGCGTCCGGGGACCGCCATGGTGGAGGAACAGAGTTTCGTCAGCGGTCTCTCCGGCTATCTTGCCGGCCTGCACGCCGACCGGGTCGAACGCAGCGCCAAGGGAGAGGACTGCGAAATCAAGCTCGTCTTTCAGCTGTGAAAGGCAGCCGCAATCCCGCAGCGGGTGGCTCGCGCCACGGGAACCACGACCTCATCCCGCGACCAGACCGACCGCGTCTGTGAGCAGATGCGCGAACATGTTGCACGACAAGTCTCGCCGCAGCAGATACAGGCCGGTGAGGACCGCGCCGCCAAATCCCGCAATGAGCAGGTGCGCCCAGCCCCAGTAGCTAAGGTGCGCGAAGGTAAAGGCGAGCAGCGAGATGATGGCGGCGACACTGCGCGTGCCGGTGATCTCCGTGAGGCGCTCGATCATGAAGCCGCGGAAGAACAGCTCCTCGAAGACGGCAGCCCGCAGCACCACTGACGCGCGAAACCAGAGCGGCGTCGCCAGGATGGCCGTGAGCCCGCCTTCGTTCGGCGATAGTCCCAGCGCCGGAAACAACACCAGGTAGATGCAGGCCATGCCCGCGATCATGACCGCCGCAGCCGCGAGCCCGAACGCAAAGCTCTGCCAGGTCGGCGCGCGCCATCCCACCGAGGAAAGCGGGCGCCGCTCGACGAGTACGATGTAACTCACCAACAGCGCCGTGAGGGCCCAGTAAACGGCCTCGCGCCCCGTCTGCGCCGCCAGGCTCTCCCCCGGGATGAGGTGACCGGCCAGGGGCAGCAGGTACACCACCATCAGCGCGATCGCGCCGCTCCAGCTCGCGGGCCACCTGCGCGCCGGCAGGTCAAATCCCGCATTCGCCGCAACCTCCCGTTTGCCAGTCATGGTGATCTCCTTTAAGCCGCGGGGTGCCATTTGACTGTAACGAGTGTAACATGTAACGATCGTTACATGTCAAAGCGAAGAGCGGAGTCAAAGCGGAAAGCTGAGCTGCTCGATGCGGCGCTGCGCTATCTTGTTGAACACGGCGCCGCGAACGCCTCGCTTCGGCCCATGGCGGCGGAGCTCGGGACCAGCGCCCGCATCCTGATGTTTCACTTCAAATCAAAGGAGGGATTGCTGCAGGAGCTCATGGGGGAGCTGAACCTGCGGCTGCGGCTCTCGTTGGAAGCGATGGTGAAGTCAGCGCCACGCTCGCTCAGCGTCGCGCCGCTGAAGCGCTTCTGGCTTTGGGCCTCCGCGGAGGAGAACCTGCCGTTGCTGCGGCTCCTGTACGAGGTGCAGATCATCGCCCTGCAGAATCCCGCCGCGTACGCTGTCTATCTCAAGAAGGCCTCGAGCGACTGGCAGAAGATCGCGCTGCAGCTGATGTCGGAATCGCTGAAACGCCCGACGCTCGCCACGCTCTGTATCGCGGTCTTTGACGGTCTCATGCTGGAGCTCATGGCCACCGGGGAGCGCGCGCGGCTCACGCAGGCACTCGATGACTTCATCAGGCTCGTCAGGCGAACCGCAGCGACCCGCGAAATCCCGACGACTGGGGAGCGAAAGGGCGTCGCCGGCCTGAAGCCACGCCGGCGACGCTGAGACAGATCGAATGCCGCTCCTGAGCAGGCGGCTCTTGTCTATTTCTTGATCTTGCTGATTTTCGCTCCCTGCAGGGAGGCATCGCCCATGAGACCCTTCTCACCGAATACGAACGAGAGCACCGGCTTCTTGAGTGTCTCCGTGTCGTAAGTTCCGCCTGCGCCCTTCTTTACCACTGCCACGGAAGTGTCCGCGCCAATCGACCAGTCGTGGCTGTTGACGAACTTGTCACGTGCCGCCGGCGTGTTGAACAGAATCACATTGCTGTGGCGGGCGACGCCCAGGGTCAGTCCGATCGAGGCCCCTGAGATCGAGTAGTAGCCGACGGTCTTGCCGTTCTCCAGCAGCGCTCCATCCCCGTGCTCGCCGCCCACGCCAACACCCGCCTTGGTGATGGTCGGGAACACCAGTACCGCGGCTGCATTCTGCGCCAGATACTTGTTGTTGTCGGAGAGCGCGTAGAAGCGATCGAGGGTGGCGGACACCTGGCTGTCGAGCGCGGCCGTATCTAGGGCCAGTGCTACGCTGCCGATTGCCGCGAGCAGAATCACGCTGCCTGCGATCGCTATCCGTGATGTGAGCGACTTTGCTTTCATGCTCGGTTCTCCTGGGTGCGGGAGTTCGCACAAAAAAGGCGGGCACCAACACTAACATATTGCACCAACACATGGCGCGCGAGGTGCTGACACGGATCGCGGACACGCCGTGGCAAACGGTGGCGTCGCTTGAGCTCGGCGATGCGCGGAGCTTGAGCCTGTCCTTCTCTTAAAGTAGTGGCGCCAACACCGTGCGCCGGCTTTCCCCTGATATCGCGATCAGACTTTGGTCCTATACCACGTGGCCCGGCGCCGCCTTAAACAAGCGCAAGCCATGCCGGGAGAATGGCATGGGCGGGAGGTGCTTCAACATGAAACGGATAACCTCGCTCTGCACGGTCATCCTGGTCGCGTGTGCCGGGGGTCCGCAGATCGCTTATCAGTCCGCTCCCGATGCAACACAGTCGGCCGAGGCGGGAGATCCGGCGGAGGCGCGGGCGCTCGAGCAGGCAGAAAGCGAGTGCGCGCGCCAGGGTCAGCATGCAGTGTCGCAACGGGTAGAGGGCGAGACGCTCTACGATTGCGCAGACGACGACTAGAGCTCAGTCGCCGATAAAGTGCACGGCGATCTCGCGCTCGTGCGGGCGATGGCGATGCTCGAACAGGTATATACCCTGCCACGTGCCCAGCATCATGCGGCCGTCGCTCACGGGGACTGATAGCTGTACTCCGGTGAGCGCCGTGCGCAGATGCGCTGGCATGTCGTCCGGACCTTCGTCGTCATGCTCGTACCGGCGCGCATCTTCGGGCACGAGCGCCGCGAAGAATCTTTCGAGATCGGAGCGAACTGCAGGCGCGGCATTCTCCTGCACGAGGAGCGAGGCCGAGGTATGCCGGCAAAACAGGGTCAACAATCCGCTGGCCACCGACTGACTGTGCAGCCACGCGCGCACTTCTTCGGTGATTTCCATCAGACCGCTGCTGCGCGTGTGGAATCTCAGCGTCGCTACAACATTGCGCATACCGCCTTAGCCATGGAGGAGCCGCACGCGGGCCGCAGAGCTCAGGCCCGCAGAATTCACCAGCACGGGGCGCCGCTAGCGTCCGCGCGAAAAGGATCGGGCGCAGCCGCGCCGCTGCGCGGCCCTGACTACTTCCCCGCCTGCGCCTTTGCAGCCAGCTTCGTCTTGCAGTCGGCCGAGAACTTGTTCATGTCCATCCCGCTCTTGATGCAGTCCTGCATCTCCTGGCCGTGAGCGCGACCACAGAGCTTCTTGACTTCCTGCTTGCATTCCTTGCCGAGCTTGTCGGAATGAGATGAGGTATCAGGAGCTGTCGCAGAAGGTTGTGCGGTCTGTGGAGTCTGCGAGGGTGTCTGAGCTTGAGCGTATCCGGCGAGCAAACAAGCGGCCAGGGTCAGCGACAGAAATTTCATCGCGCGCTCTCCTTCATTGGGAAATCGTCCATTGGGAAGTCGTCTCGTTCATCGGAAACGAGGGCGCGCAAGCATGTACCGCGCCGCGCGCGCCGGCAACAGGACGCAAGCCGACTGGGTAGCTCCAGGGGGATTGTTACATCGCCATCAGCTCCCGCTGATCTTGCATTGCCCGAATACCACGTAGGCGCCCACGCGGTCGGCGATCGTAAGCGTCACCTTGCCGGTCTGACGTTGGACGATCGCGCTCCAGGCGAACTTCTCCGAAGTGCCCTGCAGTTGCAGTTGCTCGCGATTGACCACCGAGTTCTGGATTGGCAGCAGGTCCCTGCGATAGGGTGACTGGACCGTCTTGTTTGCCACATCGATCCTGATCTCGGGCTTGATGTTCGATTCGGGCGTGGCTTTGCTGCATTGCGCCTTGTCCGGAGTGCAGTCGTGGCCCGCAAGCGCCAGGCACGTAAGGGGTGCCGAACCGTCGAAGTCAGCCGCCGCCGCCAGCGTCGAGAACACCAACCCAAAGCACAGAATCAAACCGCGTCGAATCTTCATAGGTTTTTCCTCCCATCGCAAAAACAATACTGCTTGAGCACGGCGCTTGTCGAACGCCGGCGTTCGCACCCCTCAATGTGGTGCAGCGTCCTCCGCTGACCTCGCTCACGGCTGACTTTTGCCGAAACTCAAGGGATGATCCTGCGATGACGCGCATCCTGCTGGTGCGACACGGACATGTCGAAGGAATCCATCCCGAGCGGTTTCGCGGACGCCGTGATGTCGAGCTGTCGGCTCTCGGGGCACGCCAGGCGCGCGTGACCGCGCAGCGAATTGCCGCGGCCTGGCGGCCCGTCGCGCTGTACACCAGCCCGCTGCAACGCTGCCAGCAGACGGCGGCGCAGATCGCTTCCGCCAGCGCGCTTACTGCAACCGTGCTCGAGGACCTCGACGATGTGAACTACGGGGACTGGGAGTGGCTGACCCACGATGAGGTGCGCGCGGGGTGGCCGGCGTTGTTCGAGCTCTGGTTCAGTGCCCCCCACCTGGTGCGTTTCCCGAACGGTGAGTCGCTGCAGGATGTGGTGATGCGAGCGGCCAATGTGCTGCGCTTGGTACGTGAGCGCCATGCCGACGAGACGGTGGCGGTCGTCGGGCACAGTATCGGCAATCGCGCGCTGCTGTTGCAGACTCTCGATCAACCGCTGTCAGCCTATTGGCGCTTGGGCCAGGATCCCTGCTCCGTCAGCGAGATCGAGCTCCTGGGACATATGACGACGGTGAAGCGCCTGAACGAGACCTACCTCGCGGACTGAAAAAGTTAATTGCGCTCCGTCGATTTGGGCCGGGCTCGTTCGTCGAGTGCCTGGAACCCACACGGAGGACCCATGAAGTACCTGACATTCATTCGCCATTCCGAGTCCTATCGCCAGTCCGGCCCACCCGCAGCGCTGATGGAGGCGATGGGCAAGTTCGTCCAGAAGTCATTGCAGGATGGCACCCTCGTCGACACCGGGGGGTTGCTCCCCACCAAGGATGGTGCTCGCGTACGGCTCACCAAGGGCAAGATTACCGTGACGGACGGCCCTTTCACCGAAGCCAAGGAAGTCATCGGCGGTTGGGCAATCCTCAGGACAGACTCGAAAGCGGAGGCCGTCCGCATCGCCACCGAGTTCATGGAGCTGCACCGCAAGTACTGGCCCGAATTCGAAGGCGAGTCCGAGGTGCGGCCGATGTTCGAGCCCGGCCAGGGTCCCTGAGCTCAGGCTTCTCCCGATCGGGGTGTAATCCAGCGCCTGCAGTCAACGGTAGGGAGATCCCTGACATCCCGCCGGGATTCGGTGTGTTAAACAGTCCGTTTGCTTCGCACACGAGAAAACCATGAAGCACTCGGCGCAAAAGACCACCAGCGGAATCCCGGCGCTGGATGACGTGTTGCACGGTGGTCTCGTTCCTGAGCGGCTGTATCTCATCGATGGCAACCCGGGATCGGGAAAGACGACACTCGCCCTGCAGTTCCTGCTCGCTGGCGTCCACCTCGGTGAGCGATGTCTCTACGTGACCTTGTCCGAGACGCGGCAGGAATTGATGGATGGTGCGGCCTCGCACAACTGGTCGCTGAACGGCATCGACATCGTCGAGTTCATCGCCGATCAGGAAGACTGGGAAGGAGACGGCCCCCTCACGATGATTCAGCCGGCGGACGTCGAGCTCTCGGAGACGATGCGCAAGATCCTCGGAGCGATCGAGAAGACCAATCCGGCCCGGGTGGTGTTCGACTCTCTCTCAGAGATGCGACTGCTCGCACAGAGCTCGCTGCGTTATCGCAGGCAGATCCTCGCCCTGAAGCAATTCTTCATCGGCCGCCGGTGCACGGTGCTCATGCTGGATGACCGCACCGCGGAGGGCCCCGATCTGCAGCTTCACAGCATCGCTCACGGCGTGATCGCTCTGTACGTCGAGCCCCCCGTCTACGGGCAGACGCGCCGTCAGCTCCAGGTGCTGAAATTCCGCGGCAGCGATTTTGCCACGGGCTTTCATGACTTCCGCATCCGTCACGGGGGGATCGCGGTCTACCCGCGCCTCGTGGCTTCGGAGCACAGCGCCGAGTTCGGCCGCTCGCTCATAAAAAGTGGCGTCGCCACGCTCGATGCGCTCCTCGGCGGGGGTGTCGAGCGAGGCACGAGCACGCTTTTGGTCGGGCCGCCGGGATCCGGGAAATCCACGCTCGCCCTGCAGTACGCCGCCGCTGCCTGCGAACGCGGCGATCACTCGGCCGCCTTCATCTTCGATGAGACCAAGGCAGCCCTGCTCGTCCGTGCGGAGGGTGTGGGGCTCAGGATCCGCGAAGGCTCGGGACCGCGCCAGATGACGATTCGCCAGGTCGACCCGGTCGAGATCTCTCCTGGTGAGTTCGCCGCCGAGGTGCGGCACTCGGTGGAGAAGGAAGGTGCGCGCGTCGTCATCATCGACAGCCTCAACGGCTACCTGAACGCGATGTTCCAGGACAACTTTCTTGCCGCGCAGCTTCACGAGCTGCTCTCCTATCTGAGCAACAAAGGGGTGACGACCCTGATGGTGATCGCGCAGAGCGGCATGCTCGGATCGATGATGCAGTCGCCGATCGATGCCAGTTATCTGGCCGATTCGGTCGTGCTGCTGCGCTACTTCGAGCACAACGGCGCGGTCAAAAAGGCCATCTCCGTCATGAAGAAGCGCACCGGCGGTCACGAGGACTCGATTCGTCAGATCTGGTTCGACGACCGCGGCGTCCATCTGAGCGAGCCGCTGCTGCAGCTGCGTGGCGTGCTCACGGGGGTCCCGATGGACGTCGCCAGCCCCCCTGCGCAACCCGCTGTCCGGTCGCTGCGCGACTAGCCTGACCGCAGCAACTGCCATGGACGAGCGGCGCGTACTGATTTATCCGCCCAACCGACGCGATGGCGAAGCCACCAGACTCCTGTTGGAACGTGCGGCACTGGCGAGCGCCGTCTGTCTCGACGCCAAGGACCTGGCGCGGGAGATGGAGCGTGGCGCGGCGGCCCTGGTCCTCACCGACGCGGCGCTCAGCAACCCGGACATCGATTGCATTCTGCGCGCGCTCGCCAGCCAGCCGCCCTGGTCAGACCTGCCCGTCGTGTTGCTCTGCCCCGCCGGTGGGCACGCGGAGGATGTCGCACGCGCCATGTCGGCATTCACCAACGTGACGCTCCTGGAACGACCCGCGTCCGCACGAACCCTGCTGAGCGCGGTACAGGCGGCGCTCCGCGCCCGCATGCGCCAGTACGAGACCCGTCAGCAGCTCGCGGCCCTGAAGAGTGCGGAGGAGAGTCTGCGCGCGCGCGAGGCACAGCTGCGCGATGCGGATCGGCGCAAAGACGAGTTCCTGGCCATGCTGGCACACGAGCTGCGCAATCCCCTGGCTCCCGTGCGCACCGTGGGCGAGCTCCTGGGACGTGGCGCCGCCGGTCACCCGCAGCTCCAGGCCATGGCGGACATCCTCAAGCGGCAGATCACGCACCTGACACGCCTGGTGGACGATCTGCTCGATGTGTCGCGGATCACTCAGGGCCGTATCGAGCTGCAACGCGAGACCGTCGACCTGGGAGCGGTGGTGGACGACGCGCGCGAAAGCGTACAGCCACTCATCGCGGAGCGCCGGCATTCGTTACGTCTGCTCGTGACGCCGCAGGCGGTGTACGTCGACGGGGATAAGGCGCGCCTCGTGCAATGCGTCTCCAACCTGTTGACCAACGCTGCCAAATACACCGATGCCGGCGGGGTCATCGAGATTGCGGTGAAGGCGGAAGGGCCGCAGGCGTCGGTTGCCGTTACGGACAACGGGGTCGGCATCTCTCCGGAGCTGTTGCCGCAGATCTTCAATCTGTTCGTGCAAAGCACGCGCTCGCTCGATCGCTCGCAGGGTGGGCTGGGCATTGGGCTGTCACTCGTGCGGCGGCTGGTCGAGATGCACGACGGTCAGGTCACCGCGAGCAGTGCCGGGCCCGGCCACGGGGCACGCTTCGAGATACGTCTGCCGCTGGCCGCAGCGCCCGCCGAGCGCAACGCCCAGCCGGGCGCGTCGCGGGTCACAGCGACCCGCATCCTGGTCGTGGATGACAACCGGGACGCCGCGGACTCTCTGGCCCTGATCCTCAACTCCATCGGACATGCAGCGCAGGCGGTCTACAGCTCCGAGGAAGCGCTCAAAAGCCTCGACGAGAGACTTCCGGAGGTCATCCTCCTCGACATCGGCCTGCCGGTGATGGACGGCTACGAGCTTGCGGCACTCATTC
>Ga0126381_100008394_pt1 | contig 11540 bp, 11 predicted proteins | sample PanSoiMetPlot_28_FD_96465 | JGI IMG/M metagenome (GOLD analysis project Ga0126381, IMG submission 96465) | Tropical forest soil microbial communities from Panama - MetaG Plot_28 | ecosystem: Environmental > Terrestrial > Soil > Tropical forest > Bulk soil | place: Panama | collected 2016-02-17 | reverse complement strand
GATCTTTGTCTGGTCGCCAACGAAGAAATTTTGTGCCGTGGCGGAATCGACCTCCGGTAAAATGATCGTAAGCAATTTCGACGACCACCCTCGGAGATACCGGTTCCCATTCACCGGTGCGCTCCGTGCTCCAACGGCTTGGTCCACCAGGCGCGTTCCCGGTGAAACCGGGTGGTTTTCTTAGTCGCTCAAATTTGTCTGTTAACGTGCGTCGTTCCGATGCTTTGAAGCCGGAGATAAATCCGACGTGATGCAGCAAACCGTCATCGTCGTAAAGTCCCAGCAAAAGAGAGCCGATCACTCGCGCGCCGGTCGCGTAACGAAAGCCACCCACAACACAATCGGCAGTTCGGATCTGTTTTACCTTTACCGCAGCAGTGCGTTCGCCCGAAGCGTATGGAGCGTCCAGGCGTTTTGCGATGATGCCATCAAGATCGCGCCCGCTTTTTCGAAACCAATCGCTCGCAACTCGATAATCAGTCGTCGCCGGCGAAAGTCGTATGCTCTTAGTTGATTGTAGATTCGAGCGCCCGAATTTTTCCAAGAGCTCTCTCCTGTCACGCAAATTCAGCTTCAAATACGATTTGCCGTCCTCGGCAAGCAGATCGAACACGATGTAAACTGCTGGATGAGTGGCGGCTAGTTTCTGAACGCGACTCGCGGCAGGGTGCAGACGTAATTGCAATTCATCAAACGAAAGCTCGCTGCTAATGGGAATTACCAGTTCGCCGTCGAGAACAAATTTTTGCTGTGGCAGTTTCGCAATATTCGCAACGATATCCGGGAAATAACGGCCTAGCGGCTGACCGTTCTTTGATTGCAAAAAAATCTGGGCGCCATCGCGAAAAACCAGACAACGAAACCCGTCCCATTTCGGTTCATACTGCCACTCGTCGCCAGTCGGAATTTCGTCGACCGATCGGGTTTCCATCGGTGGTATGGGAGGTTTCAGCAACATTCTAACATAGCTTACTCGGCTTGAGCGTTACTGTTAGCAAATTGCCTTGGCGTTTATGCGACGTCGCTTTCGTTCAGACGATGCGAAGGTGCTTGGAGCCGTCGGCGATGCTCCTCGAGCGTCACTACAGAAGAAAACTTTTTCGTTCGCAGGACTGCATCGCATAGAACCAGAGTTCTTATCTGATTCGATTATGCAGCGAATGATCAGGATTAATGGGAAGGAGTGGGGGATAGATTGCGCATCGCACAGGTTGCGCCACTAGTTGAGAGTGTGCCTCCGAAACATTACGGAGGGACGGAACGCATCGTTGCATATCTGACTGAAGAGCTGGTTCGCTTGGGTCACAAGGTGACTCTCTTCGCCAGTGGTGACTCAGTAACAAGCGCCGAGTTAGTTCCCGTGTGTCGACGTTCATTCAGGCAAAACAAGCGTGCTACGGATTATTTATCGCGCGAAGTCCTGCTTGTCGACTACGTTATGCAGCGCGCCGGTGAATTTGACGTGATTCATTTTCATACGGGTTGTTTGCATTATCTCATTTCGCGTCATCTTACAGTTCCGCACGTGACGACGTTGCATGGCCGGTTGGATACACCCGAGTTGCTTCGGCTGTATGAGCGGTTTCGCGACATGCCGATGATCTCAATCTCCAATTCCCAGCGCACTCCCTGGCCCTGCGCGAATTGGCAGGCGACGATCTATCACGGATTACCGCAGGACTTATTCCGGTTTCACCCCGAGCCCGGTGGCTATCTGGCATTTCTCGGAAGAGCCTCGCCGGAAAAGCGCGTAGACCGCGCCATACAAATCGCCAAGCAGGTGAGGATGCCGCTCAAGATTGCGGCAAAAGTCGATCCCGCTGACCGACGCTATTTTAAACGCGAGATCGAACCGCTGTTGAATGATCCGCACATAGAATGGCTGGGAGAAATCAATGATAAGGACAAGGATCAATTCCTTGGGAATGCTTACGCATTGCTTTTCCCCATTGACTGGCCGGAGCCGTTCGGGCTGGTGATGATTGAATCGATGGCATGTGGCACACCGGTCATAGCGTTCGCCAACGGATCCGTTGCAGAAGTCATGGACAACGGCATGACAGGGTTCGTGGTAAATGAGATCGAAGAGGCGGTCGACGCCGTGCGTCGTGTTCGCGACCTGAGCCGCGCTGGATGCCGGGAAGTTTTTGAGAAGCGGTTCACAGCGAGCCGGATGGCAGCCGATTACATAAACGCGTATAGCCGTTTAGCCGATTCTCGAATGAGAAGAGTCGAGCAATCGTTGGAGTCCTCAATGCGCTCTTTTCAAGACGCATTGCCGTCTGATGATAAGCTGCACGGCGCCGCGAATCTAGAATTTCAAAAATCCTAGCGCGACACACGCGCATTTTATTCATTAGTCACGTTTCCTTTTTGTGGGCGGTACAGGCGTACCGTGTCTACAACGATCGAACGAAACCAGAAACAGAAAGGGAAAGGATAAGCAGGGTCATGAATCTGGACCTTTGCGCAACTGCTTGGGCAGGACAAATCCGCGGATCTTCTGCAACAAACTCTGGATGAGGAGTCTGAAGCGAACGAGCTTCTGAACAAACTGGCCGAAGACATCGTGAACCCGGAGGCTCTTATGGAGCCGGAGATGGCATCGGCTTCAGGTCGGTAATCGTTCATCAGTTTGGTGACCACTGCTTTCGGGATGCATTGCTGGCGACTCGTTGTCACTACACGACGACCGCGAGTGACGCATCCGCAGTGGAAAGCCGGCTGTTCTCCTCCTCGATCGTTCGTCTGGCTGATCTTCAACGCTGATGGCTTCAAAGTCTGCGCGCGCACGCCTCGGGCGGAATCGAATGAGTTGGGGACTTAGCCTATTTTTTCTCCGCCATCCCGATTTGCTAGAGAAAGCTGTTCCTCGCTGCTCTCGCCAGGGTCTCTGTCGAAAATCGCGCATAAACCGTCGCGATAAAACCGCAGCCGAAATCCATTGTCTTCAGCAAATCGCGCGATTTTTCGTTCGCATTGATTTCCGTCGGCGGACCAGACGCGGCTGAGTTCTTCCTCGTAAATCGCCCAGTGTTTTGCTGTCTTCAGCTCGCGCTTAATCTGTCGAGGCACCCTTCGCATCCCACATCTCCACAATGAATTAAGGCTACATATAATTCCGAAAAGCCTCGGGTAAACGGTTGTATATGAGCACGCGAAACTCCCATCTAACCAGTCGCCAGCAAACGGAACCGCTCCGTCGACGGAACTCGAATTTATTACAGGGCTAGTAACAGAGGAAATAGACCAGTGAGAGCGAAGGCAAGATTACTCGGTCACCCGGTTCACCCGATGTTAGTCGTGTTTCCGCTGGGCTTGCTGACAGTAGCGGCAATTTTCGACGTCGTCTATGTATTTACGCGCAACGGTCATTGGGCTGACGTGTCGTATTGGATGATTGCATCGGGCATCATCGGTGGACTGGTCGCGGCTCTGTTCGGGGTGATCGATTGGCTCGGAATTCCGGAAGGCACCGCGCAAAGTACATCGGGCTGATTCACGGCATCTCGAACATCGTTGTAGTGATCTCGTTCATCGTCAGCTGGTTTATTCGTGGATCTAACCCGGCGGCACCAGGCATGACAGCCATAGTCCTCGGGTGGATCAGCATCGTCATAGCGCTTTTTTCCAGTTGGTTAGGCGGTGAACTGGTTTACCGCCTGAATGTCGGCGTCGATCGCGGTGCGAATCTCGACGCGCCCAATTCGCTATCTGGTCGATCGGCGATCGGAAGAATTGGCCGCCGTTCTACGCGTGCTGTAATCCGCGCTCGGTAACGCTTAATCACAGGATCAGCTTCGCCGCGAGTAGGCGTTGATCTCCCGCACCGTTTGCGTGTGTTGTTGAAGCTAAGAGCTTGACTCGCTGAGAACGCCTTGCAGTTCCTGGAAGTTAATGGGCTTGACCAGGTGGAAATTAAATCCGGCATCTTTAGAACGTTGCACGTCTTGCTCGGTTCCGAAGCCGGTGAGCGCTATTGCCTTGACGTCCCCTTTCGTTCGCGCGTGTGCTGCTACTTCGTAACCGCTGCCATCGGGCAGACCAATGTCACACAACACGACGTCGATGTTATCCGATCCCATGATTTCCATTGCCCCCTCGACGTTATCTGCAGTTACAACCCTGTGGCCAAAATGGGTAAGTAGACGTGACAATGTGCGCCGCGTGTCGTGGTGATCTTCCACGAGTAGTATCCGAAGGGGTTTGGCTGTCTTGCCTCCGTTGCGATGGTTCAGGCCAATCCCTGCCGATCCATCGGGTACAGTGTCCAGCACCACCTTAAAGGTCGCGCCGCAACTTCGACCACGACTCTCCGCTTCGATCTTGCCATTGTGGAGATCGACCAGACGCTTGGAGATTGCGAGTCCGAGACCAAGTCCGCCGAACTGTCGCGTTACAGAAGGATCAGCCTGTTCAAATGGTTGAAACAACGAAGCCAGGCGTTGCGGCTCAATTCCAATCCCAGTGTCGGTAATTTCAAAATGAAGACGTCCGGCTTTGTCGTTAGACGTGCGGATGGTGATCTGTCCGCCTTGCGACGTGAATTTCACTGCGTTGTTTATCAAGTTCCAAAACACTTGCTGAAGGCGGATGCAGTCAGCCAGGATGTGATAGTCCTTCGCCTTAAGCTCAGTCACGACTTCTAATTGCTTCGCCGCGATGGCTGAGTGCGCAATATCCACCGCATTTTTGATGATTTTGTGTGCGTCGCACTCTTCCAGTTCGAGATGAATTTTCCCGCGAGCAATCCGGGTGAGATCGAGCAGGTCATCAATCAATCGGGCCTGCAGTTGCACGTTGCGCTTTATAATCTCAATGTCCTCGACGAACTCTGGCGGAAGTTTCTCCGCGTTGTCCTGGAGGTATGTAGCTGCTGCCAAAGCTGGCGTCAGTGGCGTGCGGAGTTCATGGCTGAGCGCCGCCAGAAAGTCGTCCTTCGCTTTGCCGGCTTTTTGCGCCGCAATTTTTTCCGCTTCATATTCGCGGCTCCGAATCTGGTCGGTAATGTCTCGTGTGACTTTTGAGAAACCGCGAATTTTCCCGGCTTCATCACGAAGTGCAGTAATGACAACCTCCGCTTCGAACGTTGACCCATCTTTGCGAACGCGGAGGCCTTGATCACGAATATATCCGCGACGCGCGGCTTCTCGCAGGTTGCGTTGAGGCTTGCCTGCGGCAACTTCGTCTGCTGTATAGAAAGAGGCGAAGTTTTTGCCGATGATTTCCGCGGTTGAGAAACCTTTGATTTTCTCCGCTCCGGTGTTCCAGGTGATGATGTTGCCGTTGGGATCCAACAGATAAATGGCGTACTCCTCGACGCTATCCACGAGGATGTGGAATTGTTCGACAGTTTCGTTCAGTACGGTGTTGCTAGGCAGCTTCTTAAACATCGGCTGAGGCACAAATTCTCGCATACGATTCGAATTTTCCTTTTGAACTGGTTCCCCCGGTCCAAGAACTTTATTGAAAAACTAGCTCCTTAGGCAGCGACGGGCCGCATTCACTGCTCTCTGGCCGAAATCTTCCGCGCGAATCTTCCTGTTCCGCTTCCTTTACTTCTTTCTTCTGGGCATACGGCAATCACGTAAGGTTTGCGCCCACGCTTTTAGCTGAAGAGCAGGCATGAAGTTGAGGATGCGATCGGCCAGAATTTTTGCGCTGAGTGCCGCGGCCAATCCGAGGTCAACGAACTCAAGCTGCCACGAGTGGTGAGCGTCTGTTCCGATGGAAATGCGCGGTCCGTGATTGCGAGGCAACTTTGAGTAGCTCAACGTTCAGGTCTTGTCGGTCCGGGTAGCAGTCAACTTCCACGGCCTTATCGAGCCGGGCAGCTTCTGCGAACACGCGCGACCAATCTGCCGTGAGACCGATCCGAAAATTGTAAATACGCCCGCGCGGGTGAGAGAATCTGAATGTGTGGATTGCGCAATGCGGAAAGATAACGCCCGGTTTGATCTTCAGTGGTGCGTAACGCTGAATGGAACGACCGAGATGAAATCCTGGCGAATTGCCGGAGGTTTTGTCGCCCGCCGCGGCGGCTTATCAATCCTATACTTCCTCGGGACAGAGAAAGGCGCTGCGCGCGGCCCGACAAAACGCGCGCGAAAGATTTCCTATTTCGCGTTCCGCCTGTTGTGCGAGCAATTCCGCGATGTCGATGTTCGACAGCACACATAAGATTCGTTTCCGCACGGCAAGTTCGGCGGCTTTGAGAATGGGGAAGTGCCTCGGCGCGTGCGGCCTGCTGCTAGCTCGGGTTCGATTCAATCATGATGGCCGAAACGGCTGAGGAACTCTGTAAACAGCCCGAAATTCGCAAAGAACTCGATCGGGCCACAGGGCAAAAACATCGAGAAACGATTGAAACTGACCGTGCTGACAAGTTCTGGTTTGTCATATATGCCGTGGTTATTGCCACCTGTGCGGTCATTTACTTCGCCGTCGGCGCAAAGCTGATTCCGCTGCCGAATGAGGCAGTTGCTATTGGTCAGCGAATCCTGCGTGGTACGGCGTTAATCACGTTCATGCTTGCGATCGCACGGGCGCTTTCTGTCTACGGACTTGCGCAAATTGAGGATGCGTCCACCCGTTTCACACTTCAGCGTATCATGCGCCTCGCGGTGGGGCTGGCCGTCGCGGTGATCGTCGTCTCGATAATCTTTGTGAATTGGTACGCCGCCATCGCTGCGTTCGGCGTCGGTTCGATCATTATCGGGCTCGCCGTGCAGACGCCGATGAAAAGTTTCATCGCTTGGATTTACATTTTGGTCCGCCAGCCTTTTCGGGTGGGTGACCGCATTAAAATAGCAGACGCCACAGGCGACGTGATCGATGTCGGTTACCTCGACACCACGCTTTGGGAGTTCGGCGGCCAATATCTCTCCACGGACCATCCAAGTGGTCGGCTGATCAAATTCCCGAATGAAAAGGTGCTCGATGAACTGGTTTACAATTATTCGTGGCCACTTTTCCCGTACATCTGGAACGAGGTGAAGTTCCAAGTCGCTTTCAACGCTGATCTGGAGTTCATCGCCACCACGATACAAAAAATCACAGAGGAAGAGTTGGGCCAGGAAATGATCGAACGCGTACAAACTTTTCGCGACCTGCTCGCCGGCACGCCCGTGGACAAATTGGATGTGCACGAGCGTCCTCGCGTGATTTTTCGGGTTGGTGAAAACACATGGCTGGAGGCGATCGTTCGTTATCTCGTTGCTCCACGCGAAGCAGGGCGTGTCAAAACGCGCTTGATCAAGAAACTCCTCGCTGCCCTTAACGCCGCTCCCGACAAAGTGATGTTTCCAGCTGGAGCAAATCGCTGAAGCTCTCTGAATATCTAAACGCGGGCATGCATGTAAGGACACGCGAGCCAATCTGCAGATACGATTCAGCCTTGAGGAGGTGAAGATATGTTAGGTTGGGCTGTAGTATTTTTAATCATCGCACTTGTGGCAGCGATCTTTGGATTTGGCGGTATCGCCGCAGCATCAGCGGGCATCGCGAAACTTCTGTTTGTTATATTCCTTGTGCTGTTCGTAATCTCTTTGATTTTCGGGTGGCGCGGCAGACGCGTTCCTTGAGTTAGGATGGAGCTTAAATAGGGTGGCAGATTCCCGCTGGACAAGGTAGTAGAAAGCAAAGTGCCAGGCGCAGGGAAGATTGGGTCGTTTGCGTACTTTGCTCTCTGCCCCTTTTTAATCTCCATAGTCCCGTGAAGAGAACACCGTCTAACGGTCTTAGTGTAAGGTTGCATTTGTCCATTCGGCGCGTTGAAACGGCTCGAAGATAATCCCTCACCTCAGTCTTCTCCCTTTGGGAAAAGGAGAGGCGGACTGGAAGGTCCAATGGTTCTTATTACATCATTCGATTTGCCTCTCCCCGCTGGGGAGAGGATTAAAACGAGGGGATTTTTTTGACTTAGCCAAATCCGGATTCGATGCGTTAGTTGGTTACGATGGATCGCATCGTCGGAATCGAAACCGAATACGGCTGCCTTCTCAGTGAGGACGAGCCCCATGTGAATTCCGAGCTTTGGCCGGCGAAGGTCAAAAACTATCTGTTCCGAAAAGCCGACGCCGGCACGATCGATCTTCACTACCGCGATTACGAGGAACCGCCGGGCAACGGCGGCTTTCTTCTAAACGGCGGGCGTCTTTACCTCGACATGGGGCATATCGAGTACGCATCGCCCGAATGTTTGCATCTGCATGATCTTGTCACATACGAGCTGGCCGGAGACGACCTGTTGCAGTCGGCGCTCATTGCTCTCGGCGCGGAAGACCGGGTCTCGTTCGTCAAGAACAATGTGGATCATCACACCGGGGCGACGTTCGGTTGCCATGAGAATTATCTGATGCGACGCGAGGCACAGTTCACTCCGCCGATTCTCGGAACGTTGCTGACCTTTTTAGCAACGCGCCAGATTTTCACCGGCGCGGGCCGCGTCGGGCAGTCGAATCCATTGGCGTTCGATTTCGAACCGCCGCAACCTGAGGGCCAGGTCAATTTCCAGCTGAGTCAACGCGCGGATCATATCGTGAACGACATTTATCAATGGGTGCAATTTAATCGTGCCATCATCAATGCACGCTACGAGCCACTGGCCGATTATCGAAAATATCGGCGGCTGCATTTGCTCATCGGCGACTCGAACATGAGTCCATATGCCACGGCGCTAAAGATTGGGACGACCGCGTGTGTTTTATCGATGCTGGAAGAAGGCCGTTTGCCGCGGAATCTTGTTTTGGCCGATGCCGTGCAAAGCACGCGCGACATCTCTCGCGACGCGAGTGAGCGATGGATAGTCCGCCTCGAGAACGGGAAAACAGTGAGTGCTTTAGATGTGCAATGGGAATTTCATCATCTGGCGCAGAAACATCTGCGACATAGCAGTGCGGAGACCAATTGGTTACTGGAAAACTGGGGATTCGTTCTCGAATCAATTCCGCACAATCGGCAGTCACTGATCGGCGGCGTTGATTGGATCACCAAGAAATGGTTGCTGGAAACTTTTGTCGAGGCCGAAAGATTGAGCTGGGACGATCCATGGCTGCAAAGCATCGACCTCGAATATCATAACATCGATCCGCGCCGCGGATTATTTTACAGCATCACTCCCGGCAAACGAATCTCAGACTGGAACAATGGAGTTCGCCGTGCCACTGCGATGCACGTGCCTCCGGCTAACACCCGCGCTTCGGGCCGCGCGCGCGCCGTTTGCTTCTTCCACAACTGCAATTTTCCCTACGTGATCAACTGGGACTCAATCGCTTGCGACAGCCGCGATTTTCTCGTCATGGGTAATCCCTTCGAGACTTATAACGACGAGGTTGATCGTTTTCTGTCAAAGCCGCGCACGATAACCAGCGCGACAGAGCAACAGCTTTAACGGGCGAATTAGAGAAATATTTCGCGGTGTTTACGAACTCTCGGTTAATCATTGTTGGATGCATCGTGAAGCAATGGCTCGCCGTGTTTGCAACCGCACTTTGCGTTGGGTTATTTTAACCTCGTTAGGCCGCATTGCCCGGTAGGAAACCAACTGACCAATGACCTGATGGCTGCTGAAATAACGGGGCAAAAGGTTGAACTGGCGTCCGGATCAGAGCAGGATGGGCCGATCTGGGGTTATCATTTTGCTCCGAACCAGCCCGCACGATCAATCACTTCGGAGGCAGCGATTGAGTTTTTGACCGCGGGGAGTCCCGGCGCACCGAATGAGTTCATCTGGTTGCATTTTTCGCTTTCGAACGAGGCGTCTGAGCCTTGGCTGCGGCGGTACGTGACCTTGCCCGATACCTTTTATGAATCGTTGCAGAGCGATATCGACGCCACTCATCTCGAACAGGACGCAGATTCACTGGTGGCCCGTATCCATGATGTGCTTTTCGATTTCACGTTTGACGCGCCAGTTGCGACCACCAGTCTTTGCGTAAAGCCGCGCGTGCTCGTCAGCGCGCACGCCCGACCCTGGCGCTCGATTGAACAACTCAGGGCAGCGGTGCAAGGGGGTCAAGTTTTTCGCTCGCCGATTGAAATTCTTGCGCGCCTGCTGCGGGATCAGGCAAGTGTGTTGGTTGACATTGTCCGGAAATCCAAAAAGCGGGTGTCCCCGATGGAAGAGCAACTGCTGGCCAAACGCATTTCTGTTAGTCGCAGCGAATTAGGTTCTTTGCGGCGGATGTTGGTTCGGCTCCAACGGCTTCTGGCGCCGGAACCGGCGGCATTCTTTCGTCTTCTTAATCAACCACCTGATTGGGTTTCCAGAGACGAGCTTCAGAACCTGCAACAAGCTGCGGAGAAGTTCTCCACTGCTATCACGGACACAGCGGCGCTTGTTGAGCGTGTCAAACAGCTTCAGGAAGAATTGTCCGCTTTGGTCACTGCACAGGCGAACCGCACGCTTTTTGTCTTAACGGTAGTAACTGTGCTGGCCTTGCCGATTAACCTTGTGGCAGGCCTGTTTGGCATGAATGTAGGTGGTATTCCTCTAGGTCAACACAAGTATGGATTCTTGTTGGTCGTGAGCCCCCTGCTCGTGTTAACAGCGTTGCTGGCATATTTCGCGTATTGGGGGCTGGGCAGACGACGGCACTAGTCTTTCCCAGACCTTGTGTTCAACCGCTATAGCGGTGCTGTCTGAGCGTCGCACTCTCGTCGCCGGAAACCGCCGCTACAGAAGATTTAACAGAGTACGCTAAAAGGCACTGCAATCGTTGTAGCGAAGAAATTGATTTCAAGATGCTGGTAGCTTATCGGTGTTTCGCCAACCGCATCGCATGTGGCGTCGCCGATGTCTCTAATAGTCTGGCGCGACAGCGTCTGCGCTGGCGATGATTGCGATGCGCCGCACGAGCTGAAACTGACCGTTCGGGATGACACGCTCCACGATGTTGTTAACGAGCTAATGCGCAAACGGTATCTCGCATCGGTTGAGGGAGGAAAAGCGACTTGGATCCTCGAAGCTAGTCGGCCTCTGGCTGTCGTCCCTCAACAATGGGAGCAGCCTCGGTTTCTGGTTGATGCAGAAGCTGTGGTCGGGAGTTACATTTCACGCGGTCAGCTGCCGGATTTACGGTTGAGATATTGGTGTCAGGCTGATCCTGATAAAGTGTTTGAGTGTTTGCGGGATGGCAGACCCTTGCCGGGCAGATATGAATCCCGTAGCACCTAACAAGGACGATTCACGTAAATTTAGCGCTTCTGTTAGTTCCGTGCACTGATTAATCCTTGATCGCTATCTTGTCATGCAGCTTCCAAAAATCGTTACGCTCCTCAGCGTCATCGTTTTCCTGGCGTCGCTGACTCAGGACTGTTTCTATACTGAAGCGCAGATCCCCAAGCCAGCGCCTCCCGGTTGGTTTTTGCTAGGAATGGGGCTGATAGGAGTCTTTGCCGGATATTTTGAGTGGCTGGCCAATCCAGTGTTGCTTGCTGCGTGGGTATTTTCTTTTGCCGGAAAGAATAAGGTCGCGCTGCTCCTCGGAATTCTATCTTCGGCCTTCATATTTGCGTTTCTTTCCCGCCACACCATGATT
>Ga0126381_100008393_pt1 | contig 11540 bp, 9 predicted proteins | sample PanSoiMetPlot_28_FD_96465 | JGI IMG/M metagenome (GOLD analysis project Ga0126381, IMG submission 96465) | Tropical forest soil microbial communities from Panama - MetaG Plot_28 | ecosystem: Environmental > Terrestrial > Soil > Tropical forest > Bulk soil | place: Panama | collected 2016-02-17 | reverse complement strand
TTTTCCACTTTGAGGGCAGTGCTCGAACGCGTCCCCAAGAGTAGGACCTGCAGAGCGTCCTGGGCCAAATCGAAAAGTATAGAAACCAAGCGAAGCAGGGAATGAGCTGTTCTCATGGAGCTCAGAGCATGCCACGAGTGTGCTAGTGGGAGCAATCTAGCGTTTCACGTAGATTTTTGTTCACAAATTCATCGCGTACGGATTTTTTGCGGAGGACAGGCTTAATTGGCAAGTCTGGCAAATCGGTTTTTCCGCTCCGTCCAGACCAGTATTTATCCATGTGATGTTACGCGGCATCACCGTATCCCTTGACTCTAAGGTCGGCCAGACTTTTGTCGAACGACAGGCGTAAGCAGGAGCTTTTTGAGGAGATTTCTTGATGAGTGATCGATTGAGAGGCGGTCAATCCTGTCCGCAAGTCCTGATCGATTCCTCAGGGACACGTCCCTAAGATCTTTGAGAATTTTTATTAATTCAGGTGGGTACGAGCAAGTCAACCCGTCGCCGCGCGATGTGAGCACGTTGATATTCTCAAGTCCCGGTAGTCGCCTACTCGGGGAAGGTAGAGTGAGGCTTACGCCCTCTACTATCTTAAGAAGTTCCTTTCCCGGTCGGATATCGCCGGGATCTGTGACGAAAATGCGAAGAGCGCCCACGTCTACTTCAAACCAGGCGTCTCGCCTTTGAAACTGCCTTGGACCGGGATTCACCCGAACTCCGGGTTTCAACTCACAGATCACCATGTCAGATAGCTTCCACGGGCCCAGACTGGTGATTCCGGACGCCGCAAGCTGACACTCTTCGAAGGACGGAATTTGGTATTCGAGCCACTCGGAAACCACTGTCAGTCTGCCGGCAGACTCCTTCAGATCGCGAAGAATGCGCAGCCTTTCTGCGCTGGCGTCGGGGCGGGTTAGCTCTGGGAATAGAGAAATACACAAAGTCCCTCCAGGCGCCAGAGCCATTGCTTGACTGATCCACACCTGGTAGTCCTCCGGGTACCAAGGGGGATCTAATATTGCCCATTGAAATTGGCCACGAAGTCGATCAGGCACAATGTCACGAATATCAGCTAAGGCCACCTCGTCATTCCTAGCCATTGCCAGTGTCTGTAATCGATCAATAACTAGGGCGTCCAAGTCGAGCAGTGTCCTTCGTTTGCCTATTTTCTTCTGGGCGAACCATTCATACATCCGCGGTGTCCCCATAAAAGCAATCGCGCATTCCGACCAGTCCTGCAATCGCTCAAGGCGGTAACACGTGTCACTAGTAAAGTACCAGGACGAAAGTACAGGGTTACCCTCAAGTTCTGAAAGTCCCGAAGCGATCTCTGAATTTCTCCGACTTAACGACTCCAGAGCAAAGGCCTCGATGGTTTTTGTGGCTATTTCAGGGCGCATGTTCTTTAGCAATTGAAGCACAAGAGTTGGATATGCTCCACGGCAGGCCCGAACAATTCCGCCGAATGGCATGTCTTCTTCGGAAAGGGCTTGGCGAACTCGCTCTACTAATTGGTTCTTGTAAGATTCTGTCACCAGATTTTTCGTTATTTCTCCTAAACGCTGGTCGTGTTCACAGTGCGAACGTTTGATTGATATGATCCCTTGGCGGGGAACCTGCGTTAAAGCGTCGGATGCGCAGTTGCACTTTGTTCGAAATCTTGTCTGGAAGCAACAAAAGATTGTATGTGTTGTCCCTCATTTCGTCGAAGAGACGTGATGCTCCGACGCTACCGCCCCCGATAACATATAGCGGATCGTCCAGCCCTTTCACAGAGCTATCGTCCTGGGCTCTTCCGCGGGCGATCTTTGTCAGTTGAGGGACATGTTGATGGCCGTGAAGTGCGATCCGGAAACCATAGCTTTGCAGCCCTTCGATTATTGCTCCCGCGTCAAGGCTCATGCTGACTGCCGCCTCGGAATATTCCGGGTCTGGTGGCTTCTCTTCCCTCGGTGCGGCCACTAGGTGGTGATGCAACACGGCCATTCTTAGGGCTTTCGAATCAGGTTGACTCCGGAGTAAATCGTCATAAAGGGGCCATTGGACGTATCCGTATTCCTTCAGTTGCTTCGAGCGTAGTTTTATGGAATTCATTGTCAGGAGCTCAAGTTCCAGGCCATTGATATCAAATCGTCGCATTTGGAACAGCTCAGTCGGTGTCCCATAGAATTGCTTCAAAAATGTCTTGTAAGTGTTCTCGTGCGAGTTGTTGAATGGATCGTGTTCTTTAAGTGGAATGTCGTGGTTCCCAGGCGCAATCACCACTTGTTCTACTTCGATTTTCAGGCGCTTGGCCAGATCTTGAAGAAATGGCAGTGCCTCGTTGAATAGGCGATTCCCGTCGGCTCGCGTCGTTAAATCACCGGAAACGACCACCAAGCCTACTTTTGCATCGAGTTTCGCCAAGTCTCCAATCAAGATGTCAGTCAACGGGTACTTTGCCGGACCTGGCGCGGGCGGATACGCGTACTCGCCGAAGTGGATATCGGATATATGAAGTACAGCATTGCCTTTTGCTGAAATTGAGCCTGGAACAACGCTTGTGATTATTCCAGCGGCTAGGGTCCGTTGGGGCTTGTCGATCCACACCGGAAACAAAGTGGCCTCCCCACCCGGTATGACTGCAAAGAGACGCATGTACGAAGAATCGTCAGGAGACAATGAATCAATTCGGGATAGCTTGAACCACGCCGAAACGCGCTTGTCGCGGTAATATGAGGGGGTTGCCCTAGGTTCTGGAGATTCCGTCAACCGGTTTTTTTCACTGACACATTGCAGCATCCCCGCCTTGAAGAAACGTCCCTTTTCCGATCTATCGAACAGGCCGATTTCCAGCTCGCGCTTTGCAACGAGGGACTTGACCTGTTCGAGCTCTTCGGCTCTGTCCGGCTCATCCTCCTTCTTCCACCAACCCCACCAGACATAGCCAACTTCGGTAATGAGCTTCTGATGTTCGACAATCGTGTCAGCACCAGCAACCAGGTCTCTGAACCTCAAGACAATGGTGTCAGGCATCGGGAATCCTCGGGCTATGATGCTATCGTCGACAGGAGCATATTATCGTGATTCGGGATTTTTGCCACACTTCTTGCGACTTTGCTAACTTTCGTAGAGAACCAAGCAAATTGGCAGAGCTTCTAGTATCAGACCACGTTGAACTGCTTTCGGCTGCCGTGCGCGGAGAACATGCCAAATCCGGGTACACAAACGGACGGCCTGCTCGCTCGCGGTGCCTCGCAGGGTTAGTACATAAGCGTCGTGCGCAATGCCCAACTTTCGAGCTTTGCGTGCCATCTCGCGATTGTTGCGCGCTGGCATACGACGCGATAACGACCGTCCAGCAGCATGCCTTCCTAGACGCGGAGAGTACACGGCTGCATGGATACCAGGGAATTGGCCGCGAAGAAGAAAGCTCGTCAACGCTCGACTACCCGCGCCCCGCCCATTCGCCGAGTTCCTTTGCCGGATATAACACGATCCGCCCGATATGGACGAACGGAGGTCCGTTCTTGGAGCGAAGTAGCCTTCAAGCCTTGTCTGCCTCACTTCGTATGTGTCTCGACTAAGATCTGGAAGTCCCGCTGTCGAGGCTGCGTTGAGCCGCGCATTAAGATCAGCGGATAGAATGGCCCAGAAGTAGAGTTTGTCGACTTTTTGTTATGAACCGCAGGTTACCGCCTTGAGCGCCTCAGACCACCGTCCTTGGGCGTTCACCTACAACAAGTCGATGCACCCGAAAAACTCACCTTGAGAGCCAGTTGTCCAAGCCCTCTGGGTGCCAATCGACATCACCGAAGAACGCACGGTACCTGCGGCCAACTTCGTGTGCACTGACGATGGGGTTGCTCGGGTCGTATTCCACAACCGTGACATCTTGAGGACTCAGGTGCGCTAGGCCGCGCTTCAATAGATAAACGACCTCCAGATCATCGTCTGGCATGCTGTACCCAACAAAGACGACCGTCTTGCATTCCCTAATAGTGACGCCCTTGCGTGAAACGTTTCGCGACCTCCAGTCACACCTCGCGACTCTCGAGAGAGTGGCGCAACTCGCCCTTCGTTGCGCCGGTGCCGATCCGTTAATTATTGACAAAGCAATGGTCTTGGACTATACGTATCACAATTTCTGGCCTTCAGCCAGGTCGAGAAGAAATTTCCGCCGACTTTCTCGTACTTAACTCTCTGCAGCGGGCAAATATTTTGCATGGGCAAGTCCAGGAAAAATCGAAAGGCGAAATGGACCAATTCACAGTCCGGTCCTCAAGGTGATATAAACTTGGGACGAGCAACCGTCCCGCCAGCTTTGCATGATCCAGTGCAACGGAAAGCCTGGCAACTCCCGGACGACAACACAACGCCCGGACCGTACATGATCGAGTTAAACCTTCTATACAGGGAGGGCCTTCAAAAGGCCGCTGAGGCTTTTCAAAAGCTGTACATCGAAGTCTTAGGCGAGCGGGAAGCAAAGCGACGCAAGCCAGTTCCAATCTCGAAGAGCTATTTTAGCTGCTTGATTTCTGTTGACGAATGGAAAGCGCTCACTAAGAAGGACGAGGAAAAGCCCGACGCCCGCGACCGCGTTATCTACAAAATTTGGCCCGACTTCCCACTCTCACCGCTGATAGATCGCTCAATCGCAACCGTCAAGGCCGATGCCGCTGTTCAGGCTTATTCCGCCACAGGGCGAGGGATATGTTGGGCCGTAATCGATTCTGGAATCGATGGAAGTCACATCCATTTCGGTGACGCAAAGAATCCCCAGTCTCACACGTTGCTTGATCCGGACGTCAGGGATCTACACCGGGACTTCACAGGCGATGTATCAAACTCCGGTCCATCAGGCTCAAATACTGCTCTTACGGATGGTTTCGGGCATGGCACTCACGTAGCAGGAATTGTTGCGGGTGGCCTCAGGCCGGGTCTACTACCTGGTAAGGATTTTGTTGTCTTCGAGAACGTTTTTAAGTCCGATGCAAATGGAGGCGGGAAAGAAGTGACTCTCAAGCCTCGAGTTGTCACCGCAGGATCTGCCCTGCGAGGTGTGGCGCCGCAATGCAGACTAGTGAGCCTTAAGGTGCTGGACTCGGAAGGTCGGGGCCGCACGAGCAGGATCATGAAGGCGCTGCAATACATACGAGACGAGGTCAACGGCGACCCTAAGTTTCTACGCATTCATGGAGTCAACCTCAGTTTGGGATACGAATTTGACGCTGAAATGTTCGCGTGCGGACAAAGCCCTTTATGCGTTGAGGTCGATCGGCTTGTTCGAACAGGTGTCGTAGTAGTTGTGGCTGCGGGAAACACGGGTTACGCGCAGATTGCCACCATGCAAAGGCTAGCGAAAATAGGCATTACCAGCACAATCAACGATCCCGGTAACTCCAGGCTTGCCATTACGGTGGGCGCTACTCATCGCGACTCGCCTCACACGTACGGTGTTTCCTACTTCTCATCCAAGGGACCAACTGGCGACGGACGGCTCAAGCCTGATCTGGTTGCTCCAGGGGAACGCATTACATCTTGCGCAGCAGGCAAGAAGCTGCAACGACTCGACATCAAAGACGGGATCTCCGCATACGTCGATGACAGCGGTACGAGCATGGCGGCACCGCATGTCTCGGGAGCCATAGCAGCATTTCTTTCGATTCGTCGAGAGTTCATTCAAAGACCCGATGACATCAAGCGGATCTTCCTGGAGAGTGCTACACCTCTCGGGCGGGAGAGGTATTTCGAGGGCCGGGGGTTGGTCGACCTTATGAGAGCCATCCAGTCTGTCTAATACGCGCTAATACGCGAGAGTGTTTGATGATCACGTCAGTTGCGGGTTTTCCATTTTGGCAGCTTTCATTCGACGAGAGCGGCCGCGCTGTGGATCCAACGGCCGATATGCACTTCCGTGAGGATGTCAAGGACGGAAGAATTACTGACCTTTTTGTTTTTTGCCACGGCTGGAACAACGACCGCGATACAGCTAGCGTGCTGTACAGAGGATTCTTTGGTGAGATGCAGACACTTGTTGGTCGGTCGAATCTGGCCGCAGGAAGAAAGATCGGAGCGGCTGGCATTTTTTGGCCATCCATCAAATGGCCTGACCGTCAGCAATCAGATGAGGGCGGCGCTGTGGGTTTCGAGCGAGGAACCGGCGAGCTGTCACATGAACTGAAGAAGGTTTTTCTGGAGCATTCCCAGCACCAGACTATTGATAGGCTTTTGGCGCGCTTATCGTCGCAAGCATCGTCCGACGAAGCGCTCGGTGGCTTTATTGCCGACCTCAAGACCCTCCTAACTTCAGAGTTCTTGATACCGGAATACCATGACCTGGAAAGGCGAGCCGCAACAGCGAGTCTTGACGAATGGTTGCGTATTTTCGATCAACTGTCTTCCGTTGAACTGGATGACGCACAATCTTCAGAAGGCGGCGCTGCGGGCGTTGGGGATTTCGTTGCGAGGGCTTGGAGAGGGGCGAAGGCTGCTCTTCGGGTTGCAACATACTGGCAAATGAAGGCGCGTGCCGGAATAGTGGGCAAGGTCGGTCTCGGTCCCGCGCTGAGTGCGCTTGCTACAACGGTTCCAAGAATCCGAGTGCACTTGATTGGCCATTCGTTCGGAGCCCGACTGGTCTCCTATTCCTTGGAAGGGCTGCACGTGCCCAGTGGCACCACTACCCCAGTCAAATCACTTTACCTTCTTCAAGGTGCCTTCTCGCACTTCGCCTTCGCCGACGCTCTCCCATTCGATCCACAAAGGTCCGGGGATCTGAAAGGCATGAACAAGTTCGTTGACGGTCCATTACTCGCAACACACTCCCTGTTGGACACAGCCGTAGGGCTTGGCTATCCGTTTGCTTCTGTACTCGCGAATCAGGACGCTTCGGCCGAGAGCGACTTGATGTACAGATGGGAGGGCATTGGACACGATGGAGCTCAAGCAGTGAACGCTTCCGAGTGCGTGCTCGGAAGTCCTCCCTGTCAATATCAGTTTGAGAAAAACAAATGGGTAAACCTGGATGCGAACGCGGTAATCAAAAGCGGCCCGCCCCCGGCTGGAGCTCACAGCGACATTATTCACCCGCAGACATCCTGGGCTGCCCTCAAGGCGGCGGGACTCTGTTGAGCACTTCAGGTCAAGGAGAATTCAAATGGGAATATTTACTTCACCGACCGTTCCAAGCATTACACCGATGTTTGTATCAGCAGATACCCCTGGCCTGGCGGCTGCAGTTCGAGAGCCTGATATAGCGACACTTCAACTGCCAGGGGACGAGGGAGGGGCAGCAAGCTTCCCGTCTGACGATTCGGTGAGTCTGAAGTCGACCGATCTCCAGGACCAATTCTTTGTTTTCCAGTTGAGTAATAAAGCAGATGGCCCGACCATACTCGAATCAACCCAAGTTGATCCGGTGATCGATGGTGGCGACGCAAGCCCCGACGTTCTCGCGAGTGTCGAGATGGTGTCGTTTCATCTTGGAGCAAACGAGAAGGTCGACCAGAACACAAAAGCCACGCTTAGAATGAATATCGGCAAGGATGAGAACTCCACTGACAAGAAATTCGATACAGTCTTCTGGTCAATCGCCGCTGGTTTAAACCTGTACAACCAGGCCAAAAAGGCACCGACGTCCAGCAAAGACATGAAAAGCGATTTCCAAGAGGCGCTCGGCCATAGACCGATAGAGATTGCGGGTGGACTTGGTAAGGTCACTTTTGAAGTCGTCAAACACAAGGAACCGCCCTGGTGGAAGAAAATCTTCTCCTTCGCAGAGAGCGGTACAGGCAGCACTCTGATTAGCACTCTCGGTTTCCCCGCGCTGACATCTCAAGCAATCCGCGTAGTTGACGAGTTGCTAGACCGCCTGACTGACTCTGGACCGGAAATTCTGTTCAAGGGATTTCCAATGAAACTGGCATTTTCCAAATACGCAAGCAATGAATTCGCTGGCGGAAATCCCCGGGTACGGGTGGGCTGCATTAACCGAGGATTCACAGTTTTCGTTCGAGGCCGAGACTTTGCCACCGTAGCGAATTCGAACTCGTTGTACTATCCGGCCTACGGACGGTTAGTCCCCGCCAACGTCAATCAAAGTGACCTTCTGTCGGGCCATTACGATGACCCTCTCAAGGCTGTGACGTATGCTGTTTTTCGAATCGGTACCAAAGCCACGAAGCTCGACCCCAGCTTCCAATACGGCAGCTAAAGTCTGTTTAATTTACACAGAAGGACGCAGAACACCGAGCAGAACCGCGGTCAGTACGAAACATAGTCGTTTACGAAAACGTGGGAGTTGTCCCGTACTGCCTCAGATTAACTGATAGCCCCTGCGGGTCCCAGCACTTGTGCCGTCTCGCCGCCTGCATCCGTGGTCAGCGCGTTCTCCGTTATATTCGTACATCGGTAAATACTAGAAATGACCCTTCCCTGATCCCTGATATCAGGCAACTTGAATTACTTCCGGCTTTGCCGTGAACTTCCCAGTGCTGATCGCCGTCGGGGGCGAAGGCTAGATTACCTTGTGGATTGGGGACTACAGTATTCGGATCGTTGAATTCGACAGTCCGTAAACAAAATCAAAAGTACCTTCCGCTCTTCACCCTGCGAGGTAAGCTTCTTGGAAAAATAGTAGGGTGTGACCGTATAATCATTGACCCGAGAGGTTTAATGTGGCGGCGCGGATTTGCAGTGCAAACGAACACCCGGCTGGTATTTAGAGCGCGCAACTGTAAGCCTTCGCCTTGGATTTCTGGCGCTGCGGCCATACCGAATCTCGCGCCGGAGCTTTTGAAAAAACGTCCTCACCGCGGGAGGCACGGGAACGGGGAAAGCGAGTTGTGCACCGTTGGTGCCGCCAGTCGATCTTCGGACGGAACCATCGAACCATCCGATCACCTCTTGCGATTTCTTTACATTCTTCGGGAACCTGCCCTGCTGCGGTACGACTCCGACGCAGTCCTCAGTGATTGAGTCACGCGTCCCAACCATTCCTGCGTGCAATAAGGCCATGTGTTGTGGCTCAGGGAGGGAAGGGAACGTGGGCTCGACTCACACCGCCCCAAACCAAGCCAATTTTCTACCAGATGCAAACCCAGTTTCTCGTACCGATAAACTCGAACCGAGCGCGGACGAGTCTGCTTCTGCCAGACGCCGGGTCAGGGTCCGGATTTGAACAGTGGGCCACAATGACTACAGGGATACTGGGCGGGTAACATACTTTGCTCGGGAATGGACTCCAATGAATGCGAAGGACCGAAGCCGCCTAGCGAAGCTTGCGAAGTTGATGGTCGCGGAAGCCCAGTCTTCAAACAGCGAGAAGATCTTTTCGGCTACTGGGTTTGCCAGAGAAAACATCTCCATACTCCACCAGCAGGTACGTTGCGCAAACTTAGCCTGGGCCCTGCGCCACACCAAGAAGATCGGGTGCGGAGGCGTTGTAGCAATAGTCGGCGGTTCTTTTTCCGGTCTCATGCTGGCGTGTTCTTTGGCGATCGCAGACGACATAATAGTCTACGTATTTGAGAAGGACAAGCGACCTCTCAATCGATTTCTTGACAAGAGTCATCGTCATCTTTCACCGAACCTGAATTCCCGCTATCTCGGAGTGCGGTTCGATCCGGTAACTTCTGCGCCTTTCTACAACCCCGCGATTTTTGATTGGAAGCCCGGTGCAGCCAGTGATATCGCGCACCAGTGGCTGAAAAACTTCGAGCGATATCAGAGCAAATTACCCATTTTTGTATTCGCTGAAACCGAGATAAAGCCAGAACAGATTCAGCGGGTCGACCAACGCATCAGGATCAATTGGCCTGAGTTCCCTCATTGGCAGCCAGTTGAGGTGGATCTCCTCATCGATGCCACTGGATTCGGAGAAGAAAAGAGCGCCTTTGGACTTGCGGACTATAGCTACTGGGAGGCTGGCCATCGCTTAATTTACGATCACCTTGCGAAAGATTCGAGGGTGCTCGTTTCAGGTTGTGGTGACAGCGGAATTATCGAAGCACTGCACTACGCGATTCGGGATTTTCGTCATGAATTCATCGAGGAGCTGTGGCCTTCCGGTATAAATCTGGAGGCACTGCTTGACGTGGGGCTTGAAGACTCGAAACTCGACAATCTTCTATGGAGCCAGGAGATCGAGCGCTACGATGGCCGGGTCATTTCTGAACTGTGCTGGTGGCTTGACATTTCGCACCTCCGTGCCAACCGCAACTACGAATCCACATTTCCCGCCCACCTGAAATCTATTTTTCATGCCATCGATGTCGCCTTGCAGCCGCACCTTCTCAAGACGTTCTCGCCTCACAAGTTAAGACGGCGACGCCTTACTTGGGAGGAACGAGAAGCCTTCTTGCTGAAGCTGGATATCGGTAATCAGTTGGCGATTCGCGAACGAGTCATGCCGCTGATCGAAGATTGCATCAGCGACAACATAGAAAGGCTCGTCCGTGAGATCCGGCCTGATATCGCAGCCATCGTACGCAAGCTGCACGACCAGCGTCGCACTGGCGTCGAGGTCACGCTGAACGGCATCACACCAACGCCTTACACACGACAACTATCGTCCTACAATGTTTGGCTAACTCGAGTTCTGATGACCTTTCCGAACGTTCACTATAAACGCGCCAGAATCAAAAATGTAAAAACGGAAGACTCTGGGCTATTTCGAGTCATTTTCGAAGGAGCGGCGGAAGAAACCTATCACCGCGTCATCACCCGCTACGGTCCGACTCCGGACCCTGAACGAAGACTTTCGGTCAAGGCCCCTCCCCACCTCCACAGGGGCGGGTGGCTGCTTAACCAGGCAGAGTACACGGTTCCGGTTGAGAAACTGGGCGAAACGTCGTATCGGGGCCGTTTCGTCGAGCCGGCAAAAGACGATGTCGCGCGAAGACTGAAGGAAGTCTTGCAACAGCATGGAAGTCGTCACGTGCAACCTGTAAACAAACAACTCTATAAGTCGCGCTTGCTTTTGGGTTCTCAACCCATCAAAGCTTCCGTGGAGTACATCGACTCTGACCCGCAGGCATGGTTATCGGCCAAGTTGCGCTCGGGCGTTCGTCCAACCTACGAGGAGAATCTTTGGGATTTCGAGCGATGAACTGGTAATTCCTGGCCTTGGTTTGAGTGACCAGCTCGACGGGCTGCAGAATTTAACGGAAAGCCTGATGCCGGTCAGCTCTACCTCCTGGTGTCTATGTGGTTATGCACGGGCGCGGTAAGCGTCCAAAGCCGACCGTCTGTACAGAGTGTGAGTAGTCGCGGAGGATGGCCTTTGTGGACACATTCATTTGTGTCCACCAAGAGGAATCGTGGACACACTCGGTCAGGGATCTCAGGCAACTACGGCAAGAGCGAAGAAACGCCGTCGAACCATTAAAGAGAAGCGGGACATCGTGGAAGAGACCCTAGTGTCTGGTGCCTCGGTAGCGAGGGTGGCCCGGCGACACGATGTGAATGCCAACCAGGTGTTCTACTGGCGAAAGCTGTTTCGCGAAGGGCGGCTGGGCATCAGCATGAACCCGCAGCTTCTGCCAGTGAAGGTGGAGGCA
>Ga0126381_100008392_pt1 | contig 11540 bp, 10 predicted proteins | sample PanSoiMetPlot_28_FD_96465 | JGI IMG/M metagenome (GOLD analysis project Ga0126381, IMG submission 96465) | Tropical forest soil microbial communities from Panama - MetaG Plot_28 | ecosystem: Environmental > Terrestrial > Soil > Tropical forest > Bulk soil | place: Panama | collected 2016-02-17 | reverse complement strand
GCGGCAGCGCTGCGGAAGCAGACCCTCCGGTTCGGCTGGAAGCACGTGCGGCACCAGACGTGCGGCACCGCGGCGATTGTCGCTACGGTCCTGGCGAACCACGGCTGGCGAGCGTCACCGAAACAATGCTCTACCGAATGCATGGTTATCCGCGCAGTAGGCTCAGTTCGTGGACAGTTTGTTCGATGAGGCGGAGGAGAAGGCCGCCGCGGAGGCGGCGCCGCTCGCCGTCAGGATGCGTCCCAGGACGCTCGACGAGGTCGTGGGCCAGCAGCACCTGACGGCGCCGGGCACGCCGTTCCGCAAGCTCATCGACAACGACGCTCCGATGTCGCTTGTGCTCTGGGGCCCGCCGGGAACCGGCAAGACCACCCTCGCCTACGTGGTTAGCCAGGTTACGAAGCGGCGGTTCACGGAGTTGTCAGCTGTTACCGCCGGTGTCAAGGACGTGCGCGCGGCGGTTGACGCCGCCCGCCGGGAGCTTGGCATGTCCGGCAGGCAGACGGTGCTGTTCATCGACGAGGTGCACCGGTTCAGCAAGACACAGCAGGACGCGCTGCTGCCCGCGGTGGAGAACCGGTGGGTGAGCTTCATCGGCGCCACGACGGAAAACCCGAGCTTCTCCGTGGTCTCCCCACTGCTGTCCCGGTCGCTGCTGCTCACGCTCAAGTCGCTGGACGATGACGATATACGGAAGCTGATTGACCGCGCGCTCAGCGACGAAAGGGGCCTGGCCGGCCGTGTGGCGCTTGAAGCAGCTGCGCGGGACCACCTCATCCGGCTCGCCGGCGGTGACGGACGCCGGGCGCTGACCTACCTTGAGGCCGCCGCGCTCGGCACTACCGCGATCGATACCGTGACCCTCGAACGCGCCGTGGACCGCGCCGCCGTCCGCTACGACCGGGACGGCGACCAGCATTACGACGTGATCAGCGCGTTCATCAAGTCGATCAGGGGCAGCGACGCGGACGCGGCGCTGCATTATCTGGCGCGAATGATCGAGGCGGGGGAGGACCCGCGGTTCATCGCCAGGCGGCTGATCGTGCACGCGAGCGAAGATGTCGGGATGGCCGACCCGACCGCGCTGCAGACGGCGGTCGCCGCCGCGCACGCGGTCGAATTCGTCGGCCTGCCCGAGGCGCGCATCAACCTGGCGCAGGCTGTCATCCACCTGGCGCTAGCGCCCAAGTCCAACGCGGTCATCAAGGCGATCGGCGCCGCCCAGGCGGACGTGCGCGCGGGCCTGATCGGGGCGGTGCCGGCGCACCTGCGTGACACCCACTACGCTGGGGCCACGCGCCTGGGGCACGGCGACGGGTATGTATACCCGCACGACCTTCCCGAGGGCATCGTGGCGCAGCAGTATGCGCCCGACGTGGTGACTGGACGGACCTATTACGAGCCCACGAGCCATGGTATGGAAAGCCGTTTTTCCGAACGGTCCCGGCTGATTCGTGCGATCCTGCGTGCTGAATCGGGTGGCGGGCCTAGCGGGGGCGATACGAGCACGGACACTGCCAGCGAGGGGGACGGGAAATGAGCAAAAGGACATGTCTCTGACCGGGGTGGCGGCGCTGATCGCGGCGCTCAGCTTCGCGGTGATCGCCTGCGCCGCGGTGTACCTCTCTATCCGGATCACGCGGGTCCTCGGCGACGCCACCGCGCTGGTGCGTGAGACGCGCGCGGATCAGCAGGCGGTCCTGGCCAGGGCCAACGCCGCCGTCGACCGGGCGCACGGACAGCTCGACCGCACTGATGCGGTGGTGGCCAGCATGGACGAACTCGGCGCTGGCGTATCCGAACTGGCGGGGCAGGTCTCCACACTCGCCGGCCTTGGCAGGAGCCTGGCGGCCGGGCCGGTCGGCCGGGCCGCGGCGGTGGCGTACGGGGTACGGCACGCGGTCGCCCTGCGGCGGAGTCCCCGGCGCGCGCTGGCGGGTCAGGTCGTCAACGGCGCGGAGTTGCCGTCCGCTAACCGGGCCGGCGGGAGGTGAGGCGCGATGATCCGCAGAGGCTTCTGGCTTGCTGTCGGGGCGACCGGCGGGATCATGGGTTACCGGCGTGTGGCATCGCTCGGCCGCAGCCTCACGGGCCGGCTCGACGACGGCCGCCAGCGCGTCGTGAGGCGGCACTGGGCTCGGGAGACGATCCGGTTCTCCCGTGACGTGCGTGAGGGCATGGACCTCTATACGGCTCGGCATCCAGGCAGGGTTGGGCCTAACCTCAGAGCAAGCGCGGATAACGATGAAAAGGATGAACGCTGATGCAGTCGGCTGAGATCGCCCGCCGTTTCCTGGCGTACTTCGAGGCGAAAGGGCACACGATCGTGCCCTCGGCTAGCCTCGTCGCCGACGATCCCACGCTGATGTTCGTCGTCGCCGGAATGCAGCCGTTCAAGCCGTACCTGCTCGGTCAGCAGACGCCGCCGTGGAAGCGCGTGGCGGACGTGCAGAAGGTCGTCCGGACGCTGGATATCGAAGAAGTCGGCAAGACCACCCGTCACGCGACGTTCTTCCAGATGCTCGGCAACTGGTCGTTCGGTGACTACTTCAAGGAAGGCGCGATCCCGTTCGCCTGGGAACTGCTGACGAAGGCGGAGCGGGACGGCGGGTTCGGCTTCCCTGAGGAGAAGCTCTGGGCGACGGTGCTGCACGGCGACGACGAGGCATACGCGATCTGGCGGGACGAGATCGGCCTCCCAGAGAGCCGTATCCAGCGCCGCGGACTTAAGGACAACTACTGGCACATGGGCGTGCCAGGACCCGGCGGCCCGTGCTCGGAGATCTACTACGACCGCGGTCCCGAATACGGGCGCGAGGGCGGCCCCGAGGCCGACGAAGACAGGTACCTGGAGGTCTGGAACCTGGTCTTCATGCAGGACCAGCTGAGCGCGGTCCGCGCCAAGGACGACTTCGACATCGAGGGTCCGCTCCCCTTCAAGAACGTCGACACCGGCATGGGCCTTGAGCGGATGGCGGCGCTGCTGCAGGGCGTGGACAACATCTACGAGATCGACACCACGTGGAAGATCCTCGACAAGGCGGCCGAGCTCACCGAGCAACCGTACGGGCGTGACGGCAAGAGCGACGTGGCGCTGCGCGTGGTCGCCGACCACGTGCGCAGCGCGGTGATGCTGATCGAGGACGGCGTGCTGCCGAGCAACGAGGCGAGTGGCTACGTCCTGCGCCGGATCCTGCGCCGGTCGATTCGCAACCTGCGGCTGCTCGCGGGCGCGCAACGCGGCGGCGGTCCCGCTGCGGGCGGGTTCATGCACGAGCTGACGACGGCCGCGATCGACGCGATGGGCGACCAGTTCCCCGAACTGCGCAGGGACGCAACGCACATCCACACGGTCATCGACGCGGAGGAGTCGGCGTTCGCGGGCACGCTGCGCACCGGCACCGCGATCTTCGACGTCGCGGTGGAGGAAACCCGGCGCAAGCACTCGACGGTGCTAGCTGGCTCGCAGGCGTTCCAGCTGCACGACACGTACGGCTTCCCCATCGACCTGACCCTGGAAATGGCCGCCGAGCAGGGCCTGTCGGTCGACGAGGAGGGGTTCCGCCGGCTGATGGCGGAGCAGCGCGCGCGCGCTAAGAAAGACGCCGCGGAAAAGAAGACAGGCAACGCCGACATCTCGGTGTTCGCGACGCTGCTTGAACAGGCGGGCCGTGTCACGTTCACTGGTTACGACCAGGCGGCGGGCGAGGCGACGGTGGTCGGCCTGCTGTCCGGCGGCGTCCCCGTGCGGTCCGCCGCCGCAGGTGCCGAGGTCTCCGTCGTGCTCGACAGGACCCCGTTCTACGCCGAAGGCGGCGGCCAGCTGCCGGACTCCGGCGTGATCAGGACGGACGGTCCAGGCGGGCCCGCCGAGATCAGCGTCGCGGACGTCCAGTCGCCGCTGCCCGGGCTTGTCGTGCACCGTGGCACGGTGCGGTCGGGCGAGGTCACGACTGGAGCGCACGCGTACGCGGAGATCGATGTCGAGCGCCGTCGCGCCACCTCGCGTTCGCACACCGCTACCCACCTGGTGCATCGCGCGCTGCGCGGCGCGCTAGGCGAGTCGGCGGCGCAGGCGGGCTCGGAGAACGCGCCCGGGCGCTTGCGGTTTGACTTCACGGCTTCTGGCGCGGTTCCTGTCACGGTGCTGCGCGAGGTGGAGGACGAGGTGAACCGGGTGCTCATCGACGACCTGTCGGTGCGCGCGTATCACACCTCGCTAGAGGAAGCGCGGTCGATGGGGGCGCTGGCCCTGTTCGGCGAGAAGTACGGCGGCGAGGTCCGCGTGGTTGAGGTCGGCGATTACTCCCGCGAGCTGTGCGGTGGCACCCACGTCGCCAGGTCCGGACAGCTTGGCCTGGTGAAGGTGCTCGGCGAGGCGTCGATCGGGTCCGGGGTCCGCCGGATCGAGGCGCTCGTCGGCATCGACGCGTTCCGCTTCCTGGCCAGGGAGAGCGTGCTGGTCAGCCAGCTCGGCGAGCAGCTCAAGGCACGTCCCGAGGAACTGCCCGAGCGCATCTCCGGTGTGCTGACCCGGCTTCGCGAGGCGGAGCGGGAACTGAACCGGCTCCGGTCCGCCCAGCTCCTCGAGTCGTCCGGGACGATCGCGGCCGCGGCGGAGAACATCGGGGGCATCGCGTTCGTCGCGCACCGGGTGCCCGAGGGGACCGACCCGGACGGTATGCGCAAGCTGGCGCTTGACGTGCGGTCGAGGATCCCCGCGCTGCAGCCGGCTGTGGTCATGGTGACTGGCCTGCCCGCGGACCGGCCAGTGGTCGTGATCGCTGTTAACGAAGCAGGCCGCGGATTCGGCCTCTCGGCCGGTACGCTGGTCGGCGGAGCCGCCAAGGCGCTCGGCGGCGGCGGGGGCGGAAAACCGGACATCGCACAGGGTGGTGGTTCGCCCAACGCTGGGGCTGGTGAGGTGAATGCGGCTTTTGAGGCTGTTCGTCGCGCTTTGCGGGACAGCGGTCGATCTGGCGGGTAACGTGTGGCCATGTTGTCGCGAACCGGACTTCCGGTGAGGCCAGGCGTGCGCCTGGCGGTCGACCCGGGTTCGGTCCGCATTGGTGTGGCGCGCTGCGACCCCGGCGGCGTTCTGGCCACCCCCCTGACGGTCGTGCGGCGAGGGAAGGGCGACTTGGACGCGCTCGCCTCGCTCGCCGAGGCGGAAGACGCGATGGAGATCCTGGTGGGTCTGCCCAAGTCCCTGTCCGGCCGCGAAGGACCGGCCGCGGTTACCGCGAAGCAGTTCGCGGCGGACTTGGCGATGCGTGTCGCGCCGCTTCCAGTGCGGCTGGTCGATGAACGTTTCACCACCGCCACGGCGCACGACGCGTTGCGCGCTGGCGGTCACGACTCCCGCGCGCGCCGGCATAGCGTCGATTCGGCTGCCGCGGCGGTGCTTCTCGAGGCCGCGCTTGAGTCCGAGCGCCGCACCGGGGACGCACCAGGCGATTTGGTCAGCCCGGAGGCCGGGCATGCGGAGGTGAGCCGGTGAACGGCGGCTACGGCGGTGGACGTGGCACGGGCCGCGGCCCGGACAGCTACGGCGGGTCCGGGTACGGCGACGAGGAATACGGCGCGCAGGGCTACGAGGGTCAGGGCTACGGCGGCGCCGGCGAGGCGGGAGCCCAGCCTGGCTACCAGCCGTCGTGGAATGACCCCTACCGGCAGCAGCAGGGCCAGGCCGGCCAGCCCGGCCAGTCCGGGCAGTCCGGGCAGTCCGGTGGCTGGCCCGGCCAGGGCTCAGGACAGGACGGCGGGTACGGTCAAGCGCAGGGGTACGGGCAGACCGATCCGCGCGGCCGGGGCCAGCGGGGCGGCACCGGCCCGCAGCAGTATGACCCGCGCACTGGCGCGCAGCAGTACGACCCGCGCGGCGGCGCCGGCCGGCAGCAGCGCGGCACCGGAGCGCAGCCAGGCCAGCGCGGGACGGGCCCCACTCGGCAGGCGCCACGCGGTTACGGCAACGAAAACTGGGATCGCGACCCGCAGGAGAACTCGTTCCTGCCCGGCTTCGGGCGCCGTGACGAGTTCGACGGCGGGCGTGCTGCGGGCACCGGCCGCGGTGGCAGGTACGCGGGCGCTCCCGGCTACGACCAGCTTGACAGCCGCGGGCCTCGCGGCGGCGGGGGCGGCCGTGGCGGGGGCGGCTGGGACGATCGTGGCCAGATGCGGCCGCGCCGCGGCATTGTCCGCCGCCTCGCGCCGTGGGTCGCGCTGCTTGTGATCCTCACCCCGATAGTCGTCGGCGGCCTGTACGTGTATCACCTGTACGAGAACAAGGTCCACCCGGCCGACTACTCAGGTGCCGGCGTCGCTCCCACCGTGACCGTCCAGGTGAAGAGCGGGGACACCGCGTTCACCCTGGGTCCGCGGCTGCAGGCGCTCGGCGTGATCGCGAGTGCCCGCGCGTTCGAGCTGGCGGCCGAGGCCAGCACGAACCCGACCGGGCTCGAGTCCGGCTACTTCAAGATGAACCACCACATGCAGAGCAGCCTGGCGTGGGCCGCGCTGCTCAACCCGAAGAACCGCGTGCAACTGGCCGTCCTCATCCCCGAGGGCAAGCGAGCCTCGCAGGTTGCCTTGATTCTCGCCAAGGCCACAGGGGATCCCGCGGCGCAGTTCCAGCAGGTCATCGACCATCCGGCGCAGCTCGGCCTGCCCTCCTACGCCAAGGGCAAAGTCGAGGGGTTCCTGTTCCCCGCCACGTACGACATCCAGCCAGGCGAGACGCCGCTGGCGATCTTGCAGGCCATGGTCACCCGCTTCAACCAGGAATCGACGGCGATCGGCCTGAAGGCCGCTGCCGCCAAGGTGGGGCTGACACCGTACCAGGTGATCATCGAGGCCAGCATGGCGCAGGCGGAAGGCGGCTCGGTAAGCGACTTCCCGAAGATCGCCCGGGTGATCATCAACCGGCTGCACGCAGGCTGGCACCTGCAGTTCGACAGCACAGTGCTCTACGGGCTCGGCAAGTACGCCATCAGCGCCACGATCGCGCAGACGCACACCCCGGGGCCGTATAACACGTACCTGAACCAGGGACTGCCACCGGGACCGATCAGCAACCCCGGTGACAAGGCGATTCAGGCCATCCTGCACCCGGCGACGGGCAACTGGCTGTACTTCATCACCGTCCCCGGCGGCAAGTCGAAGTTCTCGCTGACCCAGCTGAAGTGAGCGGATACGCTCGCCGCACATGAAAGCAGCCGTCCTCGGGTCGCCGATAGCCCATTCGCTGTCGCCCGCGCTGCACCGCGCGGCCTACGCGGCGCTTGGCCTCGACGACTGGACGTACCAGGCGATCGAGTGCGACGAGGCGAGCCTGGCTGGCCTGGTGGAGTCGCTCGGCCCCGAGTGGGCGGGACTGTCGCTGACCATGCCGCTGAAGCGGACGGTGCTGCCGCTGCTTGTCCACGCCGACCCGCTGGTGGCGGTGACCGGCGGCGCGAACACGGTGGTGTTCCGACCGGACGGGCGGTACGGCTACAACACCGACGTGCAGGGCATCGTCGACGCGCTGACCGAGGCCGGCGCCCCGGCGCCGCGCGGCGTCACGATCCTCGGCGCGGGCGCGACGGCCTGCTCGGCGCTCGCCGCGCTGCCCGAACTCGGGGTGACCGGCGCGGACGTGGTCGTCAGGGACCCCGCGCGGGCGGGCGGCGTGCAGTCGGTCGCGGAGCAGCTGGGTCTTACCGTGCGGCTGCGCTCGTTCTCCGGCCTTGACGCGGCGGCCCGCCACGACGGCGTGGAAGGCGCGCAGGGCGCGGTGCCGTCGTTGCTGATCTCTACCGTCCCGGCCGGCGTCGCCGACGCGTTCGCCGAGCGCATCGCGGCGGCCGGCCGTGCGCCGGCGGTGGTGCTCGACGTCGTGTACAGCCCGTGGCCCACCAGGCTCGCCGAAGCGGCCTCCGCCGCCGGCGCGATGGTCGTGAGCGGCTTCGCCATGCTGGTGCACCAGGCGGCCGCACAGGTGGAGCTGATGACGGGAAAGTCCGCCCCGCTCAAGGCGATGCGCGCCGGCGGCGAGGCGGAGCTGGCCCGCCGCGCGGCGGCCCGCTAGCTGCCGCCCTTGCCCGGCGCGACCACCGACTTCCGCAGCGGTATGCCGTTGCGCTCGGCGATGTGCTCGAGCAGGTGCGGCGCGAAGATGCCGTTCTGGACGCCGGAAAGGCTCAGCCGGGGCCAGGGGCGCCGTCGGCCACGGCGCCCGTCATGGAAAAGCGTCATCGTTATCAGGCTCGCGGGCTCGACGTACCAGTGATGTTCCTCGCTGGCCACGATGATCTCCTGGACGTCGCTCCACCGGGTGAGCACCGCTTTGGGGTCGCCGATGTGGCTCTCCGTTACCCCGGCCTGATCGATTCGCCAGTTGCCGATAAGGACCGGCTCGCCGGATGCGTAAGTCGCGACCAGTGGCGGGACGATCCGTGGTGCGAGCAGCCTTTCGGCCTCCACGGCGAGGCCGCGGACCATGGTCTTGGGGTACCACCCGCCAAACTCCATCGTCGTCCCGGACCCGTCGGCGAGCGTGCACCAGGAGAGCCCGTTGAATCGTTCATCCGAGTCGTTGAACACCAAGGTGACCGTGATCACCTCCGCCCAGCGGAGCAGGCGCGGCTCCGGCTCGTCAGGAAATACCTGGATGATGCCGCCGGGGTAGCGGAAGACCCGTCGCACGGTGGCCAGCGACCTGCCACGGCGGACGAGCAGCCACGTGGCGACGGAGCAGGCGACTGTGATCACGCCGAAAATCACCGCCGCCAGCGGATTGGGGGCGGCCGCGAGCCCGGCCGCCAGGCACAGCGTCACAACCGATACCGAGGCCAGCATGATGACCGACATGTCGCGGGAGAGGTTTAGCTGCGGGATCCTGACCCGGGTGACCCTCGCGTCCGTGCCCAGGTTCAGGTCTTCGCCGAGACGGATCGCCTCCGCCAGGTCAGCGTCGCGCTGCCTGGCGGCCTCAACCTCACCCATAGCCCGGCCTTCCCGACCGCGCCAGCGCAAGCGCCGGCGCGGGTCGCGCTAACCGCCGCGAACTCGCCCGCGCCCGCTCCACCGCGTCGGCGCTGCGCGCGTCGCCCCTGTCGCGCAGCCCTTCGATCACGCCTTCCACGTCGGCCGGCGGGCGGTTCTGGCTCAGCTTCGCCTTGGCCTCGATCCGGGTGATCAGCAACTCGACGCCGACAATCGCGCGAAGCTGCCCGGCGATGAACTCGGGCGGCGCGTCGTCGACGGACCAGGGACGCGCGCGGCTCGCCTCGTGCTTGGCGGTAAGCCGGCGGACCAGGTCTTCGGTCCAGGCAGCGTCATCGTGCACGACTAGCCGACCGTACACGTGCGCGGTCATGTAGTTCCAGGTCGGCACGACCCGGCCGTGCTCGGCCTTGGAGGCGTACCAGGCCGGGCTTATGTAGGCGTCCGGCCCGCGGACGATCACCAGCGAATCCCCCTGGGCCGGCAGTTTCCATTGCGGGTTGTTCCTGGCGAGGTGACCGTGCAACGCCCCGAGATCGCCGGTGCCCGGCACGTAGATGAACGGCAGCATCGTCGCCACCAGCCCCTCGGCCGTCAGCGTGACCAGGTCGGCGGCGCCGTGCCGGTCCAGTAGTTCGCCGACCATCGCGTCATCAGGGGCGAAATGGGCCGGAATATACATATCCCACTTCCTCTCGCCAACCAGGTTAGCCGTGGACCGCCGCTGTCGGGATACCTGCCGAAACAGTCGGAAACATAGCTGTCACCTGGTGAAATAGGCGTGGAACAGCAGGTGTCTAGCCTGGAGGTCGTGGCGGACATTTTCGACGGCTACCGGCTCGCGCAAGCCTGGGACGAGATGTTCGCGGCCCCCGGCAAGCCCCGCGCCGCCTACGACGCGCTTGTCTCGGTCCTGCAGCCGATGGACCCAGCAGAGCTCAGGTACCGCGCCGACCAGCTGGCGCGTGTCTTCACCGACCGTGGGGTCACCTACGACTACGCGGGTGAGGAGCGGCCGTTCCCGCTCGACTTGATCCCGCGCGTGATCGACGCGGTGGAGTGGGATGTCGTCTCCCGCGGCGTCAGGCAGCGGGTGCTGGCGCTCGAGGGGTTTCTCGCCGACGTCTACGGCCCCGGCCGCGCGTTCGACGATGGCGTGGTCCCGTGGCGGCTTCTGTACACGTCGGAGAAGTTCCGCCGCGAAGTGGCTGGAATCATTCCTCCGAACGGCGTGCGGGTTCATGTCGCCGGCATCGATCTCATCCGCGATGAGAACGGCAAGTTCCGCGTCCTCGAAGACAACGTGCGCGTCCCGTCCGGGGTGAGCTACGTGATCGAGAACCGTCTCGCGATGACAAGGACCTTTCCCGCGCTCTTCGCCGAGCAGCGGGTGCACCAAGTGGATGAGTACCCGTCGCGGCTGCTCGGGGCGCTGCGCGCGGCGGCGCCGCGCGGCCTCGCGGACCCCTTCGTCGTGGTGCTCACGCCTGGCGTGCACAACGCCGCCTACTTCGAGCACGCGCTGCTCGCCCGCCTGATGGGTGTGGAGCTTGTAGAGGGCCGTGACCTGTTCTGCGGGCGAAACCGGGTCTACGTGCACACCACGCACGGCCGTCGTCCCGTCGACGTCATCTACCGGCGGGTAGACGACGACTGGCTCGACCCGATGCACTTTCGTCCCGAGTCGCTGCTCGGCTGCCCTGGCCTGATCAACGCCGCGCGGGCGGGCAACGTCACGATCGCCAACGCCATCGGCAACGGGGTGGCCGACGACAAGCTCATCTACACATACCTGCCCGACCTCATCCGCTACTACCTGGGCGAGGAACCGCTGCTCGAGAACGTCGAGTCGTACCGCCTCGACGACCCGGACGTGCTCACCTGGGCGCTCGGCTCGCTTGACCGGCTCGTGCTCAAGCCGGTCGACGGCGCGGGCGGCGCCGGCATCGTCATCGGCCCGCACGCCACCGACGAGGAGCTCGACTGTCTGCGGGTCAAGGTCGCCGCGAACCCCCGCGGCTGGATGGCGCAGCGCCCGGTGGCGCTGTCCACCTCGCCCGTGCTCGTGGGCGAGAAACTGGCGCCGCGGCACATCGACCTGCGCCCGTTCGCCGTCAACGACGGCACCGACGTGTGGGTGCTGCCCGGCGGGCTGACCCGGGTCGCGCTGCCCGAGGGCGAGCTCAAGGTGAACTCGAGCCAGGGCGGCGGATCGAAGGACACCTGGGTGATCGCCGCTAACCGTTCTGGACAATCTCAATCTCAGTCGCAATCACAGGCTACCGTGATAACAGCAAGAAGCACCGGACCGGAAGTTGTCAGCCTCGGGAGGCAGAGCGGTCCGGACCAGTGAACAGCGAACTGCTCAGCCGGATCGCCGAGACGGTGTACTGGATCGGGCGGTACGTGGAGCGCGCCGATGACACCGCCCGGCTGATCGACGTCTATGTGCACGGGATGCTCGGCGAGTCTGACGTCGGCTCTGACGCGGCGTGCCGCGCCCTTTTCGGGATCCTGGGAGTGTCGCCGGAGACCGATGCGGAACTGGACATCGG
>Ga0126381_100008391_pt1 | contig 11541 bp, 6 predicted proteins | sample PanSoiMetPlot_28_FD_96465 | JGI IMG/M metagenome (GOLD analysis project Ga0126381, IMG submission 96465) | Tropical forest soil microbial communities from Panama - MetaG Plot_28 | ecosystem: Environmental > Terrestrial > Soil > Tropical forest > Bulk soil | place: Panama | collected 2016-02-17 | reverse complement strand
TTTTGGCTTGGCTAAACTCGGCCGAACTCTTCGAAAGTCACCGATGGTCGTCGTTTCTTCGGCCACAAAAACCACGGAAGAGTTCAGTGATTCTTCAGAATTTGTCGGGACTGCTGCTTACATGTCTCCAGAACAAGCGCGAGGCGAAACACTGGATCAACGGAGCGACCTGTTTTCGTTTGGAGTCGTGCTGTACGAAATGGCGACAGGCGTTCACCCCTTTGCCGGGGACACCTCTGCAGTCGTATACGATGCGATCCTGAACCGCGCGCCAGTTTGCCCCGCGCGACTGAACCCTGAAGTGCCCGAGGTACTGGAAAGAATTATCCTCCGCGCCCTCGCGAAGGATCGTGCTGTTCGCTATCAATCTGCAGCGCAGATCAAGGCTGACTTGAGCCAAGCACGCTCCAAACCAGGGGTCCGCCCCGCGTCTGCTCTTCAGGACTCTCAACCAATCAAGCCTACCAGCGTTGTTCTCCTTTACCGACACGATGCGGAGGCAGACCAGCGGCTATTGCAGCTGCTTGAATCGACTCTAGTTCAACAGGGCTGTAGTGTCTTTCTGGACCGTCGTCTCACCATAGGTGTGGAATGGGCAACCGAGATCGAGCAACGAATCGCAACAGCAGACGCAATTGTTGTTTTGCTTTCCTCTGCATCGGTTCAGAGTGAAATGTTGGCTTACGAGCTCCAGATTGCGCATGAGTACGCTCAAAAGCAAGGTGGGAAGCCTCGGTTACTGCCTGTGCGCGTCGACTTCGAGGGTCCTCTGCCAGATTCGATCAGTGGCATTTTGCAAGGAAGGCAATACGCTTCCTGGAAGGGGCCTCAGGATAACAACCTGGTAGTATTGAAGGTCATGGGGGCTCTTCGAGCTCCTCTCCAGAAGTTCGCACAGCCGATCAAGTTAGAATCCGTCGGTGGTGCGTTGCCGCTTGCGTCGAAGTTCTACATTTTCCGACCCACGGATGAGGACCTTCGCGCCGCAATCACGCGAAATGACAGCATCGTACTGATCAAGGGTGCACGACAGATGGGTAAGACATCTCTCATGGCTCGAGGCCTGCACGAGGCACGCGCAGAAGGAGCAAGGGTCGTACTGACTGACTTTCAGAAGTTGAATGCAGACCACTTGCAGACCGCGGAAGCATTATTCACAACCATTCTGGATATCGTTGCAGAGCAACTCGAACTGGACGTCAACCTGGAACAGGTTTGGAATCGGCGCAAGGGACCGAGCACTAACTTCGAGCGCATTCTTCGGCGGGAAATTCTTCCGAAGGTGCCTTCCCGTTTGGTATGGGGCATGGACGAAGTCGACCGCCTGTTTACTTGTGCCTTTGGAAGTGAGGTCTTTGGACTATTTCGCTCCTGGCATAATGAACGATCTCTTGATCCTGACGGCCCGTGGCAGAAGCTTACTTTGCTTATCGCCTATGCCACGGAGGCGCATCTTTTCATCACCGACGTAAATCAGTCGCCTTTCAATGTCGGTACGCGGTTAGTGCTGGCGGATTTCAATCTTGAGCAGGTCCGCGAGCTGAATCAACGCTATGGCTCGCCACTGAGAACCGCAGAGGAAATCAACCAGTTTTTCGAATTGCTTTCTGGACAGCCGTACCTCAGTCAGCGGGGTTTTCACGAGATGGTTGCGCACCATATCGACTTCCATACTTTCTTGACCGTTGCACCAAAAGATGAAGGGCCGTTTGGCGATCATCTCAGACGGATTCTTGTCTCGCTTGCCCAGGATCGCAATCTGATCGAAGTCGTTCGATCCGTCCTCGATCAGAAGCATTCCTCGACACCGGACGCTTTTTATCGGTTGCGAAGTTCAGGCATCGTTTCGGGCGAGTCCGCCAGAGAGATGAAACTGCGCTGCAGGCTTTATCAGATCTACTTGAGCCGGCATCTCTTATGACAAGCTCCGTGCGGCACGAGACCTCCAGTTTCTATGTTGTCGGGGGAACTCTGCGGCGCGACGCCGCTTCCTACGTCGAGCGGAAAGCCGACCAGCAGCTTTACTCCGCATTGCGTCAGCACGAAGTCTGTTACGTTCTGACTCCCCGCCAAATGGGCAAGTCTTCGCTCATGGTGCGCACGGCAGGAAAGTTGCGCGAGGACGGAGTCGCGGTTGTGGTGCTGGATCTCACGGCTTTCGGACAGAACTTGAGCGCCGAACAGTGGTACAACGGGCTTTTGGATAAACTTGGACAACAACTCCACCTCGAGGATGAAATCGAGGAAGCGGGGCCACGATGGGAGCACGTCGGTCCACTCCAACGCTGGGTCTCCATGCTTCGAGAAGTAGTGCTCCCAAACTGCCATGGTGATGTTGTTATCTTCGTAGACGAAATCGACGCCGTCCGCAGTCTGCCGTTTAGTGTAGATGAGTTTTTCGCAGGGATCCGAGAGCTCTACAACCGCCGTACCGTCGAACCCGATCTGCAACGCCTTACCTTTTGTCTTTTGGGGGTGGCGACTCCCTCCGACCTAGTCCGTGACACTCGCACTACACCCTTCAATATCGGCCGTCGTATCGAGCTAACGGATTTCAGCGAGGACGAAGCTGCTTCCCTCGCCCAAGGTTTTGGAGTCGAAGAAGGGCAAGGTCGTGCTCTGTTGAAGCGCGTGCTGTACTGGACGGGTGGACATCCGTATTTAACCCAACGGCTCTGTCGATCCGTTGCTGAGGATGAGCATCTCGAATCCTCCAAAGATGTTGACCGAACTTGCCAGGACCTTTTTTTATCGCGGGCAGCTCGTCTGCGTGACGACAACCTCCTGTTTGTACGAGAGCGGCTGCTGCGCAGCGAGGTCGAAACTGCCAGCCTTCTTTCGCTATACGCCAAGATTCGTCTCAATAAACGCGTGCGCGACGACGAGATTAATCCGCTGGTCTCCGTGCTTCGCCTTTCGGGAATTACTAAGGTCGAGGAAGGCTTCCTGAAAATTCGCAATCGCGTCTATTACGAAGTCTTTGATGATGCATGGATCATTTCGAATCTGCCCGGTGCGGAACTCCGTCGTCAGCGGGCAGCCTATTTGAAGGGCCTGAAGCGAGCGGGGGTGCTATCCCTTGCTGTGCTCGCCTTGGTCATCCCAATCGGCTGGGCGTATCTGTATCAGCGCGACTTGGCAATGAATGTCACTCTGAAGCTTCCTCAGCCCAAGGTTCCGGTCTTTTGGCAGTCTGCCTACATGCGCGGTTCACCGGAAGCTCAATTCGGTACCTTGCTGGTAAGGACAGGGCTTCAGAATATAATCGTGTTCATCAACGACCAAGAGTACGGCCGCACGACAAAAACAGGCGACCTGAGAATTCGCGGTCTTAGTCCGGGTACATACAAGATCCGTGCCGAGAAGCAGGGCTTCCAGAGCCTTACTCAAGAAGCAAAGATCGTACAGGACAGTGAGACGCAACTGCCGTTCAAGTTGCAGATGCAAACTGTGAGCGGCCAGATTGTCATAAGAAGCTCCCCGCCTGGTACAAGCGTGAGTCTGGACGGCCGATATATCGGCAATACGACGGAGGCCGGGGACCTGATGATTACTGCCGCTGCAGGGGAACACACCTTCGATCTCAGTAGAGAGGGATATCTTTCAAAGCACAGCACCGATCAACTGCAACTGGGGAAATTACTTGTCATCGATGGCTCCATGGCCGCTGATGTCGAGGCGCAGGAATGGTCGGCTCTCTCCAGCAGCGAAGATGTGGCGCGCCTTCAATCCTTCATTCAAAAATACTCGCGGGGAAGGTTCTCTAATGTTGCAAAGAGCAGGGTCGAACAGCGGGTTTGGAACTCCGTAAAAGATAGTGATGACCTTCAGCAGCTCGATGCTTTCGTACAAAAGTTTCCCGGCAGTCGTTTCGAAGACTCTGCCAAGGAAAAGATGACGCACTTACTCAAGGAACAATCGGATTGGTACAGCGCTCACGCCAGTAAAGACCCGAGCGCTTTAGAGAGGTTTCTCGCGAGCTATCCTGGAGGTCGATACGCTCACCAAGCACGGGAAGAGATTGCGCGATTAAAGGATCAACAAACCATTTTGAGTCTCTTGAAGCTGTATGAAGAGTCTTACAACAGGCAAGACATGAAGACATTGTTCGAAATCTGGCCGACGATGCCCGCCCAGTTGCGAAGAGCAACGCAGGCCAAATTCAGTGAAGCCGAATCAGTCAAGCTGGTACTTCAACTCGATGATGGCCAGCCAGAAGTGGCTGGCGCCCGGGCCATTGTTCGGGGCAAGAAACAGATAGCTTGGATCAAAAAAGACAAATCCACCAGTAACGACGAATATCCTTTCGCTTTTGAGCTTGTTAAAGAAGGAACGCACTGGGTCATTTCTAAGGGTCAATAACTCGCAGCAAATGGATGGATGTGCTGCACCTCACTGGCTTGTCACGTCCTGGAATCGGGGAGGTGGTGACAATGATCGGTGGCGGTCCTCGAGAATTGATAGTTATGTCGTGAGCTGCATAAAAATTTCGAAGGCAAATCGAGGGTTGTGGCAAGAAATCCGGCGGCGTTCATCGTGCTGCCAGCTCAGAATTCGCTCGCTGAGGCTCCGGGCATCTTCCTCGGCTAGCTTTCGAGCGGTATGTCTCCAGCCAACCTTCGGGGTTGCATTGTGATCGCGCAACATTGTCTAGCGGCTTGCAACCGTTATTTGTGTCCCGTCGCCGTCGCGACAGCGAACGCCATGAAGGAGTGCCATTCCCGATTTAATGAGAGAATTCGCCGGCCGAGTACGTGAGAGCGGGACCAGGACGGAAAAGGGCTGAGAGATGGCAATAGATAAACATAGGGGCTTTCAGGAGCAGCGGCTGGAACACCTGGAAGCAGAGAAATCCTATCGAGGTCTCTCAAGGAACAAGAGCACAGGATGCGGGTCGGAGGGAGTAAGCGGCTAGGCTCGATGGTTCGAGCGAACGCTGGCGGAGTTACATGCGAATGAGAAAGCAGAAGACGGATAGGTGCGTTGCGGACTGCTCTTGCCATGGACTACGAATACTGGAGTCGTGTCGAGTGCGTCTCCGTTCTTTATTCAGTTAGTACCCGAGAAGACCGATGGTCTTCGTTAAAGGAATTTAGCGGAAAGCTTAAGGGGCCGTTTCCCAACTAGAACTCCAACTTTAGGGAGAACTGCAATTGCCGCTGAAATGCTCCTGGAGTCAACGATTGGATCGCAGCTCCCCCCTGGCAGTCCACACAAGGTCCTGTTGCACCGCCAGGATACCCCAGGTTGACCCTGTTGAACGCGTTAAACACATCTGCGCGAAATCGCAGGGAGACTCTCTCCGTAAACACGATGTCTTTGGCAAACGCTAAATCACTTTGGAAAAAACTTGGTGCACGAAGCGAATTGCGTCCGGCATTGCCAAACGTTCCCGGCGCGGGTTCCTGCCACGGCCCCACCGGTATTCCGGGCATAGCTAGCCCGGTGCTCGTACTGAAACTACTCGCAGTTCCGTGAGCAAAGGGTATACCGCCCGTAGTAATGAACCACTCTTGTCGGTTGCCCGTGATGTGGACAATTCCCACCACGTTCGGGCGGCAGGGACCTGTATCTCGATCGTGGCTACACGCGCTATAGGTTGGGGAGAAAGGGAGCCCACTGTACCATACTGTGGCCGCATTAATCGCCCAGCCTCCAAGGACGCGATCCGCCGCTGGGCTAATGTGACCCAGCAGAGCCTTGCCCCGGCCTATCGGAAGTGTCCATAAGTTCGTGAGCGCAAACGCGTGCGTGCGATCGAAATTTGAGGGGCCATAACCCATCCTCGCAATGCTTGGGTCAACATTAAAGTAGGTGCTGTCATAATTCAATCCTTTGGCCCAGGTATAGTGCGCTAGAAAGTCGTAGCCCTGGTGAAAACTCTTATTTAGCTTAACTTGCAGTGAGTTGTAGTTGTTTGAAGCGTCGTTGCCAAAATAGCGAACTTGGCCTCCCCAAGGATTGAATCGTTGTCGTGAAAGCTTCGGGGTGACGCAGTAATTATCACTGTGCTTTGGGGCCGTCGCGCATCCTGCCGGAGAGCTCTTGAGACCAATATAACCTTCAAGCTTCGCCTGATTGAGGTCATAATAGGAACTTACACCGTCGGGAAAAACATGTGTCCCTTTGTTCCCCACATACCCGACTTCAACGTAAGTGGTTGAGGAAAGCTGGCGTTGAATAGTAAAGTTCCAAGCGTCCACAGTCGGAAGTCTCACGCGCCCAGGGATGGCATAGATATTGGATTGATTTAACTGGTTGGTGGCACTGGCATTACCGATTCCTAGATCCTCCAGAATGGCCAGGTTCAGATCAGATATGTCGAACGGCTTTGCAATGGATGGAAACTTGAAAGCATAGGGCGGTGGGTTTTGACCTAAAGTGAATACTGGACTTCCTTGATTGAACAACGATTGAAAGATCATCACCGGCGGATTTTGTGTAGCTGAGATACCAAAAACCGATCCTGCAAATCCAACATCAAAGCTGCGTCCGTACCCAGCCCGAATCACGGTCTTCTGTGTGGCCAGATAAGCGACTCCGAGTCGCGGTCCGAAATTCGTAAGACTCGTCTTCACGTTTCCGTTTCGATCAACACCGGCTGTGCCTGGCACATTAAAAAAGCTCTGTGCCGGGTGTGTAAAATTTGGAATCAGAAATCCGCCCGCCCCATCTCTAGTAACCGTCTGGGGGAAATAAATTTCCCAGCGCAGCCCGAAGTTGATGGTGAGACGAGGCAACACGCGCCAAGTGTCTTGCCCGTAAAAGAACCAGCGCTTCTGTCGCTCTCCAGCATTGAAAGCGGCAGGATTCTCCGGGTTCGCATAAAAACGGTCGAAGGAAGAAACGGCACCAAAAAGGAACGTTGCTAGACTGAGCCCGCCCGTGCCAGTACCAGAACCTGTACTGCTCGTTGTATTTGCACTGAAAACCAGATGCCCCGCCCGTCGTCGGTCGCTGGCAAGGCGAAAGTTCTGGAGCAAACGAATGTCAGCTCCCCATTTGAAACTGTGTTTCCCGGAAGCCATGGTCCAGTTGTTTACCCACTGAAACTGCTGTTCGTGTTCACGAAGTGGACAATTGCAACTGTTGACCGCAGGAGAGTAACCAAAGCGGAGGTAATCGCCACCTAGTGAGGCATTGAACTGCTGACCTGGAAGGGCACCTGGAAGCTCGAAATCCGGCATACCTGACGAAAATAAATCGTTGTTCAGAGCTGGGGTCTTTGCAATCGTCGTTGCCGGCGCAGTGCCGAGATCAGCTGAGTCTAGGTTCAGATGATAACGGAAAAAACCAAAGCGGAAATCGGTCAGTAAGTTGGGTCTGAATTTGTAGGCAAGGCCAGCAGAAATTCCCTGGTTGCGAGTCTGGGCAATTCCAGCAAATCCAGATTGATTAGTGCCAGCCCCTCCCGCGACACGTTCGAATGCGGGAGAACCGTTATCACGAAAGTCAGCGAGGCTGTATCGCGCAAGAATCCTGAGCGGTTCGGTGGCGTTGAAGTCAACACGCGTGTCAAACTGATCGGCGTCAAGAATTCGGGCGCCGCTAGCGATGAAGTTATTTACGATCTCGCCGGGGGCTCCGGTGTTCGGCAGAGGTAATAACGTTAATAGGTTCACTGCACCTTCGTTAAGCAACGATCTTGGGACCTCATTGTTCTTAAATGGCATGCCGTTCGATGGGTTATAAACCTGACCTCGCCCTGAGTTGCTGGCATCCAAATACTCGTGAAGGTCGCAGAAACCGCTCACCCCAATGAGACAGGTCTGATGAACCAAAAGGGTCGGTACACTCAGTAGCTGATTAAGCCCATTAGATTGCCGCGTCCCTTCGTAATCACCGAAAACGAACAGTCTGTTTTCAATCAGAGGGCCACCAATTGACGCACCAAATTCATTGCGCTTGATCGGGGCGGGGGGAGTAGTCGAAAAGGGGTCGGTGGCTTGCCCCCATCCGGTGCGTCGGAAGTCGAATGCACTGCCATGCCAGGAATTGGTCCCTGATCTCGTTTGAATGGTTACAACTCCGGCGGTTGCCTCACCGAACTCCGCGGAATAGTTCTGAGTGGTAACTTTCAATTCGCCGACAGATTCCAAATTCGGATTGATTACAATCAATCCTTGAAGAGGGTCACGATTATCCGTTCCATCTAGCTGAAAGGCAGTTCCCACGAAGAGTTGGCCGTTCACATTGATGAAGTTGCCACTTTGAGGGTTTTGCACTACCGACAGGCCGAGACTAGTGGCGGGAAGCGAACCAGGAACAAACAAACCTAAGCGCGTCACGTTCAAGTCACGAAGTGGGAGGTCTGCAACACTTCTACGTGAAAAAAGTGTCGCTACATCGGTTCGATCCGTTTTGAGAATGTCTATGTCACCTGGATTTGCAAGTACAAGATCGGTTGATTCACCTCTGGGCAGCGAGGCGTTCACTCGTGACACTTGGTCGGCAAAGACGGGAATCTCTGTCTCGCGGAACGTTTTGAAGCCGTTGGCTTCTACCGCGATGCTATAGGTATCCGGAAGGAGATCTGTTACCTGAAAGTTGCCAAATCTGTTGGTACTGGTCCTGAATCGGTTGCCTTTTTCTTGGGATGTAACGGTTACTTCAGCGCCAGCAATCGGATTTCCTAAAGCATCCGTGAACCTGCCCGAGACCTCGCCATAGAGCGACTGCCCGATTGCATCGTCCGCCAAAAAGCAGGTACTCACACAACTGGCAAGTACTAGAGTGAGGAACTTCCTGCTCATCGCCGCATTCTCCAGAATCGAGTTGCGGATGGTTCTTCGCGGACGCTCGAGCCTGCTCTTACGAGTCAACAACGTCGCGCACACATGATATATGCAGACGAGATCCTCGCATAACGTTATTTTTCTATAGGCGTGCAGCAGGAACCATTGCTCGATCCCTACTCATTTGACCAGTGCTTTTGTACCAGGTGGAGTGAGAAAATCCACCGAGGAGGAAGCCGGTCATGGCCATCAGGATATAAGCCACGACAAATCGTAACGTTGCTGCGGCGGATCGAAGTGGGGATGGCCAACAGCAGCTCCATGCTGGTGCAGGAGGCCGGTTTCGATTCTTACTACGTTTTGATCAACGATGAGCGAGATTCCTATCCAAAGAATTCCCGAGCCTTCTCAACTTTAATCATGTCATCTTGGCTGTTCGCCTACCGCAAGAAGTTAATTCCCACTCGTTATTTGCGACATTTCGCCAGGAGAAGTTGGGGACATTGCTTTTCTTTGATCCCACCGAGACTTTGACCTCCTTCGGATATCTTCCACCCAGCCTACAAGCAAATTATGGATTACTGGTAAGTGAGACTGGAGAGTTGGTGCAGCTCCCAGTTTTGCCGCCCAGCACCAACCAGATGACGCGCACAGCGACACTGAATATCGATGGTTCCGGGAAGCTCACCGGGACGGTTGAAGAGATTCGTACAGGTCCTGCGGAAGACGAACTGCGCGATGAACTGGCTGCGGTTCCAAAGATTGAGCGCCAAAAAGTATTTCAGAGCCTCCTAAGCAGAGTCTCCGATGGAGCTGTCCTCACGAGAGCGAGCATTACTGATTTGGGCAACTTCACGAGCCCGCTCATTATCGAGTACGGTTTCACACTTTCCGGCTATGCCCAGCACCTTGGCAACCTTTACCTCTTCCGGCCATGTGCGCTGGGGCACAAAGGCGAAGACTTGCTTGAAGATAAGCCTCGGCAACAGCCGGTCGTTTTCTCCCACACGGCACAGGAGACCGACAGTTTCGAAATCTCCTTTCCGGCCGAGTACTCGATGGATGAGGTGCCTCGCCCGATGCAGTACGACAGTCCGTTCGCCGGATATAAGAGCGAGTTGCATGGCGATGCGCATACCCTTCACTACTCACGTATGTACGAACTGAAGAATCTGCGAGTGCAGCTCGAGCAGGTGAAAGAGCTGAAACAGTTCTTTAGAACAATTTCAGATGATGAGCGCGCCTACGCAATCCTGACCTCATCGTCCTCCGTTTCGCAGAAGTGAGACTAGAAACCGCAGGCGAACGGCATTATTTTCCGAGATTCTGCTCCGCTGGACACAAAACTTAGCCCGAAGTTCCACCCGTGGCGGCATGTAAACGCGCATTTTTCTTCGATAATGGTCTAGTTTGATCGTCATTTTGTAAGCATGTAATATGTGATGTTGTTTGCAGCTCAAGAATCAGACTGATAACCTTCACGCCGAATTCCGCAGCGTTTAGGTTCGTCAACGTCCACTGGGCGGGGGTGTTCGGGTCAACGTCGGAGAGTGGCAACACTGACCCGATCAGAACTAGGTCTTGGTTTCTCTGAGGCGCGGGATTCTAGTTGCCTTGACCCATTGCTGGCAACGGTTTTACTTTGGACGTGTGTGAATGCCCATCATCATTAGATATCCAATTCCCAGAACAACGCACGCGCTTCCCGTAATCGCATGATGACGCGTTCCGCCGGAAAAATATAGTGCAAGATTCCCCAGTCCAGCGAAGAACGTGCCGACTGAGAGAAAAAGGATCAGCTTCCTATATTTGAAAACTATCAAAATTCTGGTTCGCTTTGCGCACTAGCGTGCATAGTGACTGCTGAAATATTGGCGATGGTCAGAGGCAACGGTGTCCGATAAGCGAAGCTTACGCGGACTCCCAGTTCTGCATTGGTGCCGCAGGCGGTCGGTGGTGAGGAACATGCAACATTTCCACAGGTTAGAGGGACGCCTCTGCAAATCTCCACATTCTGCAGTGTTGAACAGGTCGGTGCTGGACTCGGAGTGCATGCAAACGATGGCGAATACGGCTGGACCCTTGAAATGTAGAGATTGTCAGCGGTGAGAACATTTGAGACTTGAGTAACAACTTGGGAACTGGACTGGAAAGTGTTACCACACGTAGCGCAGGTGGGTCGACCTGCGGCTTTGACACCTTCTCGTGCTGCCCTATCAATTGTTGAGCCTACATTGAAAGCTCTCCCGAACCAGAAGATTGCTAGTAAGATTAGAAATAATATTGGGAGAACTATGGCAGCTTCAGCGATCTCTTGCCCGGAATCGCAACATGCAATGATGTAGACGCATCTCACCTTCCCGTTATCGCCCGCAGTCTTTTCTTTTTCCATCTCGCCTGCCCTAGCTCAAATTCGTCATAAGCGCGTCTGCAGTAATCTGCGTTACGCCCGAAGCATAGTTCGCGCTCGGAACAAAAAATTGTATGAAGCTACCGAATCTCCACTGATACGGATAGCTAATCTGAATATGCGTGTTCTCTATAGTGACGATAGTCGATCCGGTTGTCGGAAAAGTCGTACCCCGGTCAATTGTCAACGTTAACGTGCCGTTTCCGGGGCAATTTGTGTTGGCAGTATACGTCCAGGTTAAGCCGGACTTGGTTGGAGCCGCTCCAGACAAGCCGCAATCATTAACATTGGAAGCTACAAGGTAGTTATCTATAGCATCACGGATGGCATCGATGGACAATGGTGCATTGTTGGTAATATCGATCATGCTTTGACGTGAAGCAGAACGTGCCCCTT
>Ga0126381_100008390_pt1 | contig 11542 bp, 10 predicted proteins | sample PanSoiMetPlot_28_FD_96465 | JGI IMG/M metagenome (GOLD analysis project Ga0126381, IMG submission 96465) | Tropical forest soil microbial communities from Panama - MetaG Plot_28 | ecosystem: Environmental > Terrestrial > Soil > Tropical forest > Bulk soil | place: Panama | collected 2016-02-17 | reverse complement strand
GCGAAATTTGCCGGCCACCTGTGGTCGGCGCGCATCGATCACTCCCCGCTCGATGTCGTCGCCTGGCACGGCAACAACGTCCCGTATCGCTACGACCTGCGGCACTTCAATACCATCGGTTCGATCAGCTACGACCACCCCGACCCCTCGATCTTTCTCGTGCTGCAATCGCCGAGCGATACCGCCGGCGTCGACTCGCTCGATTTCGTGATCTTTCCGCCGCGCGGGCTGGTGATGCGGGACACCTTCCGCCCGCCCTGGTTTCACCGCAACGTGGCGAGCGAGTTCATGGGCCTGATCGAGGGCGTGTACGACGCCAAGGCCGAGGGTTTTTCGCCCGGTGGCGCCTCGCTCCACAACTGCATGAGCGGTCACGGTCCGGATGCCGCGACCTGGGAGCGGGCGACGCATGCCGATACCTCGACGCCGGCGGTGCTCGAGGGCACCATGGCCTTCATGTTCGAGACGCGCGCGGTGATCCGGCCGACGCGCTATGCGCTCGAGACGCCGCTCCTCCAGCGCGACTACGCACACGTGTGGCAGGAGCTGCGCCGACACTTCGCGCCGTCCCCGGCAGCTGCCCCGGCAGGCGCTGCGGCAGGCGCGGCCACCGCGCCCGGTGCGCGCTCCTCCGGGCGGGCGCGAGCGCGCAAGCGGTCGCGCCGGTGAGCATGCTCAACGCCACCCACGACCCGGCACTCACGAGCTGGGTGGCGAGCGCTAACGCGCCGGCAACGGATTTCCCGCTGCAGAATCTGCCATTCGCCGCCTTCCGGCGCGCCGCGAGCGGCGAGAGTTTTCGCGGCGGCGTTGCGATCGGCGATGCGGTGCTCGATCTCGGCGCACTGCATGCGCTCGGGGTATTGTCGGGCAGCGCCGCGCAGGCGCTCGCGCTCTGCATGCGCTCGACGCTGAATGCGTTCATGGCCGAAGGTGCGGAGGCGAGCGGCGCGCTGCGCGCCGCACTGTCCGCGGCACTGCGGCGCGGTTCGCCGCTCGAGGCACGGCTGCGGCCGCTCCTCATTCCGCAGGCCGCCGCCGAGTACCGTGTTGCGGCGCAGGTCGGTGACTTCACCGACTTCTATGCCTCGATCCATCACGCAACGGCCGTCGGGCGGTTATTCCGGCCCGACAATCCGCTCTTGCCGAACTACAAGTGGGTGCCGATTGCCTATCACGGCCGCGCTTCCTCGGTGCTCATCTCCGGGCAGGACTTTGCACGCCCGTGCGGACAGGTGTTGCCGCAGGGCGCGACGCAGCCGCAGCTCGCCGCCACGCGGCGCCTCGATTATGAGCTCGAGCTCGGTGTGTTCGTCGGCCGCGGCAGCCGCCTCGGCCACCGCGTGCCGCTTGCGGAAGCAGAGAGCCATGTATTCGGCCTGTGTCTGCTGAATGACTGGTCAGCGCGCGATGTGCAGGCGTGGGAATACCAGCCGCTCGGCCCGTTCCTCGCCAAGAACTTCGCCACCACCGTGTCACCCTGGGTGGTGACGCTCGAGGCGCTCGCACCGTTTCGCGTGCCGTGGCTGCGCCCCGCGGGCGAGCCGCCGCCGCTCGGCTACCTCGACGATGCCGGCCAGCGTGCGGCCGGCGCCATCGACATCCAGCTCGAAGTGTGGCTCGAGAGCGCGCGCATGCGCGCCGACGGCGTGCCGGCGCAGCGCCTGTCGCACAGCAGCTTCCGTGACTCGTGGTGGACGGTGGCGCAGATGATTGCGCACCACACCGTCAACGGCTGCAACCTCGAGCCCGGTGATCTCATCGGCAGCGGCACGCAGTCCGGCCCCCTGCCGCCTCAAGCCGGCTCACTGCTCGAGCTCACCGCGGGCGGCCGGCAGCCGCTCACGCTCGCTGACGGTGAGACACGCACCTTCCTCGAGGACGGTGACCGGGTGCTGCTGCGTGGCTGGTGCGAGCACGAGGGCTGCGCGCGCATCGGGTTCGGTGAGGCTGCGGCCACCGTGCTGCCGGCCCTGTGAAGGTCTACCGCTACTACGACTTCCTGCTCGGCGCTTACGTGTGTGTCGTGCTGTGCGCCAATCTGATCGGCGCCGCCAAGGTCGCGACCGTGCAGGTGCCGTGGTGGGGGCCGGTCACTTTCATGGCCGGGGTGCTGTTCTTTCCGATCTCCTACTTCTTCGGCGACATCCTCACCGAGGTATATGGCTACGCACGCGACCGGCGCGTGGTGTGGAGCGGCTTCGCGGCGCTCGCGTTCGCCGCGCTCATGTCGGTGGTGATCGTGCGGCTGCCGCCCGCGGATTTCTGGCGCCCGCAGCAGCCGGCGGTCGAGGCGATGTTCGGCAACACCCCGCGCATCGCCTGCGGTTCCATGGTGGCATTCTGGTGTGGCTCGTTCGTCAACAGCTACGTGCTGGCGAAGATGAAACTCCTCACCAGCGGCCGCTGGCTGTGGACGCGCACCATCGGCTCGACGCTGTGCGGCGAGCTGGTCGATTCTGCGCTGTTCTACACCATCGCTTTTGCCGGCCTGTGGCCGACTGCGGATCTCATCAACGTCACCGTGACACAGTACGTGCTGAAATCCGGCTGGGAGGTGGTCGCGACACCGGCGACCTACTGGATGGTCGGCGCGCTCAAGCGCGCCGAGCACGAGGACTACTACGATCGTAACACCGACTTCACGCCCTTCTCGCTGCGTGCCTGAGGCGACGCTGCAGGCTTCGAGGCGGCGGCGGCCGCAGGCAAAAAAAGGCGGGAGCGCCTTGCGCAGCGCTCCCGCCCATCGGCTCTGCTGTTACTGACCGATCTGCTTGCTGACCTGGTTTTCCTGCTGGTTGAGCGACTTCTGCTCGGCCTTGGTGATGTGGCCGTGGTTGGTGCTCGCCATGGTGCGCTCTTCCTGGCGGATGGCGTGATCCTCGGCATGCAGCTTCTGCGCCTGCGCCTTGCTGATCTCGCCTTCCTTGCGCTCGGTCTTGATGCGCTGGTTCTGGTTGGCGAGGCGCTTGTTGACTTCGGTGCGGCGCGGATGATCCTTCTGCCACTGGGTTTCGTCGGCGAATGCGCTCGTGGCGAGTCCGGCGAGTGCGATCGTGGCCACCGTGGCGGCCATGGCAGTGCGAATGGACTTGAACATGGTCTCTCCTCCTGAAAGGCTGTATTCGAGTGGTCGCTATTGAGCCGGAAACTCCCGGCTGCTGGGCGTTAACAACGTCGCAGGTTAGGGAGTGCTGACTTTTGTGACGGAAAGTTAACGCGTGATACGAGTGTGACGTGGATCACACTTAATCTGGCGCGGCACGGCGCGGCGCGGCCGACCCGCACGGGTCTTCGGGTGTCAGGAAATTGTTAGTTCGGGTCGGCTCAGGCGATCGCGCGCACGGCGCTCAGTGCCGCCTCGACCTCGTGCTCGTCATTGACCAGACTCGGAGCCAGACGCGGATATGACACCTTGTAAGGCGAGGCGGAGGCGATGACTCTGCGCTCGAACAGCCGCTGCACCGTCTGCTCGGTTGTCTGTCCGTCGACCTGGAAACAGATGATGCCCGCCGACAATGTCGGGTCGCGCGGTGTCAGCACTTTCACCTTCGCGATGCCGGCGAGCCCCTCCTTGCACTGGCTGTTGAGGGCGGCGATGCGCGCGGCGACGCGCTTGCGGCCGATGGCACGGTGAAACTCGAAGGCTTCCGCCATCGCCCACTGGTGCTCGTACGCCTTGAAGCCGCCCGGAGAAACCCACGCCGCCTGAGTAGGCGGCTGCGGCGGCTGCTGGTCCTCCCAGGCCGTGAAGGGCTGGGGGCTATAGAAAGTTGGGATCGTGGGTCGCAGAAAACCCCAGTTCTTCGCCGGCGCCCAGATGATACCGGTACCGCGCGGCGCGAAGATCCACTTGTGCGTGCCGGCGGCGGCGAAGTCACAGCCGAGCTGTGCGAGCGCTTCCTCCTGGTTGCCGAAACCGTGCACGGCATCCAGCACCACGAGGATGCGTTCGTGCTCGCCGCGGCTTTGATTGGCATCGGCCACGACCTGCGTCAGCCTGCGCACCGGCAATCTGACACCGCTGCACGAGTGCACCCAGGTAAGTCCGACGATGCGGGTGCGCGGGGCGATGGCGCGCTTGAGACGCTCCGCCATTTCATCGGCCGAGGCCGTAGCGGGTGCATCGTACAGGGCCACACGGCGTATGCGCGCGCCGCTGCGTTCTGCGGCGAGACGCATCGCCTCGTGATGCACGTAGTGGTCGTGGGTCGTAGTGAGAATTTCTTCGTCCGTCTTGAGCGTCAGGCCGTTGTAGATGAGCGCGAGGCCCTGTGTCGTGCTGTCGGTGAGCGCCACTTCCTCGGGACGTCCGCCGATGTAATCGGCAGCCGCACGCTGCACACGCTCCGGCCGGGTTTCCTCCTGCGCGCCGCCGAAGAACGCCTGAAACCCCATGCCCTGCTCGACCGTGGTGAACGGATTGGCATCGAGCATGTGCCGGTAGCGTTCGATTGCCGCGCGCACCGGACGCGGGTGCGACACGATGTAGAACTGCGAGAAATGCCGCCACTCGGGCGAGAGATCGAACTCGGCGCGCACCCGCGCCCAGTCGGAGTAATCGGCGGCGGGCGCTGGCGCGGCGGCCTTAGACGCCGCGGCGCGCGCCGCGCTGCTGGCAAGGAACGAATAGCCTACAGAGGCGACGAAGTCGCGGCGGTTGAGTGTCACGGCAGCTGGCTCCCCTCGGGTGCGTTCGAATCGTTCGCGGCAAGCGCTGATACTACTCCGCGCTCGCAGCCATCATTTGCGCGCCGGCGCGGGGCGCCTGCGGCCTTCGCCGCGCAGGCGTCGGGCGCGGCGCTGAACCTCTCTTAAACGGGCACATGACGAACGCTTCATGTGGCTTGAAAGGTGCTCGCGGGGCCCCATCCCTTTCACTGGCGACGGCGGTTATGACAGTCGTCAACGACCGGCCGAGTGATTGCGTTCTGATGAGTGTGAGCTTGAACGGCAATGCTGGCCGGGGGTCTAATCGATAGGCCTGCCAGCACCCTCAAAAGTGCTCGCGTGCTGAAAAAGAGGTGATGAGTTGTGACCAAAGCGACCGCGCGATATGTAATGCGAACCGTCGGCGCCCTGTTGCTGGGTGCCGCGATCGCGACTGCGCCGGCTCTGACTTGGGCGCAGCATTCCGGTGGTGGCGGCGGTGGCGGTGGAGGCGGTGGAGGACACGCCTCTGGCGGAGGCGGGGGCCATTTCGGCGGGGGTGGTCATGCCTTCGGCGGCGGCGGCTCCCATATGGGGGGCTTCTCCGGCGGCGGCTTCGCTGGCCACTACTCCGGCGCCCACACCTTCGCCGCACCTCACTATGGCGTGACCGGGCACTACGGTGGCCGGTACTTCGCGCCGACGGGCCACGGTTTCACCTACACCGGCGCCGCCGGGGGTCACTACGTGGCCCACTCAGGATACGTAGCAAGGACGGCGGCCGTTGCACCACACCTGCCCGGACCGGGAACACACCCACCCGGCGCCCCTGGAGCCCCCGGTTACTGGCATGGCGGTCATCCCTGGTACGGCGGCTACTGGCACGGGGCTTATTGGCCCCACGCGTGGTACTACCCGGGCTGGGCCTGGTACCTCCCGGTCCTGCCCATCGGCTACGCGACGTTCTGGTGGGGCGGCGTGCCGTACTACTACTGGAACAGCCTCTACTACACCTGGAGTCCTTCGGACAACGGCTACATCGTGACTGATCCGCCACCCACTGCGGGCACCGAAGGCAGCGCCGATGCGGGTGGGGCCTACGAGCAGGCGCCCCAGGCGAACTACGGCGGCGGCAGCGCGGCTGATGTGTATGTATACCCGCGCAACGGCCAGACCCCGGAGCAGACCGAGAATGACCGCTACGAGTGCCATAGCTGGGCGGCGAGCCAGTCGGGATTTGATCCGACGCGTTCCGATCAGTCCGGCAATCCGGCGGACTATCGGCGCGCGATGGTCGCCTGCCTCGACGCCCGCGGTTATTCAGCGCGCTGAAGCGCGCCCAAGGTCAGGGCCTCAAGGCCGCGGCGAGGACGCCGCGGCCTTTTTCATGCCCCGGAGTCCCCTCAGAATCCCACCTGCGTTTCGGCGGCGAAGCTTCCGTCCGCATTCTGCAGTAGTACGCCGGCGGACGGTCCGTCGGCAACGGCAATGTCGGCACGTCCGTCGTGGTTGAGGTCGCTGATCACGACCGACAGGGGCTGTCCCAGTGCAGGGTAGTTGGTCGCAGCGCCGAATGTTCCCGGGTTCTGGGTATCGTTCAGCAGCACCGAAATACTCCCGGTGTTACCGGGTAAGAGGTTTGCGACGACGAGGTCCATCTTGCCAGCGCCGGTCAGATCGCCGACGGCGACGTCGATCGATTGGCCGGGCGTCGCGTAGGTGACTGGCGCCGCGAACGTACCATCGGCGTTCTGCAGCAGCACGGAGACGCCCGCCATGCCCGTGCCGTCACCGCCCGGCCCCAGGTTCGCGACGATGATGTCGGGCCTGCCGTCGCCGTTGACGTCTGCGATCTTCACCGACTGCGGCTGCGGTCCTGCGGGATAGATTTTCGGTGCCCCGAAGGTGCCGCGGTTGTTCGGGTCCTGATAGAAGATATACACGGCGCCGTTGTTGCCGGCGGAGTCGTAGGTCGCCGCCACGATGGCAGGTGGGCCGCTGCCGCCGGTCAGGTCTGCGACCGCCACCGAGGGTGTGGTGAGGCCGGTCGACAGTTTCGTCGGGGTCCCGAATTTCCCGGTTCCATCGCCCATCAGCACGATGGCGTTACCGCTGGCACTCATGTCGGCGAGCACCAGATCGGGCTTGCCATCGCCGTTGAGATCCGCGATGACCACCTGGTTCGGCTGACCACCGGTCGGCACATCGACGGCCGCATCGAAGGTGCCGGAACTCGCCCCGTGCATGAAGACCGAGACGCTGCCGCTGCCGAAGTTCGCGATGACGATATCGTCGAGGCCGTGGGCGCCAGTGAGGTCCGCGACCGCGATGCTGGATGGGTTGGTACCGGTCGTCGAGTAGTGGACGCCGGTCTGGAAGGTACCGGGTGAGCCGGGGTTGTTCATGATCACGTCCGCGTATCCGGGGTTCTGCGCGTTGCCCTCGTCGGCGGTGGTCGCGACCACCAGATCCGGAGCACCGTTGAGGTCCACGACCGCGATCGAATTCGGTACCGGAACGATGGCCGGTAAATTCGGGGTGGAATCGTCGTTGCAGCTGGTCAGGCCGAGCGTAATCGCCACTGCGGCGACCGCCAGCTGGCTGCGGATCGAGAGGGCGCGGACACGGCTGAGGACATAATACTTATTCACGGCGGGTACCTCCGTGCACATCCCTGGTTCTCTGCCAACGCGTACCCGGCGCCCGGGTTTACGGCGCCTCCGCCTCCGGGGCCTCTGCTACACAGCGTACACTGCCTCCTGCTGCCGGGGTATATGGCTTGACCGGGGTTCAGGGCCGTGGGGAACGTCGCCAGGACCGTCTTCCTTTTCGACGTGGACAACACGCTGCTCGATAACGATGCCGTCCAGAACGATCTGAGCGCGCACCTCGAGCGGGAGGTGGGCCTTGCAAGCCGCGATCGCTACTGGCAGATCTTCGAGGAGCTGCGTACCGAGCTCGGTTATGCGGATTACCTCGGCGCGCTGCAGCGCTATCGCCTCGAGCACCAGGACGATGAGCAGCTGCTGCGCATCTCGTTCTTCCTCCTCGACTACCCCTTCGCCAACCGCCTCTATCCCGGCGCACTCGCCGCGCTTGCTCGCTGCGGCACCGTCGGGCGGACGGTGATCCTCTCCGATGGCGATGTGGTATTCCAGCCGCTCAAGGTGCAGCGCGCCGGATTGTGGCAAGCCGTCGAGCAGCGGGTGCTCATCTACCTGCACAAGGAGCGAATGCTCGATGCCGTCGCGCGGCGTTATCCCGCCGAGCACTACGTGATGATCGATGACAAGCTGCGGATCCTCGCGGCGATGAAAGAGGCCTGGCAGGAGCGGCTCACCACCGTCTTCGCGCGCCAGGGCCACTACGCTCACGATCCACGGGAGCTCGCCGCGTGGCCACCGGCCGATGTCACGCTCGAGCACATCGGTGAGCTGGTGGATTTTCCGCTGCCGATGCTGTCTGGCGCGGCGCGGGGTTGAGCGGTTAGGCTAGGATGAGCTGGGGCGGAGAGCCCTGGAGAGAGGACGGAGGCGGAGCGGGAGATGTCGTCGGACCGTCCGTGGCTGGACCAGCTGCACGAGAGCAGCACGGCGCTGCAGGGTGTGCTCGGCGCGCTGCTCGAAGCGGAGCGGCAGTTCCAACCGCCCGCATCACCCCTCGAGCGCTTGCAGCAGATCACCACGAGCCCCGAGTGGGCGTGGCTGCAGCCGCTCTACCGCCTCATCGCCGACCTGGACCACACGCTCGCTTACGCCAAGGACCTGCCGGCGAGCGAGGCCGCGGCCATCGGCGCGCACGCGCGCGAGCTCCTGACCGGCGGTGGCGGCGCCGGCGAGCAGGCCTTTCTGGAGCACTATCGCGCGCTTCTGCAGACCGACCCGGCAGTCGCGATCGCTCACGCCGCAGCGCTGCGTGCGCTGCAGGCGCTGCCGCCCGAGCCGACCAATCAGTCCGAAAAGCTGCACGCCCGTCACCAGTGGAACGAGCGCCGGCGGTTCCAGCGCATGGGCCAGGGGGGCCGCGGCGCCTCCTGAGTCAGTAACGCAGGGAGTAGGGCGATTCCGGCGACTGGCGTGAGCGGATCTGCAGCTCGCGGCGGTTGTAGTCGATGATCAGCACGTCGAAGGATCCGAGCAGATCCATCCCGAGGGTCAGCGTCGGCTCATCGGTGAGCTTCCAGTGCTGGAAGAGGTACATATCCCCGAAGGTGATGTGCGCGCCCTTCACCTGCAGGCTGCCGAAGTCGATATCCGGAGCCTCCAGGTTGTCGCCCCGCTGCACATCGAGCGTGACGCCGATGATCTCTTCGTGGGTGGCGTTCTTTGGCGGATGACGCATGAGGGCATCGCGCAGCGCCAGGTTGCCGACCGTCCCCTGCGCGCCGGTATCGACGATCGCCTTGCAGCGGACCGCGCCGACCCGAACGTTGGCAACCAGCAGTCCGCCAGATGTCTGCGTCAGCGGCACCACCATGAAGTCGCGCTTGGCGCGCTCGCCGTGCGACAGGCTGATCTCCAACCGATCGTGACTGAAGTCGGCGTAGATGCGCTTGTTCTCGAGCCCCTGGAATCCAAGCACGCCCTGCGCACCACCGAACACGTCTGTCAGCACCGGCAGGTCGGAAGGCCCGATGAGCAGGTCGCCGACCTCGAGGCTGTTCACGTGCAGCGTCGGCACGATGGCGGAGCCGGTGAATCCGGTGACGAGAGTGGTCGTCGTTGGCGCACCGCCCAGGCTCTGCGCAGCGCGTGTCGTGATCGCCGAGCGGTTGGCGCCCGTGTCGAGCACCAGGCGATACGGCCCCTTGCCGTCGATCAGCACCGGCGCCCAGATGCGCCCGATCCGGTCGCGCCGTGTCGGGGAGACGTAACGAGGCTCGGTTGTCTGTACGACCACTTCCTCGAGCTGCTCCGCGGGACTCGGCAGCGCCTGCGCGGGGGTCGCCGTGCCAGGTGCAGCCGGCCCCGCCGCGACAGGTGCGCCTGCGGCGGGGGTTGCAGTGGCGGCTGCGCCGGCCGTGGGTCCGGCGCTGGCGGGTGCGACGGCCGTGGGTGTTACGGTGGCAGGTGCAGCGGCGGGTGCGCTGGGAACGGGTGCCGGTGTGGGCGCGGGTTGCTGGGCAACGGCGGAGGCGCAGAGAACTGTCAGGAGCAAGCCCTGCAAGCAGCGGCAGACCAGCGCGTCGGCAGTCACATCTGACAGTAGAGCATGCCGCCCTGGAGGTCTCCAGTTACTTCGTCGCAGTTTTCCCGCCGCCGGGCCCGTCGGCACGGGGTGCGTCGGTTCTCGGTGCCCGGCATTCATGGTGGCAACCTCGAACTTGCTGAGCTCATACAAGTCAGCGACGAATTTGACCTCGGCCATTCGACAAAAGTTCGCTCGACACCTGAGGCGCGAACGGTACACCGGCAGGCACCCGGCCGGGCATCCCGCGCCGGGTTGATGGTAACTTACGTCCGGCAAATCAATGCGATCCGGAGTACCCGCTGCATGAATCGAGTCGTCCCGATGAGTGAGGCGCCGCCCGCGGCGTCGCCCGCACTCCTCACGCACCTGCAGCGGCTCGAGGCCGAGAGCATCCACATCCTGCGGGAGGTGGTGGCGGAGTGTGAGCACCCCGTCATGCTGTACTCGATCGGCAAGGACAGCTCGGTGATGCTGCACCTGGCGGTGAAGGCGTTCTACCCGGCAGTACCCCCCTTTCCGCTGCTGCACGTCGATACCACCTGGAAATTCCGGGCCATGTACGAGTTCCGCGATGCCATGGCGAAAAGGCTCGGGATGCAGCTCCTGGTGCACGTCAACCAGGAAGGGCTGCGGCTCGGCATCGGGCCCTTCACGCACGGCTCCCAGGTGCACACGGATGTCATGAAGACCCAGGCGCTGCGGCAGGCGCTGGACCAGTACGGCTTCGACGCGGCCTTCGGCGGTGCGCGACGCGACGAGGAGAAAAGCCGTGCCAAGGAGCGTGTTTTCTCGTTCCGCACCGCGCAGCACCGCTGGGACCCGAAGCAGCAGCGCCCGGAGCTGTGGACGCTCTACAACGCACGCAAGCGGCCCGGTGAGAGCCTGCGGGTGTTCCCGCTCTCGAACTGGACCGAGCTCGATGTGTGGCAATACATCTGGCTCGAGCAGATCCCGATCGTGCCGCTGTACTTCGCCGCCGAGCGCCCGGTGGTCGAGCGGGATGGGGCGCTGATCATGGTGGACGATGAGCGCATGCCGCTGCGAGCTGACGAGCGTCCGCTGATGAAGAAGGTGCGCTTCCGCACACTCGGCTGCTACCCGCTCACTGGCGCCATCGAGAGCAACGCCGACACACTCCCCGCCATCATCCAGGAGATGCTGCTGACACGCACTTCCGAGCGCCAGGGACGCGTCATCGACCACGACGCGGCGGCCTCCATGGAGCGCAAGAAACAGGAAGGGTACTTCTGATGGCCCACCAGTCGGAGCTCATCGCCAGCGATATCGGTGCCTACCTGCACGCCCAGGAGCACAAGAGCCTGCTGCGCTTCATCACCTGCGGCTCGGTGGACGATGGCAAGTCGACGCTGATCGGGCGGCTCCTGTACGAGTCGAAGCTGATCTTCGACGATCAGCTGTCGCAGCTCGCAGCCGATTCCCGCCGCATCGGCACGCGCGGCGGTGAGCTCGACTTGGCGCTGCTCGTCGATGGACTCGCCGCCGAGCGCGAGCAGGGCATCACCATCGATGTCGCCTACCGCTTCTTCTCCACCGAGCGGCGCAAGTTCATCGTGGCCGACACCCCGGGGCACGAGCAGTACACCCGCAACATGGTGACCGGCGCTTCGACCGCGGACCTGGCGGTCATTCTCATCGACGCCCGCAAGGGCGTGCTGGTGCAGACACGCCGTCACAGCTTCCT
>Ga0126381_100008389_pt1 | contig 11542 bp, 7 predicted proteins | sample PanSoiMetPlot_28_FD_96465 | JGI IMG/M metagenome (GOLD analysis project Ga0126381, IMG submission 96465) | Tropical forest soil microbial communities from Panama - MetaG Plot_28 | ecosystem: Environmental > Terrestrial > Soil > Tropical forest > Bulk soil | place: Panama | collected 2016-02-17 | reverse complement strand
CCTCGGCTATCAGCAATGCCGCTACAGCTATTATCCCGAGTCCCGCGCACGGGAAATTGTGAAGACCTTTCGTGAAAAGAAAATCCCCGCTGACGTCATCTATTTCGACATTGACTATCAACAAGGCTACGCGCCCTTCACCATCAATCGCGAGTATTTTCCCGACTTCGAAAAAATGATCTCAGATTTTCGCGCTCAGGGATTTCACACTATTCTCATCACGGATTTGCATATCAAGAAGGATGCAAACCACGGTTACGCGCCCTACGATTCCGGCATCAAGAATGATGTGTTCGTCAAGAACCCTGATGGGTCGATCTTTGTCGGCAAGGTGTGGCCCGGTGATAGCGTGTTCCCTGATTTTACTCTTACGCGTGTGCGCAACTGGTGGGGCGGCCTCTACAAGGATTTCGTCGCTATAGGTGCTGCCGGTTTCTGGAACGACATGAATGAGCCTTCCGTCTTCGAACGCGGCGACAAGACCATGCCGCTCGACACTGTCCACCGTCTCGACGATGGCGCCACCATGGACCACCGCGCCGCTCACAACATCTACGGGACGGAAAACGCCCGCGCGACTTACGAAGGCTTGCTGAAACTCCAAAACGGAGAACGCCCCTTCGTACTCACTCGCGCCGCTTATTCCGGCGCGCAACGCTACGCTGCCACCTGGACCGGTGATAACAGCAGCACCTGGAACCATTTGAAAATGAGCACCCCCATGCTGATGAGCATGGGCATTTCCGGGATGCCACTGGTAGGAGACGACATCGGCGGCTTCGCCGGCTCTCCCACTTCGGATTTGCTCACCCGTTGGTTTGAAGTTGGCGCGCTGAATCCTATCTATCGCGACCACACGGCCAAGGGCACTGCCGATCAGGAGCCTTGGGTTCACGGGCCCGAGCACGAAGCCATTCGCAAAAGGTACATTGAGCTGCGCTACCGTCTGCTGCCTTATCTTTATACAGCTATAGAGGAAACGACGCGGACTGGCATTCCGTTGATGCGTCCGCTTTTCCTCGAGTACCCGCAAGTAACAGAGTTTTATGGCGATGACCGCGATTTTCTTTTTGGCCACGATTTATTTGTTGCGCCTGTGACCACGGAAATGGTGGACGCCGAAGACATCTCTCTTCCGCCGGGAGATTGGTACGACTATTGGTCCGGCGTCAGGCACGCGCACGACGAGAAAATCCAATTACACCCCCGCCTCGATGAGATGCCGCTGTACGTTCGCGCCGGGGCAATTGTGCCGATGCAGCCTGTTGTGCAGGACACCGGCGAAATTCCGGATGGCCCTCTTCAATTGCATGTTTATCCCGGCGACGATTGCAAAGGCTCGCTCTATCAGGACGATGGCCACACACTCGCTTATCAGAAGGGCGAGGTTCTTCGGGTCAATTATTCCTGCGCAGCCTCCCCCTCTTCTATTTCAATTACCAGCACCTTGGAGAAAAATGCCTACAAACCATGGTGGAACAGCACGGCGTTGACGGTCTACGGCGCTGGCGCGGCTCCTAAAGAAGTCCGCATTAATGATCGCGCCGTTCAGGATTGGCATTTTGACGCGCAAGCGCACGCGGTGACGCTCACCGTTCCCGATGCCATGAAAAACTGGAGCGTTCGCGTTCAGTATTGATTTTGTTGTTTGTAGCGCTAATTCACTAAGAAAATCGAGATCGACTGCGGCGGCAGGGAAATATGCAACTCCCTGCGCGTCAGTTCCGCTTTCGCTCCGCCAAAAAGGAATGACAAAGTCTCTGCATCTTGCAGGGGTGTCCTGCTGACCGGGATCCGGAGCTCTCTGGCCTTGTCTGCATTGCTAAAAGTTACAACGACCCGCTGGTCCTCTGATTCTCGCAGAAAAACGTAAGCGCTTTCGTCCGATGCCAGATGCCAAAGCTGTCCGTCGCGAAGCGCCCCATGTTCCCGGCGAATGCGAAGCAATTCTTTCACGTACGAAAAAATCTCCTGTTGCTCGCGGGTTCGTCCGGCTTCTGTGAATGCATTATTCGAATCGCCAATCCATCCACCGGGGAACTCGCGCCGGTTGTCCGGGTCGCTGCCTCCCGGCATCCCAATCTCATCGCCATAGTAAAGCTCCGGAACGCCCCGCAAAGTCAGTGTCAACCCGAACGCGAGTTTCAGTTTTGCGGGTGAACTGCCTTCGGCGCTCGCAAACCGTGGCACGTCGTGATTTGCAAAGAACGGCACCAGCAACTCAGGCCGCGCATACAGCGCATCGTGCCGTAGCACATCTGCAATGCGACCCACAGGCGCGCGGTGCAGCAAAACGTCCCTCAACGCAAAGAACATGGGAAAGTCAAAAACCGTAGTGAGCCCGCTGTCGATGCCATCGTAGCGGCGCACGCCGCCCTCAAAAAAAGAGGTCACGCTCGGATCCGGATGAAATACCTCTCCGATCGTAGTCAAGTTTGGAAAGATCCGCCGCAGACCCGTATGCCAATAGGCCCAAAACTGTCGCCCCACGTAAGGAAAAGTGTCCACCCTGTAGCCATCGAGCCCCGAAATCTCCGCCCACCACAGGCTGTTTTGCAGCAGATATTCCTTGACAACCGGATTCTCCGTGTTCATGTCCGGCAGAACTCCGAAGAACCAGCCTTCCGTCAAATTCTGCTTCATCCATGCCGGGGCGTGCGGGTCGATCAACAATTCGAAGGGATCATTCGTGGATGCCTGCTCGGCTGGCTTGCCGTAAAACGTTCCCTTCCATGGCGAAAACGAATCCAGGTGATGCTGTTTCGTGCCGTGAAACCAGTCCGGCAATGGCGGACTCGAAACCCAAGGATGCAATGGTCCAACGTGGTTCGGCACCACATCGAAAAGAATCTTCATTTTCTCTCTGTGCGCTGCTTCAACGAGATTCTGGTAATCCCTCAGCGAGCCCAAATGCGGGTCCACCGCGTACAAGTCCACCGCGCCGTACCCGTGGTAATCCTGCGCGTCGCCATTCTTCACTACCGGTGTGAGCCACAAGGTGGTGACGCCAAGCTCTTTCAGATACGCAAGGTGATTCTGGATTCCGCGCAAATCTCCGCCATGATACGCGCGGGGTTTGGCGCGATCATGCGAACCCGGCGCCCCTGCGGGCTCATCGTTCGTCGCGTCACCGTTGGCAAAACGGTCCGGCATGATCAGGTAAATCACGTCATCCGGCGAGAGGCCCTGAAATTTGCTGAAGGTCGGTGCGCGCGCTGAGAGCGGCAATTCGAAGGAGGTCATGCCTTTCGGCGCCGTAATGCGGCACACAGCCGTTCCTGCCCGCGTGGCGGCTCCAATTTTCAGCCAAACAAAAAGGTAGTTGCCGCCCGCAGTCGCTTGCGTGCGCGAAACCCGCAGCGTTGGCAAATTGCACGAAACGTTCGTCGCTTCCAGGTCCTGCCCGGAGAGCAGTAGCATCACCTCCGACGTAAATCCCACCCACCAATTCGGCGGCTCAACCTTGGTGACCTTCACTGTCGAAGCCGCGCCTTGTTGTCGTGCGTGCCGGCACTGCACGCCACGCGCATTCAGCAGGCAAACAAGTCCCAGAAGAATGCTTCGATAGGAGTTCCGTCCAAGCCAATTATTTCGAGGCAAGCTGTTTAACCACCTGCAAAGACTAGTTCGCCAAAAGCTTCGGGCACATGGAAATTCGGCGCCCGCGTCCCAGTCGGTTTCCACGCAGAATAAAATCGTGGCTCCAGCGCTCCTTCAACCCGATAAAAATTCACTCTCCAGGCCATGGTTGGATCGAATTTCGCAACTAGGCACATCATGGGTATAGCTAGCTCTGCCGTCCAGATGTTCTGGCTTTCACTCAAGAGCACACGCGGCTTCAATCCACTCTTTAAATCATGTTTTTCGCCCGGCGCAATATCCAAATCAATCCAAAAACCGTTGGGGCTAACCTCGAACTCTTTGTACCGCCGAAGATTCGAGCGGTCCGGCTGTAGGAATGCTTCCGCGACGTCGCGGTCCCACAATTGGTCTCTTCGTCCATTCGCTTCCGCATCGGAAAAAACGGTAATCGTCCGGTATCGAGCGCGAAATCGTAGAAACAGAACCTCCGGCGTCCACAACAATCGCACTTCCGTCTCGCGTTCCGGATCCGCGTTCCTCCCTTGCCAGTCCGCATTGAACCGCAGTGGGGCAGCGCGCTCCCACAAAGCTGCCGTCGGGAGTCCTTCAGAATCGCCAGGCTCCGCCAATCGACTCGCCACAGCTTTTCCCTGTTTCAATCGTTCACCCACTTTGTTCATGCCTCAAAGCTCTCGTTCCTCTTCTTCGATTTCAACTCAACTCTTTGCGCACCATTCTCTTCATTCGCGCCCGGCCCTTGCATTATGCCGTGCTAGCATCGAATTAGAGTCATTGAACCAACCTTTTTTGCTGCTTGGGTAACCAACCAAAGGAGTGCTTCAAATGATCGAGCCTGTCAACGAAGATTTTTCGACGCCAGTAAAGCGCACGCCCGACGAATTCAAATTCGTCAGGCTCCGCTGCGACGGCGGTGTCGCGCGCATGACCATGAGCCGCCCCGAGCACAATCTACTGAACGAACCCATGCTCCGTGAAATGGCAGACGGCATCACTTATGCCGGTGAGCGCAACGATGTCAAATTGATCGTCCTCGATTCCGCCTGCAAAGTCTTCTGTGGCGGCATCGACGTCGGCGAATACACTTCTCAGCGTGTTTTCCAGATGCTCGACGCTTTCCACGCCACTTTTTCTGGAATGCTCGAGCTCGGCAAGCCCGTCGTTTGCGTCGTGAATGGTCCCGCCATCGGCGGCGGTGCAGAACTCGCGGCCTTTGGCGATCTCGTCATCGCCACTCCCAAGGCGCGCTTTGCCCAGCCCGAAATCAGCATTGGCGTCTTTCCGCCCCTCGCTTCCACCATTCTGCCTTTTCTCGTCGGTCCGAAAATTGCGCTCGAACTTGTCCTCACGGGCGAACCCGTTACTGCTGAGCGCGCCCTCGATCTGGGCATGGTGAATCGTCTCGTCCCTGAAGCTCAACTCGAAAAAACCGTCGACGACCTCGTGAACCGCATCAACGGCCACTCCGGCCCCGTGCTGACCATGGCAAAGAAAGCCATTCTCGGTGGTATGGGCCTCTCACTTCGCGACGGTCTCAAGCACTCCATGAACATTTTCCTCAACGAACTTTACCGCCTCGAAGATTCCCAGGAAGGTTTGCGGGCGCTCGTCGAAAAGCGCAAACCCAATTGGAAGAATCGCTGAGCTCTTATTTCTAGCGAATCATTACAACAAGCAACGTCCTCATTGACTCTCTTAGACTCGCGGCTTACACTGAATTTTCAATTGGCAGCCGGGGAAGCGGGGAAGGCCGTGCGAATCGGCCGCGGTCCCGCCACTGTGATCGGCTCGAGCAGCCGTAAGCCAGGCCACCCTCCCTTGGCGCAGAGGCCCGCGCCCTTCGCGAGAAAGGGCGGAGCCGGAAGCCCCCGGTCGTCTCGTGGGGCTTTTTTCTTTCAGGAGAATTTCTCGCCGGAACCGTGGGGGGTTGAAAAAATTGCTGCTACCGCGCTTTCATCCCGCAGCTTTCGCCGTTGTGGCGGTTTTTTCGTGTGCCGCAGCGCCCTCGCACGCACAAAGTGCAACTCACTCTTCCACCGAGCCTCCCGCTTTCCGCGAAGTTGTCGATGAAACCGGGCGCAGCGTTCGCATCCCTCAGCCCGTTCGCCGCATCGTTTCCCTCGCGCCCAGTTTGACTGAAACCATCTATGCCTTCGGCCTTCAGGACCGTCTCGTCGGCGACACCGACCAATGTGACTATCCTCCGGACGCGCAAAAGAAAACGAAAGTCGGGGGCGGCATCAACCCCAGCGTGGAAGTGATTGCCTCGCTCCATCCGGATCTCGTTCTCGTCACCAAGTCCTACAACCGTCTCAACACCGTTCATTCTTTGGAAGAATTGGGAATTGCTTCCTACGCCACCGATCCTCACACCGTTGCGGACATCCTCTCTTCGATAAAAACCCTGGCCGACGTGCTCGGTGTCCCCGACGCTGGCGCTTCCATCGCCGGTGAGATGCAACACCGCCTCGACGACCTCGGGCATCGCATCGGCGACTTACCTCCGAAACGCGTCCTTTTTGTCGTCTGGACACAGCCGCTTATCTCCACGGGCCAGCACACTTTCCTCGCCGATGCTCTGCGCCACGCCGGCGCGGTTTCCATCGTCAATTCCTCGGAAAACTGGCCGCAGGTGAATCTTGAAGAAGTCGCTAAGCTCCAACCTGATTTTCTTGTGTTCGCCGAGTCGCAGCCCGGCGGCACCTCTCGCGAAGTGGAAAAGCTCGCCACCCTCCCGGGATGGAAGATTGTCCATGCCGTCCGCGACCGCCGCTACGCCGTGATCAGCGATGCTGTGAACCGCCCCGGTCCTCGCATCGCCTCCGCCATCGAAGAGCTCGCGCGCCAATTGCATCCGGAGGCCTTTGCGGAAAAACGCCCAGACGCAAAGAAAGACACGAAGAAGGAACCAGAAGAAGAGAATCCTGCGTCTCGCCTGATCGGCTTCGCGCAATTCTCTTTGAACGTGCCTCATGCGCCACACGGTTATCCCAGTTCCGCCGGAGGCTGCTCATGCGGCCACTGACCTTCCGCAAACTTTTTTTCCAGTGCCTCATCCTTGCTCTCATTCTTTTTTTCGTGGTAATCGCTGCATTGAAGTTCGGCGCGGTCCCCGTATCTCTGTACGCTCTGGGGCGTGACTTGCTGCGGGTCGTCCTCCGCCAGAGCAGCCAAATCTCGAGCGACTACGGCCTGATCATTCAGAACATCCGCTTCCCGCGCATCCTTCTCGCCATCATTGTCGGAGCGTCCCTTTCTGTCGCCGGCACCAGCTTCCAGGCTCTGCTCCGCAACCCTCTCGCGGATCCTTACGTCCTCGGCGTATCCAGCGGCGCGGCCGTTGGCGCCATCCTGGGCCTCATGGCCGAGCCTCTCCTGACCCTTCCTCCCGCCCTCGGCGCCGTGCTCACGCCGTTGTGCGCCTTCTTTGGAGCTGCAATCACCATCACCGCTGTTTACTTTCTCGGCCGTCGCCAGGGTCAAATTGAGAGCAACACGCTTCTCCTTGGCGGCGTGATCGTCACTTCTTTTCTTTCCTCCATCATTGTTTTCCTGATGCGCATCGTAAACACCAGCAATACGCGCGGCATGGTCTTCTGGCTGATGGGCGATCTCTCCACTTCTTTCCAAAAGAGCGTCTTTTGGTTTTTGGCCGCGGGTTTTTTTGTAGCGGGGGGCGTCATCTACGCCACGGCGAACGATTTGAATATCCTTCTTAGCGGTGAAAAAGAGGCCATGCACTTGGGCGTGGATGTTCGTCGGGTGCGCTTAGCTGTTTACGTTGCCGCTTCTCTTCTTACCGGCCTTGCCGTTTCTGTCAGCGGCGCGGTTGGCTTTGTAGGGCTCATCGTCCCTCACATAATGCGTTTCATTTTTGGTTCCGACCATCGCACTTTGCTCCCAACCGCCGCGCTCGGCGGCGCCATTGCGATGGTCATTGCCGACACGCTTGCGCGTATCGTCGTCGCTCCCAACGAGCTTCCTGTTGGTGCAGTTACCGCCGTCGTTGGCGCGCCTCTTTTCATCTACCTCCTCCGCCGGAGGCTTGCGTGAGCCCCGGTCGCAGCTCTGCCGCTCCTCTCACTCCTCCCGAATCCGCTCGTTTGGGAACGGAAATTCGTCTCGCTGTCGAGCAGGTCAGTTACGCCTACTCTGCAAATCCGACACAAGCCCCGCTCTTCACTCTGGAAGCCACCAGCTTCCAGGCGCGCCCGGGCGAAATCGTCGCCATTCTCGGCCCCAACGCCAGCGGCAAATCCACTCTGATGCAACTGATTGCGGGAGTTCTCAGCCCGCTTTCCGGCCGCATTCTCCTCAACGGCTTCGCCATTCACTCGCTGAGTCCGCGCACTCGTGCGCAGCGCATCGCCATGGTTCAGCAGGAAAGCCGCTTGCTCTTTCCCGCGCGCGTTTGGGAATTTGTTATGCAGGGCCGCCATGCCCATGGTCGCTCGCTTCGCTTTGAGTCTCACACCGACATGCAGATCGTCCAGGACGCTCTCCTACACGTGAGCGCGACACATCTCAGCGACCGTTTGATGGATCAGATTTCCGGCGGCGAAAAACAGCGCGTAATTCTCGCTCGCGCCCTGGCACAGCAGCCTCTGCTCTTATTGCTCGACGAACCCACTCTGCATCTCGATATCGCCGCGCAAGTCGGCTTGCTGGACGCGCTGCGCCGCCTCTCCGCGCGCTACCGCTACACTGTGATTGTCGTCACTCACGAGTTGAATCTTGCTGCCGAGTATGCGGACCAGGTGCTCTTGATGCAGAGCGGACGCTGTCTGCGCGTCGGCCCTCCCGCCGCTATCTATCAGCGCGAGCTGCTCGAGCAGGTTTTTCAGATTCCGCTTCGCGTCGAGATGCGCGGCCACGGGCGGCCTCGCGTCACGATTTTGGAAGACTCCTAGTTGTAGGGGCGCGCTTTTCTTGCCCCGAGCGTTTTTGGCGAGGGGAGCGGTCCCCTCTTGTCTCAGCCAGGAACGAGCAGTCTTTTTCGTCCACCTCAACCCTGCGGCGCTGTTCCGCAGACCCTATTCACCGCAGACTTCGTGCTCGGGAAGACGGTTCGTCGGGCCCAACCGATTCGGGACCACGAAAGAAGCCGTCGCCGCCGCGCGACTGTAAGGCGGAAGCCACTCACGTAAATGGGTGGACTTGAAGAACGGTTCGCAAGCCACTGTGGCCCAACGCTCGTCGTGGCGACCCGGTAAGGGTCGCTCTCAAAAACCGGCAAAGGGCGCCGCTGCGGGAAGGTTGCGAACCATCCATACCGCCAAGCCAGGAGACCGGCGAAGTCTGCAGCCTGCGCGTTCATCCTAAGCGCAGGACAACCTTCAAACTCCCGCGCGTGAGGGAGTGGAGGACAACATGAAAACTCTTCTTCGTTCTGCCTTTCTCGCTCTCGCGGTTCTCATTTGTTCGGCTTCCTTGCAAGCTCAAAACAATTCCCAGCTCGCTCACCTTTCCGGCACGCTCACCGACTCAAGCGGCAGTGGTGTCGGTGACGTTCAGATTCAAGCGCGATCCGAAGCCTCGGCGAATTCCCAATCGCCAAACGCTCAGACCGCCAAGTCTTCCTCCAGTGGTGAATACTCCCTGGACTTGCCTCCAGGCCGCTACCGCTTGCAATTCACTCGTTCGTCCTTCGCGGTCCGCGAGCTAACTGTCAACCTCGCTCCCGGCGAATCTCACACTTTAAATCTTCGCCTCGACCTCGAACCTCTTTCTTCCAACGTCGTCGTCACCGCCAACGCCCAGCCGACTGAGCTTCTCCAAACTCCCGCTCCCGCTGACATTGTCGGCCGAACCGAAATTGCTCAGCGCCAGGCCGTCTCGCTCCCGGATCTTCTAGCCACGCAAACGGGCATCAGCCTTGCCCGCACAGGGCCTGTCGGGGGGCTGGCAACTATCTTTATTGACGGTGGTGCCTCCGCCTTCACCAAAGTCCTCATCGACGGCACTCCCGTGAATCTCCCCGGCGGCGACATGAATTTCGCCAACTTGACTCTCGACAACGTCGACAAAGTTGAAATCGTGCACGGCGCCGAAAGTGCGCTGTATGGCTCAGATGCTATGTCCGGCGTGATTCAAATCGTCAGTCATCGCGGCACAACCCGCGTTCCCGAAGTCAATCTGTTCACAGAAGGCGGGAGCTTTTCCTCAGCGCGTGGCGGGGCTCAATTCAGCGGGCTCCTCGGCAAGTTCGATTATTCTGCAGCCGGCTCTTATTTTCATACCGATGGCCAAGGGGTCAACGACGCCGACCTCAATCGCGGCCTCGCCGGAAACCTCGGCTATAGCTTTTCTAATTCAAATCTGCTTCGCCTCACCGTCCGCAGCGACTCCAGTTTCGCCGGAACCCCCGGCCAGACCCTGTTTGCCTCTACTGTTCCTTTCGCCGTGGACCCCACTGCTTACGACCATTTGAAGCAGCTTTCCGGCAATCTGACCTGGTCCTTCAGCACCGGCTCTCACTGGTCTCACCGCATCTCCGGAACGGAAGCGCGCTTCCTCGACACCACTGGCTTTCCTGATTTCAGCTTTTTTGAAACCGCGCAGTTCAATCGTGCGGGATTCCTCGCCCAGTCAACCTATTCCTTGCCCAAAGGCGCAGTAACGGGGGGCTATCAGTACGAAGTCGAAAACGCCGGTCCCAACAACCTGAGCGGCCTGCATGCGCGCCGCAACAACCTGGCCGGCTTCCTCGATGCGCGCTGGCTGCCCCTTCCACGGCTCACTCTCAGCGCGGGCGCTCGCGCCGAGGACAACACGAACTTCGGCACTCGAGTCGTTCCCCGTGTTAGTGGTGTGTACGCCCTTCGCTACTCCAACGCGTTCTTGTCCGACACGCGCCTGAGAGTCTCTTACGGCCAGGGACTTGAAGAGCCAACCATCTTCGAATCCTTCAGCCAGGATCCCTGCAACCCGGGCAATCCTGCTTTGCGCCCTCAGCAAAGCCGCACCGTCAACGCCGCCCTCGATCAATTTCTCAGCGGCAATCGCGTCCGTCTCTCCATCGGCTTTTTCGACAGTGAGTTCCACAATCTAATCAACCAACTCGTCGGTCCCGCAAATCCCATGTGTTTTGGCGGAAACGAAATGCTCTATTTCAATACGGATTTTGCCCGCGCTCGTGGATTCAACTGGGCCGGGGAAGCGCACCTTCTTCGCTGGCTTTCCATTAAGGGCAACTATTCCCATGACAATTCTCGGGTTCTTCAGACCATTCCCAACGCTCCCGCAGTCGAGCAGCCCGGCAATCATCTGCTCCGCCGCCCCGTAAACTCAGGCAACCTATGGCTCAATGCCGCCTATCGCCGCTTCAATTTCAACGTCAACGCGTACATCACCGGCCCACGCACAGACAGCGACTTTGACGGCTTGGGCCTCACGCGCAATCCCGGCTATGCGCGCTTCGATGTCGCTACGAGTTGCTTCCTCGCGCGCGGTATTTCCTTCTACGGCCGCGTCACCAACCTCTTCGACAAGCAGTATCAGGATGCCATCGGCTTTCCTGCTCTTGGCCGCGACTACCGCCTCGGCCTCAACTACCGCTTCTCCGGGAGGAATTAAATTGTGGCGCTTCTTACGAATAACGAATGGTGGCTCACGACGCTATTCGGACCGAACGTCAGGCTTTTGCATCTTGCCTCTTACTTCAAACGGCGAACGCAAACTGTAAATGGCAAACCATAAACCGGAAACTGAGAACAGATGACTGACAACGAAAGATGACCACACGCGAACCCATCCTCTTCTGCTGGAGCGGCGGCAAAGACAGTGCCATGGCGCTTCACGCCCTTCTCCAACAGCAACAATTCCGCGTGGCCGCGCTTCTCACAACCCTCACCGAAGGCTACGACCGCATCAGCATGCACGGCGTCCGCCGCGAACTCCTCGTTCAGCAAGCCGAATCGATCGGCTTGCCCCTGCACGAAGT
>Ga0126381_100008388_pt1 | contig 11543 bp, 7 predicted proteins | sample PanSoiMetPlot_28_FD_96465 | JGI IMG/M metagenome (GOLD analysis project Ga0126381, IMG submission 96465) | Tropical forest soil microbial communities from Panama - MetaG Plot_28 | ecosystem: Environmental > Terrestrial > Soil > Tropical forest > Bulk soil | place: Panama | collected 2016-02-17 | reverse complement strand
GCCCAAATGCTCGATGAGCACGCGGACCTGTGGCACTCGCAAGATATCCCACACGCCTCCCGAAACAAGCTCAAATACAACGAGAGCCGTGGTCACCCAATAAGCAATCATTCGGCGGCGCGAAGTCGGGGCGGAACTGACGTTCGTCATGGCGTACCCAAATCATCCTATCAACGCAAGGGCGTAGGGGCGAGCCGGGGCCGGGCTGATGGGGCCCGCGCCAAACCAGCCATCTGATTAAGCTTACCTTCCAAATGCGATCCAGGACCCAGATGGACGGGTAATGCGTTAACCAGGCGGTAGGCTCCTTGTTGAGTGAGCGATGTAGTCTCGAACGCTGAGACTGCGGCGCGACACGATGACCCGCGCTGTGATATACAGGCACGATGAGCGACCGAACAGCTCTAATCATAAGCTGTTCCCGAGAGCAAGCACCAACCATTCATCAACGAGCGGACCTCGAAAGACGGACCGTAAGCGGTTATGTGTTGCATATTCTTATGAGATGGTTGAACCTCGAGGAAAAGGTTGCGTGCGCAAAGGCCGGTCGACCTCTGACCCCGTTCCAGCCCGTTCACCCCCCCCCCCAGCAACAGGACTACCATGCTTATAAGGTGCTCAAAGGAAGAAGCGCAGCGCATCAGGGCAGGGGCAAAAAGGAGGTCCACGACCATAAGTCATTTCGTGCTTCACGCCCTAGCTGTCTCGTGGAGCGCAGGAGACAGCATTCTTATGGACATGCTACCAATGATAAAGCGACGACTCGTCGGGCCACCGACTTGAGAAGGTCGGCATCCGGAATCGAATCGAAGTAGCCTGGATAGATCGGCGTCTACAATTTGTCCATGGCCGGTGGTGAGCAGCTTGTGGACATGCCTCACGGCGTCCAGCGCGCTGCGATCTGACCGATAGGCATATTGCTCCGGCTGCAGGTCGGCCTCGAAGATCGGTTCGAGCACCAGCACTGCCGCCGTCGCTGTCCGTTGCCAACCCACGCAACAACGGACTCTGCCAACAATCTGCCGAATGTTCCACCCGGTAGCAATCAGAGCAGCAGCGGAGGCAACGAAGCTGCTGGAGCCTCTGGTGCAGAGGGTCGCAAGGCGACTCGGCGAGCAGTTGTGACCGCCTTCCGGCTAGTGCTCCAAGTCACTAAGGGACGTGATTCAGATCATTTCGGGGCTTTGCGACCTGCCGTATCCCAATCATCGAGACCCCTATCACGTTACCCCCCCTAAATGCAGCTCTTCGACAGACCCGCTCGGTTCGAATCAGCAATAAATGGGAAGTTCAACGCCAGGGAGACCCTTACGAGAGGAATCTCCTTATGCAAACAAGACGACAATTCATGAAGTTGGCAGCAACAGCCGGTGCCGGAGCCGCTTTATACCGAGCCCACTCTAGAGGAACCCCGTTGCACTCGCGTGCGGCGGGGTTTCCCGCGGGGCGGCTTTTTTCCGCGAGGCAATGTACGCGGCCTCGTTTGGGAAGATCCCGTTTAATCAGGAATTGTGCCCCGTCGACCCCTTGTGCGTGTGATCACCAGGAGATGTGCATGCGTCACTGACAATAGTGACCCCGGTGGAGTAAAGCATTGCACAGCCCTCTACTGAAGATGGGAGTCGGAGGCTCGTGAGACACACGCGAATCATCGTCACACACTATGGCGGGCCCGATGCGGTGCAGGTGGTCGAAGAGGAGTGCCCGGAGCCGAGGAGCGGTGAAGTGCGTTTGAAGGTGTTGGCCGCGGGCGTGAGCTTGCCTGACGTATTGGCGCGCGAGGGCGTCCATCCGGAAACACCGCGCGTGCCCTATACGCCCGGTTGGGACCTGGTCGGAATTGTGGATCAGATGGGCAAAGGCGTCTCCCGTTTTGAACTGGGCCAGACAGTTGCGGCCATGCCGATCAGCGGCTGTTACGCACAATATGTTTGCTTGCCGCAACGCAAGTTTGTTCCAGTGCCCGCAGGTTTAGACCCTGCAGAAGCCGTTGCGGTCGTCTTGAACTACATCACGGCGTACCAGATGCTGGATCGTTCGGCGAAGGTAAGGCCGGGGCAGCGCGTTCTGATTCACGGCGCCTCAGGAGGCGTCGGCACTGCGTTCCTGCAACTGGGAAGGCTCGCCGGCGTGGAAATGTACGGAACGTGTTCGGCGCAGGCGGCGGAGGTAGTTAAGGAGCTTGGCGCTACACCCATCGACTACCACAATTCTGACTTCGTCCAGGAAATCCACCGCCTCACCGGTGACGGTGTGGATGCTGTTTTCGACGGCATCGGTGGGGACCATCTATGGCGCTCGCGCGAAGCGCTCCGCGAAGGCGGCCGCGTGGTGGTCTACGGATTCCAGGCCAAACTGCGCGGAGGAAGGATGGCTTCGGGCGCGCCGAGCGGGCGGCACCCGATTCGCGAATCCGCGATCTTAGGGCGGTACATCCTCCGGAACTTGCTGCTGCCGGGCCGCAAGAGCATGGTGCCTTACAGTATCCAGTGGCTGATGCGGCTGAAACCGGCGTGGTTCCGCCACGACCTGCTCACGATGTTCGACCTACTGCAGCATAAGAAGATCAAGCCCCTCATCGCACAACGGTTGCCTCTCTGTCAGGCGCGGCAGGCACACGAATTACTCGGAAGCGGAGGCGTGATCGGTAAAATCGTACTTGTGCCCAACGAGTCAGCGGCCTGACATTTGCCTAGCTCCTGATATGACGTGCCGGGAGGGTCGCGCACGTGCGCTTCGCACCGCGAACACTTCACTACTTGTTCGAAGGCTGGTTCACGTCGTCGCTGGACTCAGCTTTGTGTCTTCATTCGGTGGCGCGATTGATCAGTTCTGGCACGTTTCCGCCAGGCGAGCCGTTCAAGTCTAGCGTGCATGGGTTGTGGTTGAGGATTTGGCGATTGTCGTTGACGAAAAAGCCGGCGGAATGCCGGCCGGTCTGGAATAACAGAAACAGCGGAGCGCCAAACTCGCTCGTTGCGCTTCCTCCGAACGTATTCGTCGTCCCAGGTATGAGCGCGCCGCCTTCCTGCCACTCGCAGACGCTACTATTATTCGCGCTGCCAGTCGTGAAAAAAGGATAGAACGGTACGCCAGGGGGAGGAACCACGCAGCCATTTCCAGTCACCAGGAAATCACAGTTGGCCTCAAATACGTTGACGTTCGTTTCAAACGCGACTCGATCGTAGTTATGCAATGCGCCTTCGTCGTCTTGAAAAACCGGGCTCGTGAAGCGGATGGGATCCGCATGAAGTGATGCGTCTTTCTGAAGGTCCGTCGATGTGCCTGGCCAGTTCAAACCGTATGGGACGCCGTCAAAATCCAGTTCCGATGTAAGGCACCCCCCGATCTGCTGGAAGGGAGGCGGCGGAAAGAAAGACTGGTCGGGCGTCAGGCAGGCCACGTCGTCCGCATCCAGCCCAGAAGGATCGTTCACGCCCGGGACCGTGCACGCGAGAGTGTTAGGGTCGGCGCTGTTGCAATACTCGAAGTGACCGATCTCATCGGAGAAGGCGATGTTGTAGGAATGAGCCGCCCATGGTATCCGCGTATGCTCAGTCGAAGTAGAGTACATGGGGTGAAAATCGTAAGGCTCGATATTGCACGTCTTTGAGTGCGGCTGGTATAGCACCTGGCCGAAACCGTTTTTGTGTGTAGCTACCATGCGCCCGGAAACACCGGTAGTGAGATCGCGGATCGCGACCTCTAGGCCATCCTCGGTGTCGTGGATGAAGACCAGCAGCTTATCGCCAGGAGCCATCGACAGCACATTGTTCAGATCAAAACTGCTCTGTCCGAAATTAGCGCCTGCCGGATTCGCGGGCGCGAGCGGCACGCCATTCTTGGTGATGACCGCGAAGTTCGGCGTCTCCGCACTGCCGAGTTGTTCGAGGCAAGCCTTGTTATTGAACAAGCCGGTCGCCCCGGACAGGCTGAAGCTCCACACGACCATGGCAGCGAAATAATTCTGCGGGTCGATGAGCTGCGGCGAATCAACCCATCCCGGTGCGTAGAACTGCATTTCCAGGAATGCCGTGCCGGGATGCTTACCAATAAAGTGCTTAGAATTTGGATCGTCATCATCGAATACGTTCTCGTCAGTGTCAGGGTCGCACTTCGCCGTGAATTCCGGGAAAGATTGGGAATCGCAGAGTGCCATCCCCAGCCAGAATGCAGAATGCAGTTGGAAATTCCACGTTCCGCCCTTTCCGTCCTGTGTCGGCAAGACGGGCGAGTCCTTCGGCAGCGTAAATAGATAAATGCTAGAGTTCCCCGCACCAGGCGTGTCCGAGTAAAACAGCAACGAGGGCTCATCGTGACCCACGTATTTCCCCTCATAGCTCTTGTGCAGGTAAGTGTCGGTGCAAAGACCTGAACTGACGTCGTCGCATTTCAGAGCAATCGAATGTGTGTTGATTTGTACAGTTGTTTTTTGAGCCGAGGTTGCCGCCGGCAGAACACACAGCAGCCCCATCCCCGCAGGAACGGCCAGGAATTTCCGCATCGTGCCTCCTTACAAGGGAACCTTGCGAGTAAAACTTAACCTTGTGTGCTAAATCCGTTCTTGGACACTTCTTGCGCCACAGACTCTCTTTGCGGGGACCCTTTTGGGAGTAGCACAAGCTAACCGACCTGTCAAGCGTGGGACAAGCGGGTGTGGGACAAGCGGGTTACGCAGGCATGTCCAGAAATGGTGTGCTCATCCTGGTAAGTGGTTGCCGTCCGCGTGCGGTTTAGTACGAAGTTGTCCACGCGGATGACTCGGAGCCGGTGTGGCTCGCTAGGCGTTGACCGTACGGCTCGTTCACCGGCACCTCCACGCCGATTTATGCCGGTGCACTCGTACTCCGCCTACAATTCCGGTAATCGCCGTCAATCAGGATCTACGCGAGTCGCTGGCAATGTACGTTTGCCTTATCGATTAGAACCGGAGGACAATCCCGGTCGAGAACCTAAAGTTATTCTGCGATCTGCTTGCGAACTGGGTCATCAAGTAGTCCGCTTGAACCAGGCGCCAATGAAGGCCGTGGATCATCTCCGCATCGAGGCCGCCTCCGAGTGCCAGCGAGAAGGAAGAATTTCCAACTCCTCCGGTGCTGTTATGTGCGCCGCCAAAGAGTAAGTGAGCAAATGGCGATATTCTGGATGGCGCTGAGATTTGCGGTCCGAACAGATATGCGTAAGTCGATGTGCCGATCCCACTGATTGATCCGAAGTGTCCACTAAAATCCGCCACCCCGCCTAGCCAATCATTAAGTTTATATTGTCCCGAGATCTCAAATCCGTTCAAGTTGGAGCTTTCGAAGCGCATATAAGAAAAGCCGCCAAATACTTCCACTTTATGATCTTGTGCCTGCACCGAAAGTGACGAAAGAGTGCACAGTCCCAACAACAGCAATGTTTTCCGAAGCATAAAAGATCTTCTCCTTCTCAAACTCTGGATTTTCAGAATTGCTAAGCGTCCTGGATGATCTGTGGTTCGTTTGCTTATCGCTTCGGCTTTTCAGGCTTTGTGAGTTCACCTCCTGTATTTTGCGGTGGGCCCACGGGGTTGACAGAGGAAGGACCCGTGGCCGCCAGCTCCGAGGGCTTGTACTTCGGCGCGCTGACATATCCGTGAACGACGTCCTTGGTGATCCGGTTCACCACCACCTGCACCGGCTGCGATTCGTTCTCCGTATGGATCCAGATCGGCTCGTACAGATTCACTTTTTTCTTCATCAGCTGGCTGTCGTCCACGATCAAGGCCATATCGAAGCTGTTGTGCTTTGTATCCGTCTTGCGCAGGGATAGTGGGAGTGGCCCAAAGCGTTGGAACTCCTTTGATTTTGGCAAGTCGAACTCGAAATAGCTGCGTTCTCCGCGCTTGGCGAGCGCCACGAGCTCTTCATGCGTCCTGGCGATCGAACCATTCAGTTCGTCGCGCGTTGAATTGAGACTCGACTCAAGCTCGCTGCGGTTCTTGGCTACCAGATCCTGCGTTTCCTTCAATTGTCTTTGCTGTTCTGCCAGTCGCGTCTGCAGCTGTTGGTACCGCTTGTCGACGGCAGCTGTTTTTGCTGTTTTTTTCCTTGTGCTTTGCGCCGCGGCATCTGCCGCTGCTTGCTGTGCTGAAGCCATGTTGTTCAGCTTGTCCGACATCTCATTCAGTTGTCGCTCAAGGTCGTTGATGGTTGCTTTGGCCACTGATCCTTGAGCCGCCAAATGGCCGACCTTGAGTCGCTGCTGGTAACCATAACCGAACGCCAATAGGGCCACAGCCAGTACTAGAATGAGATCTATCGGCCGGCGCTTTCGTTCAATCGAAGGCGGTTCGCCGCTGCGCGGGCTTTCGCTCATTTCCGAATATTCTTCCATCGCCAACCTCCTCCGAGCTCTCATGCTCCTGGGGACTGATCTTGGTAGGTTCCGACGCTGGCCCGGTTCGGACCTTCCGGCTAGCAAGTAAAGTCAGCAAAACTGACGACGGTCACCTGTCAGAACTTACAGGTTAGTCGCTAACCTTGAGCAGTGCTGTGGGGATTGGATGGCCTTTCGCCTTGTAATCGACACAATTTAAGGTGGTTGCCAATTTAAGGTGGTTGCCAATTCTAGGTCGCTGCCAGATGGGGGCGGAGACGAAAACGCGAGTCCACACCCGAGGTGTGGGCACCGCTCACAAATGAAGGGTCTGCGGCGCCAGCGGAGACGTCAGTTCGCTCGTAACGCGCGAATTGGATCGGTTCGCGTTGCGCGCCAAGCCGGCAACAAACACGCCCCAACCGACGCAAGGGCCATCACCCCAAATGCCGCGGCGAAAGCCAGCGGGTCTCGCGGGCTTACCTGATACAGGAGGTTGCCGAGCAGGCGTGTGAGAAGCAATGCAAGGGCCATGCCGATAATTATGCCAGTCGTGGTCAAAAGCAACCCGCGTGACAGCACGAGGCGCAGCACGTTCGATGCGCCGGCGCCAAGAGCCATTCGGAGCCCCAACTCCCGCGTGCTCTGCGAGACGGTGTACGACATCACGCCATAAAGGCCGATGCTGGCCAGCAGCAGTGCCAAGCCTCCCAACAGCGCGACCAACGTTACGGCCACGAGTTCGTGGGAGGTAGAACGATTAACTTGTTCCTGTAGCGTAATCATTTCGTATAAAGCGAGGTTGGCATCGAGCGCGCGTAGTTCGCGCACGAGAGCCGTTTGGATGGTTTGCAGAGGCTGCGTCGTACGAATGTGGATGTCAGGTTCTATGTCGAAATACTGGCGGAGCGGGACGTAGAAAAATGACCTGGCATTCTCCTCCATGGAATAATATTTGGAATCCGCGGCGATACCGACCACTTGCACCCAATTGCCTTTCACTTGCAGCCGCTGGCCGATGGGATTCTGCCCGCGCCAATACCGCGCGACCATGGTTTGGTTTACGATGGCGACGGGCGGCGCGTTTTGGTCGTCCGCGCGAGTGAATTCGCGCCCGGAGACGAGAGGAATGCCCATAGTGGCGAAGTAGTCGGGACTGACCTCGTTGTATTCCGCGGTGGGCTGTTCGTTGCGTTGCGGGTCGTATCCGTCGACGGCAATCGACGTCGAAGAATATGAGCCATAGCCGAGTGGAACAACGTGGGCGTACGCGGCCGCTTCGACGCCGGGCAGCGCGCGGACACGCTGGATCAGCTCATCCTGAAAAGTTTTGGCGCGCGGCGCGTCATAGCCGGCGGCGGCCAAAGGTATCCAGGTATCGAGCACGCGCGCTGTGGAGAAGCCCGGGCTGGTGGTTCGAATCTTGCGCAGGCTTTCCATTAGCAACGTCGCGCCCACCAACAAGATGAAACTGAGAGTGACTTGGAGGACCACGAGGCTCGAGCGGAACCATGCTCGGCCACGCGCACCCATAACGGCCGATGCCTCGTTTTTGAGCGTATCTGCGAGGGCCAAGTGGCGCGTCTGGAAAGCGGGGACCAACCCCACAACGAGCGTGACGACCAGGCAAATGGCCGCGCTCAGCCAGAGCACATGGCCGTCGATTTGTCCGGGCAGGTACATCCCATGCCCCGGGAAAAGCAGAACAAGCGCGTGACGGCACCAGTACGCCACGAGCATGCCTCCCGCTGCGCCGCAGGCTGACAACAGCAAGCCTTCAGTAATGAGTTGTCTCAACAAGCGGCCGCGGCCGGCGCCAATAGCTAGGCGAACTGTCAACTCGTGTCGGCGGGCGAAGGACCGGACGAGAAGCAAGTTGCTGACGTTGGCGCAGACGATGAGCAGAACAAACATCACGACAACTACCATTATCTCGAGGGTCGGAAGCAGATGACCGGCGTGATTGAAGGGCGTTTCCCACAGCGGCCAGACCTTGATGCCGCGGCCGCGGTTGGTCGAGGGATATTCAGCTTCGAGCCGCGCGGCAATGGCGGAAATTTCTTGCTGAGCTTGATTGCGCGTCACGCCAGACTTGAGTCGCACGTACGCTTCCGCCCATCGCGCGCCGCGATCTTCCAGCTTGTCGCCGCCGGCGTCGAAAACTTCCAGCATCGAGGCAGGCACCCAGAACTCCATGTCCCGGCCGACGAAAGTTCCGTGGAACCCCACGGGCGCGACCCCGACGATGGTGTGCACGACGTTATCGAAGCGCTGCGTCTTGCCGATGATCTCTGGATCGCCCTTGAAGCGGGTCTGCCAAAGATGGTGGCTGATCACCACCACCGGATGCGCGTTGCGGCCGGTGTCTTCGCCTGGCTCAAAACCGCGGCCCAAAATGGGATGGACTCCAATCGCGTCAAAAAAGTTTGCGGAGACGATACTTCCGGTCATGACCTGGGCGCGCTCGCCAATACTCAGAGTCGCGCCGGTGATTTTGCTGACAAAGAGGGTGTCACACAGGGTGCAGCTTCTTTGCAGGTCGAGGAGATCGGGCCACGACGTTTCGTCTCTCTCGTCACGCACCGTTCCGGACAGTGCCACCAAGCGCTCCTGGTGAGAAACCAGTGGATAAGGCCGAATAAGAATGCCTTCGACCCAGCTGAACACGGCGGCGTTGGCGCCGATGCCGAGCGTAAGGCAGAGAATCACCAGAACGGTGAATCCCGGACTGCGCCGCAGCATGCGTAGCCCCAGCCGCAGGTCCTGCTCGAAATTCTCGATAAGATTCATCTTGCGCGCCTCCCTGCATTCCTCTTTCACTTGCTCAATGCCTCCGAGCGACCGAAAAGCGGCACGACGAGCTTCTTGCGCGTCCATTCCAGTTGCTAGGTATTCATCGATCTGATTCTGCAGATGAAACTGCAGCTCCTCGCTGAGTTCGAGCTCCGCTTCGCTCCTGCGAAAGAGCGAACGCAAGCGCAACGCCAGTTTGTAACGCCAACGCATGGATTTGTTCCTCGCGGTGTTTCAAGCACCAGGTCAATCGCCAAGGGGAGAGCCCCTTCCAATACGCTCGCCCTTGGCGCACGGATTTCACGCCGTCCGGAGTCAGCGCATAGAATTTGGCCATAACGGGCTCTCCTGTCGATAAATGACAGGGCAACAGTTTAGACTCCTGTAAACGAACTAGGGAAGCAAGATTTTGGCCTTTCGGTCCATGATTCTGCCGGACGGAACGCGCTTGGAGTGCTCCTTTGGTTCTACTTCGATAACCCGCTGCTTCCGGTTCATATGCGCGGCGAGTGCCTCAGTTCTAAGAGAACATTCGACAGCATCAACTTCCATTTCCGTTACACGTCCTCAGCCGCTTGACAGGCTCGCTCCCAGCGGAGCAGCTTGGAGATTACGCCGTGGAACTGAAGAACGTTCGCCAACTCTATGATTACAACCACTGGGCTGGCCGTCGCACTCTGACAGTCGCCAGCAGATTGGCTAGCGATGATTTTCTCCGCTCTATGGGCAATAGCTTTTCGTCGGTCCGTGATACTCTCGCCCACATTCTGGGCGCAGAGTGGATCTGGCTGGAACGCTGGCAGGGACGCTCACCGAAAGCTTTGCTCGACCCAGCAGCCTTTCCCACAGCGCAGTCGTTGAAATCGAGATGGGAAACAGTAGAGCGTGATCAACTGCAGTTTATCGAGGCGCTCACCCCACAGCGATTGAGCGAGGAGCTGCCTTACATCAACCAGAAAGGCCAACGCTATTCCTATCCGCTCTGGCAGCAGCTGATCCACGTAGTCAACCATTCCAGTTACCATCGGGGCCAGGTAACAACTCTGCTGCGTCAACTCGGCGCCGAAGCCGTGAGCACGGATTTCCTGGTGTATTTCGACGAGAAGACAAAATCTCAACGGTGAAAAGCGAGATATTTCCACGCAGATGAATGTGAGTTCCAGTGCGAACGTCTCCGATATGCGGTTATTCAGGCCCTAAGGTTCGCGTGTGCTGTGGGTGAAAGCTTCGGTTTATAATCTCGCGACTTATGGCTTTACCCGCAGGTACCCGGCTATATCCGTATGGATGTACACACGGGTGGCCTTACAGGAGTCAGCAACGACAGCTGCATTATCAGGATTTGCCCAAAAAGGCACATCGCTCAACGGTGCGCTCATCTCCGCTGTTATCATTCCGATCTATGAAACTTACAATTCTCGGAAGCGCCGCTGTCGTTTTGCTTTCTTTGTTCTTCCCGGTGAACGGCCGAGTCAGCGCTCAGACCATTGCGGTTACGGCAGGAACACTCATTGATCCAGAAACGGGAACCGAGAAAGCCAAACAAACCATTCTGATCGATCGCGGAAAAATTGTTGCTGTCGGCTCGGACGTGCAAATCCCTAGTGACGCCAAACGGATTAACCTGTCGCACGAATCGGTCCTGCCCGGTCTTATCGACGCGCATACCCACTTACTCGCGAACGTGGATGCCAAGTGGGATTTAGGCGATTTCTGGATTATGGCTATGCAGCGGCGCCCAGGATGGCGGGCGATTGAGGGCGCAAAACATGCGAAGGAAATGTTGGAAAGTGGCTTTACCACAGTTCGAGACGTTGGAAATTCGGGCGACCATCTCGATACCGACCTCGACAAAGCCATCCGGTTTGGTTTGGTTCCCGGCCCAACAATGGTGTTTTCCGGGAGGATAATCGCGCCGTTCGGCGGCCAATTTTGGGATACCCCCGCAGACCCTCGCCTCCTTGACAACCCAGAGTACCGTTTCGCTGATTCGCGTGATGAAATGCAGAAAGCAGTAAGGGAAAACATTTATTGGGGAGCGCGAGTCATCAAAATCGTGGTGGACGGACAGGGTTACGCGTACTCCGCAGATGACATCCGATTCATCGTTGCTGAAGCCGCTCGTGCAGGCACGAAGGTCGCGGCGCACGTTCAGACAGAGCGCGGAGCACGCGCTGCAATCGAAGCGAGCGTCGCCTCGATCGAACACGGATGGGTACTGACTGATGAAGACCTTGCACTGGCTAAGAAAAACAATGTGGTGCTCGTGAGCACGGACTTCACAGTAGCTGAGCTACTTGCGAATGGTATGGAACCGGATGCCGCAAAGCGAATCCACGAAAAATACGTGGCGCGCCTAAAACGCGCGTGGGATGCGGGTGTGGAAGTCGTCTTCGGAACGGACGTAATGG
>Ga0126381_100008387_pt1 | contig 11543 bp, 5 predicted proteins | sample PanSoiMetPlot_28_FD_96465 | JGI IMG/M metagenome (GOLD analysis project Ga0126381, IMG submission 96465) | Tropical forest soil microbial communities from Panama - MetaG Plot_28 | ecosystem: Environmental > Terrestrial > Soil > Tropical forest > Bulk soil | place: Panama | collected 2016-02-17 | reverse complement strand
GTTTCTCGGCGAAGCCGTGGACCCGCTTCTATCTCCGGGGTTCCGATTCCCCAACGACCACGACGAGCGGAATGAGGGGCAATTCCAGGTAAACTACACGAACAAGAGATCGGGTTGGTGGGCTTCGTTCGGCGGAAGGTTTGACTCAGGTGTTCCGGTCGACGTAGAACCAGGAACTACCCTTCAGGAGTTCGTCAGCCAGGGATTCGATCCGCGGTTTTTTAATCAAATAGACTTCCAGCGCGGTAGAATCAAGCCAAGGACTACTCTGAATTTCTCGACTGGAGTCGATCTGTTCCGCAAGGAGAGAGTCGGCGTTCAGGTTGCGATGGACATCCAAAACCTGACTGACAGGCTATACCTGTACAACTTTGAGAGCGTGTTTTCGGGAACACACGTCGGGCCCCCGCGGATGTTCAATGGCAGGCTGACGTTGAATTTCAAGTGACTGGATTGTCTGCAAGGGCTGAAATAACCCTGGTCCTGACCAGATCGACAAGTTTGGAGACGTTGGCTCGGGAATAGCCAGCCGTGCTGATCGGCTCATGTATGGTGAGGCGGATGGTGCCGGGTAGCACTTTCACCTTGCCTTTAGGCATAACGCGGGAACTGCCTGAAACGGTTATTGGGACGACCGGTACCCCGGCGTCCACCGCCATCAAGAAAGCGCCTTTCTTAAACGGCAGCGGCCGGCCGTCGGGCGACCGCGTGCCTTCAGGATATACAACGTAAGATTTCCCGGTCTTGAGGTTCTGGGTAGCTCTACGGGCGCTTTCGATTGCGGCTGCGCTGTTGCTGCGATCAACTGGAATGATGCCGATCTGCTTCATGCCGGTGCCGAAGATCGGAAACTTGAAGAGCTCCTTCTTGGCCAGGAACGCAGTATTGCGGCCGAGGTAAGTCACCATCAGAGGCACCTCGATTATGCTCTGGTGATTGGGCGTGAAGACGTACGTCGTGTCCCGGTCTAGCCTATCCAAACCGTCGACCGCGATTTTGATGCCAGCGAGCTTCAACCCGACACGCACAAAAAAGCGAACGGGGACGTAAATAAAATTCTGGTTGCCGGTCAGGCGGGTCAGGGTCACGACTGCGGGCGCGATTATCGCGACTGCAAGAGACCAAAACGCCATTAAGAGCAATCCGCGAAGCCGCGCCATCATTTCACTGGATTGTACTGTTGGTGACGGCTGGTGACAACCGGACGGAGGTTCTGTGGCGGCTGAGCGGGCAAACCTGTTGGATTCCGCCCAGTGCGAGGGTGCGCACCAGTTGAAATCGCAGGTTGGCGGTAGTATGTTTCAGGTCGGCCGCACCAGAGCGGGCCTAGCAAGGAGAAACGTTAAATTGAGCTGGCAGGAAGAAGTCGACGAAATCAAGCGTCGAACTGAAATGGCCCGCCAAATGGGCGGAGCGGATAGAATCGAACGACAACATTCGGCCGGGAGGCTGACGGTAAGGGAGAGAATCGACAAGCTGCTCGACGCCGGCTCCTTTCGGGAGATCGGAGCTCTGGCGGGCAAAGCCGAATACGAGGGAGATCGGCTGGCTTCGTTCACTCCATCAAACTTCGTTCTTGGAACCGGAAAAATAGAAGGGCGCCGCGTCGTCGTCGGCGGAGACGACTTCACCGTGAGGGGAGGAGCCGCTGACGGAGCAATAGGCAACAAGGCCGGCTATGGTGAAATGCTGGCGCGCGAGCAGAGGATACCGATCGTCCGGCTGGTCGATGGAACCGGCGGGGGCGGCAGCGTCAAGACGCTCGAGCAGATGCAACGGACTTATGTGCCGGCAAATCCCGCCTGGGATCATGTAGTTGCGATGCTTTCGGAGGTGCCCGTTGTGGGAGCATGCCTGGGGCCGGTTGCGGGACTAGGTGCGGCGAGAGTCGTGGCGTCGCACTTCTCGATAATGGTCAAGGGCATCAGCCAGCTTTTTGTTGCTGGTCCTCCGGTTGTCGAGCGCGGAGTGGGCGAAATAGTATCCAAGGAACAGCTGGGAGGTTCGCATATCCATGCCCGGGGCAGCGGAGCCGTCGATAACGAGGTTGACAGTGAGGACGAGGCATTTGAATCTATCCGGCGTTTCCTTTCGTACCTGCCGTCGAATGCCTGGCAGGTTCCTCCGCGGCTGGTCCCTGGCAGGAATCTGCGCGACGACCCTAACAGGCGCGAACAGGACCTGATCTCAATAATCCCAAGGGACCGCAAACTTGGATATGACATTCGACGATTGCTTGGCCTGGTCCTAGACCGAGACTCGTTTTTTGAGATAGGGCGGTATTTTGGCCGGCCGCTGGTTGCAGGACTCGCGAGGCTCAACGGTTATCCGGTTGGCATAGTCGCTAATGATCCTCATCGGGGCGGCGGAGGACTGGATCGAGATGGCAGCGACAAGATGGTGCGCTTCGTCGACCTCTGTGATACATTCCATCTTCCAGTGGTCAATTTCGTCGATCAACCGGGTTTCCTGATCGGGACTGCCGGCGAGCAAATGGGGACAATACGAGTGGGCGCGCGAGCGCTGTCGGCCGTTTATCAGGCCTCGGTGCCATGGGTTTCCATCATAATCCGCCGCGTGTTTGGCGTAGCAGGGGCGGGCCACGGCAACGCTCAAAAGCTCAACTTGAGGTATGCGTGGCCATCAGGAGACTGGGGCTCTCTACCAATCGAGGGCGGAGTCCAGGCTGCGTATAAGCGCGAGATTGAAGCGGCACCCGATCCGGCCTCGCATCGCCGTCAGATCGAGGAGAAACTCGAGCGGCTCCGCTCGCCGTTCAGGACTGCGGAAGCTTTTGGGATAGAGGAAATCATCGATCCTCGCGATACACGTCCGATACTGTGTGACTGGGTGGCCGGAGCTTATGAGCAATTGCCGACTCGGCTTGGTCCAATGAAGCGCGGGTACCGGCCGTGAGGATGGTTGAAGGTTGCAAGTTACAGGTTGAAAGTTGAAAGTTAGGTGGCTGAACTCGCTCGGCTCGTTTTCTTGTTTACGGAATGGCTCAACTCTTTCGTAAACCAATAGGGAGCGATTGATTGTTGCGCCGCTGAAATGTTGTCTCAGTCTAAAAGCTTGAACCTCGGAATTTCGAAATCCTCACGGTACCGGACTCAAGATGCTAATTGAAACATGGACGGCCTAGCCGGACTAACTTTGAACTTTCAACATTCAACCTTCAATCTCCGGTTTGCAACCTGCAACATGCAACTTACAACCTTCGGGGGGCGTCGATGAAACTGATTCGATCTGTAATCGTCCTGGTGGTCATTAGCTTTCTGCCGGCGCATCCAATAGCGCGAGGGGCAACGGGAGGGTTGTTGCCGGCGAGCACTGAGGAAAAGCCGCCGGCACCCAAAGAAGTACTCGGATTCGATCCAGGGGACGACCGCAAGCTCGCTGATTGGTCCCAGATTGTTGGTTACTTCAAGCGGCTGGCTTCGGCCTCGGGACGCATCTCTTTGCAGGAGCCGGGCCTCACCACTGAGCGTCGCCCCTTCATTTACGCGTTGATTTCGTCGGAAGAGAACATCCGGAATCTGACGGCCATTCGCGAGGCTCAGCGGAAATTGGCTGACCCTCGGTTGATATCAAGCCGGGAGGAAAAGGACCGGCTTATTCGGGAAACGCCCGCAGTCGTCGCCATAACCTGTTCGATTCATTCTACCGAAATAGTGGCTTCGCAGATGTCGATGGAACTTGCCTACCGGCTGGCATCGGATGATTCACCGGCAACGCGCGAACTCCTTCACAATGTCGTGTTGCTTCTGGTGCCGTCAGTCAATCCCGACGGGATCGACATCGTAACCACTTGGTATCGCAAGACACTGGGCACCAAGTACGAGGGAACGAGCCCGCCGGTTCTTTATCATCACTACACGGGGCATGACGACAACCGCGACTGGTTCATGCTGACTCAGGTCGAGACTCGAGAGCTGGCTGATGTGCTATGGCGGCAGTGGTTTCCTGAGATAGTCTATGACGTTCACCAGCAAGGCCAGTTCGGCTCCAGAATGTGCGTGCCGCCGTTTTTCGATCCTCCTAACCCAAACATCGACCCGGTGATTCTGCGAGAAGTCGCATCGATTGGGATGAGGATGTCGGTGAACCTGACCGCGGCCGGGTTCAAGGGAATCGTGAGCAACTCGACTTATGACACCTGGTGGCACGGCGGCCTCAGGACTGCGCCCTACTATCACAATCAGGTCGGGCTCTTAACAGAGGCTGCATCAGCAAAGATAGCGACGCCGATGGATATCAAGCGGAATCAACTTCGCTCACCGACTCGCGGCCTTCAGAATCCGCTGGTGACTGCGACGAACTATCCCCTGGCATGGGAAGGAGGAAACTGGCGCCCGTCCGACATTCTTCGAATGGAACTGGTAACCACTCGCACGGCGCTCGAAGAGGCGTCAGTGTACCGGCAATCATTCATATCGAATTTCGTCGAGGCGGGTAGCCGGGCTATCGAAGCCGGGAAGAATGAGGGTCCGTTTGCTTATGTCATTCCTGAAAGCCAACATGACGGATCTGCGGCGGCAAGGATGATCAAGATCCTCATCGACCAGGGAGTCGAGGTGCATCGGGCAAAGTCCGAATTCAGGGTTGGCGACCGGCGGTATTACGGCGGCAGCTACGTCATCAAGATGGCGCAGCCATACAGGGCGAACGTCAAGTGCCTGTTTGAGGCCCAACACTATCCGGATCGCCGCGTTTATCCGGGTGGCCCGGCTGAGCCTCCATACGACGTGGCTGGATGGACCCTGCCGATGCAAATGGGAGTCGATTATGTAGCGGTCGACAGCAAAATCGACACCGACCTGGAGAAGGACCTGGAGAAAACCGAGGAAGCCGCGCCGGTCATTTCCCTGCCAGTCAAGACTCCCGGGGCTGGTGCGTTCTATATATCGGCAGACACCGACAATTCGTTTCTGCTGGTCAACGAGCTGCAAAAAGATCCTCAGCGTTACAATATATTCAGGTTGATCAAAGCCGCTAATCTGAACGGCCAATCATACCGCGTAGGCGGATTCGTGGTTGAGGCGATTCAAGCCGGAGATCGAGGCACTGCCGAAACGAAACTCAAGGTCAAAACAAGTGCAGGCGCGTTACTAATCGATCGAGCCGCCGGGCTCGGGGTTTCCGTCGAGTCAATTGGCCAGCTTGATCCGCGGTCCGACTTCCGCAAGCAAGTCCTCAGGCCCGCAAGGCTCGGGCTTTACAAGAGCTGGTCGCCTTCGATGGATGAAGGCTGGACGCGCTGGGTCCTCGAACAATTCGGCTTTGATTACACTTCGATAACCGATGCAGACATCAGAGCCGGCAATCTGGACTCGAGGTTCAACGTGATAATTTTGCCGGATCAAAGCGCCGATCAGATAACCCGCGGCAATCGAGCGGGCAGCTATCCGGAAGAATACACGGGCGGCATTGGCGATGCGGGCGTCGACAATCTGAGGAGATTTGTCGAGGCCGGCGGAACTCTGGTCTGCATCGACTCCGCCTCGGAATTCGCGCTGCTTCAGTTCAAATTGCCGATCAAGAACGTATTGAACGGGCTGGGCCGAGACAAGTTCTATGCGCCGGGGTCGATTTTTCGAGTGACCGTGGACACTTCGCATCCACTCGGGTTTGGAATGCCAGGGGATGCGGACGTCTATTTCATAAGCTCGACAAGGCGTGGCAGACAGGAATCAGCGCCCGAGGCGGCGTCAGGTCCTCCCGCGCCGGCGGATCCCAATCGGTCACAGACTCAAGTCCCGGGCTCCGGTAATGCATCGGGCGCGGTTGGACCGAAGACGTCCGATGACACTGCCCAGCAAGCTGGCGGCGATCGTCGGTCAGTCAGAGGCCAAAGCCGGCCGCCAGGGGACCGCGCCGAATCAGAACCGGGCGCTGATTCCGAAGACGGGCCGAGCCTGCAGGTCAGGGCATTCGCATTCGAGGTCGAGGACCAGCAAAAGGCACATGTCGTCGCTCGCTACACTGATGGCGATCCGCTCAGATCGGGATGGCTGCTAGGCCCGGGGTACGTGGCGGGCAAGGCCGCTCTGGTGGACGCCGCGATGGGTAAAGGCCGCGTCGTACTATTCGGATTCAGGCCACAGCACCGGGCCCAGACCTGGGGAACATTTAAATTCCTGTTCAATTCGATTCTGCTGGCTGGGGTCAATTCAGCTCCAGGCCCAAGGTGATGGTGGCCCCGTCATCGCGCGCTAAGGCCGGCTCAATTAAACCTTTGGGCGCTTTGAGTAAAAGCACTTCCGCCCCCTTTTCTCTCAAGCGTCTCGCAGTCTCTCTTCATTTGACCAGAGGGGCGGGTCTCCTCCTGCTGGCATCAGCCGCTCTGCTGGTTGCATGGTCGTTTGTGGTCCCGATCTTTGAGGGGCCCGACGAACCTGCTCACTGGGACTACGTTCGTTACCTGCGTGTGAACAAGAAGCTCCCGGTGTATGGGCCGTTCTCAGTTGAGGCGAATTCGCCTCCGCTGTACTACCTGGCTGTGGCCCCTTTCGCCAACTACAGCGACATCCCGCCTCGAGTTGTGTGGGCGGATGCAACCGGCACTGCCGCACCTATCCTGCCCAGATATTATCAAAACTCGTATTCTGACTACGTGCTGTACTGGCCGATACGGACCGTGCGGTTGGTCACTGTCCTGATCTCGTTGATCACGATTGTGTTTTGCTATGCGGCGGGCGTTGAAGTAAGCGGGAGAGAGTCGACGGGGTTGCTCGCAGCGGGGCTAGTGGCATTCCTCCCTCAATTCACTTTCAGGGGCATGAACATCAGCAATGATGCAATGGTCACGGCCATCTCCTCTGTTGTGCTTTATCTAATAGTTCGTATGATCAAACGCGGCGCGAGTGTTCGACTTGTCATCGGCTGCGCAGTTGCGATGGCTGCCGCCTTTTTGTCAAAAGCAACTGCCCTAATCCTTCCGATCCCTTTCGCCATCGCCGTTGTGACCGAGAAGGTCAACTGGAAGCAGAAAGCGAAATGGATCAGCGCCTTGCTGATCTCTCTCTCGCTCGCCGCGCCCTGGCTTATCAGAAACCAGGCTCTATACGGTGATCCGCTGGCAAAAAAAGCGATGTATACGGCCGTGGGGAGCCTGATCCACCAAAAATCAGTAGCCTCGCGATATTTTGTAGACGCGTTTGCCGGAAAGCTCGCGACTTCGTTCATCGGTGTCTTTGGATGGGGCACCGTGTCGTCGCCCAGATGGGTGTACTACATCTACTGGTTGCTGGCCAGCCTTGGCGCATTGGGCCTCGTTTGCGGGATCATCCGAAAACGAATCGATATCAGGATGGGGGTGGTGCTTGCAGTGATACCGGTGTTGGCGTTGCTGGTAGTCGTCGAAATAAACCTGATGTTCGACCAGCCTCAGGGGCGGTACATGTTCACTGCTCTGCCGGCATTGGCATTGCTGATTGCGATCGGACTCGAGAATCTTCCCAGACTTCCGACGCATTTAAGCCCCTGGCTAATCGCCGGGCTGGGCTTTCTGAATTTATACATACTGCTCCGCGTGGTATTGCCAGCTTACTGGCCGCCACCCAGGATGTCGTTTCCCGGAGGCGTAAAGTTTCTCACTGCAAACCAGTCCGGGTCCGCCCCGAACGACCGGTCGGACCCGCTCGCCGGCAAGCTTGAGTCTATCGTCAAGACGGACGTGCCGGCGGACCAATACAACTACTTTACATTTACTATGAAGGGAACTCCGGATCGGGGCATTGTAAACGGGGCGCTATATCTCGAGTTCTGCCCTGGCGCTTCGGAGCAGCACAAGATTCAGTTCAGTTGGGTCTGCGACGGAGGCGTCCATCCAGTGATTGTCCCGTTGTGGAGCTATCCGGAGTGGGGAGGCCGATTGACGCAGGTCAGAATAGCCCCCGTCGACACCGCAGGCAAAGACTCAGGTCTATCGATCGAAACTGGGTCCATAGTTATGGTCAGCAGCATCACAAGCACTCGGGGCCCGTAGCCGTGCTGACCGCATTCCTGCTGAAAGCCTCATCGAGCAGCCGCGCTGCTGATCTTTTTGTTGATTCTTGCTGTTTGCTCCGGTTCTGTAGCTAGAGGGAGCGCTTTCCGCCAACTGGATAAAGCCTTTTCTTTGTTTCTCAGCTTATCGTATGCGTCGCCGAGCCGCTCAAATAGCGTGGGTGGCGAAGGTTCTCTTTGCAGGGCATCAGCAAGATATTGTTCCGCCTGGGCTGCAACATTAAAGCCCTCAGCCCATCGTTTTTGAGATGTGTAAACATCGGCGAGTTCAATGAGCACCTCAGCGGAACCGGGATATTGTGGCTTGAATGCTAGCGCGCGATTGTAAGCGGCTATCGCGTCGTCCGGGCGGCCGAGTCTCGCGTAAGCTGCTCCCAGATCGTGATATGCCATTGGGTTAATCGGGCGTAGCCGTGCAGACTCCGTGGCCGCGGCTACGGTTTCGTTATAATGCCCGGCATAAAAACTGAACGAAGCCAGGGTTAAGAAAGAATCTGGATTGTCAGGCTTGATCTGAACTACTAGTTTGAGTATTTCGATGGCTTCGTCGTACTTGCCCTTTAAGCCAAGAGCCGCCGCGATCTGGCCCAAGAACTGGTCTGAACGCTGCCCAGGGAATCTTTCCAGAGCCTGCTTACAAAACTGAACCTGGTCATCATAGCGCTTCAAACGTCCGTAGATGGAGGCAATCTCCAGGTACGCATCTCTGAGGTTCGGGTTTGACGTTATTGCGTTCTGGAATTCGCCAAGGGCTTCTTGAAACTTCCCCTGGTTCTCCAGGTCTACTCCGCGGTTGAAATGATCGAGGGCAACGTCGCTGGCTGGTGGCGCGGCATCCGGCGCTTTGCCGCGCGAGTTCGAGCGGCGTGGGCGCTCGCCCCCGTTCTTCGAATTATCCGGTTGATCTGCGGTGAACCTGAAAAGCAGGATCCCGCTGACTTTGGCGGGTAGGCCGCCGGCAACCGCTGGCGGCCAGCGCCAAGCGCGAGCTGCGGCAAGCGCAGCGTCCCTCAGAGGCACCGGCCCTGTAACCGCATCAGCGGTTTCCACATTTCCATCCACGCCTATGACGAGTTTGACTCCGACGACGCCGCTCAATCCGGCCCTAATGGCTTCACTCTGATCAGCATCTATTTTGGATGTCGCAGTCGCGCGCAACTGGTTATCGGACTTTCGAAGTATGGTTGTGCCATTCTGGGCAGCGGAAGATCGAGAACCGACAACGAGCGCAAAGGCAGCCGCTGCAAGTACGCGTCCCGGCCCTGGGAATAAACGTTGTGACATTATGCCCTTGACCCGTGCCATCGAGGGCCACCGTCATGGCCAGAAGATGACTCATAAGACCTTCTCAGAAAACCAGGCTTTCTTCAAGAGAACATGTTGCGAAAGGGTCTCCTAATCAGACACCACTTCGGCCATCTCGCCGGCAATTTTCGGTCTGAGTTCAAAATGCTGCTTCCAGAGATAGTAAACCGCCGGGAAAACGACCAGCTCGAGTATGAATGACGTAAAAAGGCCTCCCACCAGCGGAGCCGCTATCCGCTTCATCACGTCGGACCCGGCGCCTACAGACCACATTATCGGGACCAGCCCGGCGAACATAGTAGCGACGGTCATGAACTTTGGCCGGATCCGTTTTGCGGCGCCGTGCATCACCGCTTCTCGCAGGTCGGCGAGATTCCTCATTTGGTCCTGCTTTTTCCGCTCTTCGAATGCAAGATCGAGATAAAGGAGCATGAATACTCCCGTCTCGGCGTCGACACCCATCAGGGCAATCAAACCCACCCATACTCCGATGCTCATATTGTAGCCCAGCATATAGAGGAGCCAAATGGCGCCAACCGCCGAAAACGGTACCGCCAATAGTATGAGGATGGTTTTGAATGCCGACCTGGTGTTGAGATACAGGAGCAGAAACACCACAAACAATGTCAGAGGAATGATCAGCCTCAACCTGTCTTTAACGCGAACCATCGATTCATATTGTCCGCTCCAGGTGAGTGCGTATCCTGATGGAAGCGGCAGGTTCAATCGCAGGAATCGCCTGGCTTCATCGACATAGCTTCCCAGGTCTTTACCTGAAACATCCACGTACACATAGCCGTCCAGAAGCCCATTCTCGTTCCGCAACATGGAGGGCCCCGTTACGATTTTCAGGTTGGCCACCTGGGCGAGGCGTACTTGCTGGCCGCCGGAAACGGGTATCAACGCCGCTTCTATTTGATCCACGCTGCTGCGAAAATCACGCATGTACCTGACGTTGATCGGGTAGCGCTCCGGGCCCTCGATCGTCGTAGTGACGTTTTCACCGCCGATGGCGTTGCTGACAACTGCCTGCGCATCGTCGACACTCAAGCCGTAACGCGCAAGCTGATCGCGCTTGAAGTCGACGTCGAGGAAGTAGCCGCCCTCCGTTCGTTCAGAGAATACATTGCGGGTACCATCGAGCCCTGGTAACAACGCTTCGATCTGCTTGCCGAGCTGTTCTATGACAGCAGGGTCGGCACCGCTGATCTTGATTCCGACTGGAGTCCGTATGCCCGTCGTCTGCATGTCTATTCGAGCTTTGATCGGCATCGTCCAACTGTTCGATACTCCGGGGATCTGCAGGGCCTCGTCCATTTGAGCTACCAGTTGCTCGGTGCTTATTCTGTCGCTCGTTATATGGCGGCAGATTCTTTTCGCCCATTCCGGCGAGCCGTCGTACCAGGTGTGTTTGCTGGGCCAATCCGACCGCGGCTTCAGCAGGATGACTGTCTCCATCATCGACAATGGGGCCGGGTCCGTAGAAGTTTCTGCTCGGCCGGCTTTGCCGAGCACGCGATCGACTTCTGGAAAGGTCATCAGGATTCGATCCTGTGTTTGCAATAGCTTCTGGGCCTCGCCGATCGAGATGCCGGGCATTGTTGTCGGCATGAACAACAAGGATCCCTCGTCCAGCGGCGGCATGAACTCGGAACCCAACCGGGTGTAAATCGGGATAGTCACAGCAACCAGCGCCAGCGCGCCGAGAATCACGGCCCAGCTCCTGTGCAGGCTGAAATTGACGACAGGGCGGTAGAGTCCCATCAGGATACGGCTGATCGGATGATCTTCCTCGGGACGGATTTTGCCTACCAGAGCCCAATTAGCTATTCGCCGCGGCCATAGCGGAAGCCATTTGAACCCTTCGATCCGTGTAAACAGGAGCCGGATCGACGGATCCAACGTAATCGCCAGTGTCGCCGCTGCTACCATAGCCAGGCTCTTTGTCACTGCTAGCGGTCTGAATAGCCGTCCTTCCTGGGCTTCAAGAGCCAGGATGGGCAGGAACGAAACTGCTATGACCAGCAGAGCGAAAAAACTCGGCCCGGCTACTTCCTTGATCGCATCGACTACCACTTCTCGATAATCCCGCTCTCTGCCGCTCTGCTGCCATCGCTCGAGTTTCTTGTGTGTCTGCTCCACGACAACGATTGACGCATCTACCATCGCCCCTACTGCGATCGCGATGCCGCCCAGCGACATGATATTTGCGCTCATCCCGGCCAGCT